>ERZ1292633.2155-Hain-H41-02um-R1-2155-length-20406-cov-7_pt1 | contig 20406 bp, 20 predicted proteins | sample MGYA00564406_ERZ1292633 | MGnify/ENA primary metagenome ERZ1292633 (study PRJEB36523, sample SAMEA6512639) | groundwater metagenome | collected 2019-01-08 | study: AquaDiva: Metagenomics assemblies of 32 groundwater samples
TCGAGGTACGTGAGCCAGCCGCTGAACAGCACGCCGCCGCCGCTCATGACGACGAGCGCCACCGCGATGCGGCGGTCCGCGGCGAACCGCTCCATCGTCCCGAGCACCGCCGTGCCGAGCACCGCCAGGTAGAAACCGACGCCCCAGAGGCCCACGGGCTGCCCCAGGAAGACGGACCACTTGCTGGTGTTCACCATCTCGCAGCTGCCGATGCCGCAGCTGATTTCGCCCAACACGCCGATCTTGTAGAGCCAGAGGTAGGTCGCGACGAACAGGCCCACGAGGGCAATCGCCGCAATGGCCATCCGTCGCGTCACTTGCTACCCTTCCCGGCCGTGTCGGCCTTCGGAAGCTTGGCCAGCTCAGCGTTGACGATCTGCTTCATCTGGTCATACGGCATGTTGCCGGGGTACCGCTGGCCACCGATGATGAACGACGGAGTCTCGGCGACACCGAGCCGCTCCGCCTCGGCGCCGTTGGCCTTGATGCGCGGATAGTGCACCTGGCTGTCGAAGCACTCCTCGAATTTCTTCGCGTCAAGGCCGAGTTCCTTGGCGAAGCCCTTCATCTTCTTGTCAGGACTCGACGTCGCCTCGCCGTTCCAGAGGTCCTGCGCATAGAACAGGTGGTCGTGCATCTCCCAGAATTTCCCCTGGTCGTTGGCGCACGCGGCGGCGTTCGATGCCGCCCACGTGTTCTTGTGCATCGGGAGGGGGAAGTCGTAGAAACGGATCGACGCAATCCCGGTATAGATGAGGCGCGCGCGCACGTCGGGTTCGGTGAGCATGGCCCACTGGCCGCAGGCCGGGCACTCGAAGTCGGCGAACTCGATGATCTTGACGGGTGCGTCCTCCTTGCCCATCAGGTAACCCTCGGCCTTCGCAGGAGGAAGGTTGGGGTCCACCGCCACCGGGCCGCCCTTGGGGCGGGTGGCGACGTATCCGAGGGTGGCCGCGCCCACGACGGCGATGGCGACGAGGACAAACGCGAAGCGCTTCTGCGAGGGATTGGTAGGAGCCACGAGAGATACCGTCGGTTGAGAGAGTACGGACAAGCTACAGGGAAGCGGGGGGGATACTCAAGCCAGATGACGGATGACGGATGACAGATTACCGATGACCGAGGGGTACGGGTCCGAACCTCGCTGCTACCCCGGGGGAGGCTCGTTCGGTCGTATTACCCCATATTTGGCAACCGTCATCTGTCTTCCGTCTTCCGTCATCGCTACTTGAGCTCCCGCGACCACATCCGCATTCCCGTCGGCGCGGGCGAGTTGCACGCCGAACGCTTCGGCTTCGGCGACCACCCGCTGGTGCTGCTCCATGGCTTCGGCACCTCCAGCTTCCTGTGGCGGCACGTCGCCCCCGCCCTGCCGCTGGGTCAGGTGACCGCGTGGGCCCTGGACCTGATGGGCCACGGGGAGTCTGACCGCCCGCCGGAACGGGAGTTTGGAATCGCCGCCCAGGCGACCTGCGTTGAGCAGGCCATGACGGCGCTGCGCATCGGGCGCGCGACGCTCGTGGGCGTCGATCTTGGCGCCGCGGTTGCGCTGAGGCTCGCCGCCACGCGACCAGCTCGCGTGTACAACCTGGTGCTGATCAGCCCGCCGGCGCCGGGCAAGGGGCGCGGAGACGACCTCGCGGAACTGGGGCGCGTGGCGGCAACCCGTCTGTTCGAGGCAACGCGTGGCATGCTGGGGGCCGCCGCGTGGCTGGGCCCGCTGCTCGAGAAGAGCGTCGCGACGGCCGAGGCGATGCCGGCGAAACTGGTGACCCGGTACTCCGCGCCGTTCGTTGGTGCGGACGGCGTGCGCCACCTGCAGGCGCTGGCCAACGCCGTGTCGGATGACGACATGGGCGACGTGGACCTCGCCAGGATCACCGCGCGCACCCTGGTGCTGCGGGGAGAGCAGGACGCGTGGTGTTCTCCCGGTGACGCCACGCGGCTGGCCACCGCCATCAAGGGCGCCGAACTCCGCACGGTTCCGACTGCTGGCCGCCTGGTGCCGGAAGAGTCGCCCAATGCGCTGGCGGCGCTGCTTGCCGAATGGGCGCCCGCCATGCGCATGGCCGAGCGCTTTCGGGAAGAACCGAAGGGTAACGGCTGAACGAAGTGGGAAAGGTGCCCGTACTCACTATGAAAAGGGGTAGGGCCCGGTTAGTTTTCGGGGACGCTCCACTTACAATTTTTTCTTCAGAGATGATCAAGGGTCGAAATACAACTCGCAAGCCAAGCAACGCACCGTCGCCAAGCAGTCAGGCGCGCGATGAGCTGTTCCAGCACATCATCCGTTGCGAAGTGGCTGGGTGCGACCCGGAGCATCAGCGGGAGTGGTTCGACGAAACGATGCAGTATTTCACCGAGCGGTATCACGAGCTCTCGGCCGTGGAAATGGCCGAGCTTCGTACGTTAGGTGAGCGTTTCGCCCAACCGCCCAAGTCTGCGGCTTCGGCTCCGGTGAACGAGAAGATCGTCGTCACCGCCTAGGGCACACCAGATTCACGGAAGGTCCGAACCCCCCGTCAGCGCAGCTGGCGGGGGGTTCTTTCGTCCAGCGGCGACCATTCGGCCCGGCACGGCAGGCCGTGGTAAACGCGGGCTCGGATCAGCGCGCGTTGGCCCGACTGCGTCGCCAGACCACGGCGAATCGAGCGCCTTCGCCCAGCGCCAGTTCCACCGCGGGGCTCCACCGCTTCCCCCGCCGCCCTTCGACGCCCAGCACGAAGAGCAACCCGGCGGCCGCGCGCTCCGTGCCGTCGCGACGCACCGTCAGGCCGCCTCCAGCGTAGGGGCCCCAGCGCGTCTCGGCGAAGGGGTCGAGCAGGAAGCGCAGCGTGACGTCGGCGCGCTGCGCCAGCTGCGCTTCTCCGCCAACCGCGACAGCTCCCGCCCCCGCTGTCGCGCCTGCCCGGACGTACGAACCGACCGGCACGTTGGCTCCGGCCATCACCAGCGCCGACGTGCCGCGCGCCACGATCGCCTCGGCGCGGAACTCGGGCTGCAGCTTGGGCGTGGCGGCGAAGCCTTGGGCGGCCAGCGGCCCCGCTATCGCGGCCAGCGGCCCCGCTATCGCGGCCAGCGGCCCCGCTATCGCGGCCAGCGGCGCCAGCAACAGCACCGACCGCAGGCTATGCCCGCACACGCGCGCTCCAGAGGGCCACGGTGTAATCGATGATGGACACGAGCGACGCGACGCCGACGACGCCAACGGCCCATGCGGTGGATCGTCCGTCGATGACGATGGCCACGAGCGCGGCCAGCTGCAGCACGGTTGCCAGCTTGCCTGAAAAGCGCGCGCGGAAGGTCACCGCACGCAACGAGGCGATGGCACGAACGATCAGGAACGCTCCGGTCGTGGCCAGGTCGCGCGAGATGAAGATGAAATACTGCAGCGTGCCAAGTTGCCCCTCGAGCAGAAGGGTGCACACCGCGACGAGCACGAAGATGCGGTCGGCGAGCGGATCGATGAGGGCGCCCATCGGGCTGAACTGGTGGCGGCGGCGGGCGAGCCAGCCGTCGAGGAAGTCCGTGAGGCCCGCCACGGCGAGGATGAGCAGCCGCACGTCGTGCTGCCGAACAACCGGAAAGAGCGCCGCAAGGAAGAGGCGAGACAGCGAAATGGCGTTTGGCAGCGTCGCCAGGGTGTCGCGCTCCATGTCGGGCAACATAACCCACGGCGCCGAATGCTTGCCAGCACCCCGGGGGACGGGTAGCTTCGCCCAGGACCCTGTATCAGCCGCCGAGGGCTCGATGGCCGGTTTTGTCGAACTATTGAAGGGCGTCGCCATCTTTCAGGACCTCGACGAGGGCGAACTCGCTCGCGTCTCGGAAGTCTGCCGGACCCAGGAATTCGTTTCCGGCGAGTACGTGTTCCACGAGGGCGAGCCGGGGAACCGTCTCTTCCTCGTGATCGAGGGCGAGGTGCGCATCAGCCGCGTGATTCCCGGCAGCGGCGAGGAAGCGCTGGCGATCCTCAAGCAGGGAGCGCTGTTCGGCGAAATGTCGGTGGTCGATCGCAGCGAGCGGTCCACCGACGCGATTTCCAACGGCGGCTGCAAGTTGCTGACGATCTCGCGCAGCGATTTCGAACTGCTGCTGGACTTCAACCGCGAACTCGCCTACAAGGTGCTCTGGTCGTGCACGCGGCTGCTGTCGGCGCGCCTGCGGGCCAGCAATGACAGCCTGAGGAGTTTCATGGCGATGAGCATGTTCTGATGGGAGTTGATAGACGATAGACGATGGTCGACAGACGATGGTCGATAGTTGATGGACGACAGGGGCGGGCCGCCGAGGCTCGCCCTTCTGTCGCCCTCTGACGTCTTCTGTCGTATTCTCCGTCAGTCCGGTAAGCTCAACCGTTCCCCTTCGATGACACCCATGCGTCGCACACTGCTGTTCCCCGCCCTGCTGTTCGCCGCCTCCACTGCCGCCTCGCAGGCGACGAGGAGCGCCGGCAAGCCCGCCGCTCCGGCGGCGGACCCCGACGTGACCATGGGTTTGGCAAAGGACCCGCGCATCGTTGCGGCCCTCGCCGAAGTGTCGGCGGCGCGCATTCGGTACACCGACTCGGTGCTCGTGTCGTTCGGCACGCGGCACACCATGAGCGACACGACGTCGGAGACCCGCGGCATCGGCGCGGCCCGACGCTACCTGTACAACGAACTGCGCGCCTTCAGCCGCGACTGCGGCGGCTGCCTGCGCGTCGAGTACGACCCGCACGACGTGCCGATCGCCCGCTTTCGCGACCGCCCGATGGCACACGTGGTGAACGTGCTGGCCTGGCTGCCGGGCAAGGACAGCTCGCGCGTGGTGGTCATCGGCGGCCACTACGACTCGTGCGTCTGCAACGTCGACGCCGCCGATGCCACCAGCGATGCGCCGGGCGCCGACGACGACGGCTCCGGGACGTCGGCGGTGGTGGAACTGACGCGCGTGATCTCGAAGAAATTCCCGGGTGGTTTCGAGGCGACCATCGTCTTTGCGCTCTTCGCCGCCGAGGAGCAGGGACTGCTCGGATCGACGGGGCTGGCCAGGCGGCTGCACGAGGAGAAAAAGACCGTGGTGGCGGCGTTCACCGACGACATCATCGGCAACGTGGTGGCCGACGACGGGCGCACCGACTCGACGAGCGTGCGCCTGTACGCGGTGGACTCCCTCCCGAGCCGCAGCGGCGAACTGGCGCGTTATGTGTGGGGCGTGGGGGCGCTGTACACCCCGAAGTTCGAGGTGCGCCCGACGTTCCGGCTCGACCGCATTGGCCGCGGCGGCGATCACTCGCCGTTCCACCGGCTGGGCGACGCCGGGCTGCGATTCACCGAACGCCTCGAGAACTACAAGCGGCAGCACCTCCCCACCGACGACCTCGCCAACGTGAACTTCGGCTACGTGGCCGCCGTGGCGCGCCTCAACCTGGCGAGCCTGGTCTCGCTGGCTGCGGCGCCGGGTCCGGTCGACAGCGTGGTGTACCGGCGCGACCGGGCATCGGGTGGCCAGAAGTGGCAGATCACCTGGAAACCGGTGGCGCTCGCCGCGCGGTACGAGGTGCTGTTCCGCCCCACGACGTCGCCCACATGGACGAAGGTCCACGACGCGGGCACCTCGACGAGCTTCCTGCTCGACGAGCAGCTCGATGACGGCTGGGCGGCGGTGCGCGCCGTCGGCGCCGACGCTCATCGTTCGCTGACGACCGTTGCCCGCGGCGGCATCGCTCCGCCGCGTGCGGCCGCGCCCACGCCAGCACCTCCGCCTGGGCAATAACGGTGCGTATCGAGGTTCCCTCGCCGTCGATGACGCACGACGCCGCCGACTTCCGGGGCGTCCCGTCGTCGCTGCTGCGAGACCGCGCTTCGCTGTCTGGTCTGCTCATCGCCGCGGCGGGCGCGGCGGGGCTGACCACGTTGGAGCCACCGATCGTACGGTTACTGCCCCGGGGTGGCCTGGTCATCGTGCTGCTGCTCGACCTCGGTCACGTGGCCCTTCACACCCTACCCGACGAGGGCGTACTGGTCGTGGACCTGTTGGTGAGCGCCAGCAAGGACGCCCGCCAGGCGATCGAGGTCGTGACGCGCCGCCTGAACGTGCGCGCAACGAGGGCGACGCACGCTGATCGCGGCTGACGCCCAACGCGTTGGCTTTCCGGCGTGACCATGCGCGACTGGGGCATGCCGGCGGCGTTCGCCATTCTCGGTGCCGCACTCGTCGGGTGGAACCTCGCCCTCGGCGCGCGCGTGTCGGCGCTGCCCAACGCCGGACGCGCCTTCCGCGTGCTCACCGGGCTGTGCGCCTTCCTGTTCGTGCCGGCGTTCGTCATCGGACTGCTGACGCCGACCGCTCCGGGCGCGCGCGTCCTCGAGCAGCTGGCGTGGCTCTGGCCGGTGGTCGTCGTGGCCGTGGCGGCGCAGGCGCTGTGGGCGCTGCTGGGTGGCCGGGCCAGCGTCGCGGTGGCTTTTCCGATTGCGTTGTTCGACCTGGTGGTGGCCTGGGTGGCGGTGGCACGTTGGCTCGAGGGGCACGGCACCTTGTTGCCCGCGTGGGCGCTCGCGCCGGGAATGGCGGTGTCGTCGACTGGTGTGACGGTTCTTGGCGAGGGCGTCTTCCTGTGGAGCGCGGCGGTCCTGGTTCCGCTGCTCGTGCCGGCCGCCCCCGCGCGCACTCGGCTGAGCGGTGCGTGGCGCGCCTTCGTGGCAACGGGATGCGTGGTGGCCCTGGTGTTGGTGGGCTCGGAGGTGCCGGGTGCCTACGGCGCGCTCACCGCGGTGGATGCGCTCGGCGCCGGCGCGATGCCGGAACGCGCGCGCACCGACTTCGCGGTGGGAATGCGGCTCTTCGGCACGCTGTCGGCCGCACCGCCGGCATCCGTCGCACGACACGACATCACGCTTGCCGACTCGCTCGGCGTCACCGCCCTGCATCTCGAGCTGCGACCCGAGGGCGCGACCACCATCGCGCTCGACTCGATGGCGCGCAGCATCGCGGCGCGCCGCGACTCGCTGGTGCTCGTGGTGACGCTCGACATGCAGGACGGCGGCGAGCAGCCCCTGCGCGGCGACGACGCGTGGATGCGCGAGCGCATCGCCCTCATTGAACGCGTGGTGACGCGCCTGCGGCCCAACGTGCTGCTGCCGGCAGAAGGCGTGGTGCCGTTCTCGGGCGCCGGCACCGCACGGTGGTGGCAATCGTACTACGAGCGCGTGGCGCGATCGACGCGACGCATCGACCGCAACATCTTCATCGCGCTGGCCACCGATGCCGGGTCGCCAGCGGACAGCGCGCTCTGCGACTGGGTAATGCAGGACGGTTCGCCGGTGGACGCCATCGCGCTCTCGGTGCGCGCGCACAGTGACACCCCGGCCCGGTTCGAGGGCGCGCTGTCTTCGCTGGCACGGTGGGTGTCGATGGCGCGCGCGGTGCCTGCGGTCTGGTTGATCGGGGTCCCGGCGTCGCCCGCCGTGGCGGGCGAAGTGGCGCAGCAACGCCTGGTACGCCACGCGCTGCTCTGGGGCGCGTCGCGTGTCTGGGTACGCGGCGTCATAGCCGGCGATGCCTCGGACGCGCTGGCCGGCACGGGGTTTCGCACGCCGGGCGGACGGTCGCGCCGCGCGCTGACGGAGGTCGGAGCGGCGTTGCGCTCGCTGCGCGACTCCCCGATGGTCGTGCCCGTCACCATCGACACCGCAGTCGTCGACAGCCTGCGACCCACTCCCGGATCACTTCCACCCAGCCAACCGTGACCACTCATCACTTCGCCGGCTTCCGGCCCGCCGCGCTCACCTTCCTGCGCGCACTCAAGAGGAACAACCGTCGCGAATGGTTCGAAACGCAGCGCGACACGTACGAGCGGGAGATCAAGAACCAGCTGAAGGCCTTCGTGGAGGAACTCGACGTGCGTTTTGCCGGGGTTGCACCCGAATTCGTGGGTGACCCCAGGACGTCGCTGTTTCGCATTCATCGCGACATCCGCTTTTCGAAGGACAAGTCGCCGTACAAGACGCACGCGGCGTTCTGGATCTTCCACCGCGCACCTGGTCGCGGCGTGGGCCAGACGGTGGACGGCGGCGCCGGGTTCTACTTCCACCTGGAGCCTGGCGCGTCGCTGGTGGCCGCGGGGCTCTGGATGCCGCCGCGCCCCAAGCTGCAACTCGTGCGCGACGCCATCGCCGACGACGTCGCGTCGTGGGAGTCGGTGGTGACCGACCGCGCGTTCGTGAAGCGCTTCGGGGGCCTGACGGACGACGAACCGGGGATCCTGCTCAAGCGCCTGCCGCGCGGTTACGAGCCCGGGCACCCCGCGGAACGGTGGCTCCGCTTCAAGTCCTTCACGGTGTCCCGGGGGCTGTCGGACGAAGAGGCGCTGTCGCCCAAGGTTGCGGACACGGTGATGAAGGACTTTGCAGTGATGGTGCCGTTCGCTCGCTGGCTCAACCGCGCACTGGGGTTCCTGCCAGCAACGAAACGGTAGGTGGTTGGTGGCTGGTGGCTGGTGGCTGGTGGCTGTTGGCTGGTGGCTGGTAGTGGGTGGTGACCACCAACCACCAGCCACCAGCTACCAGCCAGTTCTTATTACACCTTCCTCCCCGCCACACCCCGCACCGCGCCTTCCACGCGGCGCGCCGCATCGAAGTACTCGACCGCCACGGATTGCAGGTCGGCGGCCGTGACGGCGCGCACCCGCTGCTCGAACTCGCTGAGCTCTTCGAGCGAGCCGAACATCCACGCGTCGGAAATGTCGCCCATCACCGCGCCGCCACTTTCCTGCCGGATGGCCCAGCTGCCCAGCGCCGAGGTGCGTGCGCGGTGCAGGTCATCCTCGGTCACGGGCGCCGCACGCAACTTCTCGAACTCCTCGAGCAGGCCACGGCGCGCCTGTTCCTCCTTTTCGGGCGACGTGGCGATGTAGGCCAGGAATTGGCCGGCCAGTGGCCGCACGACGGGCATGGCGATGACGGTGTACGCCAGCGACTGACGGTCGCGCAGCGCCTCGAAAAAGCGCCCGCCCAGCCCGCTGGCGACGCCGGCGAGGAGCGCGGCGTCTATGCGACGCGTGTCGTTTCGCGCGGGACCAGGGTACGCCAGCACGAGTGCGGTCTGCGCCTTGTCGCGTTGCTCCGCATTCATGCCACCCGCTGACGGCCACGTGGGCGGCTCGACGAGCCGGCGCGGCGCCGGGGTCAGCGCGTCAAAGGCGCCAGCTGCCATCGACGCCAGCGTATCGGGATCGGCATCTCCGACGATGACGACGACCTGCTCGCCGGTCAGCACCGCTTCGCGATGCCAGTCGCGCAGTTCGGCCGAACCCAGGGTGCCAAGCGTGGCTTCGGTGCCAATCGACGCGCGAGCGTACGGGTGCTGGCCCCACGCCACCTGCGCGGCGAGGTGCATGGGGTAGTGATACATGTCGTCGCGCAGCTGCGCGAGTTGTGCGAGCGCGACCGTGCGCTCGCTGGCCAGGGCGTCGTCGGGCATGGCCGGTGCCTGCACGACGTCGGCGAGAAGGGCGAGCGCTCCCTCGAACCCGGCCACCGGCACCGACAGCGTCCATTGCATCGTCTCGGCACCCGAACTGGCTCCCAGCGAGGCGCCGAGGCGCTCGCCTTCCTCGGCGATGCGGGCGGCATCGCGCGTGGACGTTCCCTTGAGCGAGGTGCGCGTCGCGAGTGTCGACACCCCAAGCTGCGACGCTGGTTCCGCCACGGCTCCGGCGCGCACGAAGACGCCGGCGTAGGCGATGGGCGACCGTGGCGTGCGACGCACGAGCACCGGGACGCCCGAGGCCGTTCGATAGACACGGACACCGGCTACCTCGCGCTCCACGAGCAGGCGCTTGGGCCTGAGCGACGCCGTCGGGTAGGCGCCGCTGGGCGAGAGTGCGGGCTGCGACACGCCGTCAAGCGCGGCGCGCAGTGACTCGGCGCTGCCGCTGACCGCCGGCGATCCGCTGGGACGGTAGATGACGACCGCCGCGGCATCGGGGTCGAGCAGGCGCTGCGCCGTTTCAGCCACGTCCGCCGGCGTCGCGGACTGCATGGCGTCGAAATACGTGCTTGCCAGGCGCCAGTCCCCGAGGGCTTCCCACGAGGCCAGGTGGTGGGCGCGACCCTCGGCGGTTTCGAGGCGGCGCAGCCACTGCGCGTCATGCACCCGGCGGAGCCGTTCGAGCTCGGCGTCCGTCACGTCACCGGCGCGCACGCGCGAGAGCTGGTGCCACGCCGCGGCGGCTCCGTCGAGCGCGCGTTCGGGGCGCGCGGTGGCGTGCACCACGAAGACGCCCAGGTCGATCGGCGCGTACTGGTACGCCGAGATGCTCGACACCAGCTGGCGCTCGCGCACCGCGCGGTAGAGGCGGGACGATCGCCCGGCGGAAAGCGCGCTGGCGATGACGTCGAGGCGGGGGGCGTCGGGACTGTCGAGCGGCGGCGTGCGCCATCCGATTGCGACCTCGGCCTGCGCAATGTCGCCGCTCCACTCGCGCACGCGGAAGTCGCGTCGCGACGGCTCGTAGGGGCCCCGGTTGCGCACGACGGGCACATTGGGGAGCGCACCGTAGAGCCGCTCGGCGTGACGGAGCGCGTCGTCGACGTCGACGTCGCCGGCTATGGCCAGCACCGTGTTGCCGGGCTGGTAGTAGGCGCGGTAGAAGTCGTGCACATCCTCGCGCGCGAGCGCGCGCAGCCCTGGCTCGCGGCCAATGCGCCAGCGGCGCATGCGATGATGGTCGTGCAGCAGTTCGAACAGCGTCTCGCTGGCCACGGCGTGCGCGCTGTCGGCCTTGCGCTTGGCCTCCTCGACGATCACCCCGATCTCGCGCGACAGTTCGCCGGCATCGATGATCGAGTTGGCGTAGGCGTCGGCCTGAATTTCGAGTCCGGCGGCGAAGCCCGACGCCGGAAGCACCGTGTAGTAGCTGGTGTGGTCGTAGATCGTGCCGGCGTTCAGGTAGCCGCCCTGCGCCTTGGTCTCCTTCGCGATGACGCCCACGCCGCGCGAGGGCGTCCCCTTGAAGTACATGTGCTCGAGCACGTGGGAGACTCCCACGACATCGTCGGGTTCGTCGAAATAGCCGGCCTTCACCCACGTCACGATGGCGACTACGGGCACGCGATCGTCGGGGGCCACGAGCACGGTGAGGCCGTTGGCGAGCCGATGGCGGTGCACCCGTTCCGGTGCCAGCGCGGAGTCGAGAAGTCGGGACGTGCTCATCGGGCCAGAGGGAGTTTCCTGAGGGCGATCACCGCGAGCGCAAAACAGGCAGCGCCGTACGCCAGTACGTGCCACACGTCGTTGACCTGGTATGGCTGTGCAGTATACAGCGCGTCGCGCACCGCATCGAGTCGGTGAGTGGGTGGCAGGAAGCGGACGGCGGTGTGCAGCCAGTGGCCAGCTCCGAGCGCCGGCTCGATTTGCCGCATGAGCAGCGTCCCCACCCAGACGGCGATGAACACGATGCCGTCCTGATAGGTGAGCGTGCTGAGGAGGAACATCAGGCTGCCGAGCAGGATGAACGTCAGGACGCAGGCCAGGGCCGTGCCCAGTATCGGCTGCGGCGACGAGTACTGGCCGATCGCTGCCGCCAGCGCGCCCGCCGCGGCGGTCGCGAACGCGAGATGAATGACGAACGCCGAGACGTAGAACCCGGTGACGGGCACCGGCTTGGAGAAGAAGAACCGGAAATATCCCTTCTGGCGGTCCAAGGCAACAACGCCGTTCATCGCCATCAGCACCGCCAGCGGAATGAAGGTGCCCATGGCCTGCTTGAGCACCATCGCCGAGAAGCGGGCGGAATCAGCGGCAGTCCAGAACGGTTCCCCACGCGACATTGCCTCGTGCGTGGTGGCGAAGGCTGCGACGCAGACCAACGACGCAAGGACAAACGGCAGCGCGAGCCGCTGCCACAGGTAGTCGAGCAGCTGCCACCGCCCGTATGCCAACCACCGCAGGGAACGGGTGCTCATCGACGCACCGCCTCGCGAAACTGGTGCTCGAGCGACGATTCGTGCGGCGCGACGGCCGCCACGCGCGCACCCGCGACGATGGCGGCGCCCAGCGCGCGGTTCAGCGCGTCGAGGTCCATGGCGCGCACCAGCCAGCTGCCATCGGACAGCTGCTCGCACGATGGAAAGTGCGCGGCCAGCTGGTCGGCGCCGGCCGTCAGCCGCACCACCCACGCGGTCGCCGCGACATCGGCGTCGGCGATGTTCACCACGCGCTGCATGCGGCCGTGGTCGATGATGACCACGCGGTCGCACAGGCGCTCGAGCTCGTCGAGGTTGTGTGACGCGATGAAGATGGCGCGGCCGGGGCGACGCAGTTCGCCGACGATGTCCTGGAAGTGGTCGGCCCAGAGGGGATCGAGGCCGTGCGTCGGTTCGTCGAACACCATCACGTCGTTGTCACACAGCAGTGCCTGCGCCAGGCCGAGGCGCTGGAAGTTCCCCTTGGACAGTGCCTTGATGCGCTTGCGGCGGTGCTCGTCCAGGCCCAGCCGCTCGACGCCGCGCGCCACGACGCCCTCGCGTTCGGCGGGCGGCACGCCGGCGAGCACGCCGAGCCGGCGCAGCGCATCGTCGGCTCGCCAGAAGGTGGGGAGGGCCATCAGTTCCGGAAGGTAGCCGACACCGAAGCGCTCGACGAAGGCGCGCGGGGCGAGGCCGGCGATGCTGATGTCGCCGTTCGTCGGCGCGAGAAACCCGAGGAGCATCGCGATGAGCGTTGTCTTGCCGGCGCCGTTCGGGCCGGCGATACCGACAACTTCACCCGCGCCGATTTCCAGGGAGAAATCGTCGACCGCGCGCACCGCCTTGCCGAACCACGGCCGGTACGTGCGCCCGACGCCGCGGAACGAGATCAACGGCGCAACGGGAGGGGCGGGCGGCGTCAGTGCAGGATGCGCAAGAGGCCGGCGTCCGCACTGCCGCGCAGAAAGCTCTCGGCGTCGACGGTCGGTATCAGCACGCCGGTCAGCGAGAAACCGCGGCGCGCCTCGGCTTGCATGAACTCGACGAGCGAGCGGTTCGCCGCCGACGCGCTGGTGTCGTGCATCTGCTGCACGATCGCGTCCCAGGTGCCGTCGTACGCGCGCCCATCGCCGAAGACCACGCGGTGTGACTCGTTGGCCGCGCGGTCGTCGGTCAGCCGGCCCAGCAACGAGCCGAACAGCTCCAGCTGGTCGCGCACCTCGCGTTCGCTCTGCTCGTTGAAGCGCGTCTCGAGCTCCGTGAGCAGTTCGTCGGTGGCGTCGGGAGCGGACGCCAGCTCGGCCAGGCGCGCCTCCCACGCCTCGAGGGATGGGTCGCCGTCGGCGAGTCGCACGTGCGACTTGCGCAGTTCGATCAGTCGCCAGATGCCCAGTTCGTCCCAATGGTCATCCGGCTCAGTCTGGTCGAGCTGGTAGAGCGCGGCCTCATAGTCACCGCGATCATAGAGCAGGTTGCCCAGGTAGATGCGCGCCTCGGCAAAACCGGCGTCGATCTTCAGGGCGCGCCGCAGCGTGTCCATCGCATCAGAGTCGCGGCCCAGCCGATGCTCGGCATACCCGACCAGCGCCACGGCCTCGGCGTTGTCGGGCGCCTGGCGAACCGCCACCTCGAAGTACTCGATCGCCTCTTCCATCTCGTTCTCGCGAAAGAGGGCGCGCCCCACCTGCAGCATCAGCTCGATGTCATCGTCGTATCCGAGCGCGCGTATGCGGGCGAAGGTCTTCTTGGCCGCGTCCACCTGCCCGAACCTGAGCAGCGTCTCGCCAAGCCCGGCGAGGCCGTCCTCGTGTTCGTGATCGAGCACCAGCGCCTCCTCGAAACTGCTCCGGGCCCAGGCGAATTCGTCACGCGCCAGGCGGGCATAGCCGACGCCGACGTGCAGGGCGACGGCGTTGGGGTACAGCGCCAGCCCCTCGCGCAGGATGGCGAGCGCCTCGTCGAAATTGCCCTCGTCGTACTGCTGGTGCGCGCGTTCGTCGTACTCTTCGGAACTCAGGAACGCTGACGACATCGTTCGACTGACCTCCTGCGCCGTGTGAGGGTTGACTGCAAGCTAAACCTGCGCGAACGGTGGATTCAACGGGGGTCGCGGCCGAATGTTCCTATGGCGCCTCCCGGCAGGCGACGGCAATGCGGGCAGCGAGCGCGGCATTCGACTCGAGGAGCGCGAGATTGGCCTGCAAGGATGCGCCCGCCGTCTCGCGATCGACGGCGGCCAGCAGGAACGGCGTGATGGCGGCCCCGACGACGCCCGCGGACCGGGCGTCGGCGAGGGCACGATGAACCGCCGCGTCGACCACTGCGGCATCGAGCGCCGTCGCAGCCGGCGGCGGCTGCACGACCAGCAGTGCGCCGGGACGGGCAAGCCGACGGTTCGCGCGAAAGACCCGCGCAATCTCGGCAGGATCGTCGGTGGACGCGGCGAGCCGCAGGCCCGTGCCGCGGGCCAGGAAGCCGGGAAACTCGTCGGTGCCGAACCCGATGACGGCGACGCCGTAGCTCTCGAGTCGTTCGAGCGTGGCCGGGAGGTCGAGGATGGACTTGGCGCCGGCGCAGACCGTGATGACCGGCGAGCGTCCGAGCTCGAAGAGATCAGCCGACTCGTCGAACGCCGGCTCGCGATGCACCCCGCCGATTCCCCCGGTGGCGAAGACCTCGAGCCCGGCCGCGGTGCAAAGCGCCAGGGTGGCCGCCACGGTCGTGGCGCCGTCCAGTCCGCGCGCCACCGCCCATCCCAGGTCGCGCGCCGACACCTTGGGGACACCGTCGCGTCGAAGAAACCGTTCGAGGTCGTCGCCGTCGAGACCGATGGTCGGTTCACCGCGCACCACTGCGACGACCGCCGGCGTGGCGCCGTGCGCCGCAACCGCGGCGCGCATCCGACGGTCGGCCTCCCGGTTCGCGGGAATCGGCAGCCCCTGGGCAAGCACGGAGCTCTCGAGGGCGACTACGGCACCATCGCGGCGTGCGGCGGCGATGGCTGGGGACCAACGAACTGCGCGCGGGATGTCGTCCACACCGCAAGCATACACCGCCGTGCGCACCCTGACAATTGCCCGGCCATTTCCCCCGTGCGGGGGCAAACACCTGCGGCTATCTTAGGCTTCGATGAGCACCGCTGAGGGCGGCCCCGCGCCGGGTCGCGACGATCAGTTCTTCCGCAAGCTGGTGGAGGCGTCGCAGGACTTCATCGTGGTCATCGACCACGAGGGAAAGGTGACGTACGTCTCGCCGTCGATGCAGCGCGTCCTGCGCTTCGAGCCGGCACAGATCTACGGCCACTCGGCGTTCGAGTTCATCCACCCGGAAGACCATGAGACCGCCCAGCGTGCGCTGGCCGACGAGCTCGCCGGCACCCAGCCCGCATGGTACATCGACGTGCGACTGCTCACCGCCGAGGGGGAGTGGATTCCCGTCGAGGTCAAGGGATGGCTCGACCGCTCCGGTGAGTCGCCGCGCGTCATCGTGCACGCGCGCGACCTGCGCTGGCGCAAGACGATGGAGCGCCTGATCAGCGAGCAGGACGCGTGGATGCGCGCGCTCGTGGCCGCGTCACCGCTGGCCATCATCACCGTGGATACGGCGCTGATGGTGCGCAGCTGGAATCCGGCGGCGGAGCGCATCTTCGACTGGAAGTCCGAGGAAGTGCTGGGACTGCCGCTGCCGGTCCTGCCGGAGGGACAGCCCGAAGAGCGTGACCTCCTGTGGAACGCGATCAACGGCGGCAAGCGCTTCGATGCGTACCCCACGCGCCGCGCCCGCCGCGACGGCCGGCTGATCGACGTGAACGTGTCGGTCGCCCCCATTCGCGACACGGAGGGACGCATCACCGGCGCCATCAAGCTCGTGGCCGACACCAGCCAGCAGCGCGCGCTCGATCGCCAGTTCCAGCAGTCGCAGTCGCTCGACACGGCGTGGCGGCTGGCCGGTGCCATTGCCCACGACTTCAACAACCTGCTGGCGACGATCCTCACGTCGGCCGAGCTCCTGCTCGAGGAGATGCCCGGGGGATCGCAGTCGCGTGCCGACGTGGAATCGATCATCGGAGCCACGGCCAGGGCCCGCGAACTGACGCACCGCTTGCTGGGACTGGGGCGGCGCCCGCAGCACCGGGTGCCGCGCATCGAGGTTGGTGCCGCGCTGCAGGGACAGATTCCCGAAATCCGCGACCGGGTGGATCGACAGATCCGTGTCGAAAGCGCCATCAGCGACGAAGAGGCATTCGTCCTGGTGGATCCCGACCAGTTGCGCCAACTGGTGGATCACCTCGCGCAGAACGCCTGCGACGCGATGCCGCACGGCGGCACGCTCACGATCGAGTCGACACCGGTGCTGCTCGACCGCGACACCGCGGTGGGCGATGCGCGCATCCGGCCGGGGGAGTACGTGCTGCTGGCGATCTCCGACACCGGCGAGGGCATGAGTCCCGAGACGGTGGCGCGAGCCTTCGAGCCGTTCTTCACGACGCACGATGACGGCCGGCACCAGGGACTGGGCCTGGCCACCGTGTACGCGATGGCGCGCCAATTGGGTGGCGGCATCGCCATCGTCAGCGTGCCGGACGTGGGCACGACGGTGCGCGTGTACCTGCCGCGCGTCGAACGCGAGCCGGCGCGCCGGGTCAGTGGCGAGTCGCGCAGCCTCATTGGCGACCTCGTGCCCGCCGAGCGACCGACGATCCTGCTGGTCGAGGATGACGGCACGCTGCGCGCCGCGATCCGGCGGGCGCTGCTGCAGGCGGGATTCGAGGTGCTCGACGCCGCGGGCGGGGCGGAGGCACTGGTGGTCAACGAGACGCACCCGGAGAAGATCCATCTCCTCGTCACCGACGTGGTGATGCCCGACGTGTCGGGGCGCGTGCTGGCCGACCGGCTGCGTGCGCTGCGCCCCGAGCTGAAGGTGCTCTACATGTCGGGATCCAGCGCCGAGACATTTCGCGCGAACGGCGGACTGGGCAGCCGCGAGGCGTTCGTGCAGAAGCCGTTCACGCCCTCAGCGCTGGTGGGGGCGGTGAGAGGACTGCTCGAGTTTCTTTAGCAGAGAGAACGACAGAGTACTACAGAGTGAGACAGAGCACGACAGAGAAAGCGGGTCTCCCGACTGTCTGTCGTTCTCTGTCGTTCTCTATGCGTCATCAAACTCGTCGGCCTTGCGCGTGCCCACCAGGTTCCGCTCGCGTTCCTCTGGGTCGATGATCGCCAGCAGCTTGATCGTCTCACCGGCCCAGCAGTCGAATGCCTTGCCGGTCCCCTTGATGATCTTGATCTCGTGCCCATCCTCAAACTTGAGGACGAGCTTGGGGTACTCGGCGTTCACGTACTGCTTGCGGAGTTTCGGCGGGGGCGTCGGCATGCCGCGAAGCTACCGGCGCCCGGAGCGCGGCGCAACACCCCGCGGGCGCACCCCGCGGGCGCACCGCCACGGAGTGCCGCGCCACCTACGTAACGGTCGACTCGCGCCCTTCGAAGGCACACCACGCGTCGGTGCGCAGGATGTCGTCGATCTCGCCGACCACCTGATCGACCTCGGCGTCGCTCGAGTAGAAGTGCGGCGCCACGCGAATGCCGGCGCCCGGGCGGAAGTCGATCACGACGTCGCGCGCAATGAGCGCGCGGGCCACTTCGGCGGCGTGCGGCACGTCGAAGGCCACGGTACCGCCACGCCGGGTCGCGTCACGCGGCGCTGACACGGGATAGCCGCGCGCATCGGCGAGTTCAACGAGCCGCGACGTCTGTCGCACCGACTTGTCGCGCACGGCGTTGATGCCGGCACGGCGCAGCAGCCGGGGACCTTCGAGGTTCGCGTAGAGCGCCGGGATCACCGGCGTGCCACCCAGCCAGCGCCACGCGCCGCCGGCGTAGTCCATCTGGTCGGCGAAGGCGAAGGGATGCGCGTGCGCCTGCCATCCGGTGAGCGCGGGCGCGCAGCTGGCGCTCATCTCCGGCGACGCCCACAGGAAGCACCCGCCGGGACCGCCGCAGAGCCACTTGAGCACCCCGCCGCTCAGGAAATCGCAGCCAATGGCCCTCACGTCAACAGGGATCACGCCGACCGAGTGATACGCGTCGAGCGACACCACGGCTCCCATGGCGTGCGCATGCGCGCAGATGCGCTGCACGTCCATGATCGACGCCGAGCGGAACAGCACGTGCGAAATGGCCACCAGCCGGGTGCGCTCGTCGATGGCGGCGCAGACGCGGTCGGTATCGACGGTGATGCCGTCGTCGGTTGGCACCACCACCACGCGCGCGCCCAGGCGGGGCGCCATCCGGTCGATGGCATAGCGCACGGAAGGAAAATCGAGCGCCGTCATCACCACCGCGTCGCGCGCCGGCGGGTACTCGAGTGCCGACAGCACCGACAGCTGGGCGAGCGTCACCGTGGGCACCATCGCCACTTCCCCCGCACCCGCCCCCAAGAGCGGAGCGATCTCGTCCCCCACCTTCAGAGGCATCTCCCACCATCCTTCGGCCCATGCGCGCACGCCACGCTCCGACCACGCGTCGACATACTCGGCGAGGCGTTCCGGGACCGCGCGTGGCATGGCGCCCAGCGAGTTGCTGACCATGTAGCAGCATCGCTCGAGTATGGGGAACTCGGCGCGGAACGCGAGCAGCGCGTCCACGACCCCTACTTGCGGCGGAAGAAGAAGAGGACGGTGGCGACGACGAGCACCAGTCCCACCGAGCGCCACTCGGCGGCCGTTATGCTCGTCAGCAGCCAGGTGATCACCACACAGGTGAGGATGTGGATCGTCGGGCCTAGCGGGAGGTTGAACGGAGTGGTGCCTTCGTTCTGGATGCCGCGCCGGCGAAGCTCCCACGCGGCCACCGCGCAGGCGAAGTAGAGCAGCAGCGCCGACAGGTTCGCGAGCACTGCCAGCGCCTCGAACTCGTTCGCGACGGCGAGCGCGCAGACGAGCGCTGACTGCAGGACGATCGCCAGCCACGGAGTGTGGAACGACGGATGGAGGGCGGCCATCTGCCGGGGCAGGAAGCCGTCGCGCCCGAACGCAAAGAGCGCGCGCGGCATGGCGAGCGTCATCCCCGACATGTACCCGAACGTCGAGATGGCCGCGCCGATCAGGAGCAGGAGGCGCCCCGGCGAACCCATCAGCCGTTCCGCGACGGCAGCGAGCGGCGCGGCCTTGGCGGCGGCGAGCGCATCCACACCCAGCACGCCCTGCGCGACGAGATGAATGGCCAGGTACAGCACGGTGACGCCGATCATCGCGATGGCGATGGCGCGGGGCACGGTGCGCGACGGATCCTTCATCTCGCCGGCGGGGACGAGCGCGCTCTCCACGCCGGTGAAGGCGAAGATGAGCACGATGGCCGTGCGGGCGAACGAGCTCGCCGCCGGCAGGCTGGCCACGGCGAGGTTTGCCGGGGCCACGGCGAGGGCACCAACGGCCACGAGGACGAGAAGCGGCAGGAGCTTGGCCACGCTCACGACCGTGATGAGCCGGGCCCCCTGCTTGACCCCGCGCACGTTCACGCCAGCCAGGAAGGCGAAGGTGAAGGCGAGGACGAGCGCGCGCGGCACGGGACTGCCCAGCGCGGGGATGAGCGTTCCGATGAAGCCCGCGTAGGCACTGGACACCGACGCCAGGGCGGTGGTGCCGAGGAGCCACAGGAGCACGCCGCTCATGAAGCCTGCGTACGGGCCGAACACCAGCTCGACATACGCGTACGGGCCGCCGGTCATCGACACGCGGCTGCCCGCTTCGGCAAAGGTGAGCACGATCAATCCCATGGCCACGGCGCAGATGAGATAGACCAGCGGGGCGGATGCCCCGATCATCTCGGTGACGGAACCGGGGAGCCGGAAGATCCCCCCGCCGACGGTGGTGTTGAAGATGGCGGCGGAGAGCCCCAACACACCGATGGCACGGGTAAGGCCGCGCTCGGCGTCTGTGACAGAGGCCGGCTGGGGAGCTGCGCTCATGAGGGGAGTCGCTGGGGTAACGGAGGGAACGACGATCGCTTAATGTCGGTAAAGGTATCGTCGAATGGATACCCCTGCACCTTGGACCCAGGAGTCACCTCATGACACCGCTCCGCCTGGTTTTCGCCGTCGTGCTCGTCGCGACCGCCCTCGCGTCTCCCGCGTCCGCACAAGCGCCGTCGTCGCGCCAGCCCAGTGTGGCGCCGTCCGGGCCGGCACTCTCGCTGCAGGCCGTCGGCGTGCGCCGCACCTCCGAGGCGCCATTGCCGCTCAAGAACCCTGCACCCTTCCGCGCCGACACCCGCCAGAATCGCGCGCTGATGATCGTGGGCGGCGCGGGCATGCTCACCGGCCTGGTGATCGGCGGCGACGCGGGCACGCTGATCAGCGTGGGCGGCACGGTGGTGTTCCTGTGGGGGCTGTATCAGTATCTCACCTAGCACTACTTCGCCACATTTTCTATGGTCTCGGGTGATACGTGATGTGC
>ERZ1292633.2156-Hain-H41-02um-R1-2156-length-20406-cov-6_pt1 | contig 20406 bp, 20 predicted proteins | sample MGYA00564406_ERZ1292633 | MGnify/ENA primary metagenome ERZ1292633 (study PRJEB36523, sample SAMEA6512639) | groundwater metagenome | collected 2019-01-08 | study: AquaDiva: Metagenomics assemblies of 32 groundwater samples
CCAGCACGAGTCATGCCACGGCCATCGAACGACTTTCACCACGGGCTGCTATGGGGTCAGCGGTGGGAAACGGCAGAATTTCCACCCCGGTCCCGTCCAGATTGGCTCGGAAGAGAAACGAATGAAAGCCGGATTGAGTCGATTCAGCCCTTTGAAAGTGCCGTTCGGCGAACATCTGCTGTTTTTCGGCGTCCGGAGCTGAGCCAACTCCGACGACATCCTCTTGGCGCTGGTTTTCCGCCACCTCCGCGGATCGTGGGCGGGTTATGTCTAATCTGTGACTGCTTGGCAATAAAGAAGTTATACCCGCCGAAACACCAAACCCGGCTGCCGGAATAGGGCTGCCCTCCGTCCAGTACAGCTTGCGGTTGACCGGATCGAGTGCGACGTCGAACCCGTAGCTTTCCTGGCAAACGTGGATGACTTCCGCTTGTGAACCGTCGAGATTGGCCCGTATCAAATAGCAATACCCGATGATGAGGTATATCTTTCCCCCGGCGACGTCCAGATCAATGGCCACGGCGATATGGTTACCGGTATCGAGAATGTCCTGAATGTTGTTCCCGTCGCGGTCGGAACGACGGACCCGAATACCGAAATCAAATCCATCCGACCAGTAGATGCGCCCGTTGATCTCGTCGATGGCGATGGCACTTGCATTGTAGCCGGACAGCACAGTCTCCACGTTGGTTCCGTCGAGGTTTGCTCGGCGGATCAACATTGGCTCGTATTCGGTCCAGTAGATTTTTCCGCGTGATTGATCGAGGGCGATCTGGTCAGCGTAGTATGGGCGCAAATCGATCAGGTCTTCAATATCCGTACCGTCGATGTTGGCGCGATGGATAATTTGATTACCGTTCCAATAAATCTTCTGGGCTGTTGCGGGAACGGCGATGGTTCCAAGCGAGAATGTAAGTGTCAGCCACGTTACGATATTTCTACGATACATTTGCGTTCCTCCTTCCGGCATCCTTGATGGGCCGGGTTGCATCGGGCGACCGTGCTTGGTTGCCCGTGGTTGTCGTCGACTGTAAGAAGTTGATGTCCTTAACGAGGTAGGGCTGACCATCGCCGAGCGCGGATGCAGTCGACCGGGCCAGGATTACAACGATCACGCAGCAGGCCGTAGCTTGTGCGACCCGACTCGACAGCGCGTGAAGAAAAGCCAATCCGGGCATGGACGCTCTCCCGGTCGGGGCGTCGCTCGCCGGGAGTAGCCCGGAAAGCGGTGTGCCAACGTGGATTCTACCCATTTTCGTCGCCGCGTACAATCGGCGAGCGAGGCCCCCCAATGAGATCGACTCGCCTATGCGCCCGGCCCTGCTGGACAGGGGTGCGGATGTTCGCCGATACTTCTTAACGGTATGATTTCGGCGAACTCGACCTGATTCGATCGCGGGTCGTCAGCGCGTTGCATTGGACGCGCTCCAGGCTGAATAACGATGATGAGTCGTCATCCGATTCTTGCCGCATCAACCCTCGCAACGCTCCTCGCGAGCGCGGGTCCGGCGTACGCGCAGGACAAGTCCGACCGGAAAGACGCGGTCTCGCGAAACGATGGAAACAGCGCCGGTCAGGTGACGGCCGAAGACGTGCTTCGGGCCTTGCAGCGTCAGCGACCGGTCAATGCGGTGATCCCTCCGGCGTCGCGAGCGGGCAAGCCCGACGCCGCGACCCTGCGGACGCTGCGTCCCGAAGGCTCGACGATCGTCGAGCTGGCCGGATCGATTTCGCGGGAAGGTGATTGGTGGATGTTCCAACAGGAGTGCGCCGGGGCATGCCCGCCTTTGAAGGTTCTCCCGAACACGCAGCTCGAAATGATGGTGCGAACGATGGAAGGCGCCGGTGCGCCGATTTCGTTTATCGCTTCGGGCGAGATCACCGTGTTTGAGAATGAAAACCACCTCCTCGTGAAATACGCCGCGCGCGGAACGCCGACGGTCGAACCGTCGCCGACACGCTCGCCGCCACCCTCCGAACCGGTGCCGACGGATGCTTCGGCCGAAGACGTCCTCGCGATGCTCCAAACACAGCAGCCGGATCAGGCGGTGATGCCTCGGCCGTCGGGGGAATCGCCGGCGGCGTCGCGGCGCGCCCCGGCGGACGGACGGGCGCTCATGTTGGACGGCTCACCGGTGGTGAACCGTCCGGGGCGGCTGGTCCGGGAGGGATCGTGGTGGACGCTGGCTTTCGAGTCGAATCGGCCCGACGCCGCGGAGCCGCCGATCAGACTGCTCCCGAACCAGGTGCTGGAGCTTATGGTGCGGACCTCGCAGCGCGGGTCCATCGGACTGGTCTTCATCGTCTCCGGCGAGGCGACGTTGCACGACGGCGAGAATTACCTGATGACGCGCTCCGTCACGCGGCGGCTCGATCTCGGTAATTTGCGGAAGTGATCGAGGCGACGGCGGCACGGTGCAGTCGTCGGCGAAATCTGTCGCGGCGGGAGGGTTTGTGCCCGAGCCCCCGCATTCATGCGGGGGGGACACCGCCCGAATCGACGGGCGACGAACTTGACGGCCTGCGGCCGAAGTGTAGCGCCGCCCCTTGTTGGCAGCGCAATCGGAAAGCGGATGGAACCATGCTGGATATTCGAACCGAAAGTGGCGCATCGTTCACCGTCGTGCGGCTTGCCGGGGAGCTGACCGAACTGGACGTCGAGCGATTGACGGAAGTGTTCGGCGACGTCGCCTACGGAGACAACGCCCGTGTGGCCGTCGAGCTGTCCGGACTCAAGACGATTGATTCGAGCGGATTGTCGGCGCTCATCACCGTCGTCACGCGGTCCCGCCTGACGCAGGGTCGCCTGGTGCTCGTCGCGCCGTCGCCGTTTGTCGCCGGCGTTCTGGGTGTGACCCGCTTGGACACGTGGTTCGATCTGTGCGATAGTCTGGCCGAGGCCGAACGAATGCTGTCCTGACCACCCCGTCCGCGGCCTCGAATTCGTCATTTCCATGCAGAGCGTGCCTGCGCCCGCTAGAAAAGAAGGTCCATCGCAGGTCGATCGCCGGATCCATTGGGCTGGCGGGGACGGTTGGTTTGTGCGATAATGATTGGTTCGCCGCGGCGCGCGGCGGAATGCGTCAACATCGCCAAGGGAGGTATGTATGCGTTCGATGAGCAGTCGGTCGACGATCGGTTGGGGAATCGTGATTGCGGCTCTTTTCGGAGGCGCCGCGCATGCCCAGGCTCCGCTTTGGGATACGTTTCAGGACTCGCTCACAAGCGAGGCGTGCGACCTGGTCAACGCGGGCAACGCTGAACTTGTCGTGCTCAGCGACACCGGCGAACTCGTGATCGTTACGGGCGCGGATATCGTTGTGGTGGGCAGCTTCGTCGACTTCGACCTGAATGTGTTTCTGGGCATTCTGCCTTTTGGGATCATCGACTTCGCTACCGACGGCGACGGTTTTCGCACGCTTTGGTGGATGACGCTGACCGGCACAGTCGTGGACATCGATCCGTTCACACTCGAACCGAGTGACAGCGGGTTGTTTCCGAGCGACTTTGCGAGCGTTCCGTGCGACGCGTGTCCTTTGTGGGATGAACCGCTCGATTGCGACGGCGTCGTTATCGTCGACTCCGATTCGGACGGCATACCGGACGTAATCGACCTTTGCCCCGACACGCTGCCGGGCGAGTTCGTGGACCTCGACGGTTGCGCCTGTTTTGAGCTTGACACCGACGACGATGGAATCGACGACTGCGACGACCTTTGCCCCGACACGCTGCCGGGCGAGTTCGTGGACTTCGACGGTTGTGCCTGTTTTGAGCTCGACACCGACGACGATGGAATCGACGACTGCGACGATCAATGCCCCGACACACCGTTCAATACGGACGTGGACCTTGACGGTTGTTCGGTCGTCGTCGTCGTGCAGCCGCCTCCGATCTTTATCTCCTGCGGCAACTTCGGATCGCTCACGCTGGCGATGACCTTCTGCGGCCTTGCGTCGATGCGCTTCATAGACAGGCGACCGCGCCGCGTAAACGCGAAAATGGCAAAAGTCGAGCTCCGGGCGGAATACTCTACAGGTCGATCTGCAACCGCCGAACTTCGGCGATCTGGTAGAAGCAGCTCATGACCGTCGGCACCACCAGCAAAAACGGTACGACAATCAGGCTGTAACTCGCGAGGGCGCGCATCGTGCCGAAAAACGCGGGAACGGACATCGCCCACGCGGCCAGACCCGACATCAACAACACCGCGCCGAAGAACGCCGTCACGAAAATCACGACACGCTGCTTGCTCAGGAATGAATACGCCGCAAACCCGACGAAAGCCGTTCCGCACATGGACCAGTGGACGACCTCGTCCAAATGAAGGCGCGACAGGTAGAAGTGCACGACGCCGCCCCCGATCAACCCGCCGAGAACGGACAAGGCCTGACGCGCCGGGTAAAAGCTGACAACGGCGAGCAGCACCGCGCCGACGATCGCAAACATCGCCTGGTGCTCGCTCTGGTCCGCGACAATCGCGCCGAGAACCGCGCCGATCAGACCGAACGACAGCACCACGCACACTTTCCACATCCGCCAGCCGAACAGCATCAGCCCCATCCCGCAGATGATCAGGGGGAATCCGATCGCGGTGTCGGACGAGCGGAGGAACGCAATCCAATCGTTGATGGACGTAATCAAGAACGATTCTCCCGAGGCGTTCCCGCGCCGCAAGGACCGGTGAGACGCGCTGAATCCGCAGCGCATGCCGGATGCGCAGCGGGAATCACCCCCGCGCCGCGCGAGAACGACCACGGAAGTCTACGATATCACCCGCGGCGGAAGGGTCTTGCTCAGGACTTTGTTTTACCGGTCGTTGCGCCGGCTCCGGCGGCGGCCTTGCGCATCAGCATCGCCTGCAAGACCAGCGAGGTCATCAGGAACGCACCGACGCCGACGCCGACCAGCATCGGGCTGTTCTGGAAGGCCTGATAGGACTGAGGTACAGAATGCGTCAGCAGCGTCGCCACGCCGGTCGTCACGAGGACCGTTCCGATCAGGGATGTTGAGAGAATCAACGCGAAACGAACCGCGAGCAAGCCCACGCAAAGCCCGCCGAGCACGGTCAGCGCGGCCAACGCCTTGCCGTTGCGCGCCGTCGAAGCGTCGTGTTCCGACAGGAACGCCCAAAAATCGGAGCCCCACTGGCTTGGCGAGCGCTCCACATAGGCGACCTGCTCATCGCGCGTGGGTATGACATATTCAGCCGCCGCCCCCGGAATCGACTGCGCCGACGAATCCGGGATCACCCACGGCGAAAGCTGCTGGAACTCCGCGACATGCGGGGCGACGCGCTGGTAGCCGAACGTGCTCAAGACAATCGCGGACAGAACGGCAGCCGATGCCACGCCGACCCACAGCCGAAACGTCTGAAAACCGATCACGCCGAAGAGAAGCGCACCGGCGGGAACGCAGGCCGTCCGCGAAAAACCCAGTCCGTCGGCGAAGCTCGCGCCCAGCAGACCGCCGAGCAGGACGAACCCGGCGGTTAGTCCGAACCGGGCGAACTTGGCCCCGAGCACACTCAGGACAATCCCGCCGACGAGACAGACGACGGCGACGGACACGGCCCCGGTCGGCACCGCGTCCGGAGCGTGCTGAATGAGGAAAACCCGAAGCTGTTCCAGAACCGATGCGACTTCGTTCATGGCATTTTCCGCCTAATAACCCTTTGGATTCTACCACATATTCGGCGACGGCTGCGTAATATTCCGTCTGAATCCGTGTCCCGTGGGTCCGTGACAGTTCCGGCGGGTCTGTTGCGGCGCGCCGGAACCGTCTCATCCGAACCCGGAGCGCAAGCGACGGGCTGGACGCTATATACATGCGGTGCTACAGGGCCCCGCGCTCACGCTTGGGGTTCTGATCAACGCGCCCGTTCTCCGCCGGAACGGTCACGGATCGTACCACGCCCTACGGCCCCCAAAAGCCGCCCGGCCGCGGTCTACCCCGGAATATGATAGCGGTCGGGAAAGGTCGAAACGTCGATCACGTCGTGGCCCGCGTCGGCCCGACCGCTCTTTGCAAAGTTCTGCCGAAGAAGCGCGAGTTTTTGGAGAAGCAGGTTTTCCTCGACCTCGAATCCCGGGGCCGATCCCCAACGGATTCGCCCGCCGGGTCGGTCGGTAATCAACTCAATGTGCGACGCCCGTGCATTCCGCCGCCCGCCGAAGTTTTCGACCACGACGCCGACGATCTGCGGACGAAACGGTTCGGACCGCAGTGCGGTAAGGACGGTCAACCCGGCCTGCAGGTCGGCCCCGGACCACTTCTCGCCGACCGGCGGAGCATCGGATTCGACGCCATCGATGATGTACCATCGCGGTTGATAGACGTAGACGCCGGGGAGGCGAACGCCCTCGGAGTCGATCAGCACATAGTCGCCGTGGTCCGCGACCATCGCCGCCGGAAGTCGATAGCGGGCGCTGATTTCGAACCGTCCGCCGGTGGTTCTTCGCACGTAGCGGACGTCCGCGATCCAGCCGATCGTCGAGAGGCGCCGGGCGATTTCGCGGCAGCGGACGGTGTCGGTCCAGTCCCGGTCGAGAAGCTCGGCGATGCTTCCTCGCAGATCGCCGCCGGCCAGCCCGACGAGCGATTCCGGCAGGTCGACGAATTCAACCGACGCGTCGGGATTGCGCTCGAGGAGCGCACGGTTCACGTGTCCGTCAAGTCGCGCGAGAGCGACGGAGCCGGCCAGCGCGAAGCCGCCCGCCGCGAGGACGACGGCGGCGACCGCCGCCGGCCGCCGGAGAGAGTGCCACCGTATGGCACCCACCCAGGCGAAGCGCGGTTTTCTCGGCTTCGGTGTCTTGTTGCGGTTTTTCTTTCGCATCGTCGTCCGTGATTCGCTCCGCTCCCTTACGGTCGCGGTTCGGATTCGTCGGGTCGATGCCCCGACCTATTGCAATGGTGCGTCCGGGACGCACCCTACGCTCTCGAACTCGGCCCAGGACAGCTCGATGATCCGCCGGCAAAGCTGATCGAAGCTCAGGCCGACCCGCGCCGCGGCTTTGGGCAGCAGCGAATGGCTCGTAAAACCCGGAATCGTATTGACTTCGAGGATAAACGGCTCAAGCGTTTCGCGGTCCACCATGCAGTCCACACGAGAAAAAACGCGGCAACCCAGCGCTCGATGCGCCGCAAGGCTCACACGTTGAACCTCCGCCAACAGCGCCGCCGGAACATCGAGGTCGAACAGGTATTGTGTATCATCGTCGATGTACTTGGCCTGGTAGTCATAGAACTCCCGCTTCGTGCGGATTTCGCAGACCGGCAGCGCCTCGTCGCCGAGAATCCCGACGGTGAATTCGTATCCGCGGATATAGCGCTCGACGAGCGCCTCGCCGTAGCGATCGACGACCAGCCCCGCCGCCGAGGCCAGCGCATCTCGGCTCCGAACGATACTCGTGTCCACGCTGCTGCCGGCGGCCACGGGTTTCACGATGGCCGGCAGCTCTGTCCGCGTCATCGCCTGGTCGAAATTGCCGCGATCGAGCACCTCGTAGAGCGGAGTCGGCACGCCCGCTCGTTCAAAGCAGCGCTTGGCCTCGACCTTGTTCATGGCTACTCGTGAGGCCGCCGCGCCGGATCCGCCGTAGCGCTGCCCGCGCGTCTCAAGCTCGGCTTGCAGCGCGCCGTCCTCGCCGAACTCGCCGTGGAGAGCGATGAAGATGAAATCGGCAGGCAGATCGAGTGCGGTCAAATCGTCCGGGCCGATGTCGCGAAGTGTCACATGGTGACCGAGGCGTTGCAGCGCGTCGAAGACGGCCTGCCCGCTGTTGAGGCTCACCTCGCGTTCCATGCCGGGACCCCCGGCTAACACGGTGATCTTCAGCGCGTCGAGTTTCCTCGACGCGGTCGGTTGCTGCGTTGAAATCAGAGCCGCGACCGTAAGGGAGCGGGTTGAACGAGAGTCCGTGATGGTCTTCAATCGCCCAATCACCATATCACCAAATCATCAGATCACCCAATCGCCCGATCCATCCGCTCCCTTACGGTCGCGGCTCTGTTACGGTCGTGGCTCTGTTTGCGACGCCGGAACCTTGTGGCTTCCAAATTTCGATTTCCGTCTCCAACTCGGTGTCAAATTCGTCGCGCACGCGCTCGCGCACCAGATCGATCAGGTGCAGCACATCCGACGCCGTCGCCCCACCGCGCGCAACGATGAAGTTGGCGTGCATCGTGGAGACCTCGGCCTCACCGTAACGGGTTCCTTTCAATCCCGCGCGGTCGATCAACGCCCCGGCGGACCGACCCTCGGGATTCTTGAAAATGCACCCGGCGCTATGCTCGGCCAGCGGCTGGGTACGCTGCTTTTGCTCGAAGTGCTCACGGTAGTCCCGGCGCACGCGCTCCGGATCGTCCTCGCGAAGTTCGAGCGTGGCGGAAAGGACGATTTCGTCGCCCAGCGCCGAGTGGCGGTAGCTGAACGCGACGCGCTCCCGGGACCAGACCTCCTGCTCCCCGTCGCAGCGAAGCACGCGCACCTCGCGGACCACGTCGCCGAATTCGCCGGCGCGCCCTCCGGCGTTCATCCGTACGGCACCCCCGACCGTCGCGGGTATGCCCGCCAGCGTCTCCAGACCCGCCAGGCCATTTTCGCTGCACCGCTTCACCAGCGGCATGAGATCCACGCCCGCGCCGACCTCGAACCGGGCGCCGCGCTGCTCGACACGGCGAAACGCGGGGGCGTCAAGCCGGACGACCACGCCGTCGAAGCCGTCGTCGCTCACGAGCACGTTCGCTCCGCGCCCCAGCACCTTGACCGGAACCCCCTCCTCGCGAGCCCGCCGCAGGAGCGGGCCGAGTTGAGCGGCGTCACGCGGCCGAAACAGATACCGGGCACGCCCCCCCAGGCGGAACCACGTGTTCGCTCCGAGGGGTGCGTCGCATTCCATCTGGTTGGCAAAGTCGCTCCACCAGTTCATCGGCTACTTTCCAAATATCTCCGGCCCCCATGGTCATGACCAGGTCGCCCTCGGTCAAATTCGCGGCCAAATGATCGGCGACCGCGGCGAAGGTCGCCAGGTATCTCGCGCGACCGCCGTGACCGCGGATTCGCGCGACGAGTTCCTCGGCGCCGTCTCGACCGGCGGTTTCATCGTTCTCGCGGGCGCAATACACGTTGGGCACGATGACCTCATCCGCCAGCCCGAAGGACTCGGCGAATTCGTTCATGAAATGCCGCGTGCGCGACGCCTGATGCGGTTGAAATACGATCCACGTCCGCTTGGGTTGATAGCGCGAGCGCGCGGCTTCGATCGTCACCCGAATCTCCGTCGGATGGTGAGCGTAGTCGTCGAGGATCGTGACTCCGTGTCCCTCACCGCGCCAGGTTAAACGCCGATCGACGCCCGCGAACGTCGGAAGCGCCGCGGCAACGGCCGCGGGATCGCCGCCGGCCCGGTACGCCAATGCAATCGCCGCCAGCGCATTGGCGACGTTGTGTCGCCCTGGTATGGACAGGCGGCCGCTCAGCACCCACGATCCGCGAAACCAGGCGTCGAAGAGAAATCGACCGCGGTCGATTTTCAACTCACGGGCGGACCAGTCGGCGCTTTCCGAAAACCCGAAGGTCTGCACCTCGCAACGCGACTTCGCCGCCGCGCGGACCGCGAGCGGATCGTCGCCGTTGACCACCACCAGCCCGCGCGGATCAACATGCCCGCAAAATTCCGTGAAAGCCGTGACGATTTCGTCCAGGTCGCGATAGCAATCGAGATGGTCCGACTCGACGTTGAGCACGGTCGCGAGTCGGGGGCGAAAGTGCAGGAAGGACCGGTTGAATTCGCAGGATTCGACAATGAAGTGCGGCCCCTCGCCGAGTCCGCTGCTGCCGCCGAGCTGCGCCGACCTCGCCCCGATCACGAACGACGGCGACAGGCCCGCCTCGCGAAATAGATGCGTGGTCATCGCCGTCGTCGTGCTCTTGCCGTGCGTGCCGGCGATCGCCACGCCCTCGCGGACGGCCATCAACGCGCCCAACAGTTCGGCGTATTTGAGGACCGGGATTCCACGAGACCGCGCGGCGGACAGCTCGGGGTTCGATTCGGGGACGGCCGCGCTGGCGACGACCAACTCAACATCGGCGTCGACTTGCGATTGGCAATGGCCGATGGAGACGCGAACCCCGCTCTGGACGAGCACGCCCAGTCCGTCAAAGCCGGCCAAGTCCGAACCGGATACGCGCGAACCCATATCGCGGAGGAGCGCAGCCGCCCCCATCATGCCCGATCCGCCGATGCCGATCAGGTGTACGCGAAGTCGGTTCGTATCCGCGAACACGACGCCTTCGCCGCGGCACCGTTGCGACATCCTCGCTTCGACAACCGTCCCCATCGCGATCCCTCGCCTGTTCCGCGCCGCGTTCCGCTTGGCCGCGCCTTCGCAGTACCGTCCCGCTCCGCCAAAAACTCGGTCGGCAACCACGTCTTGTTAGTAATTATCGGGTGTGGCGTTACAAAGCCTTCACCGTTTCGAGCCGCGTCGCGCGACGGTTGCCGGCCGCCGCGTCACCCCGCAACCCGGACATTTCCAGCAAGCGATCGGCAATGACTTCCGCCGTGCCGCCGCCTTGTCCGCCCACGGACCGCGCCGCCCTCCCCATCTTCTCACGAACGTCATCCGCACGCATCAGTTCGTCGAGCGCCGCGCGAAGCGCCGGCGCGTTGGCAACCGGGTCAATGGCATCGTTTACGATCCGCGCCCCTCCGACTCTCGCAAGGCAGCGTGCGTTGACTAGCTGATGCTGATCCCGGTGGAACGGATAGGGTATCAGGATCGACGCCCGCCCCACAGCGATGATCTCCGCCAGCGTTGAAGCGCCGGCCCGCGAGACGATCAAATCGGCGGCCGCCATCGCCTCGGCCATCTGCTCGGTATAGGCGACAATCTTGACCGGGACGCCGCGACCTCGATATCCGGCTGAAACCAGCTCAAAATCCGCTACGCCGGTCAGGTGCAACACCTGCCAATCGCGTTGCGCGGCGAGGTAGTCGGCGGTGGCGACGACGGCCTGATTGACCGTCCGCGCCCCTTGCGACGCACCCGTTATCAGCAGCGTCTTGCGGTTGGGATCGAGTCCGAATCGCTCGACGCCCCCCCCGCGTGTAGCCGTCTGGAATTCAGGGCGGACCGGACAACCCGAAACGACAACTTGCACACCGCGCGGAAAATGCGCGATCGTCTCCTCGAACTGCGCAAAGACGCAACCGGACACCCTCGCGAGGTGACGGTTGGCCCTTCCGGGCAACGCGTCGGGGTTAAACAGAGCGGTGGGAATACCCGCCCGGGCGGCCTCTCGAACCGGCGGCACCGAGGCCATCCCGCCGGTACCGATGACCACAACGGGGCGATCGACCATAAACCGCTCGCGACAGGCCTGGCAAGCCTTGCGGAAACCCAGGAAGGCGTTCACCACGCGCCACGGAACCCACGACAAAGGCGGCAACTCTTGCGGAACGAACTCGCACTCGACACGGTCGAGAATCTGGCGGTCGATGCGACGGCGGGTGCCGAAAAAGACAAACCTCGCGTCGGGTTGGCGTTGGCGGATTGCCTCCGCGACGGCGATCGCCGGATACAAGTGCCCGCCTGTACCCCCGCCCGCAAAAGCGAACAGCGGTCCGTCGGTGGCGGGCGGAGCCTGGGCGATCATCCGGCAAACTCCCCAAGTCGCGTTGCACGCGACTCGCCGCCCGGGAGATCAACGCCCGCTTCTTTCTCCGACGGTGCACGCGACCGAACAGGGAGCGTGCACACGCATCCCCGCACGGCAATAGCCGAAAGCAGTCCCACCGCCGCGCAGACGGTGAACAGTCCGCTTCCACCGGCTGACAGCAGCGGCAGCGGAACGCCCGTCGTCGGCGTCACGACCGTGACGACGGCGATGTTCATCGCCGCCTGCATTCCAATGATGAACGTCAGACCGAAGGCCAACAGGAATTCAAAGCGCGTCCGGGCGCGCAGAGCCGTTCGCAATCCGAGCCACACAAACCCGCAGAACAATAGAATCACCATCGCCCCGCCGAGCACACCAAGCTCCTCGCAGAGCACGGCGAAAACAAAGTCGGTGTGGCTTTCGGGAAGGTAACCGAACTTCTGGATGCCCGAACCCAACCCCACGCCCCACCATCCGCCCGAAGCGATCGTGGTCAGCGACTGGAGCGGTTGATACCCCGCGCCCTGCGCGTCGTTCCAGAAGTTCTGATAAGCCGTCAAGCGCGCGAGACGGTACGGCTCGGCGAAGAGCAGTACAGCCATGCCGCTCACGCCCAGCCCGGCCACGACCACAAGATGGTGCAACCGCGAACCCGCGGCGAACAACATCGCGCCGGCCGCGCAACCGAGGAGGGCGGCCGTGCCGAAATTCTCCTTGCCGACCAATCCGACGCAAAGTCCGATCGCCAGACTCGCGGGAACGAAACCACGAAAGAACGAACGCGGGTCGCGCCCGCTCTCGCCGAGCAAGTAGGCGAGGAAAGCGATCAGACCGAGCTTGGCGACCTCCGACGGCTGGATCCCGACGGCGACGCCGCCGAGGTTGAACCGAAGCCATCGCTGTGAACCGTGGCTCGCATCGGACATGCCGGGAATCAGGACCAGCACGAGCAACGCGACCGCGGCGACGAAGAACAGACGAGGAATCCACCGCCGACAGGCGGCGGATCCGAGCAGCGGCACGGACAGCCTCGCCGCCGTCAGGCAGATACCCAGTCCGCAGAGGATGAAGATCAATTGACGACCGAGGGGCGTCGTCCACATACGCGGACCGAACCATGACTGATCGAGCGACACCGTCGCCGAACCGACCATGACCAGTCCGATCGCCATCAGCGCCGCGGCCACGAGAATGATCGCCCCGCGACCGCTGCCCAGCGGGTCAGATCGTTCGGCATGAATACCGCGAGTCTCGGTGGAGATGTTTGCGTCGTCCATGACCAAACGCGCCTTCGGCAGTGAAGGTGCGTCCGGGACGCACCCCACGAACTTTTCAAATCACCACATTACCAGATGACCCAATCACCAAATCTCACCGTGTCATCGGAGCTTGATCGAGGCCAGCGCCGCGAAGGCGAACATGGCTGCGACCAGCCAAAACCGCACCACCGTCTGCGGCTCGCTCCAGCCGCCGAGGTGAAAGTGGTGATGGACCGGCGCACAACGAAAAATCCGCCGTCCCCCGCTCCACTTAAAATACCCGATTTGCACGAGCACCGAAAGCGCCTCGATGACAAAGACGCCTCCGGCGATCAGCAGCATCAACTCCTGTCGCGTGACGATCGCGATATAGCCGATCAGGCCGCCCAGCGGGAGCGACCCCGTGTCTCCCATGAAGACCTTGGCCGGATGGCAGTTGTACCAAAGGAACCCCAGGCACGCCCCGAGGATTGCCCCGCAAAGGACGACCAGCTCGCCGCTTTTCGGGACATGGTAAAAGAGCAGCTTGGCCGCCAGGTCCTCGGTGCTCACGACGTAGGTGAGGATCGCAAACACCAGCGCGCACAACGCCACACATCCCGAAGCCAGCCCGTCCATGCCGTCGGTCAGGTTTACGGCGTTGGAGGCGCCCGTCATTACCAGCACGGTCACGGCCATAAAGGTGAACGTGCCGAGTTGCAGCCCGGTCTTGTAGAACGGAACGCTCAGGACCTTGTAGGCGGGGAGGGCTTCGCCGTCGGTCGGAGCGTTGAGCACGTCGAAGTTGTTCTGGCCGTAACGGTAAATGTAGTAGCCGAGGATGACGCCCAGCCCGATCTGAAAGAGGAGCTTTTCGTACATTTTCAGCCCGTCCCGGCTCCGTGAACGTCGCTTGGCGGTCAGTTTCAGCCAGTCGTCGATGCCGCCCAATGCGGTGAGCCACACGAGGCAAACAAGGCCCATTCGGATGTAAAAGTTGGTCAGATCGGCCAGCAGGAGCACCGCGACGGCGATGGAAGCGAGGATCATCACCCCGCCCATGGTGGGGACGTTGGCTTTGTCGCGGGTCAGCTCGTTGAGCGAGGCGTGGTCGAACTCAGGCCGGTCGCCGAGCTTCCACCGAACCAGGCGTCGGATGAAGGCCGGAAAGAAAACGACACAGACCAGAAAGCAGAAGATGGTCGCACACGCCCCACGAAAGAGCGTGTTCTCGTAGGCGTAGTGCCTGCCCTCCAGTAGTACGTGGAACAGGTGGTAGAGCACGTTGCATCATTCAACACGAAAACACCGTCACCGGCTGAATCATTTTTCGGTTTTTCGAGTCGAAAGCAATGATGGTTTCTAGAAGCCTCAGGAGGAGGCATTCGGTCGGAAGTCTCGTATGGTGGATTTTAATGCGCCGTCGATCCCGTTTTGTGGCGCATCAAGATGCACATTACCGCCTGCGATCCCCTGCGGGACCATCTCATGCCGTCAGCCGTTGACCGCTCGTTGTCACTCGCGGTTCTGATCGCGCGCCGGTGCGGATGCGGCGGCCCATTGGACGCAGACGCAATCCGCAAGAGGTGGATGCGTCGAGGACGTACCATACCCCCCAGGTGCGACAGCGCTCAGCCGCATTGTTCCCGCTTTACAATGCTGCAGCCGCGCACAACGATTTTAGGAATCCCTCGGTATCCGCAACGCTCACGAAGACGGTGAAGCCTTCAGAGGTGGGGAGACGAACGACGCGACGCGAATCCGTGACGAACAATAGCGCCTTCTCGCCGTTGGCCAGTTGGAACCAACCCGCTTGGTACCCCGGCAGGCCGATGCCATTCGTGCGCCACTTGGGGGTGTAATCGGGCGACTCCCGCAGGTCCAGGCGAGCGGCCTCGATCAGATTCAGGGATTTTAGTGGAATGGTCCGGCTGTAAAGCCCCCCGACGATCTTCAGACCCGTGGGCGAGACCTCGAACCGTACCTGTCGGGCCGAGTAGGCGATGTAGCCGAACAAACCGAGGATCGCGACCAAAAACACGATGATTACAGCGAGCGTCCAAAATGCTTTGCTGGAAGCTGGAATGATGGGGAATACTTGGTCCATTTTACCTCCGATCTCCGGCACGAGCCGGCAAGGTGCATTCCAATGCACTATCGATGCGATAGGCGGGCATCCAGATGTACCCTGCATCGCCCATGAAGGCTTGAACGAATGCAACGTCATCGACACCGTAATACTCGAAGTCGTAGGTCACTTCACGGGCCCCGATTGCGCCGCCCAGGCCTTTGATGATGAGATCGGCGGCCTCCGGCCAGCCCATGTACCGCAGATTCATCTTACCGGAGAGGATCAAGTTGTCGTTACCGCCAAGCCGCACGCTAAAGCAATTCGTTCGGCGAGATCCTTGAATTGTTGACGGCATTCGTTGACCGCAGCAACGTGTCCACCGATCGCCCCGTCCGCCGGCCTAAGCAAAAACATCGGCTTACGCGCGTCTTGCGCCAACGGCATTAGGCTTTTGAAGTGCTTGATCATGGCAAGCTCGTCCGAACCCCCCAATTTGAACTCTCCGCCTCGCACTTCGCTTTCGTAAACCCCAGGTATGCGGTCCGCCCATTTCTTGTAGGCTTTCACCGGACGATTGCCGCGAACTGACGGATTTAGAATTACATAGCCAAGTGGATTCATCTCGCCAGTTGGAATAACCAAATTCTTCGGGAGTGTAGGGCGCTGCTTTCGTTCCCTCCACCCTTCACGCCATGACCGGAGAGTCGGACCGAGGTTGCGCAGACCCTGAAGGGAGAATAAGTCTGCACCGAGCGGGACAACAACGAAATCCGAGGCCACCAGCGCCGCTCGGTTCATGGCTCCAATATTGGGACCAACGTCAATTAGTGCGACGTCGGCCTGACACTCAATCCCGGCATTAATGGCTATTCGGTAAAATGCCGTCATTACACGAAAGGCATCCTGCACATCTCCCGGCTTGTCGCCAAGACAGTCACGCCAAGCCTGCGATAGCCTATCTTCAAAAGTGCTGAGTCCTAGGTCGCCAGGAATAAGACTCAATCCCTCCGCAACCCTGCGCGGATCAATCGTTTTGATGTCGCCGAGGTGTTGGACTAACGGATCAATGGCGCCAAGGATCGTATTCGGATGCACGCCGTCGGGCCATAGCTGCTCGAGGGTTTCTTCGTCCAGGAAGGCGCTCGTTAGATTCGATTGCGGATCGAGGTCGGCCGCGATCACACGATAACCGAGTTCACGGAACATCCAGGCTAGATGATATACCATAGATGTCTTTCCAACGCCGCCCTTGTTGTTAAAGAAGGTGATCGTCTTCACGGCCGCTCTCGCACAATTGCTGCAAGGTGGTTGTCGCCAATATCAAATTCGACCAGAGGATTACTATTCCGCTGAAGTTCGTCATTCGCGATCGCGATTCCCCGCCCGAATCGATTGACGAATCCGAGAACTTTGGCGGCCTCGGCTACCACGGGATTCCGATAGGCCGTCCCGCGCGGAAAGAGTTCTCTTGTCAAGTCACCAAAAAGCGATCCAGGGTTGTGAATCTCTAGTCGATCGGAAAAGTGGTTAATCATAATTGGAGTCGTGGAATCTTCGTAGTTCCTGTGGATCACGGCATTCATGAACAGTTCGTGGAGAGCTATCGGTGGGAACGCAAACACTGTAGTGTCCGATAAGTCGCTTTGACGTACAGGACGGTGTTCAGAAATTCGATTCGCAAGCTGATCTAGCTCGCGCATCACAGAGAGCAGATCTCCTGTAATACGAGATTCGCCCAGAACTTCGCTTGCCAGCGAAGATCCATCATAACGAACGTATTGGGCATATGCACCAGGAAAAAAGGACAAACAGTCCTTAGCGAACAACAGAATTGCGGCATTTGTAGGCCGGTCGCTGCGTGTGTCCCAGAGACGCAGTGCGGCGAGTTGATCCTCTGTCGTCCGTTTGTTCTCAGCAAGCACGTCACGGGCGACTGCATTGGGCAGATAAGTAAGTTCGAATAGAGGGAGCGAAAGGTCATCGAGTGTCGCTTCCGGACACGCACGCGCGTCCCATGTCTTTGCACGATCTATACGTCGTTCGGAGAGACGACGCTCCTCCTCTTGAGTCGCGATACCCTTACGAGGACCCGTGCGGATGTATGTGACCCCTTTGTAACGAACCGGGGGCAGGGTCGACGGAAAAACTTCAACCACGGCGATAGCGTTACCATCAATCTCAAGCTTCGCGACGTTCATCATGGGCTGCGGAATGATCTGCCCATTGTCGCGGTGATGGGCCAACGTTCGCAAAAGTTCATCCGTGATCGAGGCGCCCGTTGGTTCGCCTTTGTCGTCGACGCCGATCACCAGATAGCCGGGCAGGCGATGATCCGGGAGGTCGTTCGCGAACGCGCAGATCGCCTGACAGAATTTGTCGGTGTCCGCGACGGCCCGAGTTCTCTCGACGCGGTCTGCCTCCGATTCACGCAGCAGTTGTTTGAGTTGTGTTGGTTCGATCATTTCGTCGTGCCCAAGCCAATCATAGTCATGTCATGTGCTTGACGACAGCCTGGCCGAATTCGCTGCACTTGAGCAGCTTCACCGGCTTGCCGTCCTCGCGCATCTGACGCTCGAAGTCGTAGGTCACTTCACGGGCCCCGATCGCCCCGTCCACGCCCTTGATGATGAGATCGGCGGCCTCGGGCCAGCCCATATAGCGCAGCATCATCTCGCCAGACAGAATCACGCTGCCGGGGTTCACCTTGTCCTGATTGGCGTACTTCGGCGCGGTGCCGTGCGTGGCCTCAAAGATGGCGTGCCCCGTCGCATAGTTGATGTTGCCTCCGGGCGCGATGCCGATCCCGCCGACCTGGGCGGCCAGCGCGTCCGACAGATAGTCGCCGTTGAGGTTCGTCGTGGCGATCACGTCGAAGTCCGTCGGCCTGGTCAGCACCTGCTGCAAGGTAATATCCGCAATCGCGTCCTTGATGAGGACCTTGCCGCCCGCGCGGGCCTTTTCCTGCTCGGCGTTGGCCGCCTCCTCGCCCTTGTCCTTCTTGGTCCGCTCCCACTGCGACCACGTGTACGTCTGCGCCGCAAACTTCTGCTCGGCCAGCTCGTACCCCCAATCGCGAAACGCCCCTTCGGTGTACTTCTGGATGTTTCCCTTGTGGACGATCGTCACGCTCTTCTTCTTGTTGTCGATCGCGAAGCGAATGGCGGCCTCGATTAGCCGCTTGCTCCCCTCGCTGCTGATGGGTTTGATGCCGATGCCGCTCGTCGCCGGGAATCGGATTGTCTTCACCGCCATCGCCTCCAGCAAAAAGGCGATGAGCCGCTTGGCCTCCGGCGTGCCGGCGGCCCATTCGATCCCCGCATAGATGTCTTCCGTGTTTTCGCGGAAGATGACCATATCGACCAGTTCGGGATGCTTGACCGGCGAGGGCACCCCCGCAAACCACCGCACCGGGCGCAGGCACACGTACAGATCGAGCTTCTGCCGAAGCGCGACGTTCAGCGAGCGGATGCCCCCGCCGATCGGCGTCGTCAGCGGACCCTTGATGCCCACGAGGTACTGGCGGAACGCGGACAGCGTGTCCTCGGGCAGCCACGTACCGTACTTGTCGAACGACTTCTGCCCGGCGTAGACCTCGAACCACTCGATCTTTCGCCGACCGCCGTAGGCCTTTTCGACCGCCGCGTCGAAGACGCGCACCGACGCCCGCCAGATGTCCGGCCCGGTGCCGTCGCCTTCGACGAAGGGAACGATCGGCCGATCCGGCACGGTCAGCTTGCCGTTGGTCATCGTGATGGGTAAACCACTCTTGGGTGGGGTCAGGTTTTCAAACATCATCGTTTCATTCCCGTTGTTTGTACGCGCCGCTTCGTCTTGTCGCGTTCCTTGCAGCCTTCGAATCGCGATCCGAACCCGGAGCGCAAGCGATGGGTCGCCATAGTGGTTCGCCACGCAATCTCCATTTTATCAGAGCCGCGAGCGTAAGCGAGCAGACCGCCTCCCCCCTTGCCAAGGGGGGATGAAGGGGGGTGCGGGCCCGTCGCTCGTTTTGGAATCAGTACAAACCGCGCGACGCAACGATTTGCACATCGGTCGGTGATTCGCCCGGACAATCCCAACGCCGTATAATCCATCGTCCGGGTTCAGTCGCTTGTTTCGGCCGTTGCGGATCGTTTCGATGGAAGGCACCAAAATCGCCCGTCTCTGGAAGCACACGACCCCAAGCGGTCGCGTCTACCTCGCCGGCGCGATGACCAAGATCACACGCCTCGTCATCGTCGAAAACACCGACAAGAAGGACGACAAGGACCCCGACTACTACGCCTACGTCGTCCCCAACCGCGGCCCGCGCCCCCTCGACGACGCCCTCGACGAAATCTGACCGACTGTCCTACTCCGCTCCCGACCGGGCAGACTTGCAGGGCGCGCGCTCCCGCCGCCGCCCTCGGCGAAATTGAACTGATCGTCGATAACGCGGTTCGGCGGACCATCTTCCTACTCTGGTGGATCTTGCGGTTGTACGGCTGAAAGGCGGCGATTGGCGATGGCGACGGCGCGGCGGTTGAGGTCGCAGCCGATCCAGCGGCGGTTGAGGCGCCGGGCGACGACGAGCGTGGTTCCGCTGCCGCAGAAGAAGTCGGCGATGACGTCGCCTTCGTTGGAACCGGCGCGGATGATTCGTTCAAGAAGAGCCTCGGGTTTTTGCGTCGGGTAATCCGTCCGCTGCCGCGAGACGGTCGAAAGAAACGGAATCTCCCAGACATCGGTATGGGCCGGTCCGTCGGGATGAAAATAGAGCCGTCCGTTGCGGGTGGACTTGTAGGGGCGGCCTTGGTCGTCGATCCGCAGGTCGAGCGTGCGGTAAGCGCCGCCGCGCTGGGGGTTGAAGGTGTGCGCGCCGGGCTGTCTTGCGTAGAGCAGGATGGTGTCGTGCTTTCGCGGGAACCATTTGGCCGATCGCCCGCCGCCGCGGTAGCTCCAGATGATTTCGTTCAGGAAGCAGTCGCGGCCGAAGACTTCGTCGAGTGTGACCTTCACATAGTGAACGGAGCGCCAATCCAGATGCACATAAAGACTGCCTCGCATCGAAAGCAGCCGGTGCATTTGAGTGAGTCGCGGGCGAAGGAAGGCGAGATAGCCGTCGAGTCCGCCCGCGTGACGATCGTCAAAACTCAGTGCGGGTTTGGCGGCGCCGGAAACCCGTCGGTTGGTGCCGAAGGGCGGATCGGCGTAGATGAGATCGCAGCATCCGTCGGGGAGTGAGGCCATGAGGGGGAGGTTGTCGCCGTGGGTGATGCGCGATTCGGAGACGAAACGCCGGGGCAATGATTGTGGTTCGACTGTAGCGTCGCTCCTTGTGGGCGACGACGAATACGTCGGCCGCATAATCCTGAGAATCCTCCCTACCAGCCCGTTGAAAAACTGTAGCGTCGCCCCTTGTGGGCGGCACAAACCGCGTTCCGCGTCACCCCTGAAGG
>ERZ1292633.2158-Hain-H41-02um-R1-2158-length-20401-cov-6_pt1 | contig 20401 bp, 18 predicted proteins | sample MGYA00564406_ERZ1292633 | MGnify/ENA primary metagenome ERZ1292633 (study PRJEB36523, sample SAMEA6512639) | groundwater metagenome | collected 2019-01-08 | study: AquaDiva: Metagenomics assemblies of 32 groundwater samples
TCGATCGGGTCGTGGGGCATCTGCGCCGCTATGACCGGACCTCGCTGGGCGGTGAGCTCGACGGACTGGGGCTCGATGAGATCGACTCCCGATACTGGGGTTTGACTCTGTTGCCGGCGCTGATCGCGCGCGCAGCTCTTCTCCGCTTGAAAACGGACGATCGGTCTATTTTGGAGGCCGGCTTCCGCCCTCCGGGGCCCATCGCCCACCGTCTGCTCAAAACGACCATGCGCCTGGAAACGCTCCTCATCAAGCGCCCGCCCCTAGGGACGTCGGTGATGCTCTCGGCGCGGCGCCCGCCCTGATCCCATGCGGCACGAACAGGCGCTCAGACACGTTCTTCTGAGGCATCTCTGGATGAGGCGCGCGCAAACGAGCGCCTCCGCCTACCAAGAAGTCACGAACTCGTTGTCCATCGAGAAAACAGCCTCCGGATTGACGGTGCGTTGGACCAAAGAGGGCCGCTCCCGGGAGCGAGTGTTCGGAGCGGACGAATTCTTGTTCTACTCCCGCGGAGATTTGGAGGCGGCCCAAGGTGCTGGCGCTCGCGACAAGGTCAACGACGACCTCGCCCGCGCTTTCGCCATCGAGGCTCTCGGGGCCGGCTCCAACCCGAAGCCGGAGCCTGAAAGCTTGTTGGCCAACACGAAAATCTCCTTGACCGAAGCGGCCCTGGTCTCGGCGGCCTGCGCTTGGGCCGCGCCCTCGTCGCGCCCCGCCTTGGCGGTCGTGCTGTTCGCCTTGTTCGCTCTCGAATTTCTTGGGACGAAATGGAAGCTGGCCGTGTCCTTGCTTCTCGGCGCGCTGGCCGCCCTCGGCCTGGCGCACGCCGCCATCGCCGGGGCGCTCGCCTTCGCCCTTCTGCAGTTCTTCGACCCCAATCCGGTCTGGAGGACATCCCGGACCCTCGCCGCGATCGGGACCGCCGCCGTTTCCTGGTTCTGCGTTTCCCAACCGGCCGCCTCCGGCTGGTGGCTCCTGGCCGCGTCAGGGGCGGCGGCGACGATCTGGCGCTGGACCTGCGGCTCGCATGCTCGCTCCATGCCGCTCGTCCTGCCCGCCCTTTGCCTCGGATTTTTCTTGGATCGAGAGGCCGGCCTGGCGTGGACCGGACTGGCCGGCGCCTGCGTCATGGCCCTTTCAGCCCAGTATTCCTACCACCTATTTCCGGTGCGCGCGCGAGCGAACGCCTTTCAAGAAACGATGCGCTCCTAAGGAGCGATGCTCGTCCAAACCGTAAAGCCGTCGATCGTCTCCTTGAAGCGAAACTCGTCGCGGACATAAGCCTTCAGGCCGGTTAAACCCAACATGGGATCCAAATCCCGGCCGCGCGCGTCTCCGAAGCGGAAATACCACCTGACGCGATGGCGTCGCAGGTCGGACATGACGCGATCCTCGTCGCGCGGCAGAATCTCGGGCGGCGTGAAATCGGGAATCGGGTGGGGGTGCCTACGCCCCGTCGCGAAATAGACGAGAATGCAGTCAAGGTTCAGGATGTCGTCCTCGGGCGGCACGCGGGTCGCGATGTATTCGACCATTTTGTCGAGGGCGGCGACCTTGTGACTGACGCGCATGCCCGCGAGCCTGGGCGTGCGCAGAACGACGCTCGGGGTGTCGGGAGTCATGTTGCTCCAATAATAAATCCCCCGCACCCCCACAAGAATAACCCCAAACACGAACGCCGCCCCGAGCACTCGTCTGCGCGGCGACGCCGCGTCAAAAGCCGGCCACGTCGACCATATGATCCCGAGGGTGCATGCGAACGTCGAGGCGCGCGCGGCGTAAGCCTGCCCGTCGTGGGTGACCAGGCTCGCGTAGAGGGACGCCAGCCACATCAACGCCACGGCCGCCAACGCGAGCTGTCGGCGTTCGCCGCTGAGTCGATAGGACCGCCAGGCGCCGACAATCGCGGCGAGGTACATCATCACGACCAGTTTCGAGGAGCGGTCGATGCTCGTGGTGAAAGGAGACAGAAGCTTTCGAATCGTCTCTCCCTGCCGGGGCGTCTCTCCCCACTTGAACATCAGCGCGCGTTCCACCACCCAATGCCACATGTCCCCGAAGGCCCCGTGCCAAGCGAAAGTGGCCCCCGCCGCGAGGAAGACCAACACGGACCCCGAGACAAACGCCGCCGGTCCGCGCCAACGCCGGGAGCGCGCGCCCAGGGCCGTCCACAGCGTGCCCAGACACCCCCCCACGAGAAGTCCGGCCCCGAGATCCTGCTTGACCCAAAACCCCAGCGCGCACAGGACTCCGCCGAGAAAATATTCCTTGTCCCGCGGCTCGTCCGCCGACCAGCCCCTCACCAGCAGGCAGCCCGCGGCCATCGCGACCACCGCCGCATCGCAGTCATACCACACCATCCCCAACATCACTTGCGGCGCCCATATAATCTGTAGACAGGAAAGGCCGACGCATTGAAGACGGCTGAGCTTGAGCACCCGCGCGCAGAACAGGTACGTCATCGCGATGAGAAGCGCGCAGCCGACGGCCAGATAAGGCGCGGCGTGGTAGCGATAACCGAACATCTTGAAGCAGGCCGCGAGATTGTAATAGGTCAGCGGCGAGGTCACGAGCAGGAAATCCTTGTAAGGAACTTCTCCCGTGGCGATGCGATAAGCTCCGTCGAAAATCAAACCAACGTCGCTATGCCACGGCTGCACCCGGCCGGCCCGCCAAGCGGCGGCCACCGCGGCGACGGCGGACACAGCCGCGGTCGCGATCCAGTCCGCGCGCCCCCAGGACGAGGTCTGTCTTGCCTCCATGGCCGGGGTGATTGTATCAGATCGATTGCCTTGCTACACTGTCGTCATGATCCAGGATTTTCTCGGAGCAATCGCCTCGTCCCAGTCCTACCGCCGCTTCACGGACCAACGCCCGACAAAAACGTTCCTCTATGTCCTTTTTGTCAGCCTCCTTTTCACGATCGGATCGTCGATCGTCTTGCGCATTCGCGTAGGTCCGATCATCGATGAAACGTTCTCCTGGCTTGAATCGTCGACGCCAACCTTGACGTTCGCGGGCGGCAAGGTCTCGAGTTCCGTCGACACTCCCACCCGGCTCACGCACCCCAAAATCCCCGACGTGGCGATCGTCATCGACACCCTGCGGCTCGCACCGGTCCAGCTCCAGGAAATGACCGACGCCAAGGTCGTCGCCTATTTGACCAACAACTCCCTCTACGTGCAGGAGCGCCCGGGCGAGTTGAAAAGCTACGACCTGTCCAAGGCCGGAACCGAGCGTCCCCTGATCATAGACGCCAAATTTTTCCGCGACGCGTCCGCCCTGGTGAAAACCGTTTTTTACCCCATCGCGGTCGTGATCATCTTCCTATTCACCGCGGTTTGGGTGGCGATAGCGGGTGTTCTCTACGCCGTACTGGGACTGATCATCGGCTCGCTGACCCACAGCTCGCTGACTTTCGGCGCGCTCTACAAAATCGCCGTCCATGCTCAGACGGCGGCGCTTCTTTTCAGGATCATCGTGTCCTGCCTTCCGTTTTTGGTGCCCTTCTCGTCCGTGCTCACGATCCTGCTCACGTCGGTCTATGTTTGGCTGGGGGTGCGGGCCCATGCCCCGGCGCCCGCGGCGAACCCGTGAAGCTGGGGGCCGCGCTCGCGCTGTTGTCGTCTTTTCTGGGAAGCTGCGAATGGCTGACGGGAAATTTCCGCCTGAACGGCCGCGTGGAGATCGCCCCTACGCTGGAGTCGCGGATGCCGAAAACGAACTCGGTGCTTTTCATCATCGCGCGAAACGCCGGCGGGGTTCCCGTGGCCGTTCATCGCATCGTCAATCCTCAGTTCCCGGCCTCTTTTTCCATGGGTCCGCAGGACCTTCTTGTTCCCGGCATCCGCAGCCGCGAGCCGCTGACGCTCAGCGCCCAGCTCAACGCGCACGGCAACCTCGGCATGCCCAAGCCCGGAGACATCGAGGGCCGGGGCATGGGACCGGCGTATCCCGGAGACCGAGGCGCGATCGTGCGTTTGGACAAATCCCTATGAAACACGGCGCGCTTCTGCTCGCGGCCGCCTTGTGCGCCTGCGCGGGGCCGGCGCGTCACGAGGCCCCTGTGACGGGGACGATGTCCGGTCTCGACGTTTTGGAGATGGAACAATTCAAATCCCTGCGGGGCAAACGCGTGGGGGTGATCACCAACCGCACCGGCGTCAACCGCCGCGGACGCTCGATCGTCGACCTGCTGGCGACGGCCCCCGGCGTCACGTTGGGGGCGATCTTCACGCCCGAGCATGGCTTTGCAGCCTCCAGCGAGTCGGAACGCATCGCCTCGGGATTGACGCGCGTTGCGGGCAAGGACATCCCGCTTTACAGCCTGTATTCCGGAGGCATCGCCGGTATGCGCCCAAAACCGGCTCAGCTCCAGGGGCTCGACGTCCTCATTTTCGACATCCAAGACATCGGCGCCCGTTTTTATACTTATCTCGCCACCATGGCCATGGCCTTGGAGGAGGCCAAAACAGCGGGCATCGACTTCGTCGTCCTCGACCGCCCCAATCCGATCCGAGGAGACGTGGTCGAAGGCCCGATCCTCGAGGATCCCAACCTTCGCTTTCAAACGCCGACCGCTTATTTCCAAATTCCCGTGCGCCACGGCATGACTCCCGGGGAAATCGCTCTCTGGCACAATCGCCTCGTGGGCCATCCGCGCTTGACCGTCGTCAAGCTTCGAGGGTGGACCCGCTCCATGTGGCACGACGCGACCGGCCTGCCGTGGATTGCGCCCTCGCCGAACATGCCCGACCTCGATGCCGCCTCGCTCTACCCAGGCATAGGCATTTTCGAGGCTTCGAACATAGCGGTCGGACGCGGCACGCCGATCCCTTTTCGATGGATCGGAGCTCCCTGGATGAAATCGGCGGAAATCGTAGAGCGCCTGCGGGAAACCGTTCAAGGCGTCGAGTTCTCACCCCAGGACTACACCCCGTCCAAAAGCGTCTTTGAAAACCAGCTCTGCCATGGAATCAAGATCAGGGTCACGGATCGCGACACGATGCGCCCGCTGGTCTTGTTCCGACACCTCGCCCTGGCCCTTCGCGAACTGCACCCCGATGAGTTCAAATGGCGCTGGGATGAGGCCAAACGCATGGTCGGGGTCTCCGACTTCAGGATGTTATGGGAGACAGGCGCCTCGGACGAGTCGTTCTTGGCCTTGTTCGATCAGGGCCCCCGGGATTTCGAGAACGCCCGGCGTTCCTTCCTCCTCTACTAGGACGAACGCCCCTCGCCGTCGAGGACCGGAGCCAGCGTCCAGCCCAAGGCGAACGTCCCTAGGGTTCCGATGATCACCAGCCAGCTCCAACCGAGAGGAATCACCTTGTTTTCCGAAAGGACGAGCAGGATGGCGTTGAGCACGGCCATCGCGCCCATCGCCACGGCGCACGCCTTGTCGCCCTTGCGCTTGGTCATCATGCCCAGCAGAAACACTCCGAGAAGCGAACCGTAGGTCACTCCGCCGATCTTAAACGCCAGCCACAGCATCTTGTCGAAAAAGCTGAAGCAGTAGGCGATCGTCCCCAGCGCCAAGGCGAACACGCCCACGCACCAGCGCGACACCTTCAGATAATGCTCCGGGCTTTCCGCCGCCCTCACCAGCGGCTTGTACAAGTCGTTGACGAACACCGCGGTCAAAGACGCCAAGGGGGAGTCGATCGACGCCATGACGATCGCCGTCAGCACCGCGCCCCGCATAAAGCTCGGCATCACCGTGGCGGCGAAGTGCGGGTAGATCTTGTCGAGCTTGGTCGGCAGCGCCAACCCGGGGTTCTGTTTGTAGAACACGAACAGCAGCGTCCCCACGCAGACGAAGACGAGCAAAGTCAGAAGCGACCCCGCGATGGACAGAAGAATCGTCTTTTGGCTGTCGCGCCGGGTTTCGACGGTCAGAAGCTTCTGCATCATCTCATGGTCGGTCCCGAACGCCGCCGTCGAACCGAAAAACCCATTGAGAACCGCGATCCAAAGCACGTTCGGATCGGAGAAAAATTTAACGAGAAAACCCCCTTCAAACGGCGAAGGGCCCCAATTGAAGACCTGCATTTTCCCCGCCTCGGAGGCCAAATGCAGCGCCGCGGGCAGGCCGCCCTCGATGCGATGGATCAGGAAAGCGATGGTCAGCAAGCCGACGCCGAGAAACGTCAACGCCTGCAGGACGTTGGTCCACACGACGGACTCGATCCCCCCGTAGGCGATGTAGACCACGCTCACCACGGTAAAAAGCATGAGGGTCGGCACGATGTGCCAGCCGAGAAGCACGCTCACCGCCAGGCTTGCGGCCATCAGGCGCACGCCCGAGGCGAGCAGGCGGGTGACGAAGAAAAATCCGGTGGCCGTGTACTGGCTGCGAGCGCCGAATCGTTGCCGTAGATACTCGTAAATCGTCGTGCTGTTATACTGGTAAAACGCCGGAATGAAAAGAAAAGCGATGAGAATACGCGCGCCCGCGGAGCCGAAGAAAAACTGGATATAGTTCCAATTTTCACGAAACGTCGTGGCGGGCACGCCGATGATCGTCATCGCGCTGATCTCGGTGGCGATAAACGACAGCATCGCCACCCACCACGGGATGCGCCGCCCCCCGAGGAAGAAATCGTTCGTGTTTTTCAAGCCGCGGCCGCCCCACCACCCCACGAGAAACATCAGACCCACGACGCCGACGAGAACAAAAAAGTCGGCCGCCGTCAGAGTCGTGCCCCCTGGAAACCATGAACCGTTCATTTCACCCATTAGTGTCTCCTCAGAATGGCGCCGGCCGCCGCGCGCTGGGCTTCTTCGGCCCGCGAGAATACGCACAAAGCGCCCGCGCGGGGGTCAAGCCCGGCAAGCGCGAAAGGACTTCCGAAACTGACGGCGCACGAGCGGCGGGCCGAGCGCAAAGCCCCCGCAAGCCGGCGGCGCGAGCCGGCATCGAGACTGATGCGGCCGCTGTAGGCCCTGGGTCCCACGAAAAGGCCCGCGATCAGGGTCTCGTCGGCCCGGGCAAGCCCTCGACGCGCGACGCGCACCCTTGCGCCCGCGCGGCGCAGCGCGGCGACGAACGTCTTTCCCATCAGTTCTTCGCGTGGGGAGCCTTGGGGTTCGACGTAAGCGAACGCCCGGGACATCGAAGCCGCTAATGGACGCACCCATGTCGCGCAAAGCGAAAAAAGAGCGGCGGCCTCCTTACGGTGAACCGCCCCTCCCACGGCGCCGACGCGAGCGCGCGGCCCCCGCACCCGGGATAAGGCCTCATCCAGGCGACGGCAAGACGCCTCGCAGCTTCGAGCCAACGCGGCGTCGCGCGCGAGCTCGACGCGCAGTGCGCCGATCAGCGCGCGGGGATCCTTGGGCACAAGCAGGATGTCGGCTCCCGCGCGCAGGGCCTTCAAGGCCGCCTCGCGCTCGCTCCAATGCTTGGCAATGGCGCCCATGTCGAGAGCGTCGGTGACGATCAATCCTCGAAATCCCCAGGACCGAAGCAGACGCGGTCCCGCGCAAGACAAGGTCATCGGCACGCGCGACCCATCGAGAGCCGGAACCAGGAGATGGCCCAGCATCACCGCATCGGCGCCCTTGGCCAAGGCCTTGAACGGAGCCAACTCTCGCCTTGCCAGAACGGCGCGCGAGACCGGCACTGCGGGCAAATCCAAATGCGAATCCCGCGTCGTCGCTCCATGTCCGGGAAAATGCTTCAAGCAGCCCAGAGCGCCTTGGGATCTGAGCCCAGAAAGGAAGGCTCGGGCCAGCCGCGCGGCCTCATCCGGCCTGGCTGAAAACGACCGGACGTTCACGATCGGATTTTTCGGCTCGGTGAGCAAGTCGAGCACGGGGGCTAAAACCCAGTCCACACCCATCGCCCGGGCCTCGCGTCCGGTCAGGCGTCCTTTTTCCCGCGCCGCCGCCGCGGAGCCCGAGGCGCCGATGCCCAGATTCGAGGGCAGCGCGGTGGAGCCGCGAGCGTGCGCCCAGGCGCCTTCCTCGTAATCGGCGCAAATCAACAAGGGTTTTTTGGCCGCGCGGCGCAGGCGCGCCGTTAACGCCGCGATCGACGCCGGCGTGCCGCGGTACACACAGAAGCCTCCCACGCCCAAACGAGCCAGGTGTTCGGCCTCGCGCGGGTCCTGCTTTCCGAGCGTAAAGCCGGGAAACACCAGTCTCGCGGGATCGGTCACCGCCTAATGATGCCTTATCCGGGCTCCCCACGACAATAATTGTATAATCGCCGCCAGGAACTCTCCCTCGACCCCGAATGGATCTCCGCCGCGCCGTCTTGCCGGCCGTCGTACTCGCGTTGATTGCCGCCGCCTCCTTCGGGCAAAGCCCGTCCCTGGAGACCTATAACGCGAAGCTCTCCCCCCTCGACGAGCTCTCGCGCGAGCTTCTCACCGAAACCGGCTACGTGATCCGCGAGGATGGAATCGTCTGGGACAAACGGGCGGACGAAGCCGTACGCAGCGATGAAATGGCCTATCTTCTCTCCCGCTTGGCCGGGGCGCGGCGCTTGAAGGCCCTGCTCGAACTCGAGCTGATTTTGAACCGATCCGAGGGGGAGAAGCGGCTGACCGCCGCCGAGCGAGAAGCCGTGCGCAAACTCGTGCGTCAACATTGGCCCGTCTTCGGAGTGGGCACCCGTCGCGACTTCAAATCTTATTTTTCGGTCGAGGAACGCGAGGCTCTCAATAAAATTCCCCCGCGCTTCGATCGCGGATCGGCCCTGCTCATGAGAGACCCCCCGCCGGTCACCGCCGCTCTGCCCGAGGAAACGGCGGCTCCGTCTCCGATCGCGCCCCCAACCGAACCGGCGGCCGAAGCGAACTCTACCGTATATCCCAAGGCCGTATTAACTCCGTTCCTCGAGCCCTTTTCTCTGCGCAGGCCGTCGCCTTTCGCGCCGCGGCGCCCGCCCGAACCGGCGCGCGCAGGCCCGCCCGCGACCGTCGTCGCGCCACCCGCCGTTGCCCCCGCGGCCGCCCCGGCCGTAGCCACGCCGCTCACGGCGCCTAAACCGGCGCCTCCAGCACCCTCCGCCTCGCCTCCGCTTCCTGCCGGGCGGCCCGCTGCGGCTCCTGCGCCCTCTAGGACTCCAATCGCCATGGATACCCCGGCCCTCGGCGTGCTCAAGCCGTGGACGCCTGCCGACGCGCCGGCGTCGTCGGCGACCGCCACCTCGTCCGCCGACGATCTTCGAAGCACCGCGCCCGCCGCGGCTCCCGCGCTTCCTCCCCCGGCGCCCGAACGCAAGCCCGCACCCGGGCTCGCCGAAACGTCCCAGGCCGATTTCGACGCCTTCGTCGCCAACGGCCCCTACAGCCGGGAAGGCCAAGCTCTCCTCAAATTGGTGGGGGATAAAGCGCCGGATTACTGTCGCGCGATTTTGCGGCGCACGGTCGTGCAGGCCGCTCCCCTGATCGTCTTCGACGGCTCGCGCGCGGGCACGGACCGACGGGCGGGTTTCGCCGCGAGCGCCGCCGGCTCGCCCCCCGTGATCGCTCTCAGCCCCGGAGCCTTGCTCCTGGAACACAAGACCGGACTCTTCAAACGAAACACGATCGCGGCGCCGGAAGATCCCCGCGCGTGGGCCGAGTTCGGCATCGCTCCCCCGGCGATCGAGGCGGCCGGCAAGGGCGCGGTGTCTTCCGGAGAGGAAAACAGCGCCTGGGGCGCGACGAAAACATACGGCGACCGCAGCCGCCGCGGTTCCTACTCGAAGCTCCAGCAAGCTGGGGAGTTGCTCGAAAGACTTCTGCTTGTCGGACTCGAACGGGAAGGCTACGCCTCTTCGGTGTACGCGGCGCGGAAATGGGCGCGCACGGCGCGTCTTCTTTTTTCGGCGCGCCACGCCGCGGAAAGCGGCGACGACTCCTTCCTGGACCCTGATCGGCGTCTCGAACTCAAGGATTGGATCGAACAGGGCGACGAGGCCGACGATTTGGCCGTGGGGACATGGTCGTCGGCCCGAGGCAACGTCCTGGATCCTCGACGCGCGGGGCCCGACTCTCAAGCCCTTTACGAAAGACAAGCCCGCCCGCAATGCGCCCGAGCGCTGCTCGCCGACCAGCTCGCCGAAACGGCGCGCGCCGCCGCCGCCCGTGTGCGCACGCTCGAGTCCCTGCAGGAAGCCAAAATCATCACCGCCGAAGCCGCGACGTCCGCGGCGAAAAAATTCACCGCTGAGGCAGAACAAGCCCGCTCCTCTCTCCTAAAGGCCGCGCGCCCCTGCGACGGCCGTTTCGGAGCCGAGGAAGCGGGCTTGCGGCGTTCGCAGGCGCTGGTGGCGGAGGCCACCAGGGCCGAGAGGTCTTTCCGTGACACCGAGGTCAAGGGAGAGGGACATGACCGGAACTAACGCCCTCGTCCTCGTCTTTTTGTTGGCCGCAAACGGGGTCAACGCGGAGGATTGGTTGGCCGAGGCCGAGAGGACCGCGCGCGAGGCCGCCATCCACGGCTTGACAGCCCGCGGCGCCCCCCAGTCTCCTTGGACTCGATGGACCCCGAACTCGCGCCTGTTCTCTGGAGAGATTCCGACTCAGGGCTGGTGGCCCATGGAGGAAGAATCTTGGCGCGGCCCCGTGTTCTTCCTGTTGGGACCGGACTCCCCCTCCGCGGCCCTGCGCGCGACTCTATCCGTTCGCTTCTACGACAAGGACACTCCCGGATACGCCCCGATTAAAAAGGCCGTCGACCTCATGCGCCGCGATAACGCGGCGACCCGACGCTCGATGACTCCCGTGCGGCCTCTGCGCGTGGGCCTGGGCTTGGCGCGAACCTTTGAAATCGTGGAGACCCGCCGCTTGCCGATGGACGACGCGCCGTCTTTCGAGGAGGAGATCCACCAATACGTCGCGGTCATCCCCGTCGGCGAGGCCTATTACCTCGTGCGCCTCATCTCCTCGCGCTCGACCTACCTCGAGTACAGAGACGACTTCGTGAGATTCATCAAGTCTCTGCGCGCGGTCTCCGGACGCTGAACCGGGGCCTTGAGAAGGGCGTCCCGAAATTCCATGACGACGCGAACGTAAAAACCCGAGCGGTTGTAGGCGAAAATCGAACGCCCGATCGCCGACTCCCGGGTGTAAGGTTCGTGGCCCAAGAATCCGTTGCGGGTCAGATAATTGGCCGCGCTGGCCAAAGCATCCGGCCACTCATTCAAGCGCCGCTTGCCGTCGCCGTCGAAGTCCACGGCGAATTTATTGGCGCTCGAGGGCAGGAACTGGGACAGGCCGAACGCGCCGGCGTAAGAACCCCGCAACAGATGGACCGCCCCGCCGTCCCTCTCGCCTTCCGTGTAGGTGAAAAGCAGAAGTTCCGCGATTTCCCGCACGGCCCAATTCGAGAGGACTGGCTCCGTTTCGCCTCTCTCCGGGCGGGGCGGCACCTTGCGCGCGATTGTCCATAAGGACGCGCCGATGGGCATTCTGCCGGGAACAGCTCCGAATCGAGTCTCCACCCCCACCAGCGCGGCCAGAAGGCAGGGATCCATGCTCATACGAGCCGACACCGAAGCGAGCGTGACGCCATACTCGGACATGAAAGCGGCACCGGCGGCCAGACCCGCCGGGTTGATGAATCTGGCCCGATATTCCTCGTACGTGACGGCCCGGCCCTCGTCCGACGGCAAGAACATCTCGGCCACTCCATCGATGATTTTCAGACTCGAATGGGAGAAAAAGGCCGCCACGAACTCCTTGGGGACGCGGCCGTTCAAGTGCCCCTCGACGCCTCGGCGGACCTGCGCGGGAGTCTTGACGTCGGGCAAGACGGCAGGACGCCCGGACTGGGCGACGAACACCGCCTCCGCCATGCCTGCGGAGACCGTCGCCTCGAACGCCGCCTGGGAAAGGGAATAAGCCTGCGCGCGGGCCGAGACAGGCCAAGACACGGCCGCGGCTAAAGACGCCGCGAGCAGGTGCCGGCCCAGAAAGCCGGAGCAGACCCGCGTGAGCGCGTCTCGCCGGTCAAGGAAATCATGTTCCGCTCCCCGCTCGATGCGCAGGCGAAGCCGCCGGCCGCCGCGGCTTGCGATGCGGCGGGAAACGAAGACGGGAATCGTCGTGTCCGCGTCGCCGTGGACCAATAGCGTCGGCGCCTTTATTTTGGCCGCGGCCGCCGCCGCGTCGCGCTCGGTCACCGCCCGCCGGAAATCGGCGGCCAAGGTTTTCGGGCAGATCGCGCGCAAAGGACGAGCAAGACGGGCCAGAACGCCTTGCGTATTGGCCCGAACCATTTCGGGCCCTCCGGCCGGAGCGACGGCGACGACGGCTTTAATGTTCGGCTCCAAGGCGGCGAGATTCAACGCGGCCCATCCTCCCATGCTGAAACCGAACACGCCCACACGCCCGCCGTCGACGAATGCCATGCGGCGCATGGCGCGATAAACGGCGCGGGCTTGGGCGATCAGCGTCGAAAACCGGTACTCGCCTCCCGAGCCCCAACACCCCAGAAAGCTCGGGGCGATCGACGCGATTCCCCGCGACATCAAGGCGCGCTGAACGTCGATGCTTTTCTCCAGACCGGGGAAGCCGTGCAAAAAAAGGACGGCGGGAAACCGCTTCCTCCTCCCCCCGGAGGGCCGGTGAACATGCACCAGCATCCTCTCGCCGGAAAATCGCAAGATCTGCGTTCCGCAATGGGGTCTCACCCCCAAATTGTAGCATGGCCTAGGCCGTCTGGACGCGAACGGCTATAATCCGATTGTGGCTAAAGATTCCGACGAAAAAAACCAGATCGTGCTCGCGATCGCGGGCGGCAGCGGTTCGGGAAAGTCTCGCCTGGCGCGGGCCGTTTCGGCGGCGTTTCCAAACCAGTGCGCGCTGCTATGCCACGACTGGTACTATCGCCACAACGAGGGACTGAGCGAAGAGGCGGCCCGCAAGCTCAACTTCGATCATCCCCGTTCGCTGGAAACGAACCTTTTGTGCCGCCAACTCGACCGCCTCTTGGCCCACGAGGCGATCGAAGCCCCCGTCTACGATTACGCCACTCATTCGCGCCTGCCCCAGACCCGGCGCGTCGAGCCCCGCCCCCTGATTCTGCTCGACGGCATTCTCGTCCTGCACGAAAGGTCCCTGCGCGAGCGCATGACCCTGTCGGTGTTCATCGACGTGCCCGACGATATCCGCCTGATGCGCCGCGTGCGCCGCGACTTCAACGAACGCAGAATCGATCTCGAGGAAACCTTGCGCCTTTACGAGGACTCGGTTCGTCCGATGCACATGCGCTTTGTCAGGCCTTCCTCCCGCCATGCGACCTGGATTTGGTCGCAGCTCGAGGATAAGCGCTTCCTGAACATGCTGATCGATGACCTCGGCCGCCGGCTCGGCCCCGCCCCTTGCCGATGACCTCGTCGGCCAGGGCGTGCATGTCGTAGATCCGGCGCAACGCCTCGATGATGGCCGAGGAATGCACCGCGACGGTCCTGTTGCGCGTCTCGTCGTAGGCGTAGCGGCCGACCAGGGATTGGATGTTGCCGTCGAACACCACGCCGACGCACTCTCCTTTGGCGTTGATCACGGGAGAACCGGAGTTCCCCCCGATGATGTCGTTGGTCGTGACGAAATTCACTTTGACGGCGAGGTCCAGCCTCGAGCGCGCCGCCTTGACCCGCGGCGCCAGGTCGAAGGGGGGTTTTTCGCCGTGGCCTGCGGCGCGGTCGTAGAGGCCGAAAAACGTGGTCATGGGAGCGACGAGCGTGGTGCCCGACTCGTAACCCGCGACCCGGCCGTAGGACAGGCGCAAGGTAAACGTCGCGTCGGGATACGTGGACTTGCCATAGACGGCGAAACGCGCCCGCGCGATGCGCCTTGCCTCCGCGACAAGCACGCTTTCGATCTCATCCTCGTACCACTTGCGTTGAGCGCGATAGACCGCGTCGAGCGTGCGGGCCCATACGATCAAGGAGTCGGTTTCGGCGTTTACGACCAGCACCCCTCCCTCGATGAGCGACTTTCGCCGCTCCGGCTCGAACAGTCCCGTTCCCCGGATCAGCGCGCGCGCCGCTTTTTCAGGCGTTGCGCCGCCGAGCGCGCGCTTGACGAACTGATCGTCCGGGCCGAGCTTGTCCAGGGCGTCTCTCAAAGAGCACGCCAGGAGATATTCCTCCAAATCCTTGTACAGGGGCGCGGGAGACAGCAGCCGAAAACGCAGCGATTCCAGGTTCGAATCCCGGAACTCCTCGTAGCGCCGGTCGTTGGGTTTGGCGACCTCCGCGACGTAGCGGACGATGGTGTTGGCCACGGCCGCGATCCGCGCGCCGTCGAAGCGGCGGTATGTCATCTGCAGGCGCCGGTCCCCGAATTTCTTTTGCGCCGCCGCGATGCGGTCCCAAGACCCCGCCGCCTCGCGGACGACGGAGTCCTTGGAGCGCGCCGTGATCGCGCGCAGCTCGTCCTCCGCCGATTTCAGGGATTGGAAAAGAGCCGCGTCCAACAGGCCCTCGCGCTCCCCCCCGACCGCTTTGAGCGCGTTCTCCACGCCGAAAATCCGGTCCTTGCAGCGGCGAGCCTGTTCGGCTCCCCGCTTGGCGTAGCCGTAGCAGTCGGCGCGAAGAGCGCGCGCGACCTCGAGGTATAACGGCAGGCCGATGTCGCGCGCGTGCTCGAGCTGCGCGACGGTGTGAAGGCGGTCCGTGCGGCCGGGATGGCCGGTCACAAAGACAAGTTCCCCGTCGGCGGCCCCATCCTCGGACCAGCGCAGGTGATGGGCGACCGAGACCGGCTTGCCGTTCTCATAGACGCGGAAAAACGCGAAGTCGAGCGCGTACCTGGGATAGGTGAAATTGTCCAGATCTCCGCCGTAGAAAGCGGCCTGCAATTCGGGGGCCATCACCAGCTTCATCTCGGTGTACTTTTTGTAGCTGTAAAGCCAGTATTCCCCTCCCTGGTACAGCTCGACGACGTCCGAGCGCAAACCCGTCTTCTCCATCGCGGTTTTGGCGATGCGCGACATCTCGGCTTTACGCTGCTCGTTTTGCTTTTTGTCGCTGGCCGAGGCGTCGACCGCCTTGACGATTTTGCCGGTCACGTCCTCCATGGACACCAAAACATTGACTTCCAGATCGGGACAGGCAATCTCCTGCGCGCGCGACGCCGCGAAGAAGCCGGACTTCACGTAGTCCTTGTGGGGAGAAGACATTTTCTGGAGCTGGCCCAAGGCCACGTGGTGATTGGTCAAAACGAGGCCCTGCTCCGAGACGAACGCCCCGGACCCCCCGTCGTTGAATCGGACCGAGGCCAGTCGCGCATGATCGATCCACTCTCGCGAAGGCGTAAATCCGTACTTCGCCTTAAGCCGCGACAGCGGCAGGTTGTCGAAAGTCCACATCCCCTCGTCGCCGCGCAGACGCGGCGCCGCCTCCGGAATCAACCTCTCGATGGTCGTCGGCATGTTAGGAACCTCTCAGGGCCGAAATACGCTCGGCGATCGGTGGGTGCGTGGAAATCAGGGCGAGGAAGCCGCCGCGTCCGCCCGCGATCTTCAACGACGCGTAGGCCGGCTCGGACTCCCGAGGCTCGAAGGCCCTTTCCAGGGCCTGCAACGCGGCGATCATGTTTTCCTTGCCGCCCAGCCGCGCGCTGCCCGCGTCGGCGCGGAACTCCCGCCAGCGCGAGAACGCGGCGACGACGATCATCCCCAAGAAACCGAAGACGATTTCCAAAACCATGGTCGTCAGCATCTGGGTGGAGTGGCGATTGTCGCGCTCGGAGTTCTGGCTGAGGGCATAGGCGACCACGCGCGCCAAAAACATCACGAAGGCGTTGACGACTCCTTGGACGAGCGTCATCGTGACCATATCCCCGTTGGCGACGTGGGCGATCTCATGCCCCAAAACGCCCTCGATTTCCCGGCGGCCCATGCCGTCAAGAAGGCCTCTCGACACCGCGACGAGGGCGCGGTTTCTCGTCGGGCCCGTGGCGAACGCGTTGAGCTCGGGACTCTCATAGACGCCGACTTCCGGCATGACGGACAGGCCGGCGCGCTGGGCCAATCGATGCACGATCTCGACGAGTTCATGGCCGGATCGGGGATCTAGAATTTGAACGCCCATGCTCCACTTGGCCATCATCCGAGACAACCCCAAAGAAATGAAGGCTCCGCCCATACCCCAGACCAGGCAGAAGACGGCCAAGGAGCCGTAGTCAATGCCGCGCGCGCTCAGGTAAGGACCGACCCCCAACACCTGGAGGGTGAAGGAAATGGTGAGCATGACCAGCATATTGACGGCCAAAAACAGACCAATCCTTTTCATCCACATCATGATCGTGCTCCTCCGATTCTTTTGACTTTAAATCCATCCTCGACCAGCATCCGTTCCAACTGGTCGCGATGATCGCCTTGAAATTCCAGGACTCCCTCTTTGATGGTTCCCCCGCAGCCCAGCGTTTTTTTCCACTGTCGCAGCTTCCCTTCCTTAAGGGTAGGGTGCATGATCAGGCGCTCGACGCGCGTGACGCCGGAACCCTTGGCTCCGCGTTGAAAAGACAGGCGCGCGGGCTCGGGCATCGCGCTCACCCGACCCTCCGGCAGCGCGAAGACAAAAGCGGAAGGGATTTGTCCAAGCGCTCGGACATATCGTGATGCCCCCAGCCGTGTTCCTCGTGGGTGTGGCGGACTTTCAAAGCCGAAAGCGCCTTGGACAAGCGGCGCGCGCCCAGATGCAGGAAATATTCGTCGCGAAGGCCGGCGTCGAACCACAGAGTTTTCAGTCGGCGCAAGGCGCCGGCGTGCTTGGCCGCGGCGTGAACGGGATCGAGATCGAGCCAACGCTTCCACACCGGCATGATCAGCTCGGCGGTGCGAGGATCGCAGGGGAGGTCGAAGCCGATCGGACTGCCGGGGTTGGGAGAATAGCACGCCGCCATCGCGAGGATGTTGATCACGCCGTGGTCAAAGGCCTCTTTAGTCCGGGATTTTAGAAAATCCTGGATCAGCCGTTTGCAAGAGCCGCCGTAGCGTTCCAAGGCGGTGACGAACTTGAGCATATCCTGGCCGTAGGCCGCCTCGAAGCCCATATCCCCCGAATGGCTGACGCAATGACCGAACACCTCCGGATGGCGCATCGCCAGCGTCAAGGCTCCAAAGCCTCCAGACGACTTCCCCAAAATCGCGCGGCCCTCGGGGTGGCGAACGGTCGAAAGCTTGTCGTCCATGAACCCCACCAGCTCGTAGACGACGAAATCCGCGTAACGCCCCGTGGCCGAAGAATTGAGATACTGGGATCCCCCGTAGGCCGTGAAGGCGTCGACGACGACGATAATCGCCTCGCGGGCTCGCCCTTCCACGATCAAGCGATCGAAACGCTCGAGGATGTTCTCCTTCCACGGATTATAGTTGACCGCGCCGCGGCCCGTCCCGGAAAATCCCGGCAGATAATAAAAAACGGGGTAGCGGCGTCCGCGCGCCGAGCCGTAGGACGGCGGAAGATACACCGGAATCTCCCGCCGGCGAAGATCGCCGAGAGGATTATCCTTCAAAACGATGCTCGAGACGGTTTCAATCTGCTGACGACCTTTCATGACTCCTCCAAAGCGCGCCGCAAAACGCCGCCCGCGCGGGCCAACTCCCGGCTCGCGTCCCGAGACGAGATGTCCCTGCGCGCCATCAAGACCGCGATCTTCGCGCTGCCTCCGCTCTCCCGCAAAAGGGCCCGCGCCCGCGCGCCTTTGACGCGGCCGAGGTCGGAAACGATGCGCTCGGCGCGCAGGCGGAGCTTGCGCGAGGAGGGCCTCAAATCGACCATCCAATGGTCATAGACCTTCCCGATCCGGATCATGGCTCCGGTCGTCAGGGCGTTGAGCACGAGTTTGGCGGCCGTGCCGGCCTTCAGGCGCGTGGAGCCCGTCACGACTTCCGGGCCGACCTCGGGCGCGATCACGATGTCGGCGGACCGTCCGTCGCGGCGGTTGTTCGAGGTGACCAGGATCGTGCGCGCCCCTCGCCGTTTCGCCTCGCGCAGCGCCGCGCGAACGAAGGGAGTGACGCCGCTGGCGGCCACCCCGATGACGACGTCGATGCGCCGCGCGGAACTCGCCGCGCGTCGACCGAGCATGGGATCGTCCTCGGCCCCTTCCTTGGCTCGGAACACCGAGCTCGGCCCGCCCGCGATCACGGCCCGAACTTGACGCGCGGTCGTGTTGAAGGTCGGCGGACATTCGGCCGCCTCGAGCACGGCCATGCGCCCGCTGGTGCCGGCCCCCAAGAGAAGCACCGAGCCTCCGGCGGACAGACTGCGCGCGAGAGCGTCCACGCCGCGGGCCAAGGGTTTGGCCACGCGCAAAACCGCCAGGGGCACGCGCCGGTCCTCGTCGATGATCAGGCGAACGATGTCCAGGGAGTTTTTAAGGTCGATATCGCGCGTACGGACATTGGGCTGCTCCGTAGGAAGCCGCGCGTACGCGCGCGACGACAAGAGTCCCATCTCAATGTCCGTCGGCTTGGCTCAACGGCGCCGCGACCGGCGCCTGCGTCGACGCCTCCGGAATCGGCGGGGCGGCGGGATTCTCGATCCAAGCGATAATGCGTTGGATCAAATCCGGCTGGGCGCCCAGCATGCGCGTGCCTCTCTCCTGGGGAACGGAGATCAGCGTCGCCCAATTGTCGCCCACCGCGGTCTTGGCGAACGAAAACAGGATTGGAGCTTCCTTGGATGAGCGCTTATCCGCTTCGGAATAGATCATCAGCAGAGGCGTCGGGGTCGGGCGCTTCATCGCGCGCAGCGCGTTGACGGTTAAAACTTCCTGCCACGCCATGCCGGGAGACAGCATGGCCACGAGGGGAACCTTGGGATGCGTCGCGGCGTAGCGAATCGCGACGCTGCCGCCCACCTCGGCTCCGATCAAGCCGATCGTCTCCTCGGGCACTCCCTTGGCGACCAGCCAGCGGATCGCCGCGTCGGCGTCATGGGACATGTCCAAGAAATCGTTGGCCGCCTTGGTCGTGGCGCGCAGCTTCTTCCAGGTGATGACCTCGCCTTCCGGCGTCGTGCGGCTCTCGCCGTGGCCGCGCAGATCGACGGCCATCACGCCGTATCCCGCTTTGGCGAGTGGGAAGGCCAGGCGCTTCCAATCCTCCTTCCTCTGTCCCGTGCCGTGAAGAAGAATCATCGTCGTCTTGGCCCCGGCCGGCGGAGCGAAAGCGGCCTTGAGCAGCCAGCCGTCGGCGGTCTTGAACTCGACGAACTCCCCGGGCAAAGCCTGCTTGGCAACCGGAGCGGCCGAGGCCCCCAACGCCAACGACGCGCAAAGAGTGACTCCTAGTCTCATGGTCTTAAGCGATGATCTCTTCTTTCTTGAACCACAGCGCGATCTCGCGCTGGGCGTCGGCCAAGTCGGAGGACGCATGGAGCACGTTCTCGAACTGCCCGGTGGTGATGATGCGCCCGAAAGAGCCTCGGATCGTGCCCGGAGCGGCCTGCTCGGGATTGGTGGCTCCCGCGACGGCGCGGACCGCCTTGATCGCGTTCTCGCCGCGATAGACGAGAGCCAGTATGCGGTGATCCTTGATGCCGTGGAAGTCCCCGCGGATGTACTTGATGAGGCCCTCGAAAAAGGGCTTGTCCGAAAGGGCCGCGTAGTGCTCGCGCGCGAGCTTCTCGGTGATGCAAATCATCTTCGCGCCCACCATCTCAAGGCCGGTGGCGTCGAGGCGATCGATGGTCAGGCCGGTCAGCTTGCGAAAGGCGCCGTCGGGTTTGATCAGAATCAGGGTTTGTTCAATAGCCATAGGTAGTTTGATTCTAGCCAATCCGAGGCCCGGAGCGCCACATTCCCTCCCGAAACATCACGGCGCGCGTCGAGCGTGAAGCTGCCCCACGAGAAAATCGGCGATGAACCCCGCGTCGTAAGGCCAGGCGTACTCGATGACGACGCCGGGATGGCGCTTGGAGGCCGCGGCGACGATGCCCGGAATCTCGCACTCGGCGTGGAGGCCGCCGCGGGTGTACATCGTCGAGACCATGCTGATGCGGGTCATGCCGTCTTCGACCAAGCCCTCGATGGCGTCCTCGACCGAGGGCGCGCAGAATTCGTTGTAGGCGACCACCAGCCGGCGCCCGCCGAGCTTGGGCGCCAACGCCTTGGCGATCTCCTCGACTCCGGCTTTGTAGGGATCGGTCGCGGGGGTGCGGGGCCATTCGCGGACGATTTTGTCGAGCTCGGCTTCCCGCGGGCTCATGACGGCGTCGCGCCGCGCCTGGCGCTCGCTCTCCAAGCGCTTGAGTTCCGCGATCATGGGCTTGGGCGTGTCTATGGCGGTGCCGCCGTGCCCGATCAGAATCACCGCTTCGGTATTCGTCACGGCCCGATTATATCTCTTTGCCCGCCCCCCCGGGACGTGTTGACTTTTCGTCGTCTCGCGAGTCCAGGAAAATCGAAAGTAGATTCTGATCGTCGTTAAAACACGGGAATCCGTGCGT
>ERZ1292633.2159-Hain-H41-02um-R1-2159-length-20401-cov-6_pt1 | contig 20401 bp, 20 predicted proteins | sample MGYA00564406_ERZ1292633 | MGnify/ENA primary metagenome ERZ1292633 (study PRJEB36523, sample SAMEA6512639) | groundwater metagenome | collected 2019-01-08 | study: AquaDiva: Metagenomics assemblies of 32 groundwater samples
TATCGTAAACCGCAGACGTCAGTCCGATTCTGACAGGGGGCTCAACCAAATAAATCCCAAATCACAATTACCAATTTCCAATTTTGGTAATTTTGTTTTTGGTCATTGGACATTGGGGTTTGGGATTTTTTCTTTTTGTGGTATACTATTCCCATATGATCACCCTCCAAGGAGTTTCAAAATATTATCAGTCATCAGCGCCGGTTTTGAAGGATATTAATTTAAATATTAAGCCCGGAGAGTTTGTGTCCATTGTTGGGCAGAGTGGGGCAGGGAAGACTACCCTTGTTCGCCTTCTTATTGCCGAGGAGAAACCAACCACCGGCAAAATAGAACTTGGCAATTGGGATATAACGAATATCTCTCCCGGGGTCATCCCGTATCTTCGCCGGCAGATCGGCGTAATTTTTCAGGATTTCAAATTGCTCCCGAGGAAGACTGTTTTCGAAAATGTTTCATTCGCACTTGAGGTGTCAGATGTCCCCGGCGCCCGCATCCGGCAGATTGTGCCGCAAGTTTTAAATTTAGTTGGTCTTGGCGATAAGTTTGATCGCTACCCCGGCCAGCTCTCCGGCGGCGAGCAGCAACGTGTGGTGATCGCGCGCTCGCTAGTCCATCGGCCCAAAGTACTCATCGCCGATGAGCCGACGGGGAATCTCGATTCGATAAATACCGAAGAGATTATCGAAATATTAAAAAAGATCAATGAATTTGGAACAACGATTGTGCTTGTTACTCACAATCGCGAAGTTGTAAATAAACTTCGTCGCCGCGTTATCACTCTTGCCGATGGTTCAATTATTAACGACGAATCCGAAGGCAAATACACGCTGTAAATCCCCGCTAGGGCGGGGTAGGGGTGGGTTGGTAAAATTGTTTCATTGTTAATTATTTATGAGATCACTATATCGTATCGCTAATTTCGCCTTTCAGGATATTGTCCGCAATCTCGGTCTTTCGTTCATGACAATTCTGATTTTAGTTTTGATGTTGCTATCGGTCAATACGCTCTGGTCGCTTGATATTGTTACGGGCAAGGCCGTCCAGATGGTGAGGGATCAGGTGACGATAAGTTTCTATCTTTCCGCGGACGTTACCGATCAGAACACTACGGAACTAAAAAGTTTCATATCAACCTTCCCGGAGGTTGTCGCTCTCAACTATCTGTCGAGAGAGGAAGTCCTCAAAACATTTAAAGATAATCACAAATATAGCCCCGAGATCCTGCAGGCCCTCGACGAGCTTGGCGGCAATCCATTTGGTCCTACCATTACAGTCAGGACGCGCGAGCCGGGGGATTATCGCAAAATTCTCGAGGCGCTGAGTGTGCCAGAGTATGAGCCGCTGATCGAGAGCAAAAGTTTCTCCGGCAACGAGTCGGCGCTGGACAGGATTCAACTTATTACGAACCGGATTGAGGGCATTGGCTTCGGGCTATCCTTGCTGTTCGCGATTATCGCGTTCTTGATTATCTTCAACACGATTCGGGTCTCCATCCATAGTCAGCGAATTGAGATTAGTATCAAGCGTCTGGTCGGAGCAAATAATTGGTTTATCCGAGGGCCATATTGGCTGGAGGCTGGGATATTTACGCTCCTCAGTATCGTCATAACTATGGTGATTGTTTTTGTGTCGCTCAGCTGGCTTGATCGCTATATTGGGATTGTGCTCGGCAATCAATTCTCCTTGACAGATTACTATCGCTCGCATATGCTGTACCTGTTTGGATCGCAGGCTTTAGCCGTTTTGCTGTTGACTATAACCTCAAGCAGTTTTGCCATGAGACGTCAGCTGAAGGTATAACTTCACATTTTCGAACAAATATACTATAATATAGGACATATTAATCTATGTTCTATATGGTTAAGGTTGACGAGCAACGCAAGGCTATCGAAATGCGGCGAGATGGCGCGACATATTCGGAAATTTTAAAGGTAATCCCAGTCGCGAAATCAACGCTATCGCTATGGCTGAGAAAAGTTGGCCTGTCGGTTCCTCAGAAGCAGAGGATCACGGAGAAGCGGTTGGCTGCGGTCAAGCGAGGGGGGCTGGCAAAGAGGCAACAAAGATTGGATCTTATTGAACAAATTGAAAAATTGGCAATAAGCGAAATAGGAAAACTCGACAGGAAGGTTTTTTGGATGGTTGGGGCAGCACTGTATTGGGCAGAAGGAAATAAACAGAAATCACATGACGTATCCTGTCCGGTAAAATTTTCAAACAGTGACCCGAGAATGGTGCGGTTCTTTTACAAATGGTTATTAGATTTTTGCGACTTGAGTGTTCATGATATTTATTTCGAAATTTATCTCCATAGGGGGTGTCCGGTTGATGAGATAAAAAAGTTTTGGTCGGATGAATTAGGGATAGGTTTTGAAATGTTTGACAGAGTAAGGTATAAACCAAATAAATTTAGAGGTTATAAAAAAAATACCGGTGATGAATACCATGGCTTAGTGAGAATTAACGTTCGAAGAAGCGCAAATTTGAATAGAAAAATTAGTGGCTGGGTTAAGGGTTTATGTATAAAATTCGGAATTAATTAAAATATTCCGGGATCGTCTAATGGTAGGACGGCGGACTTTGAATCCGCTAATCTTGGTCCGATTCCAAGTCCCGGAACAACGTATGATTTACATTATAGGCGGTGCGCCTCGTGTTGGAAAAAGTATTATTGCCGGTCGGCTCTACGCGAAAATTGGGGCTAGATTAATATCCACGGATAATTTAGAAATGCCTTCAAATAATCTTGAACCTATTGGGTTTTTCGGTAATTCGGAGGAAAATATCTTGACGCCCGAAGCTCGCGTGGAACTCCAAATAGCTGAGGCAAATTTATTGCAAAAAACGATTCAGCAAATTATTTCAAAATCTGTGATCGGTCACGAGGATGTTATTATTGAGGGCATTCATTTGCTTCCGAATTATGTTGATCGGGTCCGTAAAGAATATGGTTTGAAGATCATCAGGCCGATTTTTTTTGGCTCAAGAAACATTAAATTGGTTTTTAGTGGGATGGTTCAAAATACGAATCCTAATGATTGGCTTAAGGAATCCAGTGAGATCGTGCGACGGCAGGTAGCCGAATTTACCTGTTCCTTTAGTAGGTTTCTCTACCAGGAAACTCGAATGTATGGACTCGAATATATTGAGAAATCAGATAATTTTGAATCAGATGTAGAATTTGCAATGCAATATCTTACTGTTACAAATTAAAATGAACACCATCACCGTAAAATCAAACGGCCGCGAATTGAAATTGCAGATTCGCGACGAAGCTGACGCTAGTGTGGCGGCGGAAATTTTTTCTGAGCACGAATATCGTATTGTGGATCAGATAATTCGTGATGCTTCAGATCCTATTTTAGATATAGGCGCTCATGCCGGTTTTTTTTCGCTGTATGCGCGTACGCTTAACTCTAGCGTGAGGATCGTGGCCGTAGAACCGGAACCCAAAAATTTGGAATTTCTTGATATGCACATTAAGGAGAACGACGTAAAAAATATCGAGGTCGTGAGGGCGGCCTTATCGGCGAAATCCGGCAACAGGCAATTGGAAATTTCCCGGGATTCGCATAATCATCGCCTGATGGTGGCAGGGGACAGCGACTCTGGCAAGAAATTTGTCTCTGTGTATACATATTCATTGTCCGATTTATTGAAAAAGTGTATAATTAATAATGTCAGCCTGCTGAAGATGGATATCGAAGGTGGGGAATACGAGGTGATAGACGCAGTCGATGACACCGACCTATCGAAAATTGGCGCGATTATTATGGAGTACCACCAGAAAAGCGGTGACTTCCGGGAGATAGAAACCAGACTACGGGAAAATAAATTCGCGGTTCAGGTGTTCCCATCACGTTTCGACAAAAAAATGGGTTTCATTTTTGCAAAAAACAAACGCAAATAAACAATATACTTATGGAACAAAAGGCATGGATCGTTACAGTTGACATGGGTTACGGCCATCAGCGCGCTGCCTTCCCGCTTCGAGATTTATCTCCGACCGGCCAGGTTCTGATTGCCAATAATTACGCCGGGATTCCGAGAGGCGACTTCCGAACCTGGAATAGCGGTCGGAAAACCTACGAATTTTTTTCTCGAACGAGCAGCTGGCCTATAGTAGGCGAGTATATCTTTGGCACGTTTGATAGAATCCAGAAAATCCAGCCCTTTTATCCTCGTCGTGATCTATCCGAGCCTACCGTCCAGGTCAGGCAGACCTATTCGCTCATACGCCGCGGCTTTGGCAGGGATCTGATCAACCAAATCAATCAGAAGGATTTGCCGCTTATCACCACCTTCTTCACGACCGCCTTCATGGCGGAGGAGCACAAATTCCGCAATGAAATTTATACGGTAATTTGCGATAGCGATATCAATAGAGCCTGGGTGGCATTAGATCCTGCCAAGAGCCGGATAAAGTATCTGGCGCCTTGCCGGCGAGTAGTTGAGCGGCTGATGGAATATGGAGTGAAGGAGCAAAATATTTTTCTTACCGGCTTTCCACTACCGGAGGAGAATATCGGAGCCGAATTCAAGACCCTGAAGCATGATATGGCCGCGCGAATTTCGAACCTCGACCCAAAACATCACTACCGCAACAAATTTGGCGACACGGTTCAGAAATTTCTAGGCAACCACTTCACCGATGAGAAGCGCCCGCTGACACTCACGTTCGCGGTCGGTGGCGCCGGCGCTCAGCGGAATATCGCGAGCAACATTCTGCTCGGACTGAAGGATAAAATTTTAAACGAGCAGATCAGTCTAAACCTGGTAGCCGGTAGTCGCAGTGACGTATTTAGTTATTTTAAGCAAGCAATCATTCGCGCCCGCTTGGTCAAGAATTTCGGTAGGAATTTAAACGTTATTTTTTCTCCGCACAAAGAGGACTATTTCAAATCATACTGCGACACGCTTCGGAAGACGGACATTCTGTGGACCAAGCCTAGCGAGATGGTTTTCTACTCCGCACTCGGACTTCCGATCATTATCGCGCCGCCGGTCGGGTCGCAGGAGGAGTTCAATCGCACCTGGCTGAAGACGATCGGCGCCGGCATTACCCAGAATGATCCACGCTATACCGCGGAATGGCTTTTTGACTGGATCGATTCCGGCTGGCTGGCCGAGGCGGCGATGGCCGGATTCCTCGATGGCCGCCAGTTTGGTGTTCGCAATATTCGAGATGTAGTCTTCGGCGGCAATACCGCTCCGGACAAGGATGATAATCTTCTTCAACCGTTTTAAAATTATATGTGCATAGAACAAAATTGCTGTTCGGCTGTTTCTTTAATTGGGACAAAATTGGCGGATATTTCACTCAAGGTTTTTCAAGGCAATGAATTCAGGGATGTGAACATGAAAGATTTCCGCGGCAAGTGGCTGGTATTATTTTTCTATCCGGCGGACTTCACGTTTGTGTGCCCGACTGAACTTGGAGCACTGGCTGATTTGTATGAGGAGTTCAGGAGGGAAGGGGCGGAGGTGATGAGCGTGAGCAATGATACTGTCTTCGTTCACAAAGCATGGCACGACAGCTCGCCGTCGATTGGTAAAATAAAATTTCCGATGGGGGCAGATCCGACTGCTGACCTTAGTCGCCACCTTGGAGTTTATCTGCCGGAGGAGGGGGTGTCGCTGCGTGGTAGCTTTATTATTGATCCGGAGGGGATTATCCAAGCCTACGAGGTTCATGGGAATAGTATTGGACGAAATATCAATGAATTGCTTCGTAAATTGCAGGCGGCGAAATTCTGCCTCGAGCACGGCGCCGAAGCTTGCCCGGTAAATTGGCAACCTGGCGCCAAGACCCTAAAGCCGGGGATTGATTTAGTCGGGAAGCTTTAAGTCTTTAATTTAAAGGCCTAATATTGACATTTGGGCCTTTTTTTATTATAATTGTGCTAGTTCAATATATTCCGAGGTAGCGCAGCGGTAGCGCAGGAGACTGTTAATCTCTTGGTCGTGGGTTCGAATCCCACCCTCGGAGCATAGTAATTAATACAATACTATATATGAGCCTCGCCACATATATTCTCATTCGCTCGAAAATAATCAAATATGTCGAACATATTTTCGTCGCACGTTCGGAAATGAATTAATTCATTTCACTCACTTAGCTAGAAAATAAATTTAATTATTTTACTCACTCATTTCGAATATGGGATTCAACAAATTCGACAAACACAGCGGTGGTAAGAGTTTTGGGGGCGATCGCATTGGTGGCGGAGGACGTAAATTCGGTGGTAAAAGCGATGTGCCAAGACAGTTATTCAAAGCCGTCTGCGCTAAATGCAACCAGAGTTGTGAAGTGCCATTTAGGCCGATTGGCGGTCGTCCTGTTTTTTGCAGCAATTGTTTCAAGACTCACGATGAACAAAAACCGAGCTTTCAAAAAAGTTTCGGCGGTGGAAGTTCTAATACTTCCTTTGTTCCAAGCGTAAACGTCAGCGTCAGTAATGCTGCCACAAAAGCTCAGGTTGATGCGCTAAATGCTAAGCTCGACAGAATTCTTGACATATTAACTAATGCGATGAAGGAAGAAGTTCAGGAGGTGAAGGCCGAAGAGAAGAATGATAAAAAAAAGAAAATCGCTAAAATTAAGTCTCCTGTCAAAAAAGCTAAGGCGAAGAAAAAATAGTTTTCAAATTAGCGATAGTATAAATATAGTTCTAACGTTGCTCACAAAGCGGAGCATAATAAAAATCGCCAAAGTGGCGATTTTTTGGTAGAATAGAAATATAAATTTATTGGTAAAATTCTTAAGTTAATTATTGTGACTAAATATATGAACAATGCATACAATTGGTACTCACAACTTATTAGGCCATCCTGGTCGCCACCAAGCTGGCTTTTTGGGCCGGTGTGGACGGCTTTATATGCGATTATCGCCGTTTCTTTTGGCACAGTTTTTTATAAAGCATTCACCAAACAAATCCCATGGATGGTGGCTCTACCATTTGCACTCAATCTTTTTTTCAACTTTGCCTTTACGCCCATTCAGTTTGGTTTGAAAAATAATTTTTTGGCGGCGGCTGATATTCTCCTTGTCCTTGGGACGCTCATCTGGGCGCTCTTTGCGATCTACTCATTTGGTCTGAAACTTCACATTGAGACAGGCACACCCACCTACACTTGGATAATCTATGCCAATATCCCATATCTACTTTGGGTTTCATTCGCGACGGTTTTACAGTTAACTATTACTTATTTGAATAGATAAGTGGCACTCCGAGGCTGTAAGACTGAAGTATGAATATTTCAAGAACAAAATTCATTATCTTATTCATCATCTCCGGGTTCGCGTTTCTTTTTGTTACTACCACACTCCTCGGATCAACCGGCCCCCGAGGCTTCCCTCAGTACCCCGACTCTTTCCTCGGTACGGCGTCACCAATCGCCTGGAAGAATACCGTATCTACGATTATACTGCCTATAAAAATTGTCTTAATAGGACCTTTGTTGCTGTCCGGTATTAATTTTTTGAAAGAGGATCCGCCACCCCCATTTATTGGTATCTATTTAATCTTCTACTGGACAATTCTTGCCTCTATTATTCACTATCTCCTCGGTAAATTAAGACGCTTATTATGAGAAAAAAATTCATAGTTTTGATACTGGTAATCATATTTGTTATTGGTATCATTTACACAGTAAGCATAAATAGCATTTCGCAAAAAAACTTTAACACAAAATCAGACGCCGGGTCTGGTATGTTGGTGAGTTCTCCCTCAGAACCTTTTTCGGTACCTAGTACGAGCGCATCTGCGATAACTTCACCGCCATCAAGTATGGAAGGTATCAATACTCATACGGAAATGTATGGTACTGGCGCTGACCCCGATACGATTACGCTTGGCCCAAAGGTTGGTGGCCATCCAGGCTGGGAAGCTTACGCAACCAAGCATAGTATGGGTTGGGAACTCAAAATTCATGGAACACCCGTACTTGCGCCTATTGATATGACATTAGTGGGATTCCAGAATAATAGTGCCTATCGGATGGACCGGCAGAATATTATACGGATGGATGATTTAGTATTATTTTTTGAGTCTGCCAGCCCCGATTGGCCGGGTATGATTATTTTTGTTTATCACTTATCCAACTCCCCACTGTTACTTGGGCAAAATATAAATCCGGACTGTAGCGCGGTTGAAGGAACTCGAGGGAAAAATATCCAAGCTCAGGGACGCCTTCTTATGGGTATGATGGACTATGTGGCCGACAAGGGCGATGCGGATACATGTAAAGCCCTAATTGGATACAAGGTAAAACGCGGGGAACTGATTGGATTTGCCGGTAGTGTGCCCGCGCCTGACGGCGTTAGTGTCCACTCTTTTGTTGACATTGGTTTCAAGGTATCAGATTCATCACCCAATCCGCTCTTTGGTTTAGATTTAAAAAGAATAGGCCCATCTATTGCGCAATCGGGAAACCGCTATCTGCATTGGGTTCAGCCGGGCTCGTTCTTTTATTGGAAAAGTTATAGTCCCGATGCGATCTTTCCCAGCGGGGTGTTGGCTTATCCTTTCGAAATCGATGGGTATCAGCTTCCTGCCGAGCAACGTGATGTGAATTTCAAATACACTTCAAATAAGTAAAGTAGGGAATTCGGCGGTGGAACCCCTATCGTTGGAACGTATGAAATGAGCGGCTTCGAAATACGCGTACTACTTGTTTTGCGTAATTTTTGATATAATTGTATTAGAAAAGATAATTTAGGTAATATAAATAATCAATATGATAGGAAATATTAATTTACCTCCAGAGCTGACTACCACCATTGGCGGGGAAACTCCGGATTTTGTGGTAATATCCGCCCGTAAGGTACCTGTAAAAGAAGCCATTACCCGCATGGTATTGGGGTTGGGGATGATAGTAATGGCATCTCTAGTGTTATTAGCCTTTTTAACACCAGTGCTTACCGGTACGGAGGGAACCATAGAAATCAATAACGTTTCTACCAAAGTTGGCCCGGGAAATTGGACGCCGATCCTTTTGCCAGTCATAATTATTTCAATTTTTTTGTTGCTTGGTATTTATATGACTATCTCCAATATCTTAAATATATTTGGCAATGGAGGTTACTTCGTTGGCTTGCCCACGCGTCTTATAAATTTTAGAAATGGGCACCTGGAGTCCATCACTTGGGATCAGTTTAGTGGTAATACAAAAACAGATAAAGATACTCTTTACCTCGAAAAGAAGACCGGAAGCATGGCGGTAAAATCGGGATTTGGCAAACATCCGCCCTCCAGAGTTGTGCCGGATTTTTTATACCTCGTGAATATCCCTGACGTATATGAAATAGGAGCAATCTGCGCGCAGAGGATAAAGGAAAATAATTCTACGCCGTCTCAGCCGATCTCATCTGTAGGATAAAATTTATAAAACTACGAATAGTTTACATGAAAAAAGCATTAATAATAATTTGCGCGATATTAGTTTGTGCCGCCGCTATAGCAGTTATCCTTATGGAGATACGGCCTGTAGATAATGTCCAACAGCTACCGGTGATTGGAGGGGAAAAACAAAATCTGATTCGCCTTTTTGAGCCCCAGCCAAATCAATCAATCACAAGCCCGGTGACGCTGACCGGCGAGGCACGCGGAAACTGGTTCTTCGAGGCAAGCTTTCCGGTATTTCTCACCGATTGGGACGGACTGATAATTGCGCAGGGGATTGCGACGGCAAAAGGCGATTGGATGACCACCGAGTTTGTCCCTTTCGAGGCAACATTGACATTTACGGCCGATAAAAATGTTTATAGCAATAGGGGTACTCTCATATTGAAGAAAGACAATCCTTCCGGCCTGCCGGAATTCGATGACGCGCTCGAAATCCCGGTGATAATAACACAGACAGACAATGTGGCCTGTACTATGGAGGCGAAATTGTGCCCCGATGGCTCGGCGGTAGGGCGGAGCGGACCAAATTGTGAATTTGCAAAATGTCCATAATTATTGGATGACAGTTAAAAAATCCTATGGGTTGGTCCTGATTTCCAAGCAGTAATTTTAGTAGTATTTTTTCTACCAGACTGATATAATTATCCCAGACTATTTATTTGCCTATTAAATCAACCCTATGACTAACGCGCCCGCCAAAACCACTCCAAAAGACGTATTCCTGCATCTTTTCAATATCGTCACCTTTTATCTAAGCGTTATTGGATTCATCACTCTCTATATCCAATATATTATCGCCCTTTTTCCTGATCCGCTTAACTACTATTTTTCCGGCATTGCCGACAGCGTGCGCGTTTCGACCTCGATTCTTTTTATTTCGGTACCGGCATTTTTATTGTCATCCTGGCTGCTCGCAAAAGATCTGAAAGCCATTCCGGAAAAAAGAGATTTGAAATTACGCAAATGGCTGATTTATTTCACGCTTTTTATTTCTGCCATCACGATTATTATTGACCTTATTATTTTTGTTTATAATTTTCTGAATGGCGAATTGACTCTTCAGTTTTTTCTGAAGGTGTTGGTCGTCCTGTTGGTCGCCGGGTCGGTATTCGGTTATTATATTTGGGAATTGAGGCGATCGCAGGCAATCTCGAGGATACCAAAGATATTAACGATAGCCGTTTCAGCGGTTGTTGTATGTAGTATAATTTTGGGATTTTTCATCGTTGGCACTCCGGCTGACCAGCGAGAGCGTCGCTTCGACGAGCAGCGTGTGAGCAGCCTGCAGATGTTGCAGTCGCAAATTGTGGATTACTGGGTTAGGAAGAGCGCGCTTCCGGAGTCCACGAAGGATCTGGAAAATAATATCAGCGGATTTATAGTTCCTACCGACCCCGGAAGCAAAGCGGACTACGAGTATAGGGTGTTGAGTCCGCTATCCTTCGAATTGTGCGCGGTATTCTCCCGCGCTAGCAAGGAATCCGGTCTGGCCGGTCGAGGTATGAAAGTACCGAGCCCTTACTTCAATTCATTCCAGCAGAACTGGGACCACGATGCCGGCAGATTCTGTTGGACTCGCACAATCGATCCGGATTTGTACAAGGTTAATAAGGCTGGAACCCCCTTACCGATTCCCGTTTCAGAGCCGGTTAGATATTAGATAAGTGGGGTATGTGGTTTTTGTTTTTATTGCTGTCGTTCATGCCGTCTATTTCGGCAGCCTGGACGCCGGTTAATGTGGTTGATACGCAATTTCACGATCGGCTGGTCGCTCATGCCGGCGGGGAAATCAGAAAATTTCGATATACGAATTCCCTAGAGGCTCTCGACAACAGCTATTCGAAGGGTTTTCGAGTCTTTGAATTAGATTTAGAGTTGACGAATGATGACGCGGTGGTACTTCTTCACGATTGGGATTATTCGATGACGCATTTTTACCACGCGAAGCCGAAACGTTATTCATTGTTGGAATTTAAGTCTCTGAAATTACAGGACGGGCTTACTCATCTTGAGTGGAAAGATTTTGCGTCTTGGATGGTCAAACATCCGGACGCCCGCCTTATCACCGATGTGAAGGACAAACCGATTAAAATGTTAGAACGAATCAAAGCGTTGTCACCTGAATTAACACTTCGAATAATTCCACAAATCTACAAATTTTCAGAATACGACAGCGTAAAAGAAATGGGTTTTGATAAAATTATTTTATCTTTGTATGCCTCTGATTATTCTGACGATGAAATCATGAATTTTACAAGCAGCAGTACTCTGTGGGCGGTAACAATGCCGGCGGAGCGCGCTCTCGCGGGTGACCTCGCGGAGAAGCTTGGGAATATGAATATATTCACCTATGCCCACCTGGTGGATACCGACAAACAGCGAAGGAGGCTAGAGGAAAGAGGGTTAGACGGCTTCTACACCGCCTATTTGGCTCCTTAAATTCTACTTCACCTCAGGAGATTTCATCGGTGGGATAAATATAAGATTTTTTCTGCTATTTACATTTGGGGAAATACCATCTATATTTTAATAAGGCTTAATATCGGAGGCAGTCATGGTCAGGAAGCTCGCAGAGATTTTATTTTTTGCCGCTGTGCTGGCTTGCGGAGGAGTGGCTGGATACGGCTTCTTCAGGGCAATTCTCCCTATTCTCGTAGTGCTAGGCATCGTCACGTCGATTTTGTTCAACAGCAGAATCGCCGAGCGGTTTTTGCACAATTTCCGTTACGTTGGTTTCGCGATGTTCGCGGCTCTTTTCTTCCTCGTTGGACTGGTTCTTGGAAAGGCCGCAAATTTAATCATGGGTTGCCTTTCATCGCTTTGAACCCACCCAACTAAAACCAGCCGACGGCTCCGCCACCATGTCCCTGTCAGTACGACGGGGACTAGTTGTTTTTTAATGGGGATTTATGTATATCAAAGAAATTTATTTAAAAAAAATTATTAGCCCGGCATCAACTTCGATGCCGGGCCAGGTTTCCGCTGAGTTACATGCGCGATTTACTTCTCTCCCTCACCCTCCAGCACCCGCAAACGGCTAATGGGTTTTTCGAGAAGATATTTGGCAGCGACTTCGGCCAGAGAATCGTAGCTCGCGCCGTTGATGATTTGGGTCTCATCAATGTCCTCGTCCTTTCCTGTGAGCCAGGCCTGCTCGAGGTCTGACAAACAGCCGTTCAGGGGAGCATACTCCTTCTGGAGGAGAAGTCTTTTGCGATGATCGTTGAGCACCGCTTCAAACAACTCCATGGAATATGTACAGCTGACGATCCGGCGAAGTGCCGCGCGATATTCATCCTCTACTTGCCGCATGTTCTTACGATGCGTTTTGGCATCGCATAGGAAGGGCGTGCCAGGCAGATCGATGAGCGAGGCCGAAACGTGGTAGACCACCCCTAGCTCAGGGCGGAGCCGCCGATAGAGCAATCCGAAGTCAGAATGTGAGAGCAGATCACCAACGATAGAGAGCAGAACTTTTTCCTTCGCGCTGATCGTCGCCGGCAATGGTGTGTACATAGACAGCTCATCTGACTCGTTGGCGTCATGCTGTACCGCCTGGATGCACCGTGGGATGAGCGCCGGCCTTGGCCGTAAACAGTCGGACCGCGGCGCCTGCAGAAGCAAGCTCGAAGCGACAAGATCAAGAACCTCATCGTGAGGAAGTCGACTAGCCACTTGGACCAGCATGTTGCTGGGGCCATACCAGCGGTGATGATGGTGCCACAAGTTGCTGAGAGTCAGCGCCTTCACTGACTCCGAGGTGCCATCTGTAGAATGATGCAGACCTGGGGCGTTTGGATAGAGCATCCGCATGCGCCAATTGTAGAAACCTGGCTCATACTTGCCCTCTTCTATTTCTTGTAGAATTATCCGTCGTTCAACCTCCATGGCCTCCGGCGTCGTGATAATCTCGCGCGTCATGCCGAGGAGCGCCTCCAGCTGCTCCGCTACATTTTCACCGCTGCTGGTCTCGTAGCAAGTAAGGTATCTGTCAGTCCAAGCGTTCACATCAGTCGCCCTGCGCGCCAACGGCCGCAGAAGCGGATGAACCGTGTCGCAGGTTGGTCCAACGAAAAGGATGTGTTCGATGAAGTGGGCGATTCCGAGCCGATCACCGTCATCCATTGAGCCAAGCGCTACCGCCAGGTTCACTTCCACAAATGCCGATTGCACCTCGCAGCTCGCGATAGCAAGACCGTTGTCGAAAGTGGTGATGGCGGCAGGAATTTGAAGGTGCTGAAACCTTGTTGTGTTCATTATTTCTCCTGGTTGAGAGTCATGGGCGATTATATGGTCTTTACGCCAAGGTGTCAACAGTGAAGACATTCGGCCTTGATTTTTTCATGAAAATCAGGTAGAATGTTTTATCAAGTAGTTTTTTGTTATGCGCGACGAAGTAATCATCAGATTTGATGAGGTAACATTTGAATATGAGGATCGGAAGCCCGTGCTCGATGAGGCGAGCTTTAGCGTGCGCGATGGCGCGAAACTCACCCTAATGGGGCAAAATGGCGCCGGTAAAAGTACGATTTTCGGCCTGATTAGAGGTAACCTGAAGCCGACCAAGGGGAGAGTAAGTGTCGGCAACGGACTTACGATCGGTACCGCTCGCCAGGTGATGGAGAGGGGAGATCTTGATTTGACGATTGAGAAATATTTTGCGAAGGCCTTCGCGGAAGTGCCCGGGAATTTGAAAAGCAGAATCAGCAAAGCGCTCGGCGCAGTTAATTTTGAAATTCCCATCGATCGTCTGGTTGGCGGCCTATCCGGCGGGCAGCAGGCGAGGTTGCTCTTGGCGTTTGCTCTGATTCAGAATCCGGATATTCTACTTCTCGATGAGCCGACCAACAATCTCGATTCGGCCGGGATTGAACACCTGATACAATTCCTGGTGATGTACGACAAGACCGTCATCGTAATTTCGCACGACGCGGACTTCCTAAATTCATTTACCGAGGGCGTGCTTTATCTCGATTTCCATAGTAAAAAGGTTGAGAATTATGTCGGGGATTATTATTCGGTAGTGGAGGAAATCAAAGCCAGGATCGAGCGAGAGCAGATGAAGAATGCCCAGTTTGAGAAAGCCATCCAAGATCGCAAAGATAAAGTAAACTTCTTCTCGCACAAGGGAGGCAAGATGAGAGCGCTCGCTGCGAAATTGAAGGAAGAGGCCGCCGAGATGGAGGAGAATAAAGTTGATGTTAGAAAAGAAGACAAAACTATCCGAGAGTTTACGATTCCGAATCAGGAAATTGTCGGCAATGTCGTAACTATTAAATCCGTAAAAATAATCCGTGATCACACGCCGATTGAAAAAGAGGTGACCATCATAATGCGTCAGAAGAGACGCCTCCTCATCACCGGCCCAAACGGCATCGGCAAGAGCACACTGCTTCGCTCGCTGGTGAAGAATGACGATAGGGGAGCGGTGATATTGAAGGGTGTAAACGTGGGATACTACAGTCAGGATTTCTCAACCCTAAATTTTGACAGCACGGTATTTGATTCGTTGAAGAGCAGTCTCATCGACGGCGGTACTGAGGAGGAAATGCGGTCGGTCGCGGCCGGATTTCTGATTACCGGAAACCTGATGGGTCAAAAAGTTTCACATTTGTCCGAGGGCCAGAAAGGCCTATTGTCATTCGCAAAATTAGTCCTACAGAGGCCGAGCCTCCTCGTCCTTGATGAGCCTACGAACCATATTAACTTTCGCCATCTTCCGATCATCGCGAAGGCGATCAACGAATATCGCGGCGCCATCGTGCTGATCTCTCATATGCCGGATTTTGTAAGTCAGATTCGCGTGGATGAGACGCTGGATTTAGGGAAATTATAGAAAGCTTATTTTTGCTTTTTTTGTTTTATTCATGTTATAATATTTTCGGTAATACAAACATTTGCATATGACAACTTTCTCAGAAAATACCGAACGCCTTGAATCTAAGCCTTGGTCAGAGATTACAACAGGGCCACTGAGCCAGAAACAAAAATTAGCGTTAGAGGGTGCATTAATGGTAGCATTTAATGCTGGGGATGATGTGCGGGGGTTAAAATGGGCGGAAAAGGACGGGCCGGCGAAGTTATTTAATGATATTTTATTAGAAGTTGGTTTGAATGCCGACGAGAGAAGGGAAGTTGAAGCGATAAAAAATTTAGCCGGGGATGATGGCAATGAAAAAAACCTAGCGAAAGCAGTGGAGCTATGCAAAGCCCTAATGCTAAGTAAATTTCCGGAAATCGAACGTTCTTTGGAGTAGAAGTAAACAAAAAACCTCCGACTGCTCGGAGTTTTTTTAATTCTTACGTTGCAAGCTTTCCGCTAAGCTCGTCAATCATTCCTTTAAGGTCTTTAGCGTCGATTTCCACCCCCTCTTCGCCATTGTCTTTATTATCCTGCGTCTTAACCTCGAAACTATCATCTTTCTCCACTACTATGACAAATGACCTTATCATTTCTCCGTCAAATTTAAATATTTTTTCTAAACCGGCATTTTCAATCTCTCTGTTGACATCGGTACCACCTAAGCCTTTCCGTTTTCTCTCCTCAAGAATAAGGGTAAGTTTTCGAGCATTCTCTTCGATACTTTTCGCTATCTCACCGCCACTTTCTGCTTTCTTAATAGCCCCCAGATGGGCCTTAATTACTTCTGATTTGTCTGCCACGTCTGTATTTGTATTATCCCTGGTGGCTTCAGCTACTACAGTTTTAATAATTCGGACATCGGCTTCACCGTGATTAGTGGCATTCTTTATTTCGAACATTAAATTTTCGATCGTTAATCCTTTTTTCGTAAACGCCGGATCATTCAAGTCAACCGCCAGTGTAATTTCATCGCCGCCGACATGGCCTAGCACTATACCATCACTGCCAAACTCACCGCTCTCGACATTCATCAGTAATCCGTGTTTGCCCAGCACGGCCTTAATTTTTGCGCGTACATGGCGCATTTTTTCCGTAGCTTTATCGCCGGCCTTCCTCGCTACCTCATCAAGAGATTTAAGCGCCTTTTCAGAATCTCCGCCAGCCTTGCTTTCGGCCTCTTGTAGAAGAATTTCAAATTCCTGAAGCTGGTCCACTCCAAGATCCATCACATCGATGCTAAGATACGCGCAGTTTTCGATCTCGATTGCTTTGGCGTGAAATTGATCGGCGGATGAGTAAGTTGGATCTTTTTCTTCCGTTTTTACCACCTCTGCGACCTCTCGTCTGATTCTTACTCTTTCCGCCTCTTTCTCCTGTTCAGTCGCTTCAGGTCCGAGGTTCACATCGGGCAAATTAAGAAACTTAAGAATAAGATCAGAGCGATACGCAATTTGGTTTTCCAATTTGCCCGTGAGCGCCTCTTCCGCTTTAAAAGATTTCACCGAATCGATGATATTAATTTTTTTAACGTACGTTACTACATCTTTTAATAGCGACTCGCTTTTCGCGTTTGCAACAAATTTTCCTTTCCTGACATCACGCAGAACGTCCGTATTCATCACCATATATTTGCCTACCAAATTAAATAGCTTAAAGGTCACGCCATCGAAACTGGTAATCGTCTCATCCTTTAGGCTATTTCTCAGAATTTTGATTTGCTCCAATTCAGGGCCGATAACTTCCTTGCCATATTCCACTCCATAGCTTCCATTGATACCTCTGGCCGTCCTGGCCGCTTGCGTTGATCTGTTTAGAGCATCAAGTTTATCCGTCATGGTTTCTCCTTCGACGCCGGCTACGCCAAATGTCATCCGATATCCACCCTTCCCGTTATTACTTTCTTTTTCCTCTTCATTTTTCGCTTCATTTTCATGGAGGCCTGTCAATTCCTTTTCGAATTCATCCAAAGTCGACAATTTCTCCGGATCATTAGAATACCTCTCCCGCTCCGCGTTGATTAATTTTTTTATTTCGTCGGTCATCTCACCGTCAATCTCCTTTAATTTCGCGGTTAGAGATTTAGATAGAGATTCGGGATCTATATCATTTTTCGGAATCCTAATAGTTGACGACTGATAGTCAGTTTTCATGATTTTTGCGTCCAGACCGTCCATTTCTGACAGCTTCTTCTCAATGAATGCCTTTCGAAGTTCTAATAGGTTTGTAGTGCCTGAATAACCAAAAATTTTATCGTTCAAATTTTTGATTTTCAAAAAATCCGCGCCCGGCACGATAATTGTGACAACTTTGTCGCCAGTCTTTAATTTCGAAAACACATTTCCCCAGCCTCGACGTTCAACTATGGCCGTGATCTCTTTTTTCCTATCAAGTTTACGCATCGTGCTTTCGACGTCATCCTTCGGTAAAATATCAAGCAATTCTAGCTTATTAGTACTAGCATCCTCGATCATGTCTTTACCGCGGCCAATACGTTCTATCTGCTTCGGATCATTAGCTTCCGTAATGACCTCCCTCTTGGATCCTCCCTCCGGACTTTTCGGCGCCTCCTCCTTTGGTTTCTCGACGCTCTCGGCTATGACTCTAACGTCAAGCCCGAGGATTTTCATAATTTCCGTTTTCCACATTTCCACCTTCGCGTTTTTCTCCTCTGAATCAATAAAAAGCCTTCTTTCTTCTTCGTCAAATTCTTTAAACTTTTCAACGAATCCTTCAAATTTTGTCGAATCCTTCTCGCCACCAGGCGGCTTCTCGCGATACACATCAATAAAAAGCTGGCGGTACTTTTCGGCCATTACCTCGGCTGATGGCTGCAAATTCGCGCCCGATACATTTGTGTCAGGGTCGGGAGCGGTCTCGCCGGGAGGAACAATAAAATTTTGGTCTGGAGCGGTCATAATTTGTCGATATAAGATAATACTTTAGTCATTTTTTTCTGATCCTTGTCAGCATGAAACACATTCTGCATTTTTTTTACAATATCATTCTTACTGCTTATCAGCTTATTCAGCTTATCCATAACGGTAGGATCGTTTTTTAATTTCTCCTCGAAAGCCGCTCTCTGCCAACTCTCAACTTCGAAAAGCAGATCATGAAGCTTCGTAAGTTCAACCGGATCCAATTTAGAGACCCTACTTAGGATATTATCCTTATACTCCTGATCAAAAATAAAAATCTTATTCAATAGATTGGTGACATTTTCAAAATTGTAGTTGTTCATGGAGGTAGAGTTACTGTGGTAATTATATGTTTTTTTGGTGTTTTTGTCCAACGAGGCTCGCCCCTCTCCCATTCGTTCCCTCCCCTTTTAGGGGAGGGGCAGGAGAGGGGTATTTCATGAGCGTCGAAGCGTTGGCGAATACCCCCACCCCCGCCCTCCCCCTAAAAGAGGGGAGGAAATTGAGAGAGTGAAGTTTATTGTCCACTTTTCAAAAAAATGATACAATACCTGACATGAATAAAGGGGAGCTTAAAAATCTGCATTCGTTATTTAATCCGACTTCGATCGCGATCGTTGGCGCGTCTTCTCATATCCACAAAATCGGCAATGTTATCATAAAAAATTTAGAAAAATCCGATTATAAGGGCGAGGTACTGCTGGTGAATCCGACGATGAACAGCTACGGATCGTATCGTGTTTTTCATCGTTATCTTGATCTGCCCAAAATTCCCGACCTCGCAATCATGGCGACGCCAGCTGAGGTCACGGTTGATTTGATCGAGGAGATCGCGAATAAGGGCACGAAAAATATTTTAATTTTCGCGGCCGGCTTCGGCGAGGCTGGCCCTGACGGGAAAAAATTAGAAGAGAAACTCATCGGACTTGGAAAAAAATTCGATTTAAACATTCTCGGTCCAAATTGCCTCGGATTTGTAAACTACTCGGCCCATTTGAACGCGACGTTTGGCAGTGTGCCGCGCGCCGCCGGGAACATTCGCTTCGCTTCGCAATCCGGCGCGCTGGCCACCGGCCTCTTCGATTGGGCAGCCGCCACCGGCATCGGCTTCAGAGAGTTTGTGACGCTCGGCAACAAGGCCATAATTTCCGAAAATGATTTACTTGACTATTGGCTCGAGGAGGACGCGAAGAATAAAAATAAACCGTCGAAGAGCAGCGGTCTGTCGCCATACCAACCCATCGGTCTCTATCTGGAATCAGTGACTGACGGCCGCAACTTCATCCGGAAGGCCGGAGCGCTATCACGAAGAAATCCAATCGTAATATTGAAACCCGGCAAATCTACCGCGGCTCGCACCGCGATGCAGTCACATACCGGCTCGATGGCGGGGGATGATGACATCTTCGAGGCGGCAGTTGACAAGATCGGCGCGATACGCGCGGACGGCCTCGAGGATCTGTTTGATCTGCTTCGCGCCTTCGCGTGGGAGAGAGCGCCTCGTGGCAATAGGATTGCCATCGTGTCCAACGCCGGCGGCCCGGCGGTAATCTCGACCGACCTCCTCGCGGCTTCCGGATTGGAGCTTGCGAAACTCAGCAAGAAAACTGAAAAGATTCTTCATAAACATTTATCCCGCTCCGCCGCGATCCACAACCCGATCGATCTGCTCGGTGATGCCTCCGCCAAGAATTACGAGGCGGCGCTTGGGGCAGTCCTCGCCGAGAGTCAGGTGGATGGCGTGATCGTTATCCTCACCCCGCAGATGATGACTCAGATTGAGGAATCAGCTGAGGCGATCGTCCGATTATCCAGAAAATATAACAAACCAATCCTCTGCTCATTTATCGGCGGTACTCTGATCTCGCAAGGGGAGTATGTCCTAAATCGCGCGCGTATCCCGTCCTTCCGCTTCCCGGAGCGCGCCACCAAGGCGTTCGGCGCGATGTGGAAGTGGCACAAGCATAATCTTGAGAGATCAAACAGCAAGGAGCTTGCTTTGCCGAAGTTATCCGCCTCAACCTTGAAGAGAATAAATAATTATTCGTCGCGCATCGGGCTGGAGAGGAAAATTCTAACAGCCTATGAGGCTAATGAAATTTTTTCTGAGGCCGGGATAAGCGTCCCGCGCTACGCGCTGGTATCCAGCTTTGCCGAAGCGCAGGAATTTGTTCATCGGTTTGAGTTCCCGGTGGTACTAAAAATAATCTCTC
>ERZ1292633.1932-Hain-H41-02um-R1-1932-length-21697-cov-8_pt1 | contig 20388 bp, 21 predicted proteins | sample MGYA00564406_ERZ1292633 | MGnify/ENA primary metagenome ERZ1292633 (study PRJEB36523, sample SAMEA6512639) | groundwater metagenome | collected 2019-01-08 | study: AquaDiva: Metagenomics assemblies of 32 groundwater samples
CACCTATGTATAGGTGAGGGGGCGTGGCAATCCCTCTCGATAAATAGATTGCTTCTCCGCCAGCTGGCGGATCGCAATGACAGACAACCTGGATTCCGGGTCCCGCCCTTCTGGGACGAGGCTCGCTCAATTCCATTGAGCGGCAAGCCCGGAATGACAATTGTTTTAATAATACCCTAAAACATTTTGATTCCAAAATGTTCGGGCGATTCCGCAATGCGGAATTTAGCCCTAAAAAATCTTATTTAACACTAGGTATGAAAGTCCCGCGACCAAACCGCTTACCGGAATAGTAATGAACCAAACCACAACTATGTCTTGAGCAAGTTGCCATCTGATCATTTTCGGCCTGAAAGCCGCGCCGGCGCCCATCACCGAAGATGAAATTATCTGTGTAGTAGAAACCGGAAAACCCATTACGGAAGCCGCAAAAATAACTCCGGTGGAAGCCACCTGCGAAGCAAAGCCGTGTATCGGCCTTATTTTATAAAGGCCCGATCCTAATTTTTTAATAATTCTTTTTCCGCCCAAAAGAGTGCCAAGCGCTATAGCTAACGCGCAGGCAATGATAACCCAGCCCGGTATTTCCATATTTCCGGACAAAGACGGAGAATAAAGACCGAGAATTACCAATGAAAAAGTGATCACGCCCATTGTTTTTTGGCCATCATTCGTGCCGTGGGACAAAGCCTGGGTAATCAAAGAAACAATTTGAAGATTTTTAAAAACATTGTTTATTTTCGGCGAAGACCACTGGGTAAAAACCAAGGTTAATTGTGTGAATATATAAGTAACAATGAAACCGATTATCGGCGAAACGATCATTATGGCTATAATCTGTTCAACTTTTGTCCAATTTATCAGTTCCGGACCCCAACCAAATAAAAATGCCCCGACCAAACCGCCGATCAAAGAATGAGATGAAGAAGATGGGATGCCAAAATACCAAGTTATGATATTCCAAAAAATTGCTCCAATAAGAGCGGCGAAAACAACCAATATTCCGGAAACTCCCTCCGTCAACGCGCGGGGATCCACAATCCCCGATCCGATTGTTTGCGCCACGGCCGTGCCTAAAAAATAAGCGCCAAAAAAATTGGCAACGGCCGCCACTAAAAGCGCTATTCCCGGATCAAGCGCGCGGGAAAAAATAATTGTCGCCACTTGATTGGCCGAATCATTAAATCCATTCGTAAAATCAAAAAATAAGGCAATTGCCACTACTAATATAGCTACTAAAATAACTGTTTCCATCCAAAAATTATAATATACAAACTAGAACAATACTATTGCTTAAATAACCAATATCTAATTTCTGTCATTGCGAGGGTCGCCGAAGCAATCTATTCTTTTTCTGTCATTCCGGGCTCGACCCGGAATCCAGTCCCCGATATCGTCCGAGTCCTTTATTTTTTCCTTTAATTTTGTTATATTATTTCTATCTAAACATTCCGCGATAGCTCAATGGTAGAGCGGCGCCCTGTTAAGGCGATGGTTCCAGGTTCGAGTCCTGGTCGCGGAGCCGAATCGTGCAGAGTTCTTTTCGCTCTAGACGCATAAGCGTTTAGAGCGCTCGAGACACGTTCAAACTAAAACCCGTCGTTGAGGCGGGTTTTAGTTATTTTATTTACTATACAAATTTTTCTGAAAATCAAAGAAAATAGAACGAATCTTATCAACGTCCCCTAAAAGATTTACTGCGTCTGCGATTGCATGATATTTCAAATTAAGTAATTGTGGCAATTTTTCTTCATCAAGTTCTTCGACTCCCCTTTCAATATATTTATTTAATACGAACTCTAAAAATTCTTTTTGCTTTTCATCTAAGTCGTCCAAAATAATTTGCTTTGTTTCAATTACTCGTTCTTTTCTAGAAATTGGTTTTGTAGCAAAAGAAATATAAGACAATACGTCAAATAAATCACTCTCCTCTGCGTCTATCATTTTTTGTAATGTTTCCAATTCATCTTTACCATACCCAGCCTCAGCAATTTTTTCTAAAAATGCCTTTCTTGTAGTTGGATTAGACCATATTTTTCTTAGCTCATCTTCACTCTTAAAAAACTCAGGAAGTGCGCCAAATATATTATTCAAAAATTCCTCTACCGAAATAGGTTTTCCGTCTGCGCTCCAAAATGAAGTAGAAATCATATGCTGAATCTCTCGCTCTTTTCCATCTCGCAATTTTATCTTTAATTTTTTCTTGGGCTCAAAGTCTTCTTCAAGTTTAACGCTGGCATCATATTGTGCCGCAGGTTCTTTTACTTTAGTCGCCTTTTCAAGATCAGATTCAACGGTTTCATCTATTGGTTCGCCATCCCATGCTGGATCGGAAAAATGCTTATAAGCGCCCACAAAATCAAGAATTGTAAAATATTCCTTTCCATCAAAAAGACGAGTTCCTCTTCCAATAATTTGCTTAAACTCAATCATAGAATTCACTGGACGCATTAAAACTATATTTCTAATATTTCGTGCATCTACTCCCGTTGAAAGTTTTTGAGAGGTTGTTAAGATGGTCGGGATAGTTTTTTCATTATCCTGAAATTCACGTAAAAATTGCTCCCCACGAGCGCCATCATTCGCCGTCACTCGAACGCAATAGTTTGGATTTTTACTTTCCTTCATTTGATTAATCAAATCCCTCACCGCCAAAGCGTGGTTTTGATTAGCGCAAAAAACAATTGTCTTTTCATTCTGATTTATTTCATTCAATAAAACTTTTACACGTTTAGCCTCTCTTTCTTTAATCTCAATAATCTTGTTAAAATCAGCTTCTTCATATATTTTACCCTCTTCAACTTCTCCCTCAATAATTTGATCATCTGACGTGTATACATACTCATCAAGAGTGGTTTGAATCCGTTTAACCTTGAACGGCGTCAAAAATCCATCATTTACGCCTTCTTTGAGCGAATAAATATAAACTGGGTCGCCAAAATATTTATAAGTATCAACGTTGTCTTTTCTTTTCGGCGTAGCGGTTAAACCAAGCTGAACAGCCGGGGAAAAATATTCTAAAATCCCGCGCCAATTGCTTTCGTCATTCGCCCCGCCGCGATGACACTCGTCAATAATAATAAAATCAAAAAAGTCCGGCGGATAGTCGCCATAGTACGGCGTATTATTTGAGCCGCTCATAAAAGTCTGGAAAATTGTAATAAATATATTAGCGCTGGTTGGCACTGCTCCACGTCGGCGAATATCAAGCGGATTGATACGAACCATGGCATCTTCCGGAAAAGCCGAGAAGGCATTAAATGCCTGATCTGCCAAAATATTTCTATCAGCTAAAAATAGAATCCTTGGCCGCCTGTTTCCATCACGCTTTAAATTCCATCTTGTTTGGAAAAGCTTCCAGGCAATCTGAAAAGCTACGGCAGTTTTTCCGGTTCCAGTCGCCATAGTCAAAAGAATTCTATTCTTTTCTTCTGCAACGGCACTCAAAACATTATTAATAGCAATTTCTTGATAATACCGTTTGCCATATTCGCCTTCATTGGGCACACTAGCGAATTTATCTTTCCATTCATTCTGGTCGGAAAAAGTTTTATTCCATAATTCATCTGGCGTTGGAAATTGATTAATAAATCCTTCGTGGCCAGTTTTCATTGAAACCTCATAAATCTCTTTGCCATTAGTTGAATATGTATAGTCAATATGCAATTTTCCAGTATACGTCTTGGCCTGCGTCACGCCTTCGGTCGCTTCTAAATTTTCAGCCTTAGCTTCAATTACGGCAATTTTTCGATTTTTATAAACTAAAATATAATCGGCAATTTCCGGTTTTGTACGGACGCCGCCCGCCTGAATACGCCCATCGGTAATTCTAAATTCCCGAAGAACTTTCGATCCTTCAACTTCACCCCAACCGCTCGCCTTAAGCTTTGGATCAATATATTCAGCTCTTGTTTCTGATTCGTTCATAAATATTACTATCTAATAATTTTTCTCAAATCCGAGAAAATATAAATTTTATTGCGCGCTCTTTTAGGGGTAACATCCGAAATAATTTTAAACTCAACGAATTTTTCTATCACGGTATATAATGTTTGATTATTTGAAATCTTAGAAATCTTCTTGATGGAACCAGTCGTAAAAGTCGGCTTAATAAAAATAGCATCTAAAAATGAATTGGCATAAATAGAATTAATTTCCGGCATGCGCTCTTTTAAATTTTTGTATAAATTTTCTATTTTTACAACTCTTTCGAGGGTAATTTTTGTTTGTTCTTGAATTGCATTAAGAAAAAACTTTATCCAAGAAGCCCAATCACCTTTCTCGCTAACCCCTCTTAATAACTCATAATACATATCTCGATGTTCCTCTAGAAATTCGCTAATATAAATATTCGGATATGCCGTTACTTTCCTTTCATATAAAAATAACGGAACCAGCAATCTTCCCACCCTTCCGTTTCCATCCATAAAAGGATGGATGGATTCAAATTGATAATGCGCAATGGCAATTTGCACTAAAGGATCAATTACATCATTGGAATGAATATATTTTTCTAAATTAGAAAATAATTCTGAAATATACTGCGGTTCTGGAGGAATAAACGTTGCCTCTTCAATAGTAGCGCCATACGGACCAATAAAAACCTGGCCCTTTCTAAATTGCCCAGGTGCTCTATTCTTTCCACGAACCGAATTTAATAATAATCCGTGTAAATCTTTAATTACATTTTCTGCTAGCGGTCTTTTTTTTAAAAGATCCATCCCGTATCTTATAGCTAAACGATAATTAAAAATCTCCCTATAATCTTTTTCTTTTTCATTTCCTTCAGTTTTTATATCTTGAGCATCAAACATAAAAACTTCATCCAGCGTGGCCTGCGTTCCCTCAATTTTTGAGCTCAAAACAGCCTCCTTTGTTTCAAAGGACCGCTGAATAATTTCCGGATTTGGTAATCTTTTTACAGCCTCATCGTACCGAGCAACAATGTCACGAGCGTTGATAATGTCGGAAAAAATTGGAGTAAAATCTAATTTCGGCGGCAAGGCGGGCGGAATAAATGGTTTTTTAGTCATATTTTTAGGTTAATTCTAATTAGTAGAATTATACTATATCTTATTCTACTTTACAAGCATTTACTGGAATAAGAAAAGATCACATTACAGAGACTAGAATAAGGATCTTTCTAATTCTAGATTGGTGACTCTTACTAGAATAAGTAAGCTAAAGGTTCCACTCCGTCATTGCGAGCGAAGCGTAGCAATCCAGCTTTCTATAACTCCCTCTGTCATCCCGGCCTACGAGCCGGGATCCAGTCCTACAATTCCCCCCTAAAAGCCTTCTTCAAAACCGACTTTTTCAATTCCTCCAAATCCTCTAATTTTTGCTTATAAATCGCCTCTAATTTTTTAGTTTCCGCAGAAAGCGCATCAAGTTTTTTGACAATGGATTTTTGTTCAGAAAGAGATTTAGGAAACACTATTTTTATACTTGTAAGGTTACTATTATATAATCTTGCAATAGTAGCACCTTTTGATGGTCGCCAGTCACAAAATTCATAAAAAACATATAGGTAATCATTCAAAACTTGCTTTTCATCATTATCAATCCAAACAATATTTGAATCTTGAAAAAAAGCAGGTTCACCATCATATCTTACACGCCTTCCTATTGTTCCAGATGCAGATATTAAAATGTCTCCTTTCTTAGGAAAAGAATACTTAGTACGAAACTCGTTATATATTTTTTTAGAGATAAATGCGTTTGGTGTTTTACCAAAAGTACCAATTTTGTAAAATGGAATTTCACCAGTTGGTGACGTTTGGTGTTTTAGTATTCTTTTACACATCGAGGGTTTCCCTATATCCCCTAATGTTTTCTCTTCCCAATTCTTACCTTGATTATTAAAAATACTTTGTAAATATGATTCGAAAAGATCCTTTGAGTTTTGAAGATTTTTTTCAGTATTTTCTTTGGCCTTCGCAATTTTCTCAAAAACCTCATCCAAAATTTTTACAATTCTTTTTTGCCCAGGAAGAGGCGGAAGAGGGATTTCAATTTCCTTATACGCATTAAGGTCTAGGTTTCTAATACCTGTTGAATGGCTTTGCATACCCTCCGTGACACCAGAAATGTATGAGAAAAATAGAAACTTATGCAAAAAATTAAAGTCTAATTTTTTATAATTTTTAACTCTTATCGCCGAAGTAAAATTGCTAAATGAAAAATCTCCCTCTTTTTTATCAAAAATTATAACTCTGCCAACTGGCTGTTTCGGACCGCCACCAGATTTTTCAAGAATAATATCACCATAGACTAACTTTCTTTTCTCGTATTGTTTTCTTTCTACATCTAAATATGCAATATCAGAATCATCCAACTCGCCCTCCTTTGTAAAATTCGTATTTCTAATTACACCGGCATTAATATATGGCTGTTCTTTACCTTTCCATAGTCCATTATAAAAATCACAAACCTCACCAAGTTTTTTTGTTTGCCAATTAGTTTTCATAGATTCTCTTAAAAATTTAGCGAAAACAAATAGTTCATCATTCCAATAGCAAAATTACGAACATCTTCATCATTATTTGAAGTGAATAAATGAGAATCGGGATTTAAACTATTCCTAAACTCATGAAGTTTTGTTTTTACATCTTCTTTATCAGAAAAAATTCCGTCAATCATTGTTTTCAAACTACTACAATCTACATTTTTATCTCTTATTTGTTTTGCAAAAACAGTTGGAAGATATAAATCTTCTAAAAATGGTCTTAAATCTGTTTTTATGGATTCGGGTTGCGATCTATTTATAAACCTATAAATTTTCATAAAAACTCTTTCATAATCACTCATGGTAAATATGTTTCTATCTGACGAGACTAATGAGCTTGTTGTATTATCTTGTTTAATTTCCAAATACTTTGTTATTATTTGTGAATCTTTTGTGATTTCACAAAATCTTTTTATAAAATGGGGATAGTGAGTTAATATTATTATTTGACTAACTTGATCTATTGTTTCTTTAAAAAGATTTATACTATTGGTAATCCTATTATCATCAAAACTCGTCATCGGATCGTCTAATATAATTACTATTTTTTCTTTTTCTGATTGTTCTTTTAAATTTATTTTTGCCCAAAAAATAGCCAAAGCTAAAGCACGTCTGTCCGATTCGCTAAATAAAGATTTTAATGAATCGTTAGGTATTTCTATATTATGAAATTTTACTTTCAATGAATATACAGGCTGATATCCCTGACTATTAGTTTCTTTTTCAAGAGTAAAATTTTTACTTCCAAGCTTTTTAAACAAATCATTTATTTGAGTGAAATAATTCATCAAATATTGAGACTGGTCACCTTTCAATTGAGTATCTAGTGCAACAATCCCCACCTCTAAGGTAGTAATTTCTTGTTGCAATTTTATATAATTAACACAATCTTGATTTTGATCAATCCTTGCCTTTTTATATTCCAATTCCCCAATCTCTTTTATTAAAAAATTGACACTTTGTTGAATAGTTGCAGTATTTTCATACTGTTTCTTAAAAGTTTTTATTCTTTCTAAAAGTTTATCAATTATTTCTTTTGAGCTTGCAAGTGATTTATTATAGACTAATAAGGTTGTTTCAAGGCGTGAAAAATCAACAATATCTACTTTTTTATATGGATACTTGCTCTTTAAATCACAGCTTAATTTTACAATTTTCAGTGTTTCGTTTTTTGCGGTAATTAGACTCTCTTCTTGCAATGATTCTATGTTTGTTTGTAATTCAACTAATTCGACTTGAAAAACTTCGTCATTTATCAGTTCTTTGTATTTGCTAGCCCCCGGTAGAACGGCTTGTAAAATTGTTTTTTGAGCGAAGGTGATATTTTCTATTTCTCTGTTTTTATTTTTTAATTCTATTTCAATTCTATTTATAAAATCATTATAAACCTGATCAAAATATGAATCATAAATGTTTATCAAGTCTTGTGCATTATGAAGAGATTGACCACAAAACGGACAACCACCGTTTGTTTTATCTTTGCAATAATGCAAGCCTGCTTTTATCCAATTTTCAGCGTCGTCTTGAGAAGAAAAATTATCAAATAAATGTTTATTTAGCCGTATCAATATATCCTCTTTAATATTTGAGTAATCCTCCTGCAGTAAAGTATTTATTACTTTAAGTAATTCAATAATAGTAAAAGTGACTAATTCGAATTTATTCGGCTCTTGTAATTGTAATATCTTTTGCGGTTCTTTGAGTCGTTCCTGTTCCTTTTGTAGTTCGATTTTCTTTTGAGACAAAACATTTTCAATTTTATCTTTTTCTAATCCCACAATAGAAAATTCCAAGAATTTTTTAATTTCAATATCTGTATTATCTTTCACAAAGTTTGGTACTTTTGTCTTCAACTCTCTCTTATCATTTCCTGATTCTTTTTTCTTTGTTGTAATTTCTTTCACAAGTTTTACACCTTGTTCTCCAAGAATAAACTGAGTGAACCTTTCTTTGTTTTCTCTTCCAATGTTTAAACCAGTAAATAAATTTTTATGAATAAAATCAGTGTCAAAAACCTCTAAATATTTTGGCGCGTCGGTTTGGGTCCAATTATTATTTTCAAATTTTATATCGCTTTCTACTTCGTCTTTAATAGAGAAAACCACTTTCTGTTGTACCACTTGTACTGGAATTGTTTTTCTTGCTTGAATAATTTGAGAATTATTTTCTTTGAAAGATTGGAAGATATCTGTCAAGGTAGTCTTTCCACAAGTATTAAATCCATAAATAAAAGTTAGTTTTTCAAAACCTAAAGAAGCCCCATTTACGAAGTTTGCAAATGTGCCTATGTTTTTAATTTCTTTAATGCGAGCTATTTTCATAGCTTCTCTTTTATGAAATTCAAAATCGTCTCACTCTCCTCATCCAACTTCTTCATCTCATTCAGAATCTCCTTCGGCTCCCTCAAAACCACTTCCCCGCCCTTATTCGGATTTTTAACTGATAAATCAAACCCGTTCAATAATACATATGTCTGCCTTACTGTTAACTTTATAAATTTGCTGCTTGTGAATAAAACCATTGATTTTTTGTTTATTATTAGTATATACTAATAATAAGGAGTAAGACCTCTCGTGTTGGGTTACCGAATGGCAACCCGTCAAAGCGAGGGGCTTTCTTATTTTTATGGGAACAAAAGCCGTTCATCAGTAACTTTACTTTTAATAATCTCGTAAAATTCAAAGTCGCCCCGCTCATATTTTCTAAAAATTCCCCAGGAAATGAAATCTACCGCCTGCAGTGATTTGTTTTCATGTGACGAGTGCAATTCTACAGCAAAGGGTCCGCCACGGCGCTTTTTCATTGCATCCGTCAAATAATTAATAAAGTTTTCCCGCAACCGCTTTTTGGTATCTTTGCGATCAATAAATAAATTAATGGATTCTTTTAGACCCAGCGCGCCCTTAGCGCACAATCGGTCGAGAAGAATATTGGCAGTATAGTTATAAAGATAGTTTTTTTGATTTTGCAAATCAATATGCACTTTCTTTTTATTGAGAATAATGCAAAGCACTTTCAGATCATTGAGTTCATTTAACCTTTGCAACATGCGAACGCGAGTAGCATCATCGGAATGATATGCGTGAAGTTCACTAAGTTTTTGATATTTTTTCTTAAGCGGCCGCCAGATTTTCTTTACCACCCGTTCTAATGAACGCGGGGAAGAAACCATGGCAATTGTAAAAATAAACCACTTACTAGATCTTTTCCCAAAACCCATATCGCCACTTTCATCCATGAATATATAAGCCATATTATATTTACAATAATCTTTTTAATTCCGTCATTAGTCTTTTTATATTTTCGTCTGTTTCATTCATATTTTCCAAAATCTCCTTCGGCTCCCTCAAAACTACTTCCCCGCCCTTATTCGGATTTTTAACTGATAAATCAAATGTTTTTTGATCAATTTTAGAAACATCAACACTCCATGAATTGTCCGAATCAGCTTTAATTTTTTGAAGTTCAATAAAATCTTCTAAATCTTCTTCATTTAGCGGATTTGTCTTACCTAAATTTCTATCCAAATTCAATTGATAAAACCAGGTTTTTTTGGTTGACTCGCCCTTAGTAAAGAAAAGTATAACTGTTTTCACTCCGGCACCCTGAAAAGCCCCGCCCGGCAAATCAAGCACGGTATGAAGATTACAGCTTTCTAAAAGCAGTTTACGAAGCGACACAGAAGCATTATCAGTATTAGAAAGAAAAGTATTTTTAATAACAATACCCGCCCTGCCGCCGGCTTTCATAATTTTTATAAAATGTTGAAGAAAAAGAAAAGCCGTTTCGCCAGTTTTAATCGGAAAATTTTGCTGAATTTCTCTGCCTATTCCAGCGCCAAAAGGCGGATTGGCAAGAACAATATCATATCGGTCTTTTTCCTGAATATCCAAAATATTCTCCGCTAAAGTATTCATGTGCCTGATATTTGGAGCCTCTACGCCGTGCAATATCATATTCATTACACCGATAATATAAGCAAGTGATTTTATTTCTTTGCCATACAATGTCTTTTTTTGAATAATCTCATTTTGTCTAGTAGAGCGATCCTTATTTTCTCTAGTTAAATAATCAAAGGCCTCCACTAAAAAACCAGCGGAGCCGCAAGCTCCATCATAAATTTTCTCACCAATTTTTGGGGCAACAATTTTCACAATGGTTCTAATAAGCGGACGTGGAGTATAATATTCCCCGCCATTTCTGCCCGCATTGCCCATATTCTTGATCTTGCTTTCATAAAGATGAGAAAGTTCATGTTTTTCTGCATCTGTACGAAAATGCATTCCGTCCACAATATTCAAAATTTCGCGAAGCCTGTGCCCGCTCTGAATTTTATTTTTAAGCTCAGAAAAAATCTCACCAATCTTGTACTCAATAGTGTCCGGGTTTTCCGCTTCAGTTTTAAACTTTTTAAAATATGGAAAGAGTTTGTGATCAACAAAATCCTTCAAATCATCACCCGATAACGCAGAGTTATGATCTAGCTTCCCATCTTTAGTCTTAGGCATCGCCCAAATTTCCCAACGATAAGGAGCGTCAATAATAAAAGCGTATTTCTTGCCCGCCAAAGCCGCCTCGGTCTTTTTATCTTTTTCTAGATCATCCAAATACTTCAAAAATAAGATCCACGAAGTCTGCTCAATATAATCCAGCTCGGTCGCACAACCGGCATCTTGATGAAGAATATCATCTATATTTTTTAATGATTGTTCAAACATAATATTTATATTATACCAATAATTTCACCTCTTAATTTAGGTTATGACTTAGCACGACAAGAGTCAATAGATTTAGCTCGTCATCATTACATCAAAACTATGCAAAATATCACCAAACTATGCAAATATATACAAAACTATGCAAAATATCACCAAACTATGCAAAATTTATACAAACTACGTAGAATATACAAACCAACCTACAACAACCCCCCTCCTTTAAAACTCATATATGAATTTTTTACAACTATCACATGATCAACAATTTCGATGCCTAAAATTTTGCCAGCTTCAACAAGTTTTTTAGTTATCACCAAATCCTCATCGGATGCATCGCGACTGCCAGAAGGATGATTGTGAGCAATAATTATTGAGGCAGCTGATAATCTAACGGCCGGCTCAAATACTTCTCGCGGATGAACAAGGCTTGAATTTAACGTACCAACGGAAATAATTTGCCTTTCAATAAGACAATTCTGGACATTCAAATAAAAAGCGATAAAATGCTCCTTTTTTGAATCACGTATATCAATGCATAAATTCCAAACATCTTTCGAGGAAAGAATTTCTTGTTTCTTATTCAATCGCCCGCCGATTTCCACCGCCGACAATATCTGAGACGCTTTCGCTTTGCCAAGTCCTTTTATTTTTAATAAATCCTCAAGAGTTATTTTATTAAGTCCAATTTTTCGAATAATGACCAAAATCTTTTTTGAAAGTTGAAGCACGTTTAGTCCTTTTATGCCCGAACCCAAAAGAATAGCCAAAAGCTCAAAATCTGTAAGTTTATTTACTCCGTATTTCTGAAGCTTCTCCCGAGGCAGATCAATTTTTGGCAAATCTTTTATTTTCATTGTTTAAATTAATAAATTGAATCTTCGTCTAATATTATACCCCCTCGACAATGCTCGGGACAAGCAAAAAATCCCATAAGTCATTCGCTCGATGCGAACGACCGGGCGAACAATTTGTATTACAAATTGTTATAACCCCAAATCCGACCCCCTAAATTGATAAACCTAAACGCCTCACGAGTCGTGAGGCGTTTAGTAATTCAAAATTCTCAATTCTCACCCACTTTTCATTACTACGTTCTCAAGAACATAAGAATGACAATTCCCTGCCGGCAGATAGGCAAGGGCAAGCCATGAGGATCAAGATTTAGTTTATAGGGCTATTGAGAGTTTAATTGGTTTCAACTTTTTCAATAAAATCACTAATCACATTAAGCGTTTCTTGCTGTTTTTCGTTAGCCACTTTTTTAATGTTTCTAATAATTTGTTTCAACGCGGAAAAATTATGTTCTCTGTTATCGAGTGGGTCAACGGAAATTTGATAATTCTTGTATAAATACTCATATTCACGAAGTACACCGTCAAAGGGGTCTGATTCATGCCTTGCGATTTTTTTTATTGTATTAAAAATAAAAAAAATAAAGAAATCAATTCGGTAATTTTTATCAACTATCACTTTCTTTGGATTAAAACCTATTGTTCCTACAGAAAGATCTACCCCAAATAACTTTTTTCCTTCGTCAGTTATGTAAGCCGTCGAAAGCGGACACAGATAAATATCCGTAACTGAAATTACACCGTTTTGAGAACGGATTAGTAGAGCTGTATGAACGCCATTGATTGGCGCATTTTGTGGCGCCTCACACAAATGAATAACATCGCCAAGATTTGCATAATACTCAAAACGCTTTTTGTATATTTCATCAAAATCTTCATCTTTGAATGTAAACCAGATATCTATATCGCTAAAAGCGTCTGCTTGCTGTCGCGCCATCGACCCAAATACATGAGCCTCAACTGCCTTATCCTTAAATAGATTTTCTAATTTCTTTAGTAGATTCTCTCTAGTTAAAACAAGATTTGTTTCCAATTCTGATTGAATGAGTTTTTCCATAACTTAAATTATATAGAAATTACCAAACCAAAGCCAGAAGATTATTGATTGTATCTAAATGGTATTGGCGGGAAACAGTGGAAACGGTGTCAGGTACCTTTTCTGCCATTTATTTTTTCTTATGCTCAACGCCTATTTTCCACACGCCTTTTTCTAAAAAAGATTCAATGGTTTGACGCTTTGCTTTGTTTATTAAATTTGCATGAGAAAGTTTGTATTTCTTGGCGTAATCAGACAAATCCATAATGACTTTATCTTCTAGATACACAAGGCGTCTGTGATAACTGTTTGTAAGCGCTTTAGCGACAATAGTTTCCATAATTTTTGTACCACCCTTGATTTGAAATTCTCTAAATGCGTCGTAATACATCGCTCTATCTATAAACTTAATATTTATAGAGACATACCCACCACGCATTAAAAGATAGTTATTTAAGACACGCCCAATACGGCCATTCCCATCGCAAAATGGGTGAATATACTCAAAGCCTAAATGAAATTTAGCAATTCTTTTTATGATAGAGTCTGATGTATTTGAATTATATTCCGTTAAGACTTTTTGCAAACGATCAATAACCTCAAGTGGATTTGGCGCAACGTAATCGCCAACCCTTACCCATTCATCTTTATTCCGAAATCTTCCGGCTATCTCATCGCGAATATTTGAAATAAGCATTTTATGAAGTGCCAGAATAATATCAAAATTTAATTCGCTTTCTTTTGATTTATTTTCTATATATGAAACCACGCGGGCAAGATTTTTAGCTTCAAAAAATTCTCTTTCTGATATATATCTATCAAGCTCTATTTGAAGTAAAATTTTATCAGTTTCTTCAAGCGAAAGCGTGCTATTTTCAATAGCATTAGAGTTGTACACTTGGTCAGAAACTTCTGCTTCCGCAAGTATTTTCAAAAGAGGCTCTTTGCCCACAATAGCTTTGTAGTATCTTTCCCGTAAATTTTGTATTTTTTTGTATGCTTTCAATGTATTCGCCATATACCCACATTATAGTCACTTTAACGATAAAGTCAACCAATATCGTTAAAATCGCTAAAAAAACGCCGATTTTAACGGTCTCGGCTACAACTCCACATTAAACACCCACTTCGCCTCCGTCATTGCGGGGAAACGGTGTCAGGTATCGTTTCCCATGTGTCGGGTACTACCGTTTCCGCGCTAAAAAAAGCTCCCCGATCCAGATCGGGGAGCTTAAATATTTACACTTGAACGGAGAGAGAAAATTTTTCTATAAGAATACGTTCTACGTCTTCAGTTGAATACTGCGGTTCAATTTTTATTACCGGAACATCGGTATTCTTTTTAAGATGGTTCTGAACGCCGCAATTAGAACTTTTTACTTGGAACCATATTTTTCGAAAAGGCATAACAATTATCAGAAAATCTCGTTTTCTGACTCTGTCATTAAAGCTGTTTTTCTTGCTCTGGCTGAAGTCATAGATAAAACCTTTTTGCTTTAGCGCGGCGCAAGCCCGCGATACCTTTTCTTCCGATATTTCCCCTCGTTCATTTTGCAATTTTCTTAGTATGCGGAAAGGGCTATCTTGCCTGTAATGATTTTGAAAATACATTCTCTCCTCCCTTATTATCAAACTATAAAAATAACTGTTTTGTATAATACTAAACTATTTAATTCCTGTCAAAAAAATCCAAGCTGTCAAAATCTACTTCAATGTTTTCACCGGTCTTAACATCTTGCAAAAAAGTTTGGCAAGCCAAAGCCGCCTCTTTTCCTGTTTTGACGAGAGAGAAATGTAGTTCCGAATTTTTTTAATTCTATAATCATATTTTTAGTATTAATCAGATATTTTTGTAAAGGTCCAGCTTACAAATCTAGGATCAAGCCCACATTTATTTCCAACCGGATAATAGGGGCCCGATAAAGGTCCCGATCCAATTTGTGTATGAGCCCCCCACGTATTAATATTCCCGTATAAATTAACATAGGGAATGTTGTGCATACTTTTTCCATCAGGACTTATATAGAAACCTTCGCTTCCCATATTTACTCCACCAAACCCCACGAAAGTACTCCATTCCTTAGGACCAGTTGGAAAATTAAAACTAGCACCATACGACGCTGAAAATTTATTCAATGCAATACCTTCGGGATAAAAGGCGCTTTTTGGAACTAATGCGTATGACGCCGGATTTTCCGGCGACCTTGGAATCCATGGAAGTTCTAATTTTACAGGCTTGCCATTACCGGATTCTGGAGCGACACCGTCAATTCCAGTGCCAAAGTCAGGGTCGTCAGCCCAGAGCTTAGTGATAATGACATCAAAATTATCTGAAAATACAGGATATTGATTTACTGGAGGCGCCTCAAAGGTTACACGAACAGTAAGAGTCGCCGGAATCCAACCAGCTTCACTTGCCGGAATCCACGTCCCGTCTCCCCTTGGTCGGGGTACGCAATTTTTACTCAAATTATACTGATACTCCCCCTTGAACTCATAAGTTCCAACATAAGGGTTCGTTGATTTGACAATCGTGGTATCCGATACGGTTTTATCTCCATTTGTTCCCGTATTATTATCTATTACTAACTGAGAAGGATTTTGTGATCGAAAAGAAAATACCACGATCACCACAATAACAACTGCTAATATTGAAATAATGTATTTTAATTTCATTTTATCGGAAATTAAGTTACTTCCCTTTGGCCTTAATCAAGTCCATCATTATCTGCTGATACCTTGCGCTCATCGCCGCAGAACGAACCTTGTCTGCATACAACGCTTGGACATAAGTGCCAAATTCCACATCGCTTATGCCATATTTACTGAGTATTTTCTCCGTTGCCGCCGCCGCGGTTTCTTGTGTTTGTCCGGTATTATTTATGATAATATTAGCACCATCCGCCATTATTTTTAGATAAGTTTCATCTGTCATTTTATTACTAATACCTACCATATTCAGCGCCGTCCCAACTCTTTGCCCTAAAAATCCGCCCTTCCATAAAAACGCGCCAGCGACCAAAACAATAATAATTATTCCACCTATAACTAAGTTCTTTTTTGAATTCATATTTTTTAAATTAATTATTATTATTTAATATCATAAAAATATAAAATTGAGAAAACCCGAGGAAGCGGTGTCCCGCCCCGCAAATGCGGGGCGAAGGCTCCCGCCCTTGACGAGGCTCGCTTTCGGCGGCGCCCGATTTTATCGTGGCGGCAGGTACCGTTTCCGCAAAACAAATGTCTGAATAAAACTATTGACTATACGAATCTTAAGATTTAGTCCTGAATGGTCGCTTATTAGCCTCTTGAAGAATTCTAAGTGTCGCATGCACCGAAAGATTGTCGCTTGGCAAAAGTATCAACCTATCGTCCAACTGATTCAACAGCGGACTTAAAAATTCATCAGCCCATGACGGCGATAATGTTAATACGCCGGAAAAATCTATTTCCAGTTCTTCATCTTTAGAAAACTCGCGCAAGGTTGGCTGAAATGCTTTGAAAGCCTCACTGCCTAATTCCCGCGATATTAATGTTTTACCAAATTTTTCTAATTGTAATTTCATATATTTTTTTTACCTATTAAAATGTATTAGAATTCTATTTTTGCCAAACATCCTCGCACAATACGCTGACCACGCGTAACACGAAATACCTTATCCGATCCTTTCATGCGCACCTCGGCATCGCCGCTGGTAAAAAATAAATCAATTGGCTGGTCGGTGACAACTTCGCGAACGAGCTTAAGACCATTCCCGCGTTTCTCCGGCGCCCGACCGGAAATAAATTCTGTAAAGGCGACTTCCACGGCTGCTACATGGCTGGAAAGTTGCGGACGAACCCGACGTAATGTTTCTAAAATACCCAACCCTCGATCGGCAAGAACAATGATACGCTTTGCGAGATCGTAGCCAAAAAAAATTCCTGCTGTATCCGGCCACTTTCCTAAATTATGGGCAAACGAATTATCGCCAATTTCTCCGGTAATCAGAACAATCAAAGAGTATAATTTTTCAAACCCCGGCTTCTGCATCAGCTCGTACTCCATTTTTGTTAATCTTGCATTGAAAATTGAACTCGTTGAACAATAAAACGCGTCCGGAAATTCAACGCCATCTTGAATCCATTCGGATGCAAATTTAATCAAATCACTGGCAAAGATTTCTAAATCTTTTTCACGGTAATATCGATGAGTGCCGCCATCCTTTTTGATTGCGACTAACTTCCCGCTTTCATCCCAACGGCGCAGCGTGTTCAAAGAAACCCCGAGATATTCGGCAGCTTGACTAATTGTAAATAATTCTTCTTTCATAAAAGAATGATATCACGGTATCCAAATCTACACAAGTGTCTACTAAATCTACCCAAAAACATACTAATCTACTCATTAGATGGTCATAACTATACATCTCAAATATGACTACAATTTCCCCCGTAGAAGAAAACAACCCTGTTAAATAATCCGTCTTTGACGGATTGCCATAAAATGGCATTTAACAGGGTTGTTTACTTTTTATCGAGTAACCGCAATTACTTCGCTTACTTCGGCGCTAGGAGCGCTTATCGTAATCCTGCCGGTAGTAGTATTACGAATAATATTATAACCGGTGGCTGCCGCTGTCCCGCCTAACGGATCAAGCGACATAGTGGAAACATAAGTCGGCACAATGCATGGTTCAATATTATAATTGCCAACGGCGCTGCCCATCTGCGTGCTTACAGTAGGAATTACTCCGGCGGCGCAGCCAGTTTCAAAAACACCTTTATTATCAGATAATCTTTGGCCTACGCTATTCAAAATAGTGCTCACATTGCTCCATCTCTGGGTATTTCTGGACTGGGCGAATTGCCTGGCCGGATTAATAGCGACAACCACTATTCCAGCTAAAATGGCAATAATGCCGATTACTACCAGCAGTTCAATTAAGGTAAAGCCTTTGTTATTTTTCATAAATAAGTATTTCTTTGTACTCGACCTTTCTATAATTTCTAATTTAATTATATCATATTCAAGAAAATTTAAAATTTCGCGATTTCCTCCCAGGAAATTACTGATAAATCGCCTGCCTGAACCGCTACTTTTAAATTAGTGGCGGCGTTTTGAAAAATCGCTTTGGTTTTTATAATTTTTTGCCCCGTTAGCGTCTCAATCGGCAAAATTGAACATTGGTCATTCCCAACGGAAATATTTTCATTGCCGCCATAAGATTGATTTTGCGCTAACTTTAACAAAGCCGTATCAACGCAAGCCTCGGCTAAAGCCGAACTCTGTTCTTTAAATTCAGCGTTCAAAATATTAAACCGGCTGGAAGAATTGTTGAAACTAATGGCAAAAGTAATCGCCAAAAGCAGAACAGAAATAATGATTGAGGAAATAAGGGAAATGTAGCCGTGTTGATTCATTTTCTTAAATAAATTGTAGCGCCAAATAATTGGGCATCAACGATAAGATTTATTTTTATTGCTTCCGGCGTATTGCCAACAGCGGCTAGGCGCTGAAAAATCAAGCTATTAATTTTAACATTTTGATTGTTTAAAATTGCCGGCTCATTAGAACCGCGTTTCAATCTAATATCGCTGGCGTTTAAATCAAAGATGAGCGGATTTTCGGAAAAATTTACTTTATTCACCGAAAGAACGGAACCGGCCGCTCCGACGGCGGGCAGATTGATAGACGAAACTCCGCTGACGGCCCAGGAAAATTTCCGAAGCAAAAAATTAGCTTCCTGCTCCGTAATAATTTTATTATAAAGAGCGTTATTGCTTTCCAATATCTGATAAACGGCAATTAAAAATCCGGAAATGATAATAAAAACTAGCGCTGTATAGATAATTGTCTCAATTAAAGTAAGCCCTTTCATGGCGATGATGTAACAATTCTTAAAGCGTCGTTGCTTCTGACCGAAATATAAACGACATTATCTTCATAATCAATTCCGGTGCCTATTTGAGAAAAATTGAAAAAACTCCATAAGGCCGGGCTGGCGGGATCGGAAATATTAATAATCTGCAATTCGCGGTTGCTGTTTGAAGTAGCCAAAAATACCAAATAGCCGCGTCTTGCAATATCGTTGATTTTATCACCGACATTAATTGACCCCTGATCAATGATTGAGTTGGGATTGGCGGTGTTAGCAATATGAAGTTCCTGTCCCGGACTCAAAAAAGTGAGCGAAGGGCTATCGCTAAAAACGCTATTAGTATCCGCGGAGTATGCTTGCCCTAAAAGATTGGCGCTTGCCGGATTGGAAACATCTAAAATAATCAATCCCGCGCCTCCTAAATCGGTAGCCAGATAAGCGCGATTGCTGTTTATATAAATATCGTTTGCATTATCATTAATTTCATACGAGCCGAGCAGAACCGGATTATTCGGATTAGAAACATCAATAATATTAAATTCCGGACCATTGTTTTTTTTCATGCCAAGATAAATTTTTGAGCTGGCGTAAAAAATACTTAAAGGAATTCCATCATCATCGGAAGTATTCGGTAATTTATACGATTTAATCAAAACCGGATTATTAAGATCGCTCGCATTGATAATTTGCAATTGAGCATCGGCATCGCGGTTAGCCAGATAAACGTATTGTCCGGCAACATCTAAAGCATTTAGACCCGGACCGGTATTAAGATTGGATTTAACAAGGGGGTGTTCTCCATCAGTGGCGTCAATAATATAAAAATCCGGTTTTTTCTTATCTGATGCCTGGGCCGCCAAATAAACAATTTTATTTAAAACATCAAGATCAACAGATTCGTTTCCCGGACCTAAATCAACCGATCCTAATGTTCTGGGATTTTTCCAATCGCCGGAAAGACCGCCGCCGCCGCTATCGCCGCCTGATTCTTGCAGGCTTTTAAAGTTTGTAAGAAAAGTAAGCAGTTCAATTTTTTGAGGCCTAAGAACTTCGGTTTTCCAGCTCACCCGGCTGGTCACTTTTTTTGTATAAGCATCAATATTTTCCACTAAAATTTCTTTCAAATAAATGCCTTCAGCGGATGAGCTGGAAATAATGGAATTAAAATCCTGTCGGCTTGCTCCCCTGGCGGTTTCCATTTCCTGCCGAGCAATATAGAGCGCCTGATTGCTTAATTGAGTGTCAACGACCGTTGATTGATTGCCGAAAGAAACCATTACCGCCGCCGAAATACTGGCAACCAAAATGAAAAGCGAAATAAGAATTTCTAAAGTGATTTGACCTTTCATATTATTGCCAATTAATTCTTCCTTCATTTTCTATGGATATTATTGATGAGCGAAGGCCGTCG
>ERZ1292633.2163-Hain-H41-02um-R1-2163-length-20387-cov-19_pt1 | contig 20387 bp, 20 predicted proteins | sample MGYA00564406_ERZ1292633 | MGnify/ENA primary metagenome ERZ1292633 (study PRJEB36523, sample SAMEA6512639) | groundwater metagenome | collected 2019-01-08 | study: AquaDiva: Metagenomics assemblies of 32 groundwater samples
ATCTTGCGGATGTACGACCCCACGAAAGGCGCGATATATGTCGACGGGCAGGATATTAAAACAGTAACACAGGAGAGCTTGCACGCGCAGGTGAGCTTAGTGCCGCAGGATCCGGTGCTGTTTCACCGCACGCTCATGGAAAATATCCGCTACGGCAGACATAACGCGACCGATGAAGAAGTAATGCGCGCGGCCACGCTTGCGCACTGCGATGAGTTTATTGAGCAGTTGCCGGAAAAATACGGAACGTTCGTCGGTGAGCGCGGCATCAAGCTGTCGGGCGGGGAGCGCCAGCGTGTTGCCATTGCCCGCGCCATTTTGAAAAACGCGCCTATCCTTATTTTGGATGAAGCGACATCAAGTTTGGATTCTCATTCAGAGTCGCTTATTCAGGATGCACTTGATACGCTCATGCGCGGGTGTACGACCATCGTTATTGCGCACCGGCTTTCCACGATCAGAAAAATGGACCGCATCGTGGTGATGGAGCATGGAGTGATACGCGAAGAAGGAACGCACGACGAGCTCATAAAAAATGAGGGAAGTTTGTATCAAAAACTCTGGCAGATCCAGGTGAGCGGCTTTATACAGGAGGAAGATGAGGAATAAGGGCGTGGCATATATGTATGAATCATTTCGTCTATATCTTAAAATGCGCCGATGATACGCTGTATGTCGGATCGACCAATGACTTGGCAAAAAGGGTTGTCCAGCACAATACAGCAAAGGCGGGGGCGCATTATACGAAGATACGGCGGCCGGTGAAGCTGGTGTATTCGGAGGTCGTAAAAACGTTTATCAGCGCTCGCCGTCGGGAAGCTGAGATCAAAAGCTGGCCGAGAAAAAAGAAAATTGATTTGATTCAATCCGGCACATAGGGCTTTCTCTTTTGGAAAAAATAGGGTAGTATGCGGGCTTACTCTATGGCTCAAGGCGAAATTATTATCAGGTTCGACGAAGTGTCCTTTGAATACGGACACACCAAGCCCATTTTAGATGAGGTGAGTTTTTCGGTGCGACAGGGGATGAAGATCGCCTTGATGGGTCAAAATGGCGCCGGAAAAAGTACACTGTTTTCTTTGATTACAAAGGATGAGAAGCCAGAATCGGGGAAGGTAAATATCGACAGCGGTCTTTCTATCGCCACCGCGCGCCAGGTTATTCCGCGCGATCAATTGGAGCTGACGGTGCGGGAATTTTTTGAAAAATGCTTCCCTAAGAAAATATATGACATTGATCCGAAGATCAATGCAGTACTTGAGGTGGTGCATCTTTCCGCGCCCCAGGGCCGGATCATTAAATCATTTTCCGGCGGCCAGCAGGCGCGGCTTTTGCTTGCGTCCGCGCTTATTCAGAACCCTGATATTTTACTGCTTGATGAGCCGACGAATAATCTGGACAAGGCAGGCATCGCGCATCTCACGGATTTTTTGAAAAAATATGAAAAGACGGTCATTGTTATTTCGCACGATGCCGGATTTCTCAATGCGTTCACTGACGGCGTTTTGTATCTTGATGTGTTTACGCGAAAGATCGAGTACTATGTGGGGAATTATTTTGACGTGGTCAAAGACATCACCGTGCGCATAGAAAAAGAAAACAGCAAGAACGCCCAGCTTGCAAAAGAGATCCAGGAGAACAAGGATAAAGCAAACTTTTTTGCGCAAAAAGGCGGGGGGATGCGCATGGTGGCAAAGCGTATGCGTGAAAAAGCAGAACGGCTTGAGGAAGAAAAAGTTGACGTACGAAAAGAAGATAAAACGATCCGCCCGTTTCATATACCGGTACAGCGGGATCTGACCGGTGAGATCATTCGTATCACATCGCTGACCACGTTAAAAAGTCACAAGCCTGTGGCGCATAAAACTAAAATTTCATTGAAAAAAAACGAGCATCTGTTGCTTTCCGGCCCCAATGGCATCGGCAAAAGTACCTTACTTGAGGTTATTGCGCAAGGCGCTTCGGCAGGCGTAGGCGTAGCACCCGGCGTGAAAATAGGGTATTATCGCCAGGATTTTTCTACGCTTAATTTTGACGATACGGTATACGACTCGCTTTTATCGGTGATGCAAAAAGAGGACGAGCATGAGATGCGCTCGGTTGCCGCCGGTTTTCTTATTACGGCAGACAGTATGCGCACAAAGATCGGAAGCCTGTCGGAAGGGCAAAAGGGTCTGGTCGCGTTCGCCAGGCTGGTGCTTGAAAAGCCGGGGCTTCTTATTTTGGATGAACCGACCAATCATATCAATTTCCGCCATATCCCGTTTATCGCCGAGGCGCTCAACACCTATCAGGGCGCGATGATCTTAGTCAGTCACGTGCCGTCATTCGTGAAAAAGATCCGTATCGATGAAACGCTTGATCTGGAAACGTTATAACGAAGTTCCGGCCGCGCTTGTCGCGACAAAGCTGGTGAACCAGTAAAGCTGTAAGTTGCGTATTGCGTTGCTTTTTTGCGCGGATATTGGTATGTTTTAGGAACAAGATTTGCACATTTCAAACTAAATAATAAACCCAAAGGAGGTGTACAATGAAGAATGATAGAAAAAAAGAGGAAGAAGATATGGATACGAAAATCCGTGAATTGGTGAAAAGAAAAAACGAGGGGGATTTCGGGCCTCAAACGATCGATTTATGCTTTGAAATATTGGAGAAAGAAGCCCGTATCGCAGAGCAGTGTAGAATTGCAATTATCCTTTCCGGGATGATCAAGAAAGGATTGGGAAAGAGAACACAAAAGTTCTTAAAAGCGAACGAGAAACGGCTTTTCGGTCGGGCCAAGGAAGTATTGCATAGTTCGTTAATGAGGATGGAGGGATTTTAAAAAATCAAAAAACGCATATAAAAAGCCCGCGCAGCGGGCTTTTTTCTTTTTAGTAGAATTATTGATGTTTTATCTGTAGGCCGAGTTCCTTGAGCTGTTTTTGGTCAATCTCTGCCGGGGCGTTCATCATTGGGTCTTTTCCTTCGCCGGTCTTGGGGAATGCGATGACTTCTCTAATGTTTGGTTCGTTTTGCAAGATCATCACGAGCCGGTCGATGCCGGGCGCAAACCCGCCATGCGGAGGCGTGCCGTATTTGAACGCCTCGATCATATGGCCGAATTTCTTTTCCTGATCTTCTGCACTGATATTGAGTAGTTCAAATACTTTTTGCTGAATGCCCGCTTTATGGATACGGATACTGCCCGAGCTTAGCTCGTATCCGTTGAGTACGAGATCGTACGAATTGGCGCGGATGGAATAGATATCCTCTCCCTTCATGAGTTTTGGCATATCTTCTTCTTTCACCGAGCAGAACGGATGGTGCGCGGCGGTGATGTTTCCTTCTTTGTCTTTTTCAAACATCGGAAAATCGAGCACCCACGCGAACGCGAGCTCGTTGTGGTCTTCTTTGTTCGTTCTCATGTCGGGCTTATCAGAGCTGTATCGCTCTATTGATTCCGCATAGGTGAGCCGCGGGAATGGATCTTGAGAAATTTTCTTTTCAGGGAAGAGCGTTGTCACAAGTTCGATGAACATTTTCTCGGTGTACGCAAGAATGTCCTCCTGCGTGACGAACGACATTTCGTAATCAAGCTGGGTGAATTCTGGCTGGCGGTCGCCGCGGGTGTCCTCGTCGCGGAAGCACCTCGCTATTTGGAAATATTTTTCAAACCCTGCGACCATGCAGAGCTGTTTAAACTGCTGAGGCGATTGCGGGAGCACATAAAACTTGCCATTCTCGAGCCGTGACGGCACGACGTATTCGCGGGAGCCCTCGGGCGTTCCTTTCATCATGATAGGCGTTTCTATTTCCACGAATCCGTTTGCGTGCATATAATCCCTGAAAAATGAGATAATTTTATCTCGTGTACGAATATTTTTTTGCATCCGCGGCCGACGGAGGTCGAGGTAGCGGTATTTCAGGCGTATTTCGTCGTTAATGTCTTTGCCGTCCGATTGGATATCAAACGGGGGAGTTTGCGCCTCGTTAAGCACCGTCACAGAAAGAAGCTCAAGCTCTATCGCGCCGTTGAGCTCGTCTTTATTTACCATTCGTTCGGGGCGGGCATTCACATTTCCCGTTACCTCAATGACCCATTCCGGACGAATAGTACCGGCAACGGCATGCGCATCAGCGTTGTTTGGCAGGGCGACCATTTGCACCATGCCGGTTGCGTCGCGCAGGTCGATGAAGATAAGTTTGCCGTGGTCGCGGCGGATGTTTACCCAGCCGTCGAGTTTCACGACTTCTCCGATCTTGTCTTTGAGATCCTTGATATATGTCCGTTCCATGCGGGAAATCATACCATGAATTATGCTTTTTGAACAGCGTTCGCCTCGCGCAACAGATCATTTTCAAACGCGATGATGCCGTTCACGTCTTTTGAGTATTTTGAAATATCGGGGAAATCAAGTGCCTTGATCTTTTTATACACGGCGGCAATAAGTGTCTCCATACGCTCGATCTCGTCTTTTTCTATTGTGATGGGGAGATCAATGATCTGGTCGTTGAGCGGTTCCATGAATTCAATGACCCCGGTGTTCATAGTATATCTGCCTCCGAATTCACGCGAATGCTCGATGAGTAATTTATAGAACGCAAGTTGAAGACGGTATTTCCACGCCTTTATCTTGTCGTACGGGTCGGTTGGCGACCAATTTTTTATCGCTCGCCCTGTTTTGAGATCGGATACCGTTATTGTGCCGTCTGTTATTATGATCTTGTCGATCTTGCCCGTGAGATGCGCATCATCCACCACGACGCCCTGATCTTTGAAATCAAATTCGATCATGTCGGACGCTGAAAAGTCGTTCTTTTTTCGCTCGTAAAATCGCTCGAGCGCATCGCGTCCGCGCGCAAGCATATGCGCATAATCTTTTTTATTCAACCGTTCATGGAAAAGCAGTTCATCGAACCACGCAAGTACATCGTTTGTCGCAGGAAGCGCTCCTTCGTTCTTTAAATGCTTGTATGCGCGCTGAATGGTGTTGTGCATCGCAGACCCCATCGCACTGCTTGCGGTCTTTGGTTCCGGAAAACGCAAAAGATTCTTTTCAAAGAATGCAAGCGGGCCGCTGTCTGCGACATTCAAAAAATTCTGCAAATGCGTAACACTCAGCTGATATGTTTCAAGCAGGGGAGCGAGCAGTGCTTTTTCATCGGGCACGAACGGCCCCGCATGGCGCGCGCTCCATTGGGCAGACAGCAATTCTTCAGGCGTTCTTTTCATGTCAGTAATATCGACGGTCTCTGACGGGAATAATTGCGGGATGCCCTCTGTGGGCGCTAAAAAGCCAAGTTTTGCGGATTCTTTTCCGCGCTGGTCGATATGGTATGAGGTGAGATACAAAAGGCGTTTTGCGCGCGTCAGGGCGACATAAAATAGGCGGAGCTGGTCGTCGAGCGTGTCGCCCGCGGGACTGATGGGAAGATTGGACGGAAGCGCAATGTCTCTGCCGCCGCCCGTATCGGCCCACACATCTTCCTGGCAATTGATGACGAATACCGCTTCAAATTCGAGCCCCTTTGCTTTGTGCGCGCTCATAAGCGAAACGGCATGCGCGTCATTTACGAACGGACTGGTGTTGTTGATAGGAAGATTATTCACCTCATGCATGTCGATGAATTCGAGCATATCGCGCGTCATCACCGGTTTCCCGCGATGATATTCGCGTAATGCGCCGACGAACGACTGCAACGACGATAAGAACTGCAGATATTGCGCGGGATGCCTTTCGAAGCTTTCTGTAGTGAAATAATATGAACGGAACGGACTGAACATATCGTGCCGTACGAATATTTCTTCATCGGTGTCGTCGTTTGGCACGGCCTGCTGGGGACCGCCGAGCAATTCATGCACGATCTCTTCCGCGGTCTGGTATGTCGCACGAGCACCGAGATCGATGAAAAAATCGGCGATGGCGGCAAGCTGTCCGCCTGACCTTCGCATCACCGCAAGCCACGGCATGCGTTCTTTATGCGCGGTTACGGAAATTTCCCATACGGTCGCGCGCGGGATATTCCAAAAAGGAAAACTCAAAATTTCAGGCAAAAGATCGTCGGCATCTTCGCGTTTACGCATGAGCGAATCGACATATCGCGCCATGGCGACCAGTTGTAAAATGTGTGGCTCGCGCAATACATTCTGCTGGCGCTCATATGCGACAGGAACTTTCGCTGAATGGAAATACGGCACAAGCGCTTCAAGGTCGCTGTGCCTGCGCGCGATGATCGCGATATCTTTTGCGGGAATTCCTTGTGCAAGCACTTTTTTCACTTCGCACGCGATCCACTGATACTGCATGTCGCGCGATGAAAATTCTTTGTGTGCGATCGCGCCTTCTTTCAAGTCGGCATTCGCGGCGATCAATTCTTTCTGCATCTCTGTGGAAATATTTTCAAGCCGTGCCACTCCCTTTTTTATGATATGCCGCGCAACATCCAAAATCGCCTGTGTGGAACGGTAATTGCGTTTGAGTACCACAAGCGAAGGCTCGCGATATGTTTTTCTGAAATCAAGGATGTTTGATATTTCCGCGCCCTGGAATTTATAGATCGCTTGATCGTCATCGCCCACGACCATGATATTCGGCCGGCCTTCGTGCACGTCGTTGTCGGTGAGCAGGCGGAGCAAGCGCATCTGCGCATCGTTGGTATCCTGGAATTCATCGACAAGGATATATTGATATCGTTCCTGGAGATCCAGTCGCACGCCGAGATTGTTCTCGAGCATCGCGATGGTGTCGAGGATCATGTCGTTGTAGTCGAAATATCCTTCTTTATGCATGCGCGCCATATATGCGGCATAGATATCTGCGATCGCATCGTATTTTTTCGCGTTGAGTGCGTCGGCAAGGTGCCGAAGGCCGTCATCGTGTTTTTTCGTCCAATCATCCTTCCATGCGGTCAGCGGGCCGGTGGCGTCTTGGTCTTTTGCATCATTAAGCGCTTCGGTAAGGGAATCCGCCAGCGCCGCGGCAAGGGGCTTGAACGAGCCGGGGAGGGGAGAGGATGTATAACTCGAAATGGTACGCGCCGCTTCGCGCGCAGATGAAAACATTTTTTTCGATATCCTGTCGTTGAAAACGGATTGGATGATCGGATCGGCGAACGCCGCCGCATTTTTATTTTCCTCTACGATCGTTTTAAATTCTACGGGAGAGAGGCCGGCTTTTTTGATGTATTCGATCGCTTTTTTTACCGGATTGAGATAGACGAATTTTTCATCATGCTGCAACCTAAGGGGATTGTTATGCGGAAGGTCGGAAAAAATATCTTCGAGTATTTCTATCTGCATGATCTCGTCTGCCGGGACGAATGTGGCGCCGTTATAAAAATATTCAGGGTAGCGGTTGATGATCTCCACACCGAAACTGTGGAACGTGTGGATCGCCACGCGGTACGCTTCGCGCCCCATGAGGCCGCTTAAGCGTTCGCGCATATTAAATGCCGCGGCATCGGTGAACGTGAGACAGAGAATATTGCCGGGCGCAGTATCGGTAGTGCGGAGGATATTCGCCACTCGTAAGCTCAAGATCTCGGTTTTACCGCTTCCCGGGCCCGCGATGACCAGTACCGGTCCGTCGATCGCCTCGACGGCCTTGCGTTGTTGTTCGTTCAGTTTTTTGAGCCGTTCTTCGAATTGAGGCATTATATCTAAATGTTCGCATAAAGAGCAGTACTTGTCTATTCGTGTTGTATCTGGTACTTTGGTATACTTACTATATACATTCAAACACTCATATATGCTTATCGATGATGTCACCATTAAAATAAAAGCGGGGGACGGCGGGCGGGGGTCCGTGTCGTTCAACAAAAATCTCATGGCGCTCGGGCCTGCCGGGGGCGACGGGGGCAAAGGCGGGAGCGTATATTTTGAAGGTATTTCCGACCTTAACGCGCTTGCGCAATTCAGGCATAAAAAAGAATTTTTTATGAAGCATGGCGAGTACGGAAGAGGGCAATTCAAGGACGGCGCCGATGGCGAGGACCTTATTCTCAAAGTACCGGTGGGAACGGTGATCTATAATATGGAAACGAAAGAAGCGCGGGAGATCATGCATACGCGCGATAAGATCCTATCGGCGCAAGGCGGGCTTGGCGGCCGAGGAAATTTTAAATTCAGATCGCCGGTCAACACGAGTCCGCGTCAGTTTCAGACGGGTACCCCGGGCGAAGCGTTCACTATCCGGCTCGAATTGAAACTTATCGCTGATGTGGGGCTTATCGGCATGCCCAACGCGGGCAAGTCAAGCTTGTTAAACGAGCTTACCGGTGCAAAGAGCAAGGTGGCAAATTATCCCTTTACCACGCTTGAGCCGAGTTTGGGCGCATATTACGAGCTTATTTTAGCGGATATTCCCGGGCTTATTGAAGGCGCATCGGGCGGCAAAGGGCTTGGGGTAAAATTCCTCCAGCATATTGAGCGGACAAAGACCCTGTTTCATCTTATTTCCGTGGAATCGGAAGATCCCGCGAAGGATTATACCGTAATACGAAAAGAGCTCGAGACCTATAGCACAGAGCTTGCGAAGAAACCCGAATACGTTTTTTTGAGCAAAAGCGACATGGTCGCACCGAAAGAATTAAAAGAAAAAATTTCCGTGTTAAAAAAGCTCAATAAAAACACCATCGCTATCTCAATTCACGACGAAGAATCGCTTGAAAACGTCAAAGTGATCCTCAATAAAATAAATACCGAGAAATAAAACATGGGAGCGATCCTTACTTTTATTACGCATAGAAAAACTGCTTCGGCGGCGATCCTTGCCCTGCTGGTTATCGTATTTTGGTTTTCAGTGACACTCCAGGATGTTTTTTACGAAACGGTGTTTTTTACCGAGGCGTATGCAGAGGAGCACCCGATGCTGAGTATTTTTGTATTTATGGCGCTTGCCGGAGTGTCGGCGATGCTTTCTCCGTTTAGCAGTGTGCCGCTTGTCCCGGTGGCGATCATGCTGTGGGGGAGCGCCTGGACCATTGTATTTTTGATTTCAGGGTGGCTTGGCGGCCATAGTATTACCTATGCCATCGGGTATTATGCGGGGCATCCCGTCATAAAAAAATTCGTTGCGCCTGAAACGATCGAGCAGTATACGCACAAATTTTCAAAAAAATCGGAATTTCTCTTAGTGCTGTTATTTCGCCTCGCTTCGCCTGCCGAGGTGCCCGGGTATGTGCTTGGCGCGGTGCGGTACGGGTTTATAAAGTATTTTCTCGCTACATTCATCGCGGAATTTCCGTTTGCGGTAATGGCAGTCTATGTAAGTGAAGCGCTCATCGATAGAAATCTGTTGATCGTAGCGATCGCTGTCGCGGGCGGGATCGCCTTTCTCGCGATTGCATTTCATCTTTTTAAAAAACAGTTAGGCAAAAAAGAGTAATTGACCCCGTCGGAAGCTCATCGATGATTTGTTTCTCAAAGAGTGCGAAGGCGAAGCCGTCCAACGACTCTGACATCGATTTTCTAAAGCCAATCTCAAAGCTTCCGACGGGGTTGACAATGCGCCGCGGAAGAGATAGTATGTAATCATACATTTCCTACTTGTAGGATTTATTATGCATCACTATGAAAACCAGCCAAACTAAAAAGAAACATTTTTTCGGTACGGCGACCATTGGTGGAAAAGGGCAGGTGGTAGTGCCCGCCGAAGCGCGCGAAGCGATGAAGCTTAAAAAAGGGGATAAACTCTTAGTGTTTGGTGTCGGAAGCGATACCGTGACATTCACCAAACTCGCGCGCCTCGAGAAATTCGCGTCGCATCTTGAAGGGCGCCTCACCACGATTCGGCGCATCATCAAAAAGACGGACTCGGTGAAGAATTAGAAAAAGAGGGAGCCACGACTGCGCTATCGCTCCGCTGGACTGTTCCCGTTTTGTCTCAGATGTTTTATCTGATCCACAAAACGCAATCCCGTCTCGGGGCTGTTTGTTACCAATCGCTTCACTCTTGGATAAACAGGGAGTATATGATCGTTACGACGGGATCGGCATAGGGGCCGTATACGATCGCGGCGCCGAGGCCGCCGGTAATAGTGATGGCAATAAGGCCCCCAAGCGCAAGAAAAATAGATATCCAGCGCTTCGCAATGATATCTGCGATCGATCCGAGAAACGAAAAAGAATGCAGTCGTCCTTCAAATATTTTGTGGTTGGCTGAGACCCAGCGGATGAAATATGAATACGCAAGCACACTGAAGATGAATGTTGTCATAAACGCAAATTTTTCATGCATCTCGATAAGGTCGTGCGCTCCCGCGTCTCCCCATGCATCTTTTGCGATATCTCCGGTGCCTGACGCAACGATTGCTCCCATGGCACCTGTTAAGGAAAGAACGGTTTTTATGGCGCTCCACGGTGCTTGAGGGTACCCTCGGGCGAGTGGAAGTAGTTCAAGTACGGCATAGAGCACAAGCAGGCCAATGGGGAAATGCACAAAAAGAGGGTGAATGTTCATAGAATAATGCTAATAGTATGCTTATCAGTATACCATTTTCTCGATTCCCTTTCAAGGACAAAAAGATGAAAAACTGGTATACTACGGGGAATATGCCTCTTTCTTTTTTTTCTGACTCTGGTAAGCTACTTCGGCATCAGAATACGGCATAAAGCAAGAAATGAAGTTTTTGTGTTTATCGTGTATCTGAAGGAGAAGAAAAATACACATTAATTTTTTAAAAGTACATATATGCAGCAACATACAAAAGAAAAAGAAGGAAGTTTTCACGGACTTGGCATTGCGCCGACGCTTTTGGAATTATTGGCGAAGTTCAATCTTAAAGTACCGACGCCTATCCAGGAGCAGGCGATTCCTATTGGAATAGAAGGGAAGGATGTGGTAGGTATCGCGCAAACCGGCACCGGCAAGACACTTGCATTCGGGATCCCGATGATCCAGCGTCTCGCGCAGGTAAAAGGGCAAGGACTCGTGGTACTGCCGACGCGCGAACTCGCGTTGCAGGTGGATGAGGCATTACGGAAGATCGGGCAGGGCCTTGGTCTTCGTACCGCGGTATTGATCGGCGGGACGTCGCTGTGGCCGCAGAAACAAGCACTTGGAAGGAACCCTCATATTATTATCGCAACACCGGGGCGGCTTATTGATCATGTGGAGCAAAAAACTATCCGGCTTGATGGCGCGCGTATCGTCGTGCTTGATGAAGCCGATCGCATGCTTGATATGGGTTTTCTTCCGCAGATAACAAGGATCTTTCAAGAACTTCCCAAAGAGCGACAAACCATGCTTTTTTCCGCAACCATGCCTCGGGAGATCATGAAGATAGCGGCGACCTATATGAAGATTCCGATGCGGATCGAGATCGCTCCGACAGGCACGACCGCAGAACGCGTAACACAGGAGCTTTTTATCGTATCGCGCGACCAGAAATTCGGATTGCTTGAAAAGACGCTTGAGACGCGACGCGGATCAACGCTTGTATTTTCCAAAACAAAACACGGCGCACGGCGCATCGCGCAGCAGTTGCGGTCAATCGGTGTGTCTGCCGCAGAGATCCACTCAAATCGGACATTGGGCCAGCGCAGGGAAGCGCTTGACGGGTTCAAAGCCGGCAAATACCGCGTACTTGTGGCGACAGATATCGCTTCACGAGGAATTGACGTGAAGGGGATAGAGCTGGTGGTCAATTACGATCTGCCGTCGAATTCTGACGATTACGTGCATCGCATCGGCCGTACGGCGCGCGCCGGCGCGGGCGGGCACGCGATCACGTTTGCCGCGCCCGATCAGCGACGGGAGATCTATTCCATTGAACGGCTTATCCGTAAAACATTGCCGGTATCAAAGCTTCCTGCGCTCCCGCCGGCTCGCTCATTTCCGCGGGAAGAATATACGTATGATGACGCGCCTCAGCGCCGTCCGCAAAGCCGTTCCCCGCGAACTTCTCCGGGAGGCCGTCCTTCTTCTTCGGCAGGCAATCGCCCATCAGCCCGGCCGTCCGGCGGCCGCAGTCATGGCGGAGGCCGCAGCAGATTCGGAGGAAACAGATATTAGCGAAATACTCAGAGCGATCTCAAGAGAACGTTGTGGCGAGAATAGAGCGATGTTCTCTTTCGTGGTAAAATAAAAGGAGCTCCTTTTGGAGCTCCTAATATGGTCGGCGTCGAGCGGATTTGAACCACTAGCCTCTCCATTAAGATGGAGCGCTCTACCAGATTGAGCTACGCGCCGATTTATTGAGGAATGTACTAGGATTTCAGAGTAATACAGCGGTAATTTTTTGTCAATATATGCAAGCCCATGGGAAAATAGTCGCTTTGCTTATTGGCGAAGCAAAAAAGAATTGGAGCGGCGCGCCTGTTGAGGAGGTCCGCGCGGCGCGCAGTGCTCCCAGTTATGGACGAACCGTGCCACTGCCTTCATTGGTCGAGGTGGTGGTGCGCGTTATTGAAGGAAAAGATGCTCGCTTCCGCGTGAAGCGTTATGCTCCCAATCTTATCGTGGTGGAGGGAAGTATGGACGTTGAAGATATCTTTGATAAAGCGGCGCTTGCGGTGAAGCAGGCGATACTTGCCTCCGCGCGAGACCTGATGCAAAAGTACGATACGTATAAAGATTTCGAGGAGGAGTATGGCGTTTTTTGCGTTTCTGAGTATGCGGGGCGTCCTGAGGATCTACTTAAAAAGATGCCGCATGCGGTCGCGTTTTTAAAAAGCGAACATGAATTGCTCGATGAGAAAGAGGTTGCGCAAACGCTTGAGTCCAGCGTTAAATACGGCAAAGACGATCTCTTGGTGGTAGATTGGGACGGAGCGTTTATTTTCAATCAGGCAGGCCAATTTGAGGAAACGATAAATTTGCTTGAGCTTGGCAATCTTTTGCTGTTGCGGTATCGTGTTTTGGATTTTGAGCTTGACCGGCGATTGAATAAGCTTGCGCGCCTGCTTCATGCGCGGGAAAAGAAGCTGTTCACCATATTCCGAAGCAGCGGCATTAAGGAGGTGGTGCGCAAGATCATTCATGCCCGGTCGCGTTCGATCATTGAATTCGAATCAATGACGCGAAATGTAAAATTGATCGGAGATTGGTATTCGGCAAAAGCATTCGATGTGATAGAAAAAAAATTCCACCTTGATGAATGGAGGAGGAATATCAAAGAAAAATTTGAAACGCTTGGCGATGTGTATACGATGGCTGCTGAGAATTTCTCGCTTTCATTTCAGAAGCGGATGGATATCATCCTGATCATTGGATGGTCCATATTGCTTCTCGGATGGTCCGTACTGTTTGTGCTTGATTTTATGGCCCGGTAGTTTTTATCTCTCAGAGTCTTTGTCCTTGTTTTCATCGCGACCCTCTTTCTCTCTTTTATTTTCTTCGCGTTCCCGTTCTCTTTTTTCCTCGTTCTCTTTTTTTTCGGCCTCCTTCAAGAGTTCGCGCGCCTCAATGGAGTGCTTGAGCGCCTCGCGGTATTCGCCGTTTTCCCAACGCGTTTTTGCTTCGCCAATACGCGTTTGCGCGGTGGTGAATGCATCAATCGTTCCTGTGGCGATTACTGCATTATTTTCCGGCGCAACCGGGACGGCGCGTGCCGCTTCCATTTTTTTTATTTCATACTCGACAGACTCCCATTTTTTGCGGGATTTTTCTTTGATCACCGGGGAAAGCGTGGCGGACGACGCTGATGGCGCGGCAAGCGCCGCATAGAGTACCGCGTCGTCCTTTGACTCGGCGTGCTCATACGCGTCATCGAGTTCGCCCTCAAGACCATCATTTGGCGACTGTGCGTGCGCCTTTTGCGCAACCCGCTTAAGGACCCTTTTATGTGATTCCGTGGTCTCACCAATGATCGGAGTAATAGCTTGTGCCACCGTAGGATTCTGTGTCGCGAGCGCTTCGCTTTCATCGAGCTCATTCTCGTAGCGCGCAAGCGCTTCACTGACCACGGCGTGCGCGCTGCCGTTTTGTTCAATGAGCCGTTCGATCTCCTCGAGGCGCCGCGAGGCAAACTGGAGATGAAGCTCCGCTTTTGCTTTTTTACTCGGCGTGACAGCGACGCGTATTTGTTCGGTGGCGAGCTTTACCCCATACAGCGTTTCTCCGGGAATCGCATTGTGCGCCGCAAAAGACACTCCGCTTCCTGAGCCGACGAGCGTGATGATTATCGCCAGAGCAAGCGCGGGCGCTGGTCGTATGCTTCGTCCGAGAGAAGTAAATAAGCTTCGCGCGGGAAGCGCGGACGATTCTTCGCTGACCCTGCTTTCGAGTATGCGCCGAAAATTCGCCTTACGCGAAGCGCTTGGAGCGATCGATCTGAGAAGTGTAAGTTGGTGCTTGATACGGTTCATAATCGCTGTGTTTTTGTTTTTGCCGCAAATAACTTTAATTTTTTGAGGGCGCGATGGGTGTGTACGCGTACCGCAATATTGCTTTTGCCGGTGATCGCGGCGATCTCTTCAAAGGAAAGTTCGTCAGTATACCTGAGCGTGAGGATATCTCTGCTTTCCTCCGGGAGATTCTTCAGTAAAGCGAGCACATAGCGCGCTTCATCCTGTAAGACGGCTTCATGGTGGACATCGTTACCATCGTCAATGATGTATGATGCCGCCTCAATGGCAACGGTGGCGTGCTTTTCTTTTGCGCGCCAGTGGTCTATCACGAGGTTTCTGGCAACCGTATACAGGAATGCCTTTGTGTTTGTAATGGCCTTTTTATTGTCCGTAAGATGCTGCCATGTCTTAAAAAAGCAGTCCTGGGTGAGGTCCCATGCTGTTTCTCTGTTGCTCACTTTAAAGAGCACAAAACGAAATATCGAGGCGCTGTACTGATCGTAGAGCGCCATGAATTCCTTACCTTGTTTTTCATGCGTTTTCATGGACTCTCCAGTATACAGTAAGACGTTATGTATGGGAAAATGTTACTTTTTACGCGCTGATTTTGCGACCTGGAGAGCAAGAAGGACGCACGTAAGCCGTGCGGGGCTTATCGGCGTTTCCATGAGCTTGAGGAGCGCATATGCATCGAGTTTTTGCAGTGTAGTGACGCGGGTGCCAATAAGGCTTTCCACAAGAAGCGATGCCGCCACCGCCGAGAGCGCGCATCCGCGGTGCGTGAATTTTGCATCAGTAATTATCCCTTTTCGCACGGCAAAATCAATGCGAAGCGTGTCGCCGCATAACGGATTCTCTCCGACACCGCGTAGTGAAGGGTGTTTTAATGTTCCCATATACGGCGAAAGCTGCGCGTGCTCCCATATTTTTTTAAAGTTTTTAACGTTCATGGCGAGCGTGCAATAGTGTAATAATCTCGGTAAGCGCTTCGTATAACGCGTCAATATCGCTTTTTGCGGTATATACGGAGAAGCTTATGCGCGTACTTGCCGTGACATTAAGAAAGCGGTGGAGCGGCATAGCGCAATGATGTCCTGCGCGGAGAGCGATATTTTTTTCACATACCAAAGACGCGAGGTCGTGGGGATGGATGTCGTTGAGCGCGAACGCGATCACCCCTGTTCTCTGCGTGGCGCTTTTTGGTCCGAATACGGTGATGCCCGGGATATGCGCAAGTTTTTTGAGCGCATATGCGGTGAGCTCGGTTTCGTGTCGGCGGATATTTTCCATGCCGAGTTTTTTGAGATAGTCGGTTGCCGCGCCAAGCGCGACAGCGGCCTCTATCGGCGGCGTACCTGCTTCAAAGCGCTCAGGCGCATTCTGGAATGTTGTTTTGGTTTCAGACACCGATAGCACCATATCGCCACCGCTTAAAAACGGCTCCATGGAGTTGATGTATTTTTCACTGACATAGAGCACGCCGATGCCTGTCGGCGCATACATTTTATGCCCGGAAAACGCGTAAAAATCACACCCAAGATCGCCGATGTTTACCGGCATATGTCCCACCGCCTGAGCTCCGTCAATAAGCACGGGGATGCCGCGCTTATGGAAAAATGCCGTAAGCTTTTTAATGGGGTTGATGGTGCCAAGCACATTGGATGCGTGTGTGACGGCAAAAAGTTTTGTGCGGCTCGTTATCTTTTTTTTCAGGTCAACCATGTCAAGTTCGCCGTCCTTCGTGATGCCCACAAAGCGCAGTTTCAATCCTTTCTCCTGCGCGATCATCTGCCACGGCACGATATTGGAGTGATGTTCCATTATGGTAAGAAGGATTTCATCTCCGCGCGCGAAATTGGCGCGCGCGAAGCTGTGCGCGATAAGGTTGATCGCTTCCGTGGCGTTTTTGGTGAATATGATATGCTGTGCGCATGATACGCCGCAAAACTGCGCGACCTTCCAGCGTGCCTTCTCATACGCTTCCGTCGCCTGTTCGCTTAAAGTGTATATGCCGCGCTTGATGTTTGCATTCGCCGTTTTGTAATGATGCGTAAGCGCATCGATCACCATGCGTGGTTTTTGCGTTGTCGCCGCATTATCAAGATACACGAGGTTTTTGTGCGTGGTGAAAATCGGAAAATCCTTTTTGACGGCATAGGCATTTATTTTTTTCATAGAGTTTGTGTCAGCGTGATCTCGTTTCTGATCGCCTGTATAAACGCATCGCGCATCATTTTTTTTGCATGAGCTTCCGAGATGCCGCGCGCCGTGAAATAAAACAATTCTTTATCGCCTGGCCGCCCGATACTTGAGCCATGTCCTGCGATCGTTTCGCTCGTGGCAACTTCAAGGTCGGGTTTTAAAAAAGCGATTGCGCGGGGGGAGAGCATGAGCGCTTTTGCCGAACAATGCGTCCGTGAGGAAACCGCCTTTTTTGCGATGCGTGCAAGGCCGCGAAAATGCACGCGCGATGCGCCTTCAAGCGTCGCGCCAAATACCATGCGTGATCCCGTTCCTGCCGCTTCATGCGTTACGGTAAGGTTGATATCGCTTGCCATGTTCTTCGTTCCGCGCCATATGAGTCCGATGTGCGCCTGAGTCTCCCTTGCCGCAAGCGTCACTGCAATCTGCATTATTTTTGGAGAGCTCTTTTCAAAGACCAAAAGCCAATGGAGAACGTCGCCTTGCTTCGTAAGAACAATACGTTTTTTAAATGTTTCTCCGCATTCGCTCGAAAGTGTTGTGAGCGAGCGTGAATTGTCTTTATTCATGCAGGTTTTCGGGATATGTAGTGTTTTTCTTTGAGTAGATTTCATGCGGGTTTTGCGCTGTTTTCCATCTCCATTTGAATAAGGCGGTTAAGTTCGATCGCGTAGTCCAGCGGTAGTGTTTTTGCGAGCGGTTCGAAAAACCCCGAAACCACAAGCGATGACGCTTCGGTTTCCGAGAATCCGCGCGATTTCAGGTAAAAAATCTCCTGTTCGCTTATTTTTGAAACGGTCGCCTCGTGCTCGATCAGCGCATCGTTCTCTTCTGCCTTTATGGTGGGGTATGTATCCGACCGTGATCGCGTATCGAGCACCAACGCGTCGCATCGTACTTTGACGCGAGCGTTGCGCGCGCCTTTTGTCACCTGCGCAAGGCCGCGATAGCTTGTGCGTCCACCCCCGAATGAAACCGATTTTGCGATGATAGATGATGAGGTTTCCGGCGCGAGATGCACCGCTTTCGCGCCTGCGTCCTGGTGCTGTCCCTTGCCGGCAAGCGACACCGAAAGAATGTCGGCGCGCGCGCCACGGCCTGCGAGAAACACTGCGGGATACTTCATGGTGATCTTAGAACCGAGATTGCCATCGATCCATTCAACAAGCGCGTTGTCTTCGGCGCGCGCGCGTTTGGTAACGAGATTGTACACGTTCGACGACCAATTTTGAATAGTGGTGTAGCGCACGCGGGCGCGGGGCTTCGCGATGATCTCCACCACGGCGGCATGGAGCGAGTCGGTGGTGTAGACGGGGGCGGTGCATCCTTCGATATAATGCACCTCGCTGTCCTCATCGGCGATGATGAGCGTGCGCTCGAATTGGCCCATATTTTTTTCATTGATGCGGAAGTATGCCTGGAGCGGCATCGTAACTTTCACGCCCTTGGGAATATAGATAAAGCTGCCGCCCGACCAGCACGCCGAGTTAAGCGCCGAGAACTTATTGTCGCCGATAGGCACGACGGTGCCGAAGTATTTTTTAAAAAGATCGGGATGTTCGCGGAGCGCCGTATCGGTGTCGGTGAAAATAACCCCTTGCGCCTCAATGTCCTTGCGGATGTGATGGTAGATAGTTTCAGAGTCGTACTGAGCCCCTACGCCGGCAAAAAATTTCCGTTCCGCCTCGGGCACGCCAAGCCGTTCAAAGGCGGTCTTTATTTTTTTCGGCACCTTCTTCCATGAATGTGCAGGTTTATCCGATGCGCGCGCATAATAGGTGATCGCGTTAAAGTCGATATTTGAAAGATCGGCTCCCCACGTTGGCATCGGCTTTTTGGTAAAGACAGCAAGCGCGCGAACGCGAATATCCGTCATCCATTGCGGTTCGCTTTTTATCGCGGATATTTCGCGCACCACTGCCTCCGAAAGGCCTTTTTGCATGCGATAGAGCGGTGTAACGCTGTCATGGAATCCGTAGGGGTAGTGCTGTTTCATGCTTTTTTCCGATACCCCTCTTTTTCTACTTTTTTCATGAGTGTTCGTCCGCCTGATGCGGTACGCACGCCATTTTCGATAATATGCACAAAATCGGGGGCGCAGCGTTTAAATATCCGCGCGCTGTGTGAAATAATAAGCATTCCGGTTCCTTCCGAGGCCGCTTTTTTGAGTATGCGCGCCATGGCATCGAGCGAATCAACATCCACACCCGCATCGATCTCGTCAAGAAGCGCGATCCTCGGCCGTGCCGCAAAAAATTGGAGTATCTCGCTTTTCTTCTTTTCTCCTCCGGAGAATCCCTCGTTCACTGAACGGTCAAAAAAGCGAGCTCCAAGTCCGATCTTTTCGGCGTGCTTGGAGATCTGCTTCATTGTGTCCTGCGCTTTTTCCTTGGCGTGTGTCTTTGCGATCGTGCGCAAAAAAGAAGACATAGGCACGCCGCGTATCTCGGGTGGTTCCTGGAATGAAAGGAATATACCGAGCCGCGCGCGTTCCTCGGTGCGGAGGCCAACGATGCTTTTGCCATTCAAAAGAATGTCGCCTTTGGTAACGCGATAGGAAGGATGTCCAAGGAGAGCGGAGCATAGCGATGTTTTACCCGACCCGTTTGGTCCCATGAGCGCATGAATTTCGCCTTTTTTTATCGTTAAAGAAAAGTTTTTAACAACTTCTTTGCCGCCTGCTTCAACCGTGATATTTTTTATGAAAAGTGACATTGGTTATATATTTGCTATGGTAAGACGCGTAAGCGTTTTTCTGATCTCCGTATCAATGCGCCGCCATCCTCTTTTGGTGGGGCAGGTTGCGGCAAGCGCGCATGCTTTTTGGGCGTTTGGCGCAAGGACGCAGCGTACCGCTGATCGCTTCCGGAATGCATCGATAAGCGACTGTATGCTGACCGCCTTCGGATCTTTCGCGAGGCGGTATCCGCCGTTTTTTCCGACGCGCGACACGAGGATATCCGCTTCTTTAAGTTTTTGGGCGAGCTTTTCGCAGTATGCGTGCGGAAGCCGATATTGCTTCGCGATGTCTTTGAGCGACACAAAAACGCCCGACTTGTATGTGGACTTAAGCGCCTGCATCAGTATTAACCCGTAATCGGTTTCGCGTGATATCATATTCCGACCAAAATACTCCGAGATTGGTTATCGTGAGAATACCATATCGAAAACAGTATTGTCAATAAAAACCGCGCACTGCGCGGCTGAAAGTGAGGGAGTGTGAGAGAATAGAGCTATGGATGCTTCAGCGAGCGGGTGAGTTCCTGGCAGACGCCGCAGGCATCGCATCCGCAGCTCAGTAGTGTTGCCATGGAAGCCAGTCGCCGGCCGAGGATTTGCGCTACCTTTTTATCCATGTCGGTCATTTCGCGTTTGCCGCTTGCGGAGATGAAAATAGCGCCGTAGGGGCTTCCCGCGTCAAAATCATGCGCATCGCTCTGGATTGGATAAGGGATTCCGACAGGGATCATGCCGAGATTGAGCAGAGGGATGATGAGAGAAAGCAATGCCGCCTCTTCGCCGCTATGGAGGCCGTGGCCGACGCAAAATACCGCCGCGGGTTTATTCACGAGTTTTTGCTGGTGCCATACGACGGTGAGTTGGTCGAGGAAATGCTTTACTTGCGAGGCGAATGAACCGAAATGCACCGGCGTGCCGAACGCGACGCCGTCGGCCTCAATAAGATCTTCGATGGTCGCTTCGGGAAATTCTTTTTCGATCGCCTCCATGCGCGCGGCGCGTTCCGCGTCATGCCCGAGCGCTTCCTTGGAAAGGATCTCAGGAATGCGTTTGAGCGCGACTTCAGTACCCGCAATCGCTTCAGCGCCTTTGCCTATCTCGCGTGCAAAATCGGCGGTACATCCGCCGCGAGTATAAAACAAAACAAGGATTTTTATTTTTTTCTGCTCCATAG
>ERZ1292633.2164-Hain-H41-02um-R1-2164-length-20386-cov-47_pt1 | contig 20386 bp, 22 predicted proteins | sample MGYA00564406_ERZ1292633 | MGnify/ENA primary metagenome ERZ1292633 (study PRJEB36523, sample SAMEA6512639) | groundwater metagenome | collected 2019-01-08 | study: AquaDiva: Metagenomics assemblies of 32 groundwater samples
CTAATCAACGGACTCAGACGTCAACGCCCTGCGCTCTGCGCAGGGTGGGTTTACTGTTGCTGTTGTTATCTTCGCGCGATTCTTTGAGATATTTCTCCAAACTCTTAACTCCTTTTTGCCGATACGGTTCGATTGTCTCAAAAACACTTTTTGCGATTCCTAGAACTGCAGGCAGGGAAGATGATGCGATGCTTCCGGCTTTTTGCACGGCTTGTTGCAGTGCTGAAGGTGGTGGCGGTTCGGAAACGTGGATGAGGATAGAAGAAGTTTCCCGCGCACTAACTTGCGAAGAAGTTCCCTCGATAACCGCGGCGACGCGGTATTCTCCCGCTTTCGGTTTCCACTCGATGGAATGGATCTGGCTCCCGCTTGTCGGAAGTTCAAACTCTCTCGCGTCAATTCGAGTTCCGTTCCCGGTAAAGACAATGGTTCCATGCAGGGAAGATGTATCGCTGTTGTATACGACTGCTGAAATAACAACCGTTTCTCCTTCTGTTGCCGACATTTTTGAAGCCCAAATGGCACTCGATGGAAAGCCCGCTTGAATCTGACCGAGTACCAGGAATGGAAAAAGCAATCCGGAAAGCAGTCCAAAAATGAAAAGCGGGCGATGCATCAATGTATTATACTGTTTCCATGAACCCCGCCGATTCTTTTTTCAAGTTTCTTCTTGGTTTTCTGACGTTCATCAGTGTGAGTTTTATAATCACGTTTGCTGTCAGCTCGTATACTATTGTTCAAGAAGAACAGAAACAAACGGCCGCGGTGTTCCGTGCATTGATCGATTAAGTTGACGCGCGTACATTTCCTTGTCGATCACATATTTCAGATCTATAGTACACACATGGCAATCACTCTCTCGCAAACGCAAATCGCAAAGCAAAAAGGTGTTGTAGTATTGCCGGTGGTGGAATATCGCCGCCTGCTCGCTGGTGCGGTGCCAACGCGCTATCTCACCGGCAAAGCCGCCCTGCGCCTCGACAAGCTCGTCGAGGCGGGCCTGCGCGAATATCGCGAGGGGAAGACCCGACAGATAAAATCCCTCGCGGATCTCGATTGAACACATATGGGTGTGGTAGAAATCAGAACCGGCAGATTGTTTGAGAAGCGGTATCGCAAACTGGATAAGAAGATCAAAGACGCGGCAAAAGAGAAAGAAGCCGTCTTTCGCGCGGACCCGTTCCACCCAAGTTTGGACACGCACAAACTCCACGGCAAGGATAAAGACATGTGGGCATTTTCGATCAACCGCAAGTATCGCATCAAATTCATCTTCCTCCGCAATGGCGACGTCCTTTTCTTGGACATCGGTCTGCACGATATCTATCAGTGATTTCGAGGTACATACATGAGATAAATATCTGTGCTATTTTTGCTCTATGAACTTGGATCGATTGGAACAACATCCCCCGGACAAAACAATTCATGAAGGGGATCGTATGCCGATCGACGTTCTTTCTGCGGAACAGATTATAAATATGGATCAAGAGCAATGCTGGCAGAGATTGCGCGATGCCCACGGCATTGATCCGGCTACTATGTTTAAGCGTGAACCGGGCGGGAAAAAGTGGAGCAAGGATATAATCACAAAAATCGTCCTGGCTCGACTTGAGGGTGCAACGAGTGGCGATATTCTATTCGAATTAAGAAATCAACTCGACGAGCAGGGAAATGATGTCAAGACTGATTTCAATAATGCATATGACTTATATAACATAGGCTCAATAATGGCGCGTTATTGCAAAGATGAGATTTACATAAAAATAAAAGAGGGTGCCCGCACATATCAACTCAACAACTACAAAATGCGTGAATTTCCAGCATCAAAATTACAGCATATTTTAGAAACTTTGAAGCTGTCGCGCGAAGAATTGTTTAACGATAATAAAAAGCTTGGCACTATACATGGCAAGATAACGGTTCCTGATCTCCTGTGGGCACTCGATCTTCGGATGCAAGGTTTAAATTACGAAGAAATCGTTTCTAGGTTTATTGGTCGCGGTATAGAATCATTCTCGCAAGTGGGAACTAAAGTGGCCGCGAATGATATCGCTGTTCTATTCAATAAAAATTTTTCACCAAAGACTCGCATGGCTCTTCGAGAATATCTTAAAACGAAAGGTATACGTTGACACGATTGAGTAAATACGTAAGATGTTCCATATCAGGCTAGAGACAGCGAGCGGCCGAGAGGCCTTCAACCAGACCCTGCTTCGCTAAAGCTTCGCAGGGCAAGCTTGCCGAGGTCGCACTTAAAGCCTGTTATTAGTGTGTAGGTATTTTGCACATGGCAAAAACAAAACAACAAAAAGCGTTGATAATCGATAAGATCGAAAAAGCCATCAAGGACGGGGCATCGTCTGTTTTTGTACATTTTACGAAAGTCACCGTCGCCGAAGAATCGGCCATGCGCCGTACGCTTCGCGAGAGCGGTGTTTCGTATTTTGTGGCGAAGAAGACGCTTATACGGCGTGCGCTCGATAAATTGGGATTAAAGCACGATGATCTTCCGCTTGACGGCGAGGTTGCGATAGCGTCTGGAGGCGGGGAAGATGTTACGGTCTCGGCACGACTCATTCACGAATTCGGTAAAAAGTTGGTAGACCTATCAGATGCCCAGAAGTCAAGTAAACTCATGATCCTCGGTGGAGTTTTTGAGGGCAAACTCATGGATCAAACGGCGATGCGGGAGATTGCAACGATTCCGGGAATGTCGACATTGCGAGGCATGTTTGCGAACATCATCAACAGCCCGATTCAGCGTTTTGCGGTTGCGCTTGGCGAAGTGGCGAAGATTAAGAATTGAACTCATAGCGAGTTCATTAATAAATTAACGATTTCACGTCTATGACACAAGAACAAATCATCGAAGCGGTAGAAAAAATGACAGTGCTTGAGCTCAACACTCTTGTCAAAGCAATTGAAGAAAAGTGGGGGGTCTCGGCAACGGCGGTTGCGGTGGCCGGCCCTGCGGCAGGTGTGGCGGTGGAAGAAAAAACAGAATTTAACGTGGAACTTACGTCTATCGGCGAACAGAAAATCGCGGTCATTAAGGTCGTGAAAGAAGCGTTGGCGCTTGGCCTCAAAGAGGCGAAAGATCTCGTTGAGAGCGCGCCTGTGATGCTGAAGACTGATGTAAAGAAAGAGGACGCGGAAGCGTGGAAGAAGAAAATCGAGGAAGCAGGAGGAAAGGTTACGTTAAAGTAACCTTTCCGACTGCGTGAGAGGGGTCGGGAGAACATCTGGTCTCCCGAGAAGGAAAGCAGCGAGTCCGCCGAAAGGCGGACCTCGCGTTGAAAACCGTGGGTTTTCAAGGAGGAGCGTAGCTCCGACGGCTGGTGGTAATGTAACTCTGAAATAAGTCTCCAGTTTTGCCAAGAAAACAAGCCCGCGAGAGTGGGCTTGTTTCGTATCATGAAGTAACTATAATAATCATTAAATATGATTGATGATTTTTTGTGTAAATTTCTCGGCAACCAAAATCGCGCCCGAATAGTGCGTGTTTTTATTCTCAATAAGGCGGAGGTTTTCACCGTGACTCAGGTTGCCAAACGATCGGGGGTCAGCAGTGCCAGCGTGGAAGAAGAAATAAAGTCTCTAGAGCAATTGGGAATCGTGAAGAAGGAAAAATTCTCGATAGATGTAGGGGCTGTACGGAAGATCGCGGGTAAGCAAAACATACAAACATGGGGTTTCGACTCGGCTTCAAAATATTCAGCTTCGCTTTCTAGGTTTGTTCATGAAGTTTCGCCTATAGAGGATAAGGGAATTATTGATGCCCTAAAGCGTTCGGGGCGGTTAGCCGTCGCTGTTCTCTCCGGGGGGTTTGTTGGGGATCCGACTCGTCCGGTAGAGATTCTCGTTGTTGCTGATAATTCCGACGAAGATCGTCTTGATTTCGATATACGCGCACTGGAATCTTCGCTTGGTCGGGGGATTCGTTACGCGGCGTTCTCGACTCATGAATTCCAGTATAGACTTACCATCCATGACAAACTTATTCGAGACACTCTTGATTATCCACACATAATTTTGTTTGATAAGTTGCATGTATCATGATCCCATTTTATTTTTTGGCTTGAAATATGGATTTCTCTATCCACATATTTTGGTCTTTGCGAGCTTCACAAGAATCTAGGATGCTATTATTAAGTATATAAGGGGTCGAAAACCTAATAACCAATTACTATTAGTTTTTAATTATTATGATAGTTAGTCAATCAGCGGGGGTTTTGCAGAGTTCATTCGCGGATATGTGGTATACGGTCGCTCAGCTTCTGCCGTCGATATTTGCGGCGGTTGTAATATTTATCATCGGTTGGATTGTCGGTGTTGTTCTGTACAGGATAGTCGAGCAAGTTGTTAAAGTCTTGCGTCTTGATGAGGCCTTGAAGGCGGCGGGGGTAAACGATGCCGCGAAGGAAGCCGGTTTACATCTAGATGTGGGGGCATTTCTGGGGACTCTTGTGCAGTGGTTCATCGTAATCGTCTTTTTGATGACTTCTTTGGAGATTCTAGGATTTAGCAGGGTTACGCTCTTTCTTCAGCAGGTGGTACTCCTGTACCTTCCGCAAGTCATCGTTGCCGTGCTTATCCTCGTACTTGCCGCCGTTGTCGCGGAGGCTGCCAGAAACATCATTGCAAGCTCCGCTCGCGCGGCAGGCTCGCGTTCCGGTAATTTGGCGGGTACTGTCGCCAAATATGCGATTTGGGTTACGGCTATACTTGCAGTTCTAAATCAGCTCGGCGTCGCTACGGAGTTCGTGCAGACTCTTTTCACGGGAATAGTAGTTTCGCTCGCTCTCGGCTTCGGTCTTGCGTTTGGATTGGGTGGCAAGGATGCCGCTTCGCGTACGATTGAACGAGTTCGCTCGGAGATTGCACACAATCATTAACTCATCGAGCTTGGCCTTTTGCAGAAACCCGCGTATGCGGGTTTCTGCATTACTGATAATATGTAGACTATGCAAGCGGTAATTTTGGCAGCGGGGCGTGGTACGAGAATGAACGAGCTAACGACAGCGATACCAAAGCCGATGCTTGAGGTCTCGGGAAAATCTCTATTGGAATACAAATTCGACGCCTTACCGGATCACATAGACGATGTCGTGCTAATCGTTGGGTATCTTGGCGACGTTATACGTCAGAAGTTTGGCGCACTTTATGGAAATAAACGCATTACTTATGTAGAGCAGGAAAGAATGGATGGGACTGCCGGCGCCTTGTGGCACGCAAAATCCATTCTGCGCGATCGTTTTCTAATTATGATGGGTGATGATATTTATGCGAAAGAGGACGTCGGGCACTGTGTCGAGGATTCGTCCTCATGGAAACTCTTGGTCCAAGCGTTACCACAAATGCGGCGCGCTGGAAGCGTACAGCTCGACGAGGAGGGTCTCATAACCGATATAATAGAGAGTAAAGAGGAAGATGCTGTGCGTATGGAATCCGGGCTCGCTAGCACAAATCTATATGTACTCGACACGCGTATCTTTTCGTTTCCGCCCGTAGAGAAACACGAGGGTAGTTTGGAGTACGGTCTTCCGCAGACAGTAGTATCTGCGTCGAAGAAGCTGGGTATTCAATTCGAACCTATTTTTACGCAAAAGTGGATACAAATAACATCCCCCAATGATCTTGTTGGGGCCGCGGAGATGCTTAAGAATAACGGTTTTTAGACAAGATATCTTCCGTTCTCGCTTTTGTCGTAAAAAATTTGACACGAAAGAGTGCTTAGAATATACTCCTCGATACGTATATGTTGACTGCTAAAAGCTTAACTAAGTGGCAAGAGTAACTTGGCGAAAGCTGTGCTACTCAAGGCCGCTTTGTAGCGGCTTTTTCGTTGGATATACACGTTCGTTGAAAACTGAAAAGCGACACAATAAAGAATCAAACATTCAACTCGGTTTACCCTGAGAGAAATCGATGGGTTAAAAGTCTTTCCGAGTTGGATGCAGGAAAATTGGTCCGCGGTAGCGGACCGAGCAACCCTCCGTCGCGTAAAGCTATGGAGGGCAAAGAAGAAAGTAAAGTCTTCGCCGTTTGTAGCGGCGAAGCAATACCCGCCGTCGTCGCGTCAAACGCGACTATGGCGAGGTACAACGCGGTTTTCAGAATTCCTAGCGGGAGTTCTGAGTAAGGGCGTGTGGTGGATGCCTTGACTGAAGAAGGCGATGAAGGACGCGGTTTAGCTGCGATAAGCTTCGGGGAGGTGCTCAACAACCTTCGATCCGGAGATTTCCGAATGGGGCAACCCTATCAAGCAAACCTTGATAACTCTCGGCATAACAGCCGGTGAGAGCAGACCTTGGGAAGTGAAACATCTCAGTACCAAGAGGAAAAGAGACCAATAGGTATTCCCTTAGTAGCGGCGAGCGAAACGGGATCAGCACAAACTCAGCCACTTAGATAGTTTCGAGTGCTTGCACTAGAAGCTATCTAAGAGGATGGGGGTTATAAGGCTACAGCGTGGATTAAACCGATAGAGTAAAAAAATGCAGAGTTAGAGGAACCGACTGGGAAGTCGGACCCCAGAGGGTAATAGTCCCGTACTCGAAAACGATGCATCTCTATGGCTGTAGTTCTTGAGTAGCTCGAGACATGAATAGCTCGAGTGAATTCGCCAGTACTAACTGGTAATGCTACATACTTCTTCAGATCGATAGTGAACAAGTACCGCGAGGGAAAGGTGAAAAGAACCCCGGTGAGGGGAGTGAAATAGAACTGAAACCACATGTCTACAAGGAGTCGAAGTGGTGCTTGCACCACGACGGCGTGCCTATTGAAGAATGAGCCAACGAGTTAATGTGTACTGCTGGCTAAGTCCTTTTCGGATGGAGCCACAGCGAAAGCGAGTGTGAATAGCGCGCATATAGTAGTACATATTAGACCCGAAGCAACGTGAGCTACCCATGAGCAGGCTGAAGTTTGTAGAAATACAGATGGAGGGCCGAACCCGTGAGTTGTGCAACACTCTGGGATGACTTGTGGGTTGGAGTGAAAAGCTTATCGAACGTTGTAATAGCTGGTTCTCTCCGAAAGAGCTTTCGGGCTTGCGTCGTATGTTCCCTTTGGGGGTAGAGCACTGGAAGGACTGGACAGACCGAAAGGTCGCTGGTCCTATCAAACTCCGAATACCAAAGGCAGAACCCATCTCAAAAATGATGGCGTGACGAGACGCATCAGGCGTGTGCGAGGCGAAGTCGTGGACGACGAAATGTATCGAGATACATTGAGTCGGAACGACGAGCCGCAGACACGGATGATGCGTCGCAGTAGCCAAGCGAGGTTGCAAAGCAACTTTTCTGGTTACGAGCGGTCATTTTTGAGATGGGTTCGAGAGTACGGCAGTTAGACGATGGGGGCGAAGCTCCATACGTCACAAGGGAAACAGCCCAGATCGCCGTCTAAGGTCCCTAAATTCATACTAAGTGCAAATAAGGAGGTGAGATTTCACAGACAATGAGGATGTTGGCTTAGAAGCAGCCACCATTCAAAGAAAGCGTAACAGCTCACTCATTCAGAGATCTTGCGCCACAAATGATCGGGGCTAAGTATGGTACCGAAGACGCGGATGCGATTTTCCCTCGGGAAAATCGCGTGGTAGGAGAGCGTTCCAATCTGCGATGAAGGCAAAGGGGTGACCCATGCTGGAGCGTTTGGAAGTGAAAATGTTGGCACGAGTAACCGCAATGCGGGTGAGATTCCCGCACGCCGAAAGAACAAGGTTTCCTTCGCAATGGAGATCATCGAAGGGTTAGTCGAGCCTAAGGGGATGGCGAATGCCGTACCTGATGGACACATGGTTAATATTCCATGACTTCCGCATTGAATGATGGAGGGACGGAGTGCTGTAGTGCAGGCCCCTTATTGGATTGGGGTCCATGCTGTGATTGTGCCAGGATAGGTAAATCCGCCTGGTTAATGAAAGCAGAGTGGAGAATTGGAGATTCGTCGAAGAGAATCTGCACGAGCGCGCTTCCAAGAAAAACTTCTACGTTTATCAATGTGGGAACCGTACCGCAAACCGACACAGGTGTTCAGGGCGAGTAGCCCAAGGCGAACGAGTGAGAGATCCTCAAGGAACTCGGCAAAAAAGCGACCGTAAGTTAGCGATAAGGTCTACCTCTCGCAAGAGAGGTTGCAAAGAATTATTCCCAGGCGACTGTTTACCAAAAACACAGCTCCCTGCAAACTCGTAAGAGGAAGTATAGGGGGTGATGCCTGACCAATGCCGGAAGGTCAAATGTGGTCGGTGCTTTTTCGCAAGAAGAAGTGCTGGCGCTACATAAGCCCCGGTCAATGTCGGCGATAACTATAATCGTCCTAAGGTACACCACATTTACTATAATATGTCAAGTGTGGTGTAGGACTGGGACGATTACAGAATCGAATAAACAGCGAAAGATATACCAAAAAAGCTGCCTCTTTGTGCAGTAATGCACAAGTGGTCCTAGAAACATGGCTATATGCTGGAAACCCTATGGTATAATCATTCCATAGATGAGTAATCAGCAGGAAAGGCCAGAAGTGAAAGGGTGGATCGTCGGTTTTACCGACGGCGAAGGATGCTTTTCAATAAGCATGTTTCGCAATAAAACCACTAAGTTTGGTTGGCAAGTATTTCCGGAGTTTGTAATAACTCAGGGAAAGAAAAGCTTGCCTGCTCTCGAAATCTTCCAAAACTATTTCAGTTGCGGAAAGATTTATGAGAATGTTCGGTACGATAATCATAAAGAATATCTGTATCGGTATTGTGTGCGATCAATCGCGGATTTGCGGGAGAAAATAATTCCGTTCTTCCAAGAGAACAGATTGCATACTGCCAAGCAAAAAGATTTCGAAATCTTTGCAAGTGTTATTGAAAAAATACATCGCAAAGACCATCTCTCTGAATCAGGATTACGAGTTATTGCTCGCAAGATTGAACAGATGAACCGCAAAAAGAAATCAACATTTCTGGAATCCCCAGAGACTACACGCCGTGCCCCTCAAAAGAGGGTGAAGATATAGTCCAAAAGTTAAAGGAAACTTAGAGCGAAATTCCTTGTCTGGTAGCGATTGATCTGCCAGCTTCGCGAGTAATTGCGATGAAAAATGCAACTGTATCGGTGAAGCCTAAAAGCGAAAGCTCATGGTAATACCGAGGGAAGTCGTCATTGACCCCGTAGAGACTACACGTTGCCTCCTCGTAAGAGGATGAAGATATAGTCCATGCCACTAGAAATAGTTGGGTTGAACATGAAGTTCAGACGCGCACGAATGGTATAACGACTTGGGAACTGTCTCGAGGATTTGCTCGGTGAAAATACATGGGCGGTGAAGATGCCGCCTTCCTGCAGCTAGACGAAAAGACCCCAGAAGCTTTACTGTAATTTGATATTGAATATACGGGCGTTCTGCGTAGCGTAAGAGGGAGACTTTGAAGTGTGCCTTTCGGGGCACATGGAGTCGCCAATGCAACACCTCTCTTAATGACTGTATGTTCTAACCTCTGCGGAGAAACCGCAGAGAGACAGTATCTGATGGACAGTTTCGGTGGGGCGCTGTCCTCCTAAAAAGTATCGGAGGAGCCTATTAAGGTCACCTAGTCGCGAATGGAAACCGTGACGATAGCGCATTGGCAAAAGGTGGCTTGACTGTGAGTCGTACATGACAAACAGGCGCGAAAGCGGAGCAAAGTGAACCGACGGTTCGCATTAGATGCGACCGAAGATTAACGGATAAAAGTTACTCTGGGGATGGAGCCTGCAATAAGGCTCTCGTTGTCCCCCTCCGAAGTAATTCGGAGAAAACCTAGTTAAAATTTATATTTTTACTAGGCGTAAAAATATGGCTTATAACGGTGGAGTCTTTTATGAACTACCTATTCATTTAGGTCACATAAATTATAATACCGTGGGAAGTCGGGAGAAGAAAAATGTATACTTGGGTGTATGAATTTTACTGCGCGTCAACGTGCGATACTTGCCGGGACTATTCTCGGCGATGCATTTGTACAGCAGACAGGCAGTAAGAACGCGAGATTGCGTTTGGAGCACGGAGAAAAGCAAAAGGACTATCTGTTCTGGAAAGGACAGCAGTTTCCAGGGCTTTTCAATGGAACTCCTACGCGTATGGAGCGAGTACATCCGCAAACGAAGAAAACATATATTTACTGGCGATGGCAATCAAACGCGACACCGGAGCTTGGCTCATGGCGTGCGACTTTTTACCCGGAAGGGAAGAAGCGTATACCGGAAAACCTTGCCGAACATGTTCGCTTACCGATTGCACTTGCTGTGTGGTATATGGACGATGGATATTACTCGCCGGAACAAAAACATAGTTTTTTGTATCTCGGACGAGTTTCAAAAACAGAGGCAGAAATAGCAGCGGGAGCGATCCGGCGCAATTTCGAGCTCCTGCCAAAGATCTACGACAAAAAGAATAAGGGCTTCGCCCTTTTCTTTTCCGTCGCTGAAACAAAAAAGCTTCACGCGCTAATTGCGCATGAAGTGCTTCCATCCTTCGCGTACAAACTCTCCTTGACCCCGTAACGACTTGCTCCCACTGCGGAGCGGAGTGCGAAATGCAGCGATGCATTCGTGCTAACACGCCATCTCCCGCCCTTTTTGAAAAAAGAGCGGGATGAAGATATAGTCTAATTCGTAAAAGAATTGAACAGGCTGGTTTCGCCTAAGAGTCCAAATCGACGGCGAAGTTCGGCACCTTAACAAATCGGGGTGCGACGCACGTAAGTGCGTAGTCGAACGGATGTATGGATATAGACCAAAAAACCCAACCATACATCGGTAAAATCGTGGCTTATAACGGTGGACTCCATTATAATTTCAAGTAATGGACAATACCGTGGGAAGTTTGACTCAATTACAGCGATCAATCATTATCGGAAGCCTTCTTGGCGATGGGTATTTGAGGATCGTTCCTGGTCGGAAGAATGCGCTTTTTGAAGCCAATCACTCGTTCTCTCAAAAGGAATATGTCGATTGGAAATTCAAAATGCTCAAGTCGATCTGCCGGAGCGAGCCTAAAATGCGAATGGGAAATGGGAGCAGAATTGCATACCGTTTTACCACACGCCAAATGCCAGAATTAACCGAGTTGCACAGAATATTTTATGCCGACGGCAAGAAAAATACTCCGTACAATCTTCGGCTGGATCCGATGATGCTTGCTGTGTGGTTCATGGACGATGGTAGCAGGTGTCGGGAAAGTGATGTGTATATTAATACACAGCAATTCTCGTCCCCTGATCAAGAGAAATGTAGGCAAATGCTCGCTCAATTCAACATTGACAGCAGTCTGAACAAAGACAAAGAGTATCAACGAGTGCGAATTAAGAAACATTCGATCCTGACTCTTTACAGACTCATTTCTCCGAACATCATTTCATCTATGAAATACAAATTGAGTCATAACCCCGTAGAGACTCAACGAGCAATCGTTGGAGTTCTTGCTCAAGGCAAGAGCTAATACGCCACCTCCTTTCTTGATCGAAAGGATGAAGATATAGTCCGATCCTCCCGGTAACGGGAGACAAATCGACATTGCGATGTCGGCTCATCACATCCCGGGGGTGGAGAAGCTCCCAAGGGTATGGCTGTTCGCCATTTAAAGTGGTACGTGAGCTGGGTTCAAACCGTCGTGAGACAGGTTGGTCTTAATCTGCTGTAGGCGTTGATTCTTGAGGAGATTTGTTTCTAGTACGAGAGGACCGAAATGAACTGACCTCTGGTCTGGGGGCTGTCACGCCAGTGGCACCGCCCCGTAGCTATGTCGGGAAAGGATAACCGCTGAAAGCATCTAAGCGGGAAGCCAACTCCAAGATTAGGAATCGTTATAGACTCGTGGGAGATGACCACGTTGATAGGCGCTAGGTATACGTGCAGTAATGCATTCAGCCGAGGCGTACTAATAAGTCGACAGAACTCTCGAAAGGAATTGTGAGAGTCGCGTAAATGCTTTCGCTTTATTGTGTCGCTTTTCGTTTTCAACGACCAATTTTTCTTAGCGTTCGCGCTTAGAAAAATGGAAGTGCCCGTGTGGTGCGACCAATTTTTCTTAGCGTTCGCGCTTAGAAAAATGGAAGTGCCCGTGTGGTACGAAAAGCTCTTTGAATATTCCGTATCGAATATATTGGTTTGTTCTTTTTGTCCTGGTGATTCGTCGGAGGGGTCACACCCGTTCTCATTCCGAACACGGCAGTTAAGCCCTCTTGAGGCGATGGTAGTCGAAAGGCGAGAGTAGCTAGTCGCCAGGACAGAAAGAATAAATGGCTGGTTGATTCATATCTAAAAAGAAAGTATAGTCTAAATTGGATGCACATAAAAGAAGGCGCAAACTAATGAAAACAGAGCGGGAAGGAAAGGCTTGGATCAAATCCAGGAGGCACAAGCTATTGGTTGTGATGGAGCATGGCCACAATACCCCTGCCTCTAGAGCGATTCACGAAGCGGTTGTTACGTACATGCAGAGGTACACGCAGAAGGGGGTGGAGCACGCGGGCAATTGCATATTGGCGTTTTGCGACCCGGAAATACCCGATTTTGGACTTAAGGCGCAAGAATGCGCTAATTGGAGGGCGGAGTTTCTTCGAGAACTTGGCCTTAGGGATTCGATCCCAAGGTTTAGTATATCAGCCAGTTGTATGGTGACTGAAGCTTTCGCAGTAAGTCGAGAAGCTTCAAAGCGCGGTATTGAACCACATGAGATCATAGTATTTTGTGATCCCAGGCAAGTTCGGTCTCTAAAAATTGTATTGCAAGTAGCCTATCCGAGCGTTCCGGTAGGTAATATTTTGTTCTACAAGGTTAAATGTAAGTTTGGAGGACCTGATTACAAACTGCCGTATATGAGATCAGACTTGATGTGGAGGTGGCATAACTTTTCTACTCTTATCAATTTGAAACGTCACGGTGTCAAATCACCATGAATTCATAAGCGACTTCGGACGGACCAAAGACCTTGGAGTCGGCAACATTATTGCCGGCTCTTTTTTATACAGTACACTGTAGACTATGATCATCGACGGCAAGAAAATAGCGGAAGATATTTATTCCGATCTCGCGCCAAAGTTCGCGTCGCTCGCGCGCAAAGCAAAACTTGGAATAGTTGTGGTAGGGGCAAACCCCGTTATTGAATCTTTTGTCCGCATAAAAACTCGTTCTGCGGAGAGGCTCGGCGTGGAGATGGTACGGATAAATGTATCTGATAAAAGTGATGCGGGAAGAATACTGCAGGCGGTGGATCGGCTTCTTGCGAATTCTGATGCTGTGATTGTGCAATTGCCGCTACCGGGAGGTATCGATATAAACGAGATTCTCTCTGCAGTTCCCAATGACAAGGATGTGGACGCGCTCAATCCGAAAATTTCGGAAGAGGATAGAATCGTTCACGCGCCGGTTGCTCTCGCAGTTGTGGAGATACTGGAGAAGAACAACGTGCAGATACGGGGCGCGCGCACGGTAGTCGTAGGTGCGGGACGTCTCGTCGGCGCGCCCTCTGCGTGGCTTCTTCGAAGTCTCGGCGCAGATGTTTCGATGTTCACGCTGGAAGAAGGCTCGATCGAAGATTTAAAAGATGCCGACGTGGTGGTTCTTGGAGCGGGGAATCCCGGTTTCGTAAAACCGGAACATCTGAAAAAGGGCGTAGCGCTTATTGATGCCGGCACCAGCGAGCTCAACAAGAAACTTACCGGAGATGCCGATCCCTTGTGCGCCGATGTGGCTTCGGTATTCACACCAGTTCCGGGCGGGGTTGGGCCGGTCGCCGTAGCTATGATATTCCGCAATCTTCTTACGCTCATCCGCGGTCCACAGGCAGATATATATACGATGTAACAATAAATCTTTTCTCTTTCTCGTTAGGGGAAGGGTCGACTTTGTAAAGGGTCTTGTAGTCCTGATTGCGCATCAACTCGGCAAGCTCTATACCGCCGAATACGAGCGCAGTTCCCATGTCATTGCGTGCCTCGCTCATTCTGGCGTTATCCGCTGTTTCGGCAACGGTTTTAATATCGCCGGAGGATACAAACCATTGGATCGTGAAAGCGCACACATTGTGTTGCGCCACATCTTGACCACTGGAACCGACATCGTATTCCCCGAAACGAGTTGCAATAGAGGCCTTCTCCATCATTTCCACCATTTTACCGTTGTAGAGTCGATCTCCTTCATTACTGGCAGCATGATATGCATTACGCTCATCAAATTGTTTTGCAAACTCAATGCTGATGTTCCGCGCTTCTTTTTCGAAGGCATTTAGGATTCCTGAGAATGATTCAGACGATGTGTCAGATGCTGGCAATCCGAAGCGGATCGCCTCAGTAGCTCCCGTCCATGTGAAATGCGGATAATGCGGTTCATTGAAGAATCCTGGGTTGATGACTCTACCGTTTTTATCTGTTTCTGAATATGATGCGATAAATGCATCCCTCTCCTCATCTTTACCCTCGCGATTATGCATGGATGTGAATGCTCTTTCCAATACCGGTATATTTTTTTTCAAAAACTCCGAATCCACTGCAATCTGCGCCGGCACCATCTGGGCAAGCGTGTTTGATGCATCATCTGGAATTGCAAGAGAAGCGAGCGACGGCTCTCTTGCAAAGCGATCCATACTAGAATGATCCAGAGATTCTTGTTTCATCATCACAACATACCAAACCCATTGCGCTGTTGCAATGACGATTGATATACTGCTCGTCGTAAATAAAAAAGGCACGCGGAAGTCGTCTTGACGACTTCCGCGTTCTGCCTATTGCGAGAAAGCTCCGGACAATGCTCTGTATGTCCATGTCCGCAACAGTTGTTCAATCTCCGGCATGAATGAAACTGTGTGATCGTCCATTTTTTCCCATGGGATGATGATTTTTACGAAACTAGGGTATACCCGAACGTCCCATTTAAGATTTAGGGACCCGAATGTCCCATACCTAGAGAAAGATATTTGGTTTTCTTCGCCTTTTCCGATGTTCCTCCTCTCCGTCCTTTCGATTCCAAGGAACCCAGCCTGGATTTGATCCCGGATATAGTTGAGACGGAAAGACGTTTTCTGTGGTAGCTCTATCACAAACGAGGTCGCTCGCATGTGTTTTCCTCCAGTAGGATCAGTTGCCAGTCCGCACCATATCAGACACGTTGCGACACTGCAATCCTTGCGTATACTGCTGTCTATGTTGCAAAGACGACTGATTGCATTTCTCATATTGTTGGTCGGGACCGGCGTTGGTTGGTATGTATATAGTTCCGAGTATTCAGGCTCTCGGCCATTCAAGCTTGGTCTCGATTTATCGGGCGGTACACAGCTTGTGTATCGAGCGAATCTGAGCGCCATAGGAAAAGCTGATGTCGGTGATTCGATGGCATCTTTGCGAGATACGATCGAGAGGCGGGTCAATCTCTTCGGTGTTTCCGAACCAATCGTGCAAACACAGCATGCCGGCACTCTCGTTGGACAGTCGGAAGAGCGCCTAATCGTAGAGCTTCCCGGTGTTACTGATACCCAAAAGGCGATAGATTTGATAGGACAGACGCCCGTTTTGGAATTTCGTCTGCTCAAGGGGGATTCGCCACCGTCCGATATTTCCACATCTACTGTTAATCAGTATTTTGAATCAGCGTCTATCACCGGGAAGGATTTAAAAAGCGCGCAAATCCAGTTTAATCAGTCCGTTGGCGGTCTCGCTAATGAACCCGTAGTATTGCTCACATTCAACGCGAATGGGACGCGCATCTTCGCCAATCTAACTAAAGAGAACGTGGGTCGCCACTTCGGTATGTTTCTCGATGGGGTGCCAATATCCGTTCCTGTCATAAATGAACCTATACCGGACGGTCAAGCGGTTATCTCCGGCAACTTTACTCCCGAGGGGGCGAAAGAACTCGCACGCAATCTCAATTATGGCGCACTTCCGGTTCCTATAGAGCTCATATCGACACAGACGGTCGCCGGCACCTTGGGTGAGGAGGCGGTGCTAGATGGGGTCATGGCCGGAGTATGGGGCGTTATCGCCGTGATTCTTTTCATGATGTTTTGGTATCGCTTGCCTGGATTTCTGGCGGCCATTGCGCTTCTCGTCTACATTGTCGCAGTGCTTTTGCTATTCAAGCTGATTCCGGTAACTTTGACGGCCACAGGGATCGCCGCTTTCATTCTTTCAATAGGAATGGCGGTGGACGCGAACATTCTTATTTTTGAGCGCACGAGGGAAGAGTTGCAGGAAGGCAATAAGAACATGCGCGATGCGATACACGATGGTTTTGCTCGCGCGTGGCCCTCAATCCGCGACTCAAACATTTCGTCTATGATAACCGCTGTCATTCTCTTTTGGTTCGGCACTTCACTAATCAAGGGATTCGCGCTCGTCTTCGGAATCGGCGTTTTGGTATCTATGCTGACAGCGATAAGCGTGTCGCGCACATTCCTAATGGCTTTAGGGATTGAAGCGAAAACAGGATTGGTCCGTTTTCTTTTCGGATCCGGTACTCACATATAATTTATGTTCATCATTAAACACAAGAACATTTTCTTCTTAATAACGGGAGCCCTTGTGCTCGATTGTTGCGAGTGAGGCAGGAAAATCATATATATATTAGTTTATCAAGTGTTTGCATTCCGTCTCCTACGGCATTAGTATGCAGGGGATCATATGATTACAATCACCATCAAGAGCGATGCACCGCTGTCCCGGACGACCTTCCGGGATTTGGCGGATTTGCGCGCCGGTTTGCTTACGGAAGAAGTGCGGGAAGTCGTGGTGCTTGAAGAGATCGCGGAGAGCACTCTATCTTCCGCCATGCGCAAGAAGATTGCTATGGTGCGCACAATGCGCGAAGACGAATTCCTCAACATGTGATTATATGTTGCGGATAACGTCTGTCATTGAATATAAGCCGACAGTGCCCTATTTAGAAAAACGAAATCTTATGCCGATATATTACAAAGCAAAAGAAAATATATTGGCAGGAAATTATGCAAGCGTGCATCTCAAAAAACGAAAGCCGACCCGCGATGGTGTGTTCCAATTCAGGATCACGCAAAAGTATCGTGCCTTCGGAATGCTCGTTGGCGGGCAGTTGCGCATATTCGAGATAAACGATCATCAATAGTATATGTTCATCATTAAACACAAGAACATTTTCTTCTTAATAACGGGAGCCCTTGTGCTCGCGTCGCTTGTTTCAATATTAGTATTTGGACTCAGGCTCGGTCTCGATTTCACTGGTGGAACCTTGATAGAGGTCGGATACGATGGAGCTCGGCCCGCCTCGAATGTTATCGTTAAATCTTTAGAAGATTCTGGATTTACCGGCTTTTCCTTGCGAGAATCGGGTACCAATGGATATACACTGCGAATGCACGCTCTAACCGATCTACAACGTGGAAAGCTTTCGGAGGTAATGTCTCATGATACGGCAGTGGCGCACATAGATCAGCTTACCGAAGTCGGTCCGACAATCGGCAAGGAACTTCGCAACAAGTCATTCATCGCTCTCGCACTCGTTTTACTCTGTATTCTTCTTTTTATAGCCTTCGCATTTCGCAAAGTCTCTAAACCGGTTTCATCGTGGACGTACGGCTTGATTGCGCTCATCACTCTTATCCACGATGTGATAGTGCCGGTTGGATTCTTTGCGTTGCTCGGATATTTCACCGGCGCGCAAGTAGACACGCTTTTTGTTACTGCCATACTCACTATTCTTGGTTTTTCGATCCACGATACGATTGTCGTCTTCGACCGTGTCCGTGAGAATTTACGCGTCAATCAAGAGCGCAACCGTCGCGAAGATTTTGCCGATACTGCCGGAAGGAGCCTCGGCCAAACTTTCGTGCGCTCGGTCAATACTTCGCTCACTGTGTTGCTTACTCTCGCGATTCTATATTTTGTCGGGCCTGAATCGACTCGCGATTTTGCTCTTACGCTCTTGGTCGGGATTACTGCAGGAACATATTCGTCGATTTTTCTCGCGACTCCTCTTTTGGTTGTCGTCGATACAAAGCGAACGAAATAGCGTTTCGCTTGGTGTAGAATAGCTGAGTGATAACAGAAGAACTCAGAAAATATGTTCGGAACTCTCTTTCTGAGGGAATACATCCGGGAGAGATTGAGAGAACCTTGCGTACTACAGGGTGGGCCAAAGAAGACGTTTGCTCGGTACTCGAGAACTGTGTGGTGAAAAAAAAGTCCGCCATACTCGATCGGGGGTACTACAAGAGTCGCATTGGCATTTTTACACTCGTTGCGCTCGTACTGGTTTTGGCGGGCGTAACACTGTATTTGTGGACAGACCGTCTTGATCTTGCGAATAAAAATGACCAGAGAGTCAGGGAATTTTATACAAAACTTTCAGGATCACAGGTGGCATTCACCGATGCGGGCGAGCTTGTATTTCCTGACGAACGCAAGTTTCGGGATCAAAAGAATGCCTACATCGAAAATCGGGCCAGTTTTCTTGAGGCGGATTTGCGCACGATGCGTCTCACGTTGTACGAAAAAGGTATTGCCAGTACATCAGTTGCAATTTTGACGAAAGGGAAGGGGAGAAGTTGGTGGGAAACTCCGACCGGTGACTATAGAGTGCTGGGGAAATCCGTGAACGCATATTCCTCGATCGGCAACGTATGGATGCCTTACAGTATTCAATTTTATGGCAACTATTTGATTCATGGGTGGCCGCACTCCGATGACGGTACACCCGTTCCGCAAGGATATTCCGGCGGGTGTATTCGCCTCTCGACAGAGGACGCTCAAGGTGTTTATAATTTTGCAAAGGTTGGAATGCCGGTATTGGTGCTTGAGGATCTGGAAAAGCTCGATTTCGGCATGCTCGAACCAAAATCGACTCACTCGGATCTTCCGCTCGTAAGCGCCGCATCTTTTCTCTTGACGGATCTTTCTTCCGGAGAAACGATTGTGGAAAAGATGAACGATAAAAAGTTGCCTATCGCCTCGCTCACAAAACTGATGACCGCAGTTGTGGCGCATGAGGTGATTTACCTAGGCAAAACAATAAAGGTTACGAAAGGCATGCTTGCGAGTGTCGCCCAAGTTTTTCGTCCCGTGGCGGGAGATGGATACATAGGGCTCGATCTGCTTTACCCGCTTCTCATGCAATCATCAAATGATGTTGCCAATGTTCTATCGGGCTTTGTGGGAGACGAAACGTTTGTTCGGAACATGAACGCCAAGGCGTTCTCGCTTCAGATGAACGACACGCAGTTTGCAGATCCTTCAGGTATCAGCCCGCAAAATATCTCTACAGCGAAGGATCTTGGCAAGCTCTTGCAGTACATATATTACAAACGCCCGTTTCTTTTTGACATTAGCAGAGGAGTGGCGTTCGAAAACGTAGGACTCATTAAAATTGGCGAAACCGTTCCGATCGCCGACCTCAAAAATTTCAATGAATTTGTCGGACAACCTGATCTTATCGGTATCAAAAATGGTTCGACAATCGCGGCTAAACAGACAATGGCGAGTGTTTGGAATATTCATACGGAGAAGGGGGATGTTCCGGTTGCGATTATAGTCTTAGGTTCTAACGATAGGAAGAAAGATACGGAGGCTCTGTTGCAGTGGGTTAAGAAGAATTTTGCCGTCTTGTAACCGCATCGTAAGGTTGTGCAATACTTTTCAACTCTCCAGAGGTTATACTCAGTCTCATAATCTTTATCAATTTTATTACATAGTTATGAAAAAGAATATCGCCCTATCATTACTCAGTATTGTCGTATTCGCATCTCCTTTCATCGCCTCCGCCGATCAGTTGAGTGATCTGCAGGCACAGGTGCAAGCGCTTTTGGCGCAGATAAAATCTTTGCAATCCGTCCCAACGAATAACGACGATGAACAGAGCGACACTCGTGGAAATAAGTGTCCGACGCTGTCTTCAACACTCACCGTTGGTTCCACAGATGCATTGACAGGCGGACAGGTTTCGCAATTGCAAGCGTTTCTTACGGAGCATTTTTCGGTAGAAGACGACATCATAACCGGCTATTTCGGCATGAAGACCGCGCGTTATGTGAAGCAATTTCAAGCGCAACAAGGAATCGACCAAGTCGGGTGGGTGGGCAAACGCACACGCACGGCGATAGCGAGGGTATGTGGGCAGAGTGTACCGACACAAACCGTTACCCCAACTATCATACCAACGGCAACGCCGATCAATACGCCCGGCATCACATTTTTCACCGCTACACCCAACCACGGCGGGGCACCGCTCACGGTAGCATTCTCGATCAATCTTGCCGAGGTTGCGCGGATGAATCGGCACGGAGGCGATATTTACATAGACTATGGCGATAACCAGCCCTATGGAAATCTTGGGATCATACGCAATATCGGTGGTAACCAGCGAATAGCGGCGGGCGCGCTTTT
>ERZ1292633.2167-Hain-H41-02um-R1-2167-length-20378-cov-6_pt1 | contig 20378 bp, 21 predicted proteins | sample MGYA00564406_ERZ1292633 | MGnify/ENA primary metagenome ERZ1292633 (study PRJEB36523, sample SAMEA6512639) | groundwater metagenome | collected 2019-01-08 | study: AquaDiva: Metagenomics assemblies of 32 groundwater samples
CTTCAAGCGCTACTTTAGCCTTCAATTCACCCGTAAAATTCTTTCGCTTTACTCCCGTCATTTCCTGTTCCTTTTTTAGCAGGATACCATCTAAATTTACTGTCCTGAAACGAGGGTCCACTATAATGGGAGCAGATAACAAAGAAGGGAGCTAGGCCTATAATATCAAGAAAGCGCCTTTATTCATTGAAAGGCAATGCAGACATGGATGGAACTTGTATAAAGATCGACTTTGTTGAAAACACTTTTGTACGCTTAAAGCAGTGTCGCGCAGTGACCACGATAAGACAAACTGAAAAGAAATTACGAAAATATGGTTGCTATGGCTTGTGGATATCTATGAGAAATGTCAACAGAGCCTAAGAACTCTACTTAATTATTATTCGCAAAATGTTTAAAGTTTTGTGAATTAAATCCGAAATCAAATTTACTATTTATAACTGTGCTAAAAAGATTGTGCGTTTTATCGGAAATTGTTCTTTAGAGAATAAAAATCATAGAATATAAATATTTGCAATATTTCCCTTTAGCAATTTTTAGAAATAAGCATTTCGCTTATTCAGGAATGTCAATTAGGGTGTTAATGTCTGATTGTTGTAGAACTGTTTAAAGGTAAGGGTAAAGATAAATGGCCAATAGAACAGAACAAGTGCTTGCGAGAATATCTCATAAAAGAATGGACGATGCCAAAGTTTTAATCGTTGTAGATAAATATGTCTCTGGTAAGACTCTTAAGAATATATTCGAAGAATGGGGATATGATGTCACAGGTGTCTGTACCTCAAGTCAAGAAGCTTTAGTAAGAGTAAAAAAAGACAAACCAGATCTTATTTTGACTGATATGACGTTGGATGATTGTGATGGCATTTATTTAGCACAGCAGTTAAATTTACAAACTGATAATACAAATATTTGTATCTATTTTACTGCTTATGCCAGCGATTTGGTTGTACAACGCACCATGACGATTGCTACTGCAATGGGGTGCAGTATTAATAAATATAGTAATGATAAAAATTACACTGATTTCGAGACATGTTTTTGTCAATATTATGGTATTGATAAAACTCAGAATCTTCTCAAGCAGCTTTCTGTGCATCCTATCAGAGTTTTATTGGTTGATGATCAACAAATAGTGCTTTGGGGGTTGGAAAAGCTTATAGATAGCGAATTACGTATGGAAGTTGTTGGAACTGCAACAAATATTCCTGATGCCAAACGGCTTGTTATGGAGAAACAACCTGATATTATTATACTAAATATTTACTTAGATGATATTGATTGCGTGAGTCATATCCCAGACTTATCCAACAATGGGAATACGCGGGTTGTGATATTTACTGAGACACATGATAAAGAAGTGATTGATCGTGCAATACTCAGTGGCGCACGAGGTGTAGTGCACAGGAAAGAATCAATGCAAACGATACTCAGAGCAGTTGAGAAAATTCATAATGGGGAGCTGTGGCTAGATCGAATAACAACCGGACGAGTTTTTCTTCAGAATACACGCATTCGGGAAAAAGTTTCTCCTGATGCAAATACTGAGAAAATAACAATGCTTACTCGAAAAGAATGTATGATTCTTAGAGCATTCTCGGATGGAACTGGCGGCGAGCAAAATAAGCAGATTGCGGCTAAATTGTGTATGAGTGAGCATACATTGCGCAATCACTTAACATCCATTTTTAGCAAATTAGGAATTAAAAATCGATTTAGTCTTTTTACGTACGCCAAGCAACATTTCCAACAATTGGAATCTTCTGCGAATCAGTCGTATAGAAACCATTGAGTAGAAGGAGCTGACTGATAAAATAGAGGGCTCTTAGTAGCTACTTCGATGAAGAATGTAAATAATTCTTTGTGTAATAAATAGTCATTTGGCAGGAAACGGCTTATTCGCATCTAGAGTAAAAAAGATTGCACCAAAATCGGTTACTAATCTACTTGATTGAGAGCCTACTAGCCGATTACAAAAACTAAAAGTTTTATCGATTTAAATAGAAATAGTCAAAACTTATATCCCCGATGTAGCGCTACAATACCCACTGTCATGTTGAAGAATTCCACTCGTTCAAAACCGACTTGTTCCATTTGCTCCTTTAATTCTTCCTGGGATGGGTGCATGCGGATAGATTCGGCTAGATATTGATAGCTTTCTGCATCATCGGCAATCACCTTTCCCATGGCGGGTAGTAGCTTGAATGAGTAAGTGTCATAGACGGGTTGCAATGGTTTCCAGATCTTGGAAAATTCCAGTATGATGACAGTTCCACCCGGTTTGATGACACGCAACATTTCTTTCAATGCCATGTCTTTATGCGTCATATTTCTAAGGCCAAATGCGACACTGACACAGTTAAAATAATTATCGGGAAATGGTAATTTCTCAGCATCGCACTGCGCGACCGGAGTTGGAGTGCCTTCATCAATCAGGCGGTCACGGCCGATTGAAAGCATAGAATTATTGATGTCCGTCAGCCAAACTTCACCAGATTTTCCGACTTTTTGTAAAAAGAGTGCGCTCAAATCTCCAGTACCACCGGCGATGTCTAACACCTTGTCACCATTTCTAACGCCACTGGTTTCAATGGCAAAACGTTTCCACAGACGATGCAGGCCAACAGACATCAAATCATTCATCAGATTGTAGCGTTCTGCTACTGAATGAAATACTTCTGCAACTTTTCCAGCCTTTTCATCTTCAGCAACGGTATTAAAGCCAAAATGAGTAGTTTTAGTCATGATAGTGATAGAGTCTGTGTTTGATATTGGCTATTAGAGAACAGTTGATAAGCTTGTTTCTATTGAAAATTAATCAATCGAAATGCCACAATTTACATGCAGGAATGATTCGTTGTTTGTGTTCTGATATCGAGTTCACGACTGGCACCGGCTTCTTCCATGCGCTGCAAATACCGTTGCCATATTTTATCCTGATTGAGACCATAGTTATAGAGCAAATCCCATGAATAGAGTCCGGTGTTATGGCCATCGGTAAAATTGAGTTGTATGGCATAATTGCCAACAGGCTCAATTTTCTGGATACTAACCATTTTCTTGCCGGTTTGTAGCACTTCCTGTCCTGGGCCGTGACCGCTCACTTCAGCGGAGGGCGAATGAACACGCAAAAATTCACATGAAAATTGGAATTTTTTTCCATCGGAGAAAGTGATATCCAAGATTCTGGATTTTTGATGTAGTTTGATTTCTGTGGGATGAGGAGTTTCTTTGGATAAACCGGCCATGTTATGTTGTTCAGTGCAAATTGATTAGAAGGAATAGTTATTGAGCCCATTGTAACAAAACTGTATAAAAAAATTTGATTGATACAGGAATTTACTCATGGCTGCAAAAATACTAATCATTGAAGATGAAGCTGCTATACAGGAATTGATCATTTATAATCTACAGCACGCGGGTTATGAAACTGTTAGTGCTGAGAATGCGGAGAAAGCAATGTTGATCATTAATAATGAATTGCCGGATCTTATTTTACTGGACTGGATGTTACCCGGCATGAATGGTATTGAATTTGCCCGAATTCTGCGGCACGGCGAACGCACCCGCTTAATTCCCATTATTATGCTGACCGCACGTACTCAGGAAACGGATAAAGTTGCCGGGCTGGAAGTTGGCGCGGATGATTACGTTACAAAGCCTTTTTCGCCTCGAGAACTGGTTGCTCGTATCAATGCGGTTCTACGCAGACTGATTCCGGAAGCTTCTGATGAAGTGGTTGAGATTGATGAGTTGCGGCTCGATCCGGTCAATCATCGGGTAACAGACGGGAATAAAGAAATTGAGTTAGGGCCTACTGAATATCGACTGTTACATTTTATGATGACGCATACCGAACGAGTATATTCACGCAGCCAATTATTGGACCGAGTATGGGGTGATCATGTGTTTGTCGAAGAGCGTACTGTGGATGTACATATTCGCCGGTTACGTAAAGCGTTGCAATTGGCAGGTAAAGATGAGTGGATACAAACTGTCAGAGGCGCCGGATACCGGTTTTCTGCGGTAGCGACGCTACAAGCTAAAGATTCGAATACACAAAACTAATAAAATAAATTGCAACATTTCGCACAGTGACATCCATAGTGACATCGTTTATGAAGTTGATTGATTCCACTTGTGTTTTTAATTGTATTCACTGTCTGGTTATTGAGTCCGAAAATTCTCAAAACTACCTCAAGCGATACCTTTCCCGCGTTGTTCCCTTTTTTCAGGATTATTTAAGTGTCTGATATTTGGCAGCGCTCTTTTAATATCATTTTTATCATTTTTACCGCCGCAGTGCTATGGATGATTTTTGGTGCTGTTAAGGCATTAATATTTTTCAGTATCGCGCTGTTATGGATGGTATTTCACCATATCCGCCATTTGGTTGTGTTAGAACGCTGGTTGCAGCTTTCTGATCATTCTCCTGCGAGCATTCCGGCGGGTTCTGGAGCATGGGATGATGTATTTGCACATCTGGCGCGCTATGTGCGTCAACATAGTCAAAGCCAGGAATTATTGAGCCTTGCATTGGAGCGAATGCGCAGCGTTACTTCCGCGATGCCTGATGGAATTGTAATTCTGGATGAATCTGATCGGATTGAATGGTGTAATCCGGTTGCGGAACAGCATTTAGGCATTAACCTGTCATTGGATGCGGGCCAGCAGATTACGTATCTGGTCAGACAAATACCTTTTGTTGAATATCTGGCAGCACGTAAATACAGTAATCCGTTGATTCTCAACCAAACGCGTCAACAAGGAATCATTGTCTCGTTGCAGTTAGTGCCTTATGGCTATAACCAGAAGCTTCTAATCAGTCGTGACATTACACGATTTGAAAAAATTGAAACCATGCGGCGCGACTTCATTGCCAATGTTTCTCATGAATTGCGTACACCACTCACAGTCATTAGCGGTTTTCTTGAAACTTTATCAGCAGATGAAAATGTCAACACCGGTTTTAATAAACGCGCACTGGTGTTAATGTCAGAACAAACCACACGCATGCAGCGATTGATTGAAGATTTGCTGATTTTGTCGCGTCTTGAAAATGAACAAAGTATTGTGAATGAGAAAGCTGTGGATGTGACCAGTCTGTTGCGTGGGATTCTGCAGGATGCAGAATCCCTCAGCGCAGGGCGTCATCAAATCAAATTGAATATCGCTTCGCAAGATCAATTACTTGGGAGTGAAGAAGAGTTACGTAGCGCTTTCGGGAATTTAATCAGCAATGCGATTCGCTACACCCCTACTAACGGAGAAATCAGTATTAAGTGGGAGAAGCGGGACGGGCAGGGATTATTTTTTGTACAGGATAGCGGAATCGGTATTGAACCGGAACATATCCCACGTTTGACGGAACGTTTTTATCGCGTAGATAGCAGCCGCTCCCGAGAAACGGGTGGAACAGGGCTTGGACTTGCTATTGTCAAACATGTCTTAAGCCGGCATCAGGCACGCCTGGAGATTACCAGTCAAGTCGGTAAAGGCAGCCGTTTTACTATATGGTTTCCTGCCAAACGGTTACTCCCAGAAAATAAATGATGGCTTGGAACATGATTTCAGGATCTGTAGCACTCTCAAGAAACACAATCCAACTTAATGAATATTTGATAAATTTCCCTTACCTCAGTCACGAATAACAGCTTGTTTCTTCACGCATTGCGGCCAAAGGCCGATTTCTACACTCATTAAATACATCAATAAATAAAGTGGTAAAGCTTCATCAGAATGCTGGGTGACGGTGAAAATACAAGTTAGTTGTTAGGTTGGTTATTGGATTCGCTATTTAACCGTTATTACTGGTTCGAGAAAATGGAGCAATCATTCGCACAGTGCTTTTTTTTCTGACTGAGATATAGATTCAATTGTAATGAGAAAAAAATAACCACCGGCAAGCCGGTGGTTATTTTCTCTCTATTTAGGATCCTTTGCAGGATCCTATTGCCGTACTGCTCTGAACTATCTTACCGCCGAAGAACCTTGATCTAGATTAACCTTCGCTTTATTAATGACCGGATTTCCTTGTTCCATTGCCACTCTTCTATGAAGATCAGCGTTGTTCAAGCTTTCCGCCAAAATCTCTTCATATTCGTGAATATTGGCGAAAGTATGCGATTGGAAATCTTGGCCTTGTCTGCCATAGTAATAAGGGTGAGCTTCATACTCCTGAAGTGCCACTTTATTTTCTTGTAATTTCGCTTCTGCATCCTTAGCTAGGTTCTCATAATACTTTGTCAAAGCAGCATGGTTGCTATCATCAATACCATCAACTGCGAATACCGATGAGGCGAATAAGCTAAGCACCAGTAAAGCTGGCAATGTTAAAAGTTTTTGTGTTTTCATGATAAATACCCTCAGAAGATGAACGAACAATGCCATCCTAATTCAGTCAAGGCGCTGAGTATATTGGGGAAACCCTGGTTTTTAACTAAGGGAAACCATTAGGCGTTGCTAATTTATCGAATGAATTAGAATTCAGTTGTTGTCGCTTGATAATTGATAGATCAGATGAGAACTCTACCTGCTACTGCTTGGATCGAGTTCAAATTCTTCGAGAAGGTAATGGAAAGCACGCACACGGCATGAGCGCTTGTTTTGGATTCATACCTCGGCAGAGCTTCATCACGTTGATGAGGATTACATATTGTGCGGCGAGGAAGATAGACAGTTCCAGGATGCACAATCGCAATATTTAATCTTTACGAAGCTATAACAAGTGCTAAGCAAATCACAAGAATAAATAGTGCGATAAATGTAATTCAAATAAAATCTCATCACTGCGAACGTTTTTTACGTTTCCGCGGATTATTTTGGACGCTAACTGTTTGACGCCTTGACCAAATTAACGCAGTTATTCCAGCCAAAATCATGGGAATGGACAACCATTGCCCCATCGTGATTCCCAGTGTTAGCACCCCCATAAAGCCATCTTCCGGTTCACGATAGAATTCTGCAAACGAACGTAGAACGCCATAGCCGATCATGAACATGCCGGTAACAGCGCCAGTTGCGCGCGGTTTTGACGAATAAATCCAGATGAAGATGAACAGCACCACACCTTCGAGGGCAAATTGATAAAGCTGCGAAGGATGGCGAGGGAGTGCGTCAACATAAGGGAAAACCATTCCCCATGGAACATCGGTGGGTCGACCCCATAATTCGGCGTTGATAAAATTGCCGATACGGCCCGCTCCCAATCCCGGAGGAATCAATGGGACAACAAAGTCGGTTACTGCTAGCCACTGCAGATTGTGTTTGCGAGCCAGCAGGATCATCGCGACAAACACGCCGAGAAATCCGCCATGAAAAGACATGCCGCCTTCCCAGATGGCGAAGATATGCAGCGGGTGCTCCAGGTAATAGCTAAATTGGTAGAACAGCACATGTCCCAGGCGCCCGCCCAGGATCACGCCCAACATGCCGTAAAACAGCGCATCATCAAGCATTTCATTGGTAAAGACGGCATTCGGATTGTGATTAATGCGATAACGGCCTAGCAGGATGAATAGCACAAAGCCGATCAAGTACATCAATCCATACCAATGAATGGAAAGTGGTCCCAGTGAAATGGCAACGGGATCAATTTGAGGATGAACGAGCATAGTTTCGGCCTTATTTACGGTAAAATAGGGGTTATTATACCAAGTGCGTTTGTGATAATCGTACGCCTTGTCATAAATTGTGTTTTTATATCATTCAGGAGCAAGCATGCCAGACAATAAACGTAGCCAGGCCATAACTCAAGGTGCCCAACACGCACCCAGCCGCGCCATGTTGCGCGCCGTCGGTTTTAACGATGGGGATTTCGATAAGCCAATCGTTGGGGTCGCCAATGGTTATTCCACTATCACGCCGTGTAACAAGGGCTTGAATGAGCTGTCGTTAAAAGCGGAAGCGGCATTGAGACAGGCGGGTGCCATGCCGCAGATGTTCGGCACTATTACGGTATCAGATGGTATTTCGATGGGTACGGAAGGCATGAAATATTCTCTGGTTTCGCGCGAAGTCATTGCTGACTCTATTGAAACCTGCGTACAGGCGGAAAGCATGGATGGTGTGATTGCTATCGGTGGCTGCGACAAGAATATGCCGGGCGCGATGATTGCCATTGCGCGCATGAACGTGCCGGCAATTTTTGTCTATGGCGGCACGATTAAACCAGGGCATTATAAGGGGCAGGACCTGACCATTGTCAGCGCGTTTGAAGCGGTGGGTCAACACAGTGCGCATAAAATCGATGACGCGGAATTGTTGCAGATAGAGCGGCATGCCTGTCCTGGCGCTGGTTCTTGTGGCGGCATGTTCACTGCTAATACCATGTCATCCGCTTTTGAGGCTATGGGTATGAGTTTGCCCTATTCATCAACAATGTCCGCTGAAGACGATGAAAAATTAGTCAGTGCAGGGCAGTCCGCCGAGGTGCTGGTTAATGCGATCAGAAAACAGATTTTGCCGCGTGACATCATTACCCGTCAGTCGGTAGAAAACGCCATTGCCGTGATCATGGCGGTGGGAGGATCTACCAATGCGATTTTACATTTTCTAGCCATTACACATGCGGCTGAAGTTGAATGGAACATTGATGATTTTGAACGGATGCGTGGCAAAGTGCCGGTGTTGTGTGATTTAAAACCTTCCGGACGCTATGTTACGGCCGATTTGCACCGCGCGGGCGGTATTCCTCAGGTCATGAAAATGCTGCTGGTGCATGGTCTGTTACATGGAGATTGTATAACCATCAGCGGACAAACCATTACAGAAATATTAAAAGATATTCCCGATGCGCCGCGTGCCGACCAGAATGTGATTCGCCAATGGAACAATCCGATGTATGCCCAAGGGCATCTGGCGATTCTGAAAGGCAATTTGTCCACGGAGGGTTGTGTCGCAAAAATTTCCGGAATTAAAAATCCTAAAATCACCGGACCCGCACGCGTATTTGAATCTGAAGAAACCTGCATGGCAGCAATTCTTGCCCGCAAAATCCAGCCCGGCGATGTTGTGGTAATTCGGTATGAAGGCCCTAAAGGCGGGCCCGGTATGCGGGAAATGTTGTCACCGACTTCGGCCTTGATTGGTGAAGGACTGGGAGATTCTGTTGGACTGATTACCGATGGGCGTTTCTCGGGAGGTACCTATGGCATGGTGGTTGGGCATGTGGCACCGGAGGCCTTTTCCGGGGGTACTATCGCCCTGGTACAGGAAGGCGACTCGATTACCATTGACGCCGAACTGCGGCTATTGCAATTAAATGTTTCGGATGCTGTTTTGGCGCAGCGGCGTGCGGTATGGCAACAACCGCAGCCACGTTATTCGCGCGGGGTACTGGCCAAATACGCGAAGCAGGTATCCAGCGCCAGCACCGGAGCCATAACGGATTAGCTGCATTCGTTCAGAACACGATCTTGGACATGGCTAATCATTTGATCTGACAGTAGAAACAATGCATTTTGTAACACCGGTTTCCGCAGCTAATAATTTTAGCGTTTCTGCTGGAACTAATTAATTTACCATTAAGTCTCAGCAAAGCAGTATCATTATAAATTGCAGCTGATTCGGTAAGTGTAAGGCGTGGTTATACGGCAACTGTGGCTGTATGCTGGAATAACAAACTGACAGGATTTGCTGCAGGTCCGTGAAGTTCAGGGTAGAATAAAAACCCTTTTATAATTTTAATAAGGAAAAAATATGAGAAAAGTGTTAATAGGAGCAGTTGCTGCATCAGCTTTATTGTTAGCCGGTGTTGCACAAGCCAATGCAGATCTGGCAAAAAACAGTGGCTGTCTGAATTGCCACAATGTTGATACCAAACTGGTTGGTCCAAGTTTGAAAGATATTGCTGGAAAATACGCAGGCCAAGCGGATGCTTCTGCATATTTGGCAGATAAAATATTAAAGGGAAGTAATGGTGTGTGGGGCCCGATTCCAATGCCTCCAAATGCTGCTGTTAAACCAGAAGATGCTAAAACGTTAGCTGATTTTATTTTGACCCTGAAGTAAGTCATTCCGGTTACAGGAAAGCCGACGTGTAATTACGTCGGCTTTTTATTTGTCAGGATTAAAAAATATTTACAGAAATTTCCATTTTAACAACCGGGGGAGCAATGAAAACGCATATCAAATGGAAAGGGAATGTTAGTTTTCTGGCTGAATCAGGCAGCGGTCATTCGGTATTGATGGATGGTGCACCGGATGCGGGCGGTCAAAATCTCGGACCGCGTCCAATGGAAATGCTGTTAATGGGGCTGGGAGGATGCACCACTTTTGACGTGGTACTGATTCTGAAAAAAAGCCGTCAGGATATCACCGATTGTGTGGTGGAAATTGAAGCCGAGCGTGCTACCGTTGATCCTAAAGTATTTACCCATATCCATCTGCATTTCATTATCACTGGAAATAATTTGAATCCGCAGCAAGTCGAACGTGCTATCAACTTATCTTCGGAAAAATATTGTTCCGCATCCATCATGCTTAAACAGGCGGTAAAAATAACGCATGATTTTGAGATCATCAATTCATAATGAGGTAATTTCCAAGAAATCCGCAGCGTTATAGCAAACCGGATTCATGCGCTTGCTGGTCTGCGTGGTAGCTGGAACGCACCATCGGTCCGCAGGCTGCATGACTAAAACCCATTGCAAACGCCGCCTGCTCAAATACTTTGAAGGCTTCAGGGGTGACATAGCGCATTACCGGAAGATGACCGATACTGGGCTGTAAATATTGACCAATGGTCAGCATTTCCACATTGTGTTCACGCAAATTCCGCAATACGTCCATAATTTCTTCATCCGTTTCACCCAAACCCAACATCAGGCCTGATTTAGTGGGAATGTGAGGAAAATCCGCTTTAAAGTCTTTCAAGAGTTTCAATGAATTCGCATAATCAGCGCCTGGCCGGCATTGCTTGTACAATCTGGGTACCGTTTCGAGATTATGGTTTAACACATCAGGCGGACACGCCGCGAGTTTTTCCAAAGCAATTTCCAACCGGCCGCGAAAGTCTGGCACCAGCGTTTCTATTTTTGTATTTGGCGAATGGGTGCGTATTTCACGGATGCAATCGGCAAAATGTTGTGCGCCGCCGTCACGCAAATCATCGCGATCCACACTGGTAATCACGACATATTTCAACTTCATGGCGGCAATGGATTGCGCCAAATGAAGCGGTTCATCGACGTCCGGTGGTTTCGGTCTACCGTGTGCGACATCACAGAAGGGGCAGCGGCGTGTGCATAAATCACCCAGAATCATAAAAGTGGCGGTGCCTTTACCAAAGCATTCACCGATGTTCGGACAAGAAGCTTCTTCACACACCGTATGCAATTTGTGTTCGCGTAACAGCCGTTTGACTTCGTAGAAGTTTTCACTGTTGGATGAGCGGACACGGATCCAGGATGGTTTGCGCAGTAGATCACTGCGGGATTGCGGGGCTACTTTAATCGGATTGCGTGCCGTTTTGTCAGCACCCTTTTGGCGGGTATCAGTGGTCATGGTGGTAAATACTTATTCCTTTAAGAAGTTTTTCTTGTAATTGGTTTGCCAACTTATTGCTTAGAATTTCCAATTCATCGGTAATGCCCAGGTCTTTGGTTTGCGTCACTTGCAGGCCTTGATAACCGCATGGGTTGATGTAAGAGAAAGGCGTTAAGTTCATATCTACATTGAATGCAATACCGTGGTAGCAATAATTTTTCTTTATTTTTAACCCCAGCGCAGCGATTTTTGCATGATTAACATAGACGCCTGGCGCATCAATCCGCGCAACGGCTTTTATATGATAGTCTTTTAACACATCTATCACGGCGTTTTCCATGTTTCTGACCAATTCGCGCACACCAAGTTTTAAACGACGGATGTCCAGCAGTAAATAAGCGACGATTTGGCCTGGTCCATGATAGGTGATTTGGCCGCCTCGGTCTGTTTTGATTAAATCAATTCCAGTGTTACACAGCAGATGTTCAGGCTTTCCGGCAATACCTTGCGTAAAAACTGGCGGGTGTTGTAATAACCAAATTTCATCGCAAGTTTGTGCGGTACGGGCATTGGTAAAATCTTTCATTGCCTGCCAAGTTGTCTGGTAATCGGATAGGCCCATTTTTCTGATGATAAAACACTGTCGCTCTAAAACCGGTGAAAATACTGCTGAGGCATGATCAATCACAGTACCACGGCGACCATGGGGTGCTCTGATAATGCTTGATATAGCGCATCCAGCTGCGGCCGAGAGGTGGCGCGAATGGTGCAGGTAATGCTTAAATAGGTGCCGTTCTTGCTGGATCTGACTGACATAGTTGTAGTATCAAAATCAGGTGCGTGAGATTTAACAATCGCCAGTGTGATTTGCGTAAAGTCCTGTTGCGCCTTGCCCATGATTTTGATGGGGAAGTCACAGGGATATTCGATTAAAGAAGGCTGTTCGGACATGTGCGCAACGGAGGCTGCTTGAATAATTCAGGCGTGCTTTTTATAAATATGCTGTACCAACGGGAACATTGCCGCGCATGTGCGTCGCTTTATACTGTTGATAGAGTGTGTGCAATTGGGTAAACATCGCTCCCGGTTTTCCATTGCCCACTGATTTGTTGTCCAGCGATGTGATCGGCATAATTTCTTTTGTGGATGATGTCAGTAAGATCTCATCGGCTGCACGTATTTCTGCTTCTGAAATTTCACGAACTTCATGTGCGATTTGGTTCACTGCCGCCAATTCAAGAATTACGTCATAGGTGATTCCGGGCAACATCAAATGGCTCTTCGGAGGTGCTAGCAGTACGTTGTCTTTAACAACGAATATATTACTGGCAGCACCTTCGGTCAGAAACCCGTCTCTGATCAGGATCGTTTCAATCGCATGCACATCTACAGCCAATTGACGCAGCAGCACATTGGGTAGCAATGAAATCGCTTTGACATCACAGCGTATCCAGCGATTATCAATGGCGGTAATTGCGGATGCACCGCTGACCAGCAGTTCGGCGGGCGGTGGCAACAGCGGGTTGCTCATGATGAAAATGGTAGGTGGAACGTTCGCAGGAAAAGCATGATCCCGTTTAGCTACGCCTCGCGTGATGTGCAGATAAAGATATTGATCTTCCCCTTCGTTTTTTGCGATGACTTGTTCCAACAGATTTTTCCAGTCCGTATCATGGAATGGATTTTGCAATCGAATGCCATCCAGGCTATGTTGTAGTCGGTTGAGATGCTCAGCGAGACGGAATGGTTTGCGGGAATAAACCGGGATTACTTCATAGATGCCGTCGCCAAATATAAAACCGCGATCCAAAACAGGAACGCAAGCTTCCTCAATGGGCATAAACTTACCGTTCAGATATATCATATGAACCTTTTGCGATGTGATAAGGCAGGATTAGTTGAAGAGCAATTTTACACTATCCCACGCGCGACCGAAGACATTGGTTGTTTCAACTTTCTCCAAGGCAACCAATGGGTAAGTTTCTACGGTCTTGTCATCCAGCGTGAATTTCACCGTGCCGACTTCTTGTCCCAGTTGGATCGGAGCTATTAAGGGTTGTTTATATTCCATGGTGGCTTTTAGTTTGTCAGCCTGGCCTTTAGGCAAAGTAAAATAAACATCCCGATCAAACCCAGCTTTCAATTCATTCTGAGTGCCTTTCCATAGATGGATGGTGGTGAGCGAGTCGTTCTTTTTGTATAAGTGTAGCGTGTCGTAGAATTGGAAGCCGTAATTGAGCAACCGCTGACTTTCCATGCTGCGTGCATTGGCTGATTGGGCGCCGATTACCACCGATATGAGCCGCCGTTTATCCCGTATCGCCGAGGTAATCAGACAATAACCGGCAGTTTTGGTCCATCCGGTTTTCATGCCGTCTACATGAGGATCTAGCCACAAAAGACGATTTCTGTTTGGCTGAGTGATATTGTTATACGTGTATTCTTTTTGTGAATAAAGCGGATAAAACTCGGGAAAATCACGGATGATAGCGGTCGCCAATAAAGTCAAATCGTGTGCTGTTGTATAGAGATTGGGATCAGGCAGTCCGGTTGAGTTTGTAAAATGCGTATTTTTCATTCCCAAACGTCCGGCTTCTTTATTCATCAAGTTTGAGAAGTTGGCTTCCGAGCCGGCAACTGCTTCTGCCAGAGCAATACAAGCATCATTTCCCGATTGAACAATCATTCCCCGGAGTAATTCATCCACCGTGACCTGTTTAGTGGGCTCGATAAACATGCGCGAACCGATCATTTTCCAGGCGCTTTCTGATACGGGAATATTTTGATTCAGTGACAGTTGATTCTGCTTAAGAGCAGAAAAAACCACGTAAGCAGTCATCAGTTTTGTCAGCGATGCGGGCTCTATACGATCATGTACATTCTGACCAGCCAATGCTTGACCAGTTTGGAAATCTGAGAGCATGTATGCTTTTGCTGCTATGGAGATGTCTTGTTGTTGGGCAGATACTGACGAGACAGCGAGGCACATTAGTAATAATACGAATAGATGCTTCATAGGAGTCTGCAAAAAATAAACATTATATCCTGCCATTAGAGAATCTAAAACCATCGATTTTTAATTGATAAAACAAGGGCATTACTCAAGGATTGTTGCGAGGCCGGTCAATGACGCCCCTGTGAAACCCCAATTTTCCCAGTTTGCGTTCCTTAAAATATTGCATTAAGGGATCATGGATGACACGAAATGCCATTTCTTCCCAAGGAATTTCATTTTCGGACAATAGCTTGACTTCCAGACTTTCAATGCCGGGTTTGAAATCTAAATCCAACAGTCGTGCGCGAAATAACAGATAAACCTGGCTGATGTGAGGAAGGCTGTAAATCGCATACAGATTACCGATTTCTACTCTGGCATTGGCTTCTTCCAAAGTTTCACGTGCGGCAGCTTGTTCCAATGTTTCGTTATTTTCCATGAAGCCGGCCGGTAAAGTCCACCACCCTAGGCGCGGTTCTATGGCACGGCGGCACAATAAAATTTTATCTTCCCATTCGGGGATGCATCCGACAACCATCTTGGGATTCTGATAATGAATGATGCTACACGTGGTGCAGACATAGCGGGGCAAAGAGTCGCCTTCGGGGATTAACAATTCCACGGTGGCGCTACAATTACTGCAGTATTTCATAGTGAATCCTCAAATTCAGTATCGACAGTGTGAACGGATTTCAGTGTTGCGTGACGATGAAATTCCTCATCGCCAGAAGATTTCCGGATTCATCGATTAATTCAACGCGCCATGGGCCTAGTCGCCGATGATCCAATTGTTTGCTGGCATGCGTGCGCCAATTGTTATTATGCACTTGCAAAGCCAATTGGGAATCCAGTTTATCGTCGTGATACCAGTTGATGCGGATATTCTTTCCTTGCAGATTCTTTAAATGCAGATAGAAATGAATAGATTTGGATTCGCCGGCATGTAATTGTATCGCATCAATAGAATCAACCGGTTCCCGTTCTGTTATCGCATGGCTTAATTGCGCTCTGACAACCTCCGGGTGATCCGATGTTCTTTGGGGTTTCGACTGTCGTGCAGTCTTAGGTATTTTTATCCCGGTTATAGCCGGTTGATTAATGACTGCTGCCGATTCCGGTTTTTTGATGGGTGTGGCAATCGCTTTATTTGCAATCGTAGTTTCTTTAGAGTCAACTGGATCAACCCGCGTATTCGATTGGATTGTCAATTGATCGGGAAGCGTTTCGGATGATTTATCGATTGTACCGGTTAGCGATTCGGTTTTTTCCGGTGCTGAAACGATCGAATCAATCGAAGACGACTCATTCAGTGATTTCTCATTATTTTTATCAGCGAATAAGAGATAGCCGATTAGAATCAAGATAGGTAACAGTATCAACGCTGCGATTGAAATTTTTCTCCAATCCAACACTTTTTCATAAGTGACTTCGGGTTCGGGCAGGTCAGGATAAATTTCATCAATGGCTTGCGGCGGTTGTTGCTGGATTTGAATGCGTATTTTTAGTTTATTATTTTCCATATCGCGTTTTTCAAGACATCAGGATGTCGAAAGTTTGGTTTTCTGATTGAATGCGCAGTATAAAGGATTTTTCAGAAATAACTGAAACCGCGTCTTACCAGTATTCGCTATACTTGTTAGCTATGAATGACAAAATTGAGAAAATAAACCAGCATGTTCAGGATTTACGTGCTGAAATCGAATTACATAACTACCGGTATTATGTGCTGGATAATCCGAGTATTCCCGATGCGGAATACGATAAATTATTACGCGAATTACAGCAAGTCGAACAAGATTATCCGCAACTGATCACCGCCGATTCTCCAACGCAACGCGTTGGTGCCGCGCCGCTCAAGGCCTTTTCGCAGATCACGCATCGTATCCCGATGCTGTCATTGAATAATGCGTTTGACGATACCGAAGTCGAAGCATTTAACCGGCGTGCCTGCGAAGGATTATCGGTTGAGCATGTGGAATATACGGTAGAGCCAAAATTTGACGGATTGGCAGTCAGCTTATGCTATGAAAACGGCATTCTTAAAACCGGTGCGACGCGTGGTGATGGCAATACCGGTGAAGACATTACATTGAACTTAAAGACGATCAAATCGATTCCATTGTCACTGCCGGTCAAGAATCCTCCGGTACTGTTGGAAGTGCGGGGCGAAGTGCTGATGCTGAAATCGGATTTTCTGGCACTCAATCAGCGCCAACTGGCCAAGAGTGAAAAGGAATTCGCCAATCCGCGCAATGCGGCGGCAGGATCGTTGCGTCAACTCGATCCCGCTATCACCGCGACCAGACGCCTTACATTTTTTTCCTATGGGGTTGGGCAATATGAAGATGCGCACATGCCGAACGATACGCACAGCAACATACTGAGCTATCTCTCCGGCTTGCACTTTCCGGTGGCCAAAGAATGCCAGGTGGTCACGGGATTGCCGGGATTGCTGGAGTATTATCAAGCGATCGGTGCGCAGCGCGAGAATCTGCCGTATGCGATTGACGGTGTGGTGTATAAAGTCAATTCTCTATTGCAGCAGGAGAAACTCGGTTTTGTATCGCGCGCGCCTCGGTTTGCGATAGCGCACAAGTTTCCGGCACAGGAAGCGGTCACAGAATTGCTGGCTATCGACGTGCAGGTCGGCAGAACCGGTGCGTTGACGCCGGTTGCCCGCTTAAAACCGGTATTTGTCGGCGGTGTGACGGTGACTAACGCGACCTTGCATAATGCCGACGAAATTGAGCGTAAGGACGTGCGTATTGGTGATACCGTGATTGTGCGCCGCGCCGGTGACGTCATTCCGGAAATCGTTTCGGTGATACCGGAAAAACGCCCGGTTAGTTCGCATGTATTTACCATGCCTTCGCACTGTCCGGTGTGCGGCGCCAAAGCCGTGCGGCTTCCGGACGAGGCCGCATCGCGCTGCACCGGCGGCTTGTTTTGCCCGGCGCAGCGGAAACAGGCGATTTTGCATTTTGCGTCGCGCCGTGCGCTGGATATTGAAGGATTGGGAGATAAACTGGTCGACCAAATGGTGGACAATGCTATCGTGCGCACGCCGGCGGATCTGTACAAGTTGGGGATAACTGCGCTGGCGAATCTGGAACGCATGGCGGATAAGTCGGCGAACAACATTTTGCAGGCGATTGAAAAAAGCAAACACACGACGCTGGCGAGATTTATTTATGCGCTGGGTATTCGCAATGTCGGGGAAGCGACGGCAAAAGACTTAGCCGCGCATCTGGGCAGTCTGGACCGGTTGATAGCAGCGGATACTGAGCGCTTACAGCAAATCCCGGATATCGGTCCGGTGGTGGCGCAAAGTATCGTGGATTTCTTTGCTGAAGCGCATAACTGTGAAGTGATTGAACAGCTTCGTGCCAGCGGCGTGCACTGGGACGAGCACGAAGGAAAATCCGAATCAACCCTAGTGGCGGCGCCACTGAATGGAAAAACCTTTGTATTGACAGGAACGCTGCCGGCAATGAGCCGCGAAGAGGCTAAAGAAAGAATTGAAGCGCTGGGCGGTAAAGTCAGCGGCAGTGTTTCCAAAAAAACGGACTATGTCGTCGTGGGAGCCGATCCCGGCAGTAAATACGACAAAGCGGTCAGTTTTGGGGTGGCGATTCTGGACGAAGAAAGATTATTGACACTACTGAAGCAATCGTAACTTCGTCCAGTGTTTCTTATAGATTGTTATCGACGGATAAGCTAAATGAGCCTATATGCTCGCCGTTCACTCGATATTCGTAATTTCCGGCGGACAGTCCATATACCTCGAGCGGAATGATTTTTTCAAAGGGAGCCAACACATCTGCGCATGCGACAAGGGTTTCCATTAGAAACGAATGCAGTGTGATCTCAAATTTTCCATCTTTCCAGCGCTGGTTGATTTGCCCGATCGAATAACAAGGGTCAGGAAGGCTGCCGGTCACTTTGACGAATACCTGGGCCGGCGACGAATCGATGACGATGGTCTCAACTTTATCGATATACACGCCTTTTCCGGGCGTAACGATGCTTTCGATATAATCGAGCAGGCTCCAGGTATTATTCGCTGCATTGAATTGCAGTTTCACATTTTGAAAGCGGCCTGCCTGTTCAGCGGTATCGACGCTCGGTATGGTCAAAGTACCATCTCGATACAATGGATACTGGGTCGCGGCAATACTGTCAGCGAATGCAAAGTTAATAAATAAAAATGATGGAACAAATGCTTGTAGAAATACTGTAAGACGGACCATGAAATGCCTCCTCGGATTACGATACTTAAAAAGCTTGATAAGATAATGATTGAAAATATTTACTATGCGACATGCTGCCAATTCAAGTCATGATAATATTATTATACGCTTCAATCAATTGGCAACGATTTAACCCATGTTAACCTACCAACAAGCACAGCAAATCCTCGATTCTGCGGAACTCATTTATTCCGAGCAAACCGTTACGCAAACGGTACACCGCTTGGCCGAAGCGATCACGCAAACTTTATCGCAGCAACAGCCTTTGGTCTTATGCGTGATGGGCGGGGCGGTGGTATTCACCGGGCAATTGCTGCCGCAACTTCGGTTTCCGCTGGATTTTGATTACCTGCATTTGACGCGCTATGGCAAAAAAATGACTGGCGGGGAAATTCACTGGCTGGCAGAACCTACGGAGACGATGAAAAATCGAGTGGTTTTGGTGCTGGATGACATTCTGGATGAAGGGATTACGCTGGCCGCAATCCGTGACAAAGTGTTGGAAAAGGGCGCCAAAGCATTTTATAGTGCGGTGCTGACAGAGAAAGAAACGGGCAAGCCCAAACCATTTAAAGCCGATTTTGTCGGATTGACGGTGCCGGATCGTTATGTTTTTGGTTTTGGCATGGATATTCACGGCGTTTGGCGGAATCTGCCGGCGATTTATGCAGTAAAAGTTTGAAACGGGAGAATTATGTTTGCAATTATTGGCGGCAGTGGAATGACGCAATTATCCTGCCTCGAAATATCACACCGGCAAATCATACGCACACCGTATGGCGAACCTTCCGGGCCATTGACGTTTGGTAAGATGAAAAATGAGGACATCGTTTTTCTGGCGCGGCACGGGCATGGCCACACGATACCGCCGCATGCGGTCAATTATCGTGCGAATCTGTGGGCGTTGCACGCATTGAAACCGTCGCATGTGATCGCGGTGGCCTCGGTAGGTGGTATCCGCGCCGATCTGACGCCGGGCCGATTGGTGGTTCCGGATCAGATTATTGATTATACCCATGCACGCAATTTCACCTATTTTGACAAAACGGATCAACGTGTGACCCATATTGACTTTACTCTGCCGTATTGCCAGAAAACCCGGACATTACTGCTCCAAGCGGCGAGGAATGCCAATGAAGCAATTATTGATGGCGGGGTTTATGCAGCGACAGAAGGGCCTCGGCTTGAAACGGCGGCGGAAATCAACCGGCTGGAGCGTGACGGAGCGCATATGGTGGGTATGACCGGCATGCCGGAAACCGCACTGGCACGAGAATTGGGATTAAATTACGCTGCCATTGCCGTAGTCGCCAATTACGCAGCCGGACGCGGCACTAACGTAAGTGCAATCCCGCTTACGGAGATCTATGCCGTGTTGGAACAAGCGATGGTGGGTGTCAGAAACATATTGGAACATGTGGTGAGTTGTCATGGCGATTAAACCGGTACTGAAAATGGGCGAGCCCATATTGCTCGAAGTGGCCAAACCCGTCGATCAATTTGATACCCCTGAGCTGCACGCGCTGATTCAGGATATGCAAGATACGATGGCATCGTTAAATGGCGCAGGCTTGGCCGCGCCGCAGATTGGCGTGAGCTTGCAAGTGGTGATCTTTGGTTTTGAAAAAAATCAACGCTATCCCGAT
>ERZ1292633.2169-Hain-H41-02um-R1-2169-length-20375-cov-5_pt1 | contig 20375 bp, 18 predicted proteins | sample MGYA00564406_ERZ1292633 | MGnify/ENA primary metagenome ERZ1292633 (study PRJEB36523, sample SAMEA6512639) | groundwater metagenome | collected 2019-01-08 | study: AquaDiva: Metagenomics assemblies of 32 groundwater samples
TCAACTGCGGCGGCCAGGGCGACATCGCCATCAACGTGCAGCACACCAAGCCGCCCAAGATCAATCACGATCTCGTGGCCAACGTGTGCGAGCGTCCCTCGGTCGTGGCGCGCTGCCCGGTGGCGGCGATCCGTCCGGCCATCGTCAACGGCAAACCGTCGCTGGAAGTCGACGAAAAGAAGTGCATCTGCTGCGGCGCGTGCTTCCCGCCCTGCCCGCCCATGCAGATCAACGATCCGGAGCATTCCAAGCTCGCCATCTGGGTCGGCGGCAAGAACTCCAACGCACGTTCCAAGCCGATGTTCCACAAGCTCGTGGCCGCGGGCATTCCGAACAATCCGCCGCGCTGGCCCGAAGCCGGTGCGATCGTCAAGAAAATTCTGCGCGTGTACAAGGAAGACGCCAAGGACTGGGAGCGTGTGGGCGACTGGGTGGATCGCATCGGTTGGCCGCGGTTCTTCGAACTCACGGGCCTGCCGTTCACCAAGTTCCATATCGACAACTGGCGCGGCTCGCGTGCGAGCCTGAATGCCTCGGCGCATATTCGTTTCTAAAATTCGCCATAAAAAATTACTAGCTGCAACCGACGCCGGGATAGCCCGGCGTCGGTCCATAACCAAGGTCGACGGGGATTGATAGAGATCAAGGGGAACGACGATGAAGTTTGGTATTTTGGTTAACGAAGGCCCATACACGCATCAGGCGTCGGACACGGCATACCTGTTCGCCAAGGCCGCGATCGAGAAGGGGCACAAGATTCACCGCGTGTTCTTCTATCACGACGGGGTCTACAACTCGAGCCGGCTCACCGAGCCGCCGCAGGACGATCGTCATATCGTTAACCGCTGGCAGAAGCTGGGAAAAGACCATCACATCGATCTGGTGGTGTGCGTGGCCGCGGCGCTGCGCCGGGGCATCAAGGATGAGAATCTGCAGGAGGGATTCCGCATCTCCGGTCTGGGGCAACTGGTCGAATCGGGCATCCAGTCGGATCGCCTGGTCGTGTTCGGCGATTAACGGGAGGCGCGAATGACCGAAGCAACCGGCGGTATTGAGATGGAAGAAGACACCAGCGGCAAGGTAAAGAAGTTCCTGTACGTGAACCGCAAGGCGCCGTATGGCACGATTTACGCGCTGGAGTCGCTGGAAGTCGTAATGATCACGGCGGCGTTCGACCAGGACGTAAGCGTCGCCTTCCTGGATGACGGCGTGTACCAGGTGGTCAAGGGTCAGCACACGAAAGGGATTGACGTTAAAAACTTCTCTCCGACCTATCGCGCGCTGGAGGGATATGACATCGAGAAACTGTACGTGGAGAAGGAATCCATGGAAACCCGCGGCCTGAAGGAGAGCGACTTCCTCGTTCCCGTGAAGGTGCTGAGCGCCGGGGAAATGGCCGACCTCATGCTGACGCAAGACGTGATTCTGAGCTTTTAAGAGGATTGAAAGATGCTGCACACCGTGAACAAGTCACCCACCGAACGCAACGCCTTGGAGAGCTGCTTCAAGTACCTCAAAAAGGGATCCGCCGTCCTGTTGATCGAAGACGGCGTGTACGGCGCGCTGAAAGGCACCGCGACCACCAAGATGGTCGAACAGGCTCTCAAGAGTTTCCCGATCTATGCGCTGTATCCCGATGTCGAGGCGCGTGGGATGCAGGATCGGGTTATCGACGGCATCAAGCTGGTCGACTACAGCGGGTTTGTGGATCTGGTGGCGGAACACCCCACCGTCCAGGCCTGGCTTTGATATTTATCAATGACTTTAACCGACGAGGAGCACATACATGCCTATCACCGTAGCAGGTAAGACCATCGAAACCGATGAGGAAGGTTATCTTTCCAACCGTACCGACTGGAACGAGGAAATCGCGAAGGAAATGGCCAAGGCTGACAACTGCGATCTGTCGCCGAGCCACTGGGAAGTGCTCAACTTCCTGCGTGAATACTACGAAGAATATCAGATCGCGCCCGCCGTGCGCGTGTTGACCAAGGCGATCGGCAAGAAACTCGGTGCGGACAAGGGCAACAGCAAGTACCTGTATGAACTGTTCCCCTACGGCCCAGCGAAACAGGCGTGCAAATACGCCGGCCTGCCGAAACCTACGGGCTGCGTATAAAAAGGTTGCCGGCTGGCTTGCCGGTTGATCTGTATCATGTCGGGGCCGCGGCGCCTGCTTACATTGGCGGTGCCGTGGACAGTAAAGTAGCGGGGTAACGATGTCAGCCGTGACACTGATTTACGCACTGCTGTTCTACTTGGCGACGGCTATCCTCGTCATCGGCGTAACGCGCAAGATCTTCATCTACGCGCGCACGCCGCAGCCGTTGAAAATCCCGACCGCCCCGGCGCCGACCACCCGCGTCGGAGTATGGATGCGCATGGCGCGCGAAGTCACGGTGTTCGAAAGCCTGTTCAAGGCGAACAAGTGGACCTGGCTGTTCGGCTGGGTGTTCCACCTGTGTCTGGCCGTGGAACTGCTCTGGCACCTGCGCTATTTCACCGAACCCGTCTGGTTCTTCGTGCCGTTGCTTCAGTGGTTCATCGTTTTCACCGGCTTTGGCATGGTCGCGGGCCTCCTGGGGCTGTGGGGACGCCGGTTTCTGGTGGACCGTGTGCGCTACATCAGCAATTTATCCGACCATCTGATGCTGGCGCTTCTGGTCGGTATCGGGGCCAGCGGTCTCTCCATGAAGTACCTGGCCCGCACCGATATCGTTTCCCTCAAGGCCTTCTTCATGGGCTTGATGACATTCAACTGGCAACCGCTCCCGGCCAACCCGGCCCTGCTGGTGCATCTCACGCTGGTGGCCACGCTCATGATCGTGTTCCCGGTCAGTAAATTGCTGCACGCGCCGGGCGTGTTCTTCAGCCCCACCCGCAACCAGGTCGATAATGCGCGCGAGAAACGCTGGGTCGCCGGCTGGAGTGCGAAAATCGACAACACCAAGGCAGCGGGGAACTAAGCGATGGCTGATATCGAAACACCGGTCCTCGGCGAATACCAGGTCATTCCCCATATCAAACAGGACACGATGGCCGGCTCCAAGCCGTACATCGCGAAACCCGAAGTCCAGGCCGGCATGGGTTTCCCGAAAGAGCTGGTGCCGGACTGGGAAAACGTCGCCGTCAAGAAACTGGGCGATCTGGTCTCGCAATCGCGCGCGCTCCAGGTGTTTCTGGATTCGTGCGTGAAGTGCGGCGCCTGCACCGACAAGTGTCATTATTATCTCGGCACTTCCGACCCGAAAAACATGCCGGTCGCGCGCCAGGACTTGCTGCGTTCCGTATACCGGCGTTACTACACCTTCGCCGGAAAATTCTTCCCCAAACTCGTCGGCGCGCGCGACATGACCAAGGACGTGCTCGACGAGTGGTATACCTACTTTCACCAATGCTCGCAGTGCCGCCGTTGCTCGGTGTTCTGCCCTTACGGCATCGATACCGCCGAGATTTCGATGGCCGCGCGCGAAATCATGGACACCGTCGGTCAGGGCCAGAAGTATTGCAACGAAATCCTCGTCAAGGTCTACACGATCGGCAACAACCTCGGTCTGCCGGGGCCGGCGCTCGCCAACACGCTGGAGGGCCTCGAGGAAGACGTCAAAGACGATACCGGCGTGGATGTGAAGTACCCGGTTGACGTCAAGGGCGCCGAAGTGCTGGTGGTCACCCCCTCGGCCGACTTTTTCGCCGAGCCGCATGTCGACGGGCTCATCGGCTACGGCAAGGTGTTCCATGCCGCCGGCGTCTCCTGGACGCTTTCCTCGCACGCGTCCGAAGCCGGCAACTTTGGCATGTTCATCGGCTCGAACAAGGACCTGCACAAGGTCGCCAAGCGCATCCGCGAGGCGGCGCTGGATCTGGGTGTCAAGCGCATCGTCGTCGGCGAGTGCGGTCATGCCTGGCGCGTGGCTTACAGCTTCTGGAACACGCTCATCGGCCCGTTCGATTTCCTCGACCAGCGCTACCCGATACCGCAGCATATCTGCGAGTTCACCTATGACCTGATTCAGCGCAACGCGCTCAAATTCGACAAGAGCGCGAACGACGACAAGGTCGTCACTTTTCACGACTCATGCAATGTGGCGCGCGCCTCGCGCATGGGCAACATGCCCGGCGGTCAGTTCATCATCCCGCGCGCCGTGGTCAGGGCCTCGGTCAACAAGTTTTTCGACATGGCGCCCGAGACCATTTATGAGAGCACCTTCTGCTGCGGCGGTGGCGGCGGGCTGCTCACCGACGAGCTCCTGGACCTGCGTATCAAGGGCACGGCCCCGCGCATGCAGGCATTCAAGGAGGTCGTCGAAGAGCACGGCGTCACGCACATCGCCGCGATCTGCGCCATCTGCAAGGCGCAGTTCACCAAAGTCCTGCCCTACTACAAGTTCCCCATGGACACGATTCAGAGTGTTCACGGACTGGTCAGCAAGGCGATCCGGCTGGGCCCGGTCAATGAATAGGAATGAAATGATTTCATAAGATCCGGAACGCAGATAAACGCAGATTGAAAACAGATGAACGCAGATAATCCAGGAAATGAAAATGGATCCAATGAATATTTTTATCCGCGTTCATTTCTTAAAATATCCGCGTTAATCTGCGTTTAAAAGTATTTTGAGATTTCTACACGCAAACGGTATCAAGACAGGAGATTCGTAATGGCAACTCCCGCAGACAAGACCAAAGAGGTTAAGGCCGGTTTAACGTTCCGGAAATTCAAGGACGGTGACCAGGAATGGCCTTCCTTGCAGTCGCGGATTTTCACCGCCGATGAAACTGACAAGTGCCCGATCTACGTGCACAAGACGCCTCCCTGTCAGGCGAGCTGCCCCTCGGGCGAAGACATCCGCGGCTGGCTGAACATCGCACGCGGCATCGAAAAGCCGTCGAAGGACATGAACTGGCAGGAATATGCCTTCCGCCGCCTCACCGACGCCAACCCCTTCCCCTCAATGATGGGCCGCGTCTGCCCGGCGCCGTGCCAGACCGGCTGCAATCGCAACGTGGTGGAAGACTACGTCGGCATCAACGCTGTCGAGCAATTTATCGGCGACAACGCGTTGGCCAACAAGTTCGCGTTCAAGCCGGCCGAGCACTCCACGGGCAAGAAAGTCGCCATCATCGGCGGCGGTCCCGCGGGCCTCGCGGCGGCCTATCAGCTGCGCCGCAAGGGACACGCGGTAACCATGTTCGACGATCACGACGAACTCGGCGGCATGGCCAAGTACGGCGTGCCGGGCTATCGTCTGCCGCGCGAATCGCTGAACGGTGAAATCAATCGCATCGTTAACATGGGCGTGGAGGTCAAACTCAAGACCCGGATCGGCGTGGATATCCCGATGAAGGATATTGAAAAACAGTACGACGCCGTCCTATTCGCCATCGGCTGCAAGTCCGGTCGCGCGCTTCCGGTTCCCGGCGCGGAGGCGCCGAATTGCATCACCGGCGTGGCCTTCCTCGAGGCCTTCAACCAGGGCCGTCTCAAATCCGTGTCCGGCCGCGTGATCGTGATCGGCGGCGGCGACACCTCCATCGACGTCGCCTCGGTGGCGCGCCGCCTGGGTTACATCAAGGAGCTGGCCGAGTCCGAGCGTCCGGAATATATCGTCATGGGCCAGACCGCGCATGATGTGGCGGTCACGGCCAAAAGGGACGGCGCCGAGGTGTTGCTGATGTCGCGCCAGCCGGTGGAGAAGATGAACGCCGCCAAGCACGAAATCGACGATGCCCAGCGCGAAGGCGTGACCATCCGCGGTTCACTGCAGCCGGTGCAAGTCATCCTCGACGACAAGGGTCGCGCCAAGGCGCTGCGTGTCATCGAGCTCGACTACTCCAGCGGCAAAGCGGTGGAGAAACCGGGCACCGAGCAGAACCTGGAAGCCGATCTTATCGTTTCCGCCATCGGCCAGATGGGCGATTTCCGCGGCATGGAAGAATTCAACAACGGCAAGGGCCTGATCAATGCCGACAAGTTCTATCAGGTGCCCGGCAAACCCGGCCACTTCGTGTGCGGTGACATCATCCGCCCGCACCTGCTCACCACGGTGATCGGCCAGGGCTCGATTGCGGCCGAAAGCATCGATCACTTCCTCAGCAAGCAGGACATGGGCAAGCGTCCCAAGGTGGACGTGCACCACTTCAACCTGCTCGCCAAGCTGCAGGAAGTGGGCTTGACCCCGAAGGAGTTCAAACCGGAAGGTCCGGAAACCGAGCGTGCGATCGACCGCGGTCTGCGCGGCACATCGGAACAGGGCAAAGCCGTCGGCGGTTTCGCGGTACACAACTACGAAGACCGCGCGGATGCTGAGGTATGCCAATCCTCCGAGCTCTTCCTCGGACATTTCCAGTATTCCCCGCGCCACAAGCGCACCGAGATGGTTCCCGACGCCAAAGAGGTGCTGGGGCACTTCAAGGAACGCATGCTCGGGCTGGAAGAAAAACAGACCGTGGACGAAGCCAAGCGCTGCATGAGCTGCGGCATGTGCTTCGAATGCGACAACTGCGTGATCTACTGCCCGCAAGTCGCGGTCAAGCGCACGCCCAAGACCGAATCGACGATGGGTCGCTATGTGTACACCGATTACGATCTGTGCATCGGTTGCCATATCTGCGCCGACGTCTGCCCGACCGGCTACATCAAGATGGGCATGGGCGACCACTAAATCCGTCAGACGCGAGGGGTGAGGCGTGAGGCGTAACATAAAGCATATCTTGGCGGCGTCGCTCGCAGTGCTGGCAACGGCCCTGCTCACCACGGCGATGGTTTTTGCAGCGGAAACATCCGGCGCCAGACCCGCTTTCGGCCCGACCGTGAAGACATACAAGGGCGACAAGTGCGTGGAAGACACGGATTACATGCGCCGCAACCACATGAAGGTGATCCTGCACCAGCGCGACGAGACGATGCACAGGGGGATTCGCACGCAGAAACACAGTTTGAAAAACTGCGTTGACTGCCACGCCGATCCCAAGACCAACAGCGTGCTCGGCAAGGACGGATTCTGCGAGAGCTGTCATGTCTATACCTCCGTCAGCATCGATTGCTTCACCTGCCACACGGCGGCGCCGGAAAAGAACGGACAACCGCCCAAGGCGGCGGACCCCGCCGGTCTGAAGGAAAAAATGCGTACATCCGCCGTCATGGGCACCATTAACGGGAATCAGCCATGAGCCTGAGCCGCAGGGAATTCATAGGAATCGGCGGTGCCGCCGTGGCCGGCATGGCACTGGTACCGGGCTTGCGTCTGGTTGAATTGGCGCGCGCCCGCTCTCCCGAAGAGGCCGCCACCCGCCTGCAGCGCTGGGGCCTGCTCGTGGATATCGGCAAGTGCCACGACTGCAACGCCTGCGTCACCGCCTGCCACGAGGAAAACGGTGTCACCAGCCATGGTCGTCCCGCCACCGATGCCCAGTGGATTCGCAAAGTCGAACTCAAGGACAAGCTGACCGGCTACGTCGAGACGCTTCCGGTCATGTGCCAGCACTGCGCGGAACCGCCGTGCGTGGATGTCTGCCCCACCGGCGCCTCGTTCAAGCGCATTGACGGCATCGTGCTGGTGGACAAGCATATCTGCATCGGCTGCCGCTACTGCATGATGGCCTGCCCGTACAAGGCGCGCTCCTTCGTGCACGAGAAAACCACCAACCAGAAACCCCATGCCCCGCGCGGCATGGGCACGGTCGAGTCCTGCACGCTGTGCGTGCACCGCGTGGATGCCGGAAGAATCCCGGCCTGTGTCGAGGCCTGCACCAAGGACGGCAACAAGGCCATGGTCTTCGGTGACCTCAAGGATCCGAACAGCGAGATCAATAAACAGCTCGCGTCCGCACCTACCACCCAACTGCGCCCGGACCTGAATCTGAACACCGGCGTGCGTTACCGGGGAGTCTGACGCATGGCACATATGCATTACGCAACGATCGAAGGACGCAGCCCCGGTTTCTATGCCGTGTTGGGCATACTCGGTGCCATCACCCTCGCGGGACTCGGCGCCGCCCTGTACATGGAGCACCACGGCCACTGGATCACCGGCATGTCCAACCAGGTCATGTGGGGCGTGCCGCATGTATTCGCCGTGTTCCTGATCGTAGCGGCCTCGGGCGCGCTCAACGTCGCCTCGATCGCCTCGGTCTTCGGCCGCCAGCTTTACAAGCCGCTGGCGCGTCTCTCGGGCCTTCTGGCGATCACCCTGCTGGCCGGCGGTCTGGCGATACTGGTGCTGGACCTCGGACGGCCGGACCGGCTGATCGAAGCCATGACCTATTACAACTTCAAGTCCATTTTTGCGTGGAACATCTATCTCTATATCGGCTTCTTCGGCATCGTCATCGTTTATCTGTGGATGATGATAGAGCGGCGCATGAACGATTACACCAAACCGGTCGGGATGCTGGCGTTTATCTGGCGCCTGACTCTCACCACCGGTACCGGTTCCATCTTCGGTTTCCTGGTGGCGCGCGACGCCTATAACTCGGCGATCATCGCACCCATGTTCATCATCATGTCCTTCGAGTTCGGGCTGGCGATATTCCTGGTGGTGCTGATGGCCGGCATGCGCTGGACCGGCCGGGAGCTGGGCGATGTCGTGTTCGGCCGTCTGCGCAACCTGCTGGGCGTGTTCGTCGCCGCGGTGCTGTATTTCGTTACCGTCTATCACCTGACGAACCTGTATATCACGCAACGCCACGGGATCGAGGGCTTTATCCTGCTGAATGGCGGTATCTATACGAAGATGTTCTGGCTCGGCCAGGTTATCGTGGGTGGCGTTATTCCGCTGATCATATTGTTCTCCGGGCTCGGCAAGTCGCGGGCGCTGGCGGCGCTCGCGGCCATTCTTGTCGTGCTCGGCGGCATTGCCCAGATCTACGTCATCATTATCGGCGGCCAGGCGTACCCGATGCCGCTCTATCCAGGAAAAGATATCGTCAGCAGCAGTTTCTTCGATGGCACGGTGGCGGTGTATTCACCGAGCCTGCCCGAGGTGGTCCTCGGCATCGGCGGCATGGGACTGGCGCTCGTCATGGCGGCCTTCGCCATGAGAGTGCTCCCGTTCCTGCCGCAAAGCCTGTCGGATGCCGACGCCGACCCGCATCACAAGGCAGAAGCCGCCAAGGCCGCTTAATATTATTTTTCACCGCAAAGGCGCAAAGAACGCAACGATTATATTATTTGAATTTAATTGGGCATCTAATCACGATTATCTTTGCCCCCTTTGCGTCTTTGCGGTGAACAATCTTATTCAAGGAGGTGACGCATGAACCGTCTGCTCATCTCCGCCGCTCATAAATCCTCGGGCAAGACCACGCTGTGCGTCGGCTTGTGCGCCGCCCTGCGCGCCCGCGGACACGTCGTCCAGCCGTTCAAGAAAGGCCCCGATTTCATCGACCCCATGTGGCTGTCCCTGGCCGCCGGACGCGACTGTCACAACCTCGATTTCTATCTCATGGGGCGCGACGAAATCCTGCGCAGCTTCGCGGCGCGTTCCCGCGGCGCGGATATCTCCCTGATCGAAGGCAACAAGGGCTTGTACGACGGTCTGAGCCTCGACGGCAGCAACAGCAACGCGGCGCTCGCGACCTTGCTCGAAACCCCGGTGGTGCTGGTCATCGACGCGCGCGGGATGACCCGTGGCATCGCCCCGCTGATCCTGGGTTACCAGGCCTTCGATCCCCAAATACGCATAGCCGGCGTCATCCTCAATCAGCTGGGCGGATCCCGGCACGAGGCGAAACTGCGCGCCGTCATCGAACACTACACCGACGTACCGGTGCTGGGAGCGGTGCATCGCGATGACCGGCTCGCCATCGTCGAACGTCACCTGGGCCTCATGCCCAGCAACGAAGCCAGCGCAGCCATGGAAAAAATCGACACGATCGCGGCGTTAGTGGCTGCTTCCGTTGATCTCGATCGCCTGATCGCCGTTTCCTCCCAGGCGCCGGCGCTCGCGGAAATCTCTCCCTCACCCTCATTCCCTCTCCCGCCGCAAGCGGGAGAGGGAGGCGAGCCGAGCGCGCTGCGCGCGACTTCGATAAGACTTGGTATCCCCCGCGACGCCGCCTTTGCCTTCTACTACCCGGGCGATCTCGAGGCGCTGCGCGCCGCGGGCGCCGAGCTGGTCACGATCGACACGTTAAAGGACGCCAGGCTGCCCGAAGTGGACGCGCTGTTCATCGGCGGCGGATTTCCCGAGGTATTCATGGAACAACTGGAGGCCAATGCCTCGCTGCGGCATGAAATTCGGCAAGCCATTGAAAACGGCCTCCCGGCCTATGCCGAGTGCGGGGGCCTCATGTATCTGGCGCGCAGCATTTCCTGGCGCGGCAAGCGCTGCGAAATGGCGGGGGTGATTCCCGGCGACGTCGTGATGCATGACCGCCCCATGGGACGAGGTTATGTGCAACTGCGGGAAACCGGCAAGAACCCGTGGCCGTTATCGGGGGCGGCGGATGTCCGCGCGCACGAATTCCATTATTCCAGTCTGGAGAATCTCGCTCCCGGCACGGTCTACGCCTACGACGTGATGCGCGGCAACGGGGTGGACGGACAACATGACGGCATCGTCCACAAGAACTTGCTGGCCTGTTATGCGCACCTGCGCGATCTGGAGGACAATCACTGGACCAGGCGGTTCGTCCAGTTTGTGCGCCAGCAACGGCGAACGAACGGGAAGCATCAGGCTGCCCGCTAATACGACGGTTCAAGAATTATTGTTAAAGGCTCACGGTATCTACAAGAGGAATTATTCATGATCACCATTACCCCCGAGGCCGCCGCGCAAATACGCCAATCGGCGGAAGTCTCCAGCTCCCAGGGCATGCATCTGCGCATCGCCGTGCGCCGGGAAGACGACGGCACGTTTGTCTATGGAATGGGCTTCGATGAAATGGGCGATGACGATGCGTTGCTCGCTTCCGAAGGCATCAATGTTGTCGTCTCCAACACCAGCAAGGATTTTCTTATCGGTGCAACGCTCGATTTCGTCGAGATCGGTCCCGGGGAGCACCAATTCATATTCATCAACCCCAACGATCCAGCGCATGCCGCCGCATCGAAATCCGGGGGCGGCGCACCTGAAAAAGAGTGATCCCGTCCTCTGCCGCAGCCGAAGCCGCCGTCCGTCCCGGCGCGTAAGAGATACCCGTCGGAAATAGAGGGTATAAGGAAGGACACAAAAATGTTTCCCGGGCACCGTAACAACATGGCGTGCCGGATCAGCAACGAAGATCGTAGTATGATAGCCGGATTATCGAGGTGGTAAATCGTCTGCCGGACTTCAGGCCATGGGTGCTGACCGGCGACCCGAACCGGCTTGATTCATGCCGCCTCAATAATCTACCCTGTTAACGTCCAAAGGATTTCCGCCGTTCACGAGTGCGGCAAAAACATGAGCGCTTCACCGGGACAGACCGACCCCAGCCAATCGCGACTGGCGACCTGGATTTCGCCTGCCGACGGCTGGCGGCGGAAATCCTACCGGTTGTTCCTGAATCGCCTGACGCTCCCCTTGATCCTCCTGGCGGCTGTCTTCGCCGCCATTGGAGCGGCTTCGTTTACCGTCATGAACCATCCCCAGCATGCCGACAAACTTTACCCCGCCCTGGCATTGCTGTTGCTCACCGGCATGGCGCTGATCTGGCTGATCGTCGCGCGCGTGCGGCACAATCTGGTAGAGCCGCTCGCCCATCTGCGCAGCTGGTCAGCACGCATGAGTGACGGCAATCTTTCGGCGCGCCTCCCGGTGCCTCCGCGTGGCGAGTTTCGCGAACTGGCGATTGACATCAACCGGTTGAGCGACGAGCTGAAGTCGCTGACTATCGACATGGACGCGCGCGTGCGCGCCCAGACCGTGCGCCTGGCGCGTAAAACCCAGTCGCTGGACATCCTTTACGATGTCGCCTCGAGCCTCAGCCAGCACGGCGATCTCGACAAGTTGCTCGAAAGCTTCCTCGACACCTTTATCGAGCTGGTGGACGCGCGCGCCGCCACGGTGCGGGTATTGACCGACGACGGCCAGACGCGTCTCGTCGCCAGTCGCGGGCTGGCGGCGGACGTGGTGGAAAAAGACCGCATGATGGATGCCGGTCTTTGTCAGTGCGGCTGGGCCGCGACCGCGGGGGGCATAAGAATTCAACACGGCACTCAATCCTGCGCCAAGCTCCTCGGCCTCCCCATGCTCAAGCACGACTGCCAGGAATTCGTCGTCGTGCCGGTGATTTATCAGGAACGCATTCTTGGCGTGTACAACCTCTTTCTCGACCGGCCGATATCCGCCATGGGCGAAGACATTCATGACCTGCTGAGCAGCGTGGGCAAGCACCTGGGGCTGGCGCTGGAAAAGGCGCGGCTCGACAGTCAGGCGCGCCAGATCGCCATCATGGAAGAGCGCAACATTATCGGCAACGAACTGCACGATTCGCTGGCGCAGGCGCTGGTGGGAATGCGCCTGCAGGTTAAAATGCTGGGCGAATCCCTGCACACGAAAGACTTGCGCACCTCGCAACACGAAGTACAGAACCTGAGAACCTCGGTTGAAGAAGCGCACGACAGTTTGCGCGAACTGCTGGCCAATTACCGTTTGAAGATCGATGAGCGCGGACTGGTGCCCGCCGTGGCCGGCATGGTGGAACGCTTCAGCGAAGAAACCGGAATCAACGTCTTCTTTCACAACGAGTGCCGGGATTTCAGCCTGACGCCACTCCAGGAGAGCCAGATTTTTCATATCATCAAGGAAGCGCTGTCGAATATCGGCAAGCACAGCAACGCGCGCAATGCGCGCATTCTGCTGCACGGCGAAGGCAAAGGTGGCTATTCATTGCTGATCGAGGACGACGGTGAAGGCATGTCCCCGGTCTCGGCAGCGCGGCCGGGTGAACACATCGGACTCTCCGTCATGCGCGAGCGCGCTGAACGTCTGCCCGGCGAGCTCACCATTGAAAGTGAACCCGGCGAAGGCACGCGAATCGTGCTAACATTTCCCGTCACCCCGGCCAGAGCGGCCGAGACAAAATAACAAAACAGGGCTAAAGATTGCGTGTACTGCTGATCGATGACCATGCTCTGGTCCGCAAGGGACTGGAGGAATTGCTGCGCAGCCGTGGCGTTGAGGTCGTAGCGTCGGCTGGCAGCGGTGAGGAAGGCATTAAGCAGGCTCTCGCTCTGTCGCCCGAAGTCATTCTGCTGGACATCAAAATGCCGGTCATGAACGGTATTGAAACGCTGGAACGATTGCGCGCCAGTAACGTCACGGTGCCGATTCTGATGCTGACCATGAGCCGGGATGACGCCGATCTGCGCGCCGCCCTGCGCGGTGGCGCCGCCGGTTATCTGCTCAAGGACATGAATCCCGAGGACCTGGTACCGGCGCTCGACGCGGCGATGCGCGGCGACAACGTCGTGGCCAAGGAGATGGTGGGATCTCTCACGCGCATCGTTCAGGGCCAGACCAGTGAAACACCGCGCCGTTCCGCCGCCCCGCTTTCCGAGCTCACTCCGCGTGAAATGGAAATCTTAAGCCACGTCGCCGAAGGACAAAGCAACAAGACGATAGCGCGCGCGCTCACTATCACGGACGGAACCGTCAAGCTCCACGTCAAGGCCATCCTGCGCAAACTGGGGGTGCATTCGCGCGTGGAAGCCGCGGTCATCGCGGTCGAACAGGGTCTGGGCCGCAAAAAAATCCAGCATAACGACGGCTAGTACTTAGAGCCTCTAAGGAAGGTCTGATTAATCCAAAAACGTAGGGTGCGCCCTGCGCACCGATCGACGAAATGGTGCGTGGGACGCACCCTACATCGAATTATTCAGAGGTTCCCTAACAAAACGAATCTGTCCGGGTACTTAGTCAGCGGCGGTGGGCTCGAACCACTTGAGTCTACCGTGCAACTCCACCACATCGCCGACGATGATCAGGGTAGGCGCCTTGACATGCGCCTTGTCCACGATTGACGGCAGGGTTTCCAGGTCTCCGGTCAAGACACGCTGATTACGCGTCGTGCCTTGCTGCACCAGCGCCGCCAGCGTGGACGACGGCATGCCGTGCCGTATCAGCTCGCGGCAGATCGTATCGATGCCGTGCAGACCCATGTAGAAAACGATGGTCTGGCGCGGCTGCACCAGCGCCTTCCAGTTGAGATTAACCGTCCCGTCCTGGAGATGCCCGGTGACGAACACCACGGACTGGGCATAGTCACGATGTGTCAGCGGTATGCCGGCGTAGGCGGCGCAGCCCGCCGCCGCGGTAATGCCCGGCACCACCTGAAACGGTATGCCTTCGGCGGCCAAGGTGTCGATCTCCTCGCCTCCGCGCCCGAAGATGAACGGGTCGCCGCCCTTGAGCCGCACGACCTGCTTGCCCTCCCTGGCCAGGCGCACCAGGAGGTGATTGATGTCTTCCTGGGGAATGGCATGGTTGTCGCGCTCCTTGCCGGCGTAAATACGCTCGGCGTCGCGCCGTATCAAATTCAACACCGCCGGCGACACCAATCGGTCGTAAACCACGACATCGGCCTGCTGCATCAGGTGCAGCGCGCGGAAGGTGAGCAAATCCGGATCGCCCGGACCGCCGCCCACCAGATACACTTCCCCGACCGGCGCCCGGCTGCCGTCGACAGCCTCGATTCTCCGCTGCAAGGCCTTCTCCGCCGCGGCATCCTGTCCGGAATAGACAAGCTCGGCGACCGGCCCTTGCAATACCTCTTCCCAGAACCGGCGGCGGCGCGGCGGATGAGCAAAGCGCAGCTTCACGATGTCTCGAAATTTGACCACCAGTTTCGCCAATCGGCCGTAACCGGCGGGGATCAAGGTTTCGAGGCGCGCGCGAATGAGGCGCGCCAGCACCGGGGACGATCCTCCGGTCGACACCGCCACGATCACCGGTGAGCGGTCGATGATGGACGGCATGATGAACGTGCACAGATCCGGCTGGTCCACGACGTTCACCGGAATATTGCGCGCCTTGGCGGCCTCCGAAACCCGGCGGTTGACCGACTTGTCGTCCGTCGCCGCAATGACCAGCGCGCAACCGTCCAGCATCTCGGGGCGGAATTCCCGTGCGACGTGCCTGATCTTGCCGTTCGCCACCCAGCGGTTGACGGTCTCGCTCGCGCTGGGCGCATACACCGTTACCTGTGCGCCGGCCTCCAGCAGTAACGTTACCTTTCGTGACGCCACCTCCCCGCCCCCGATCACCGCGCAGGGACGGTTCTTCAGATCAAGAAAAATGGGAAGAAAATTCATGCTGGAATTATACCCCGGATTAGCGTTTCAACAGCGGGCAGCATGTATATCTTCAGTGATATCCATGAAGCGATGGATGGATTACTGAGAGGATAAATCATGAAGTGAAGTTGGCGGAGGGGGTGAGATTCGAACTCACGAGGGGCGTAAGCCCCTGCCAGTTTTCAAGACTGGTGCCTTAAACCGCTCGGCCACCCCTCCAAATAAACGGGAATCAACAAACTCATTTCACGCCTCCGGTTTCGCCGTCAAAGCGCTCCGGCCGCGGAAGAATACCGTATTGCCGGCTGGCGCACTACCTACTCCCTGCATGCTTCTTGATCAGCAGGCTCTCAATCAAAGTTTCTCGATCACAGGACGTTCATGCCGGTCAAAATGAAGGTGGATATGCCGGCTGGCATGCGCGCGGGAAATCGTCTCGACAGGAAGGTGCATGGCCTCGGCGATCTGGTCGTCGGTGACATAGGGCGGTGGCTCGGTGCGGCGGTTGTGTTGCCCATAACGGCGCAGGTTCCAGAGCACCCACAGGGTGAGCACCAGCCACATGACAAAAACCGCGGAGCCGTAATTGACAAGCTGTTCCGCAAAAGCCTCGTAGCCACCGAGAGTGATCATGCGGTCAACAAAAAGATAGACGCCGATGAACCACAGAGCCAGACTCAGCAGCGGCGTGACCAGGTAAACCCATAGCCCCCAGAACAGGACCGTGATCATCAGCTCCGCCACGCGGCGGGAAAAAACGATAATCGGATGGTCGAGAAAATAATGCCGCTGGTTGGGGGCCGACCGCGCCCACACGAGCAGATCGCGCAGGCGGCGTTTGGGACTTCTCCATACCGCGTATTGCGTCTTGCCGTATTTGTAGATGCCTTTCGGGACCGCGACAACCGTGGTGGCGGCGCTGATAAGCCAATAAACCGCCGGATACCAGATCGCCCAGAAGAGATAGCGGATCAAACCGCGGCGTTCGTAGAAGCTGTCGAGGATGAGCCCCACCGTAAACTGCGCCAGGCAGGTAAAGGCCAGAATCACGCCGGTCCAGCCGGGAATGAGAGTTTGTACCGCAAGCGACGGTGGCCAGCTGCCGCGCGGGAGATAATTGGTGCCGATCCAGCAGACAACGGTGAAAGCAAAAGCATAACACCACAAGACGCCCACCCAATACTCCGCATACACCGACCACATGCGCCGGCTGGTCCAACTGAATATTTTCTTGGTGTACCGGATGGCCGCCTCCACGCCACCCTGCGCCCAGCGCAGGCGCTGTTTCCACAAGGTTCGCAGGCTCTCGGGCACCAGGATCCACGTCAGCGCATGCGGCTCGTAGCGGATATCCCAGTGCCGCAGCTGCAGCTTCCAGCTGACGTCGATGTCTTCCGTGACGGTTCCGGGGGACCAGTATCCCACGGAATGCAGCGCCGCGCGCCGGAAGCAGGTGTTGACGCCCGAGACGGTGAAGATGCGTCCAAGCTTGCGCTGGGTACGCTTGATCATGCCGACGATGGCGGAGAACTCGCCGATCTGGATGCGCGCCAGAAGGCTCGCGCGGTTGACGACGCGCGGGTTGCCCGTGACCGCGCCGACGCGCGGGCCTTCGAGGAAATGCCGGATCATCCAGAACAGCGCGTTTTTGTCGAGCAGCGCATCAGCGTCGATGCACATCAGGAACTCGGACGAACTGGCGATGGCACCGGCCTTCAGCGCCATGGCCTTGCCCATGTTCCGCGTGAGCGTCACCACGCGCAGACGCCCTATTTTTCCAACCAGTTCTTGCAGTATCTCACCGGTGCGGTCGGTGCTGCCATCGTTGATGGCAATGATTTCAAAATCCGGATATTTATTCTGGGCAAGTTGCGTGAGCGCGTCGTGGATGACCACTTCCTCGTTGTGGCACGGAACCAGAATCGCGACGCGCGGATACACCTCAAGTCTGGGCACGTCTCTCTCTTTCCGCTCGCGCCGGATATAAAATATGATCGCCCCCATCATCCAGAAGATCGCCATGAACAGGGGGTAGAAAAAGACAAAAAAGAATACGGCCTGCATGGCTACTTCTCTTTCCCTTCCGCCGGTCTCCCGGTCATCTCGGGAGCCACCACGTAATGGACCGGCGAGGCGTCGGCATAATCATCCGGTCCATAGCCATAATGTTTGACTCCCAGCCCGCGCAGCAGACGCAACCGCGCGGCAAGCTCGCGATCGCCCTCTTTCGGCGCCCATCCCAGGATGGCAAGCGCCTCGGTGGGAGAATTTTTGACAGCTTCAGCGCGTGTCTCGAGGTCCTTGCGGGAAAGGCCGGCATCCAGGCGTACCACCTCGAAATCGTACTGGCGATTCACCGGAGGCGCTCCTTCGAGCCCGAATTTCACGATCGGATGGTAATAACTCATAAGATGGCGCACGCGAGTTTCAGTCTGCGCCGGCGGCGAATCGAACACCACGCCGCTGAACCAGCTGAGGCGCGCCATATCGGTATACAGATCGTCCATATCCTTAACGGGAACCGATGTCGGCAGGCTGAGGTAAATCCGCTGGATACGCAGGCGCGTGAGAATCTGGTGCAGAACTCGGTTGAGCACATCGGCGGCGACCGGCATCTGGCGGTTGTGGAAAAAAGCCTCGCGCCGGTCGGCGGTAAACGGGGAAACCATAACTGTATTGGCGCCGAGAATCTGGAGCCGGTCCAGCACTCGGGAGAGCAGCTCCTCCTGTTTGGCTTCCGAAACGCCCTTGAACGGATCGAGACTGAACTGTACGACACGCTGATCCGCCAGCCGGTATTTGTACTGCAAGTCGTCGATAAAGCCGATCAACGAAGGGGTGTTGCGAACGATAACCCGCTTGATGCGAGGCAGTTCAGCGAGCGTGGTCGGACCGTTGTCCATACTCAGATAAAAGCGTATTCCGGCGCGCGTCATTTCTTCGACAAGGACCTGATCATAGTATCCGTAGGGCCAGGCGATGGCACGGGGAGCAAAACCCAGATGTCGTTTGAACTCGGCAACGGATTGCGCAAGGTCGTCACGGATGCGCTGGCGAAATTCCGCCTCGCTCTCATAGGAGCGGGCTTCCTTGGAGTAGCGCCGGGTCGTGGTGGCGGCGGCTTCATTGCCCTGAGGATTGGACGGAATGCCGCGATGCAGATCGTGGCTGTGAGAGATGATCTCGACCAGAGGATTGCGGCGCAACTTGCGCAGGTCATCCCATGCCATCAAACGCCCTTGATACTCGGGCGGTGTGTGCGCGCCATCGGCCCAGACACCGACCACGCTGACCACGGACGGAAACCCGTAAAGCTTGAGCAACGGCGCGACAAACTCGCTGTAACTGTGCAGGGCATCGTCAAATGTCAGCAGGACGGGCTTGTCCGGCAAGCGCGCCTTGCCTTCCTGCGCTTTGGTCAGCAGGTCGAGGCTCACCGGCTGGTAACCGTTGTGCTTGAGATAATCCATCTGGGCGACAAACAGCGAACGGCTGACGTTGTAGGGCTCACGCCCCGGATCCGGCGGCACATCGTGGTACACCAGTGCCGTCAGTTCCGTGGCATAAGCGCACGGAACGATAATGAGCATCCAGAAGAACGCGGCGACACGCCCGACCAAGATCAAAAGAGCCACCGGAACATGGCATTCAAGGAGGTTTCGTATTCACTGGCACCGTCATAAACGCGCCGCCCGTAGCCCACACCGACCAGCAATGCCGTGCGATTCGTGAGATCGTAATCCTGCTCGTACCGCACGCCCCATGTGGCGCGCCCGGCAAATCCCTGCTGATCGTAGAGACCCAGGCTCAGGTAGAGATGGTCGACGTGACGCGGGAAACGCGAGTCGTAGACGAAGTCGGTCTTGTGCAGCACCGATACGCTCCGGTCATGGGAGGGATTGAAATAGATCGCGTTGTCCAGCGTATTGTCGGACTGGTAATACTCGAGGAACACCCGCTGCTCCCGCTTGGGTTTCATTTCGTAGGCGTAACCCAGCGAGGTAAACAGCGTGGTACGACGATTCGTATCGGAGAAGTCATATCGCGAGGCAGAGGCGACCCACGACCACAGGTAATCCGCGGTATGAAAATCGGTGAAAACACTGGATTGCCTGGCATCGATCAGCTGAGCCTTGGCGCGTAACGGCAAATCCTCGGCAAAGGAGGTATGTGACGCGCCGAAACGCCACAGGTCGTTCGGCAGAAATACCACGCTCGTCAGGCTGCCATTCTGCCCGTTTCGATGTATGTCGTCGGAGAATTCCTGGGTGACCACGACGTTGTTGCGGAACTCATGCACTATCCCCACGCCCAGCCGATCCTGCTTGCCCGTCTGGAATTCATCGTAACTCGAGTGCGTATTCGCGTAGCGTGCATAGACATGCGTGCGGTCCGCGAGACGGCGGCTGACCGTGGCGCCCCATATCCACTCGCGTTTTCCCTGATCGGAAGTATTGGTGTTGACCTCGAGCCGCAGCTCGTGACGAAACAGCGCGGCACGTCTCGCCACGGCACTGGCGTAGGCCGCACTCAGATCGGCGTCATCCGGCAGGCGTCGCCGTCCATCGTCGAGAAGCGCAATCGCCTCGTTAGTCCTGCCAAGCTTGATCAGACAGTCGCTGACCGGAAGGATGAGGTAAGGTTCGGGATCGGGGTAATCGTGAATGCGCTCATAACGCCTGACGGTGGCGCGACAGTCGCCCTTCCATGCCGTGACAATGACAATGTCGCGCTCGAGGGGATAGGAGCCTGGATATTTCCCAAGCAATGCGGTAAGCACGGCGAGCCCGGCGTCGTAATGTCCCTCACGCGCCAGTTCCACGCCACGCCGATGTTCGGCATCGAGTTCCCGGGCGCTCTCGCGCTCGTTCTCGGCATGGCAAGGACTAATAGCGATCAGGAAAAAAAGATACGGCAGCAGACGTTTGAGAAGCGTCCCCAATACCATACAGATGCTTGACCCCTTGTAATTTGCCTTAATTATAGCCGACGCCGGCCTTGGCTTCCGCTGACTCGTGGCGTGAGATTCAGGGGTTTTTAACGGAGATTACGGTCGCAAGGTATCGAGACCGCTCATGTAAGTACGAAGCACGGTGGGAATGGCGATCGTCCCATCCGCCTGCTGATAATTCTCCATGATCGCCACCAGCGTGCG
>ERZ1292633.2171-Hain-H41-02um-R1-2171-length-20372-cov-14_pt1 | contig 20372 bp, 19 predicted proteins | sample MGYA00564406_ERZ1292633 | MGnify/ENA primary metagenome ERZ1292633 (study PRJEB36523, sample SAMEA6512639) | groundwater metagenome | collected 2019-01-08 | study: AquaDiva: Metagenomics assemblies of 32 groundwater samples
TCAATTTCATCTACCGCCACGAGAAGTTGTTACCCATGTATCCGTCTAGTACAGCGGCTTGACAATCCGGCCTTTTCGGCGTATAAACGCCGCATAGGAACGGATCTTTCAAAGGAGCCGACGATGCCTGATCCACTGGCCAAGACGGCCGATATCGATACGGATGTGTCGCAGCGTTTCAGTGCAATGTTCGAGGAGATGTCGTACCAGCCCGCTCCGCCGGAAACGGCCTTGGCCCGGTCGAGCGGTCGGAGACCCGGACGGTCAGCCCTTCCTGCCCAGCAGGAAGGCAGCCCCCGCCGCGACGGCCGGACCCTCGCCGCGATGATCGCCGCCTGCCGGTTCGACTACCCGCCGCACCCCTACATCACCGAGGCGAACTTCCCGCTCACCGGCAGCCCGGTCGCGGACGTTGCGGACATGCTGACGGTCAGCCAGAAGGACCTCGGCGGCCAGAACATGACCACCACCCAGATCGAGGTTGCCATCGACAGGCAGGGCTTCCGACCCGCCACCCTCGCCGAGCAGCTCGCCTACGCCAAGGCGAAGTGGAACGGCAAGGACTGGGTGTTCGCCCTCGGTTCCTCCTGGGTGGGCCCCGACGGCCACCGCCGCGTCCCGTACCCGTACCTGTGCGAGGGTGCTGACGGCCGCTGGTTGAACCTGTACTGGGACGACCCCGAGTACCGCTGGTACGACGGCTACCTGTTCCTGGTCGTTCGCAAGTAGCGCTTGGTCCCTTGGGCGCTTCGTCCTTGGTTCAGCACTTGGACACGGACTGCCCGCACTACGTCGTAGTGCGGGCAGTTTTTTCGTTTCTCCCTTACCTCGCGGCTGCCACAACCGCTTGTCATCCCGAGAGCAGCCGAGGGATCCCTCCGATTGACAGGGAACCGCGCGATTCCGTCATGAGCCGACCATGGTACGAAAAACGGAGGGATTTCTCCGCTCCGCTTCGATCGGAATGACAGAAAATGACGGGTGCCCTTTCTTATCGCGCCGTCTTCCGTTTGTGGGCTTTCTTGACCGCTTTCTTGATGGCGGGGACGTCCATGCCGAAGCGGCTGATGAGCTCGACGGGGGAGCCGGATTCGCCGAAGACGTTCGGGACGCCGACGAACTCCTGGATGGTCGGTCGGACCTTGGCGAGGTACTCCGCGACCGCACCGCCGAGTCCGCCGGTGATCTGGTGTTCCTCGACGGTGACGATGGCGTCGCAGGTTTCGGCGGCATGCAGGACGGCCTTTTCGTCGAGCGGCTTGATGGTGTGCGAGTTCACGACCATGACGTCGAGCCCTTCCTCCACGAGCTCTTCGGCGGCGAGGAGCGCGTTATGGACCAAGGGACCGCAGGCGATGATAGCGACGTCCTTGCCGGAGCGGAACGTCGTCGCCTTGCCGATTTCGAATGGCGTCTCGGCGGTGGTGAAGACCGGCGTCTTCTCGCGGGCGAAGCGGACGTAGCATGGGCCTTTGAACTCCGCGATGGCGAGCGTGGCTTTTTCCGCTTCGACGGCGTCGCAGGGGGCGATGATGGTGATGTTCGGGATCGGCCGCATGATGGCGATGTCCTCGATGGCCTGGTGCGTGGCGCCGTCCGGACCGACCGAGACGCCGGCGTGGCTGCCGATGATCTTCACGTTCACGTCGTTCAGACAGATATTGGTGCGGACCATTTCCCAGGCGCGCCCCGGGCAGAACATCGCGTACGAGGTGATGAAGGGGATCTTGCCGCCCATGGCGAGTCCTGCCGCGCCAGCCGCCAGGAACTGCTCGTGGACGCCGACCTGGATGAAGCGTTCCGGGAACTTCTTCTTGAAATCGAGGTTGCGGGTGGATTCGGTCAGGTCGGCGCAGACGACCACGACGTTCGGGTCCTTCTCCGCCGCGGCGATGACGCCCGTGCCGTATCCGTCGCGCGTCGGCTTCTGCGCGATCTTGGAATCGAGCAGGTCCATCGCGAGTTTCGCTTCGGTGCGGATCATATTACAATTTCGCGAGTTCGGCCTCGAGCTTGGCGCCGACGGCCTTCAGCTCGTCCACGGCCGCTTCGGCCTGGCCGGGCTTGAACGGCTGGCTGTGCCAGATGAAGTTGTTCTCCATGTAGGAGACGCCCTTGCCGGGGATGTTGTGCGTCAGGACGCAGATCGGCTTGTCGAACAGCGACTTGGTGGCTTCAAGAGCGTCGACCACGGCCGAGACGTTGTTGCCGTCGCAGTCGATGACGTGCCAGTTGAACGCTTCGTATTTCTGACGCAGCGGTTCGAGCGGCATGATGTCCTCGGTGCGCCCGTCGATCTGGATGTTGTTTCGGTCGACGATGCAGACGAGGTTGTCGAGCCGGTACTTGCCGGCGAAGAGCATCGCTTCCCAGTGGAGACCGGCCTCGTGCTCGCCGTCGGAGGTCTGGCAGAACACGCGCCACTTCTTCTTGTCCATCTTGCCCGCGTACGCGAGTCCGGTGGCCTGCGCGAGTCCCGCGCCGAGCGGACCGGAGGTCGTTTCCGCGCCTGGAAGCTTCAGGCGTTCCGGGTGGCCCTGGAGGCGCGAGCCCAGGCGGCGGAGCGTTTTCAGCTCTTCGGCCGGGAAGTATCCGGACTCCGCCATGGCGGCGTAGCGGATCGGGCAGGCGTGGCCGTTCGAGAGGATCAGCCGGTCGCGATCTTCCCACGCCGGATTTTTCGGATCATGGTTGAGCGCGTGGAAGTACAGCACGGCGAAGACGTCGGCCATGCCGAGCGGCCCGCCTTGGTGTCCCGAGCCCGCGTGCGCCACCATCTCGATCGTCGAAATCCTCAGCTGATTAGCGATGATCTCGAGTTCCTTGATGCGCTTGTCGCTGAGGTGTCCCATAATCCTCTTTAATGTTGCCAGTATACCGCGTAGAGACCCTTCGGGTCCACGCGGCAAGCCACGACGAAAAATCCCCCTTCGCCGGAGGCTTCGGGGGACTTTCGCCGCTATGCGGAGGTTTTTCCTTCTTCTTTCACTTCGTCGGCGGCGACGAGGCCGGTCTGCGAGCGGAGCAGCGAGGCATAGGCGCCGTTCTTGGCGACGAGTTCTCCGTGCCGTCCCTGCTCGACGATGCGCCCGCCCTTCAGCACCAGGATGCGATTCGCGTCCCGGACGGTGCGCAGACGGTGCGCGATGATGAACGTCGTACGGCCTTTCATCAGCATCTCGAGCGAGCGCTGGATCTCCTCCTCCGTCTTGCTGTCGAGGTTGGAGGTCGGCTCGTCGAGGATGAGGATCTTCGGGTTGCGGATGAAGGCGCGGGCGAGGGCGACGCGCTGGCGCTGTCCGCCCGAGAGCTTGAGGCCGCGCTCGCCGACGACCGTGGCGTATTTGTCCGGGAGCCCTTCGATGAAGGAATCGAGTCTGGCCAGCTTGGCGGCCTCGCGCATCTCCTCGTCGGTCGCGCCCGGGCGGCCGAAGCGGATGTTCTCGCCGAGCGACTCGTGGAGGAGCGGCAGGTCCTGGGGCACCAGCCCGATCTGCGAGCGGAGCGAGCGCAGATTCACGTCCTTGGCATCGACGCCGTCATAGAGGATCGCGCCGTCCTGCGGCAGGTGGTAGCGGCCGATCAGGTCGATGAGCGTCGTCTTGCCCTCGCCCGACTCGCCGACGACGGCGATGCGCTCGCCGGGCTCCGTCCTGAAGCTGACGTCTTCGAGGACCGGGACGTCGTCGCGATAGCGGAACTGCACGTTCCGGAATTCGAGGCTGCCCTTCAGATCGAGCGTCTCGCCGCTCTCGTAGTCTTCCGGTTCGGCCTCCAGCAAGCCTTCGAGCTCGATATGGGTCGCCGAGGCGCGCGTCAGGTTGCGCAGCTGCCACTGGACGAACTGTACGTGGCCGAAGATGCCCATCGTGTACGCGGCCACCGCGGTGAACTGGCCGACGGTGAAGGCGCCGTTCATGACGTTCAGGAGCGCGACCAAGAGGACCAGGGCCGACCCGCTGCGGGTGATCAGGTTCTGGCGGTTGTACATGCGCTCATCGAGCCGCGCATCGTAGCTCACGGCCTCGACGAATTTCCCGCGGTTGGCCTTCAGGCGCGCGCCGATCACGTCCTCGGTCGTCGTCGATTTCACCACGAGGATGTTGCGGATGGCGTCCCAAGCGACGGAGCTGACCTCGCGGTCGGCGGCGCGCCAGGCGAACTGCGAGCGCATCGCTTCCGGCAAGGTCTTGTACTTGTAGAAGACCAGCCCGGCCACCGAAAGGCCGAGGAGGAGCGAGATGCGCCAGTCGAGGAACGCCAGGTAACCCAGCATGGCCATGACGGTCAGCAAGGCGGGGAAGAGATAGAAGATGATGCCGGTGATGACGTAGAGCGTCTCCTGTTCGAACGAGGAGAGCTTCTGGGTCAGGTCGGCGTTGCGCTGGCCGTAATGGAAGGACAGCGGCTTGCGGAGCAAGATGTCGACGGTCCTGAGGCGATACTGGGAGATGGCGTCGTGCGCGATGATGGTGCCGCGCCGGCCGAGGTAGGTGCGGAAGGTCTCGGCGGCGTATTCGAGGACGAGCCAGCCGCCGACCCCGATCAAGATGGCCGTGAGCGCGCCGCTCTTCTGCGTGCCGTCGATGGCGCGTCCGAGCACGGTCGGTCCGATCATGCTCATGCCCGCGGCCAGGAGCGCCAAAAACGAGCACCAGAGGACGATGGCCTTGTAGGGGGCGAGCAGTCGGATGACGTAGCGGATGAAATCGCGCATAGGAGGGCGGGAAAGAGCCAGTATATGCGCGAAAAAACCTCCCGTCAAGGAGGCTTTTCAGGTCCGGTTCAGTCCGCCGTCCGTTCGGCGGTCGGCGGCGGCGATGTCGGATTGACCCAGCCGGGCGGGATGAACGGCGTCGTCGCTGGCGTCGGAGCCGCCGCCGGCGTCTTCTTGCGGACGACGGCCGTCAGGAGGAAGAGCATCAGCGTCACGAGGAGGAGGGAGAAGATCAGGATGGCGACGGTGAGAGGGTCGCGTGCGCGCTTTCGCATATCATTCCTCGAATTCCACGTCCGCGCGCAAAGCGTCCAGCGACTTGGCGGGCGCGCCGGAATTGAAGACCGCGCTTCCTGCGACGAGGCGATCGGCCCCGGCGTCTGCCAGCCGCCGCGCGACGCCGACCGCGACGCCGCCGTCGACCTCGATGACGAGATCCGGGAACTTTTCGCGGAGCTCCGCCACCTTCTCGACGGCGACTTCCTGGAAGGCCTGCCCCATCCAGCCCGGATGGACGCCCATGACCTGCACGACATCCGCTTCGGCTATCGCGGCCTCGATGTCCGCGACGGGCGTCTCCGGATTGATCGAGATGCCTGCCTCCATGCCGTAGGACTTGGCGACGCGGAGCGCTTCGGCCAGGTCCTCGACGGATTCGGCGTGGATGAGCACGCGCTGGCAGCCGGCCAGGGACCAGGCATCGAGCCGTTCGAGCGGATCTTCCACCATGAGATGCGCCTCGTACGGCATCGGCAACGGCATCTTCCGGAACCGCTCGGGGTCGGCCCAGGTGGAGTTGTCGACGAATTTTCCGTCCATCACGTCGATCTGCACCGTCTGGCACGACCCTTCGACGGACTCGACCTTGCGTCGCAATTCCTTCTCGTCCTTCGCGAGGATCGCGGGGATGATCTCAACGGGCATTGTCTTCGTATTCGCTTATTTTCGTGAGGCGTCGGGCGTGGCGTTCTTCGCCGCTGAACTCCGTCGTGATGAAGGCGTCGATGACGGGCTTGGCGTCCTCGATCGTCCGCTTCCAGCCGGAGAGGCACAGCACGTTGGCGGCGTTGTGCTCGCGCGTCATGCGGGCCTCGTCGGCGGTGGCGACGACGGCCGCGCGGACGCCCCTCACCTTATTGGCCGCCATGCAGACGCCCTGGGCGGAACCGCAGACGAGGATGCCGAAGGAGTCGGGGTCGGCGGCGACCGCCTCGGCCACGGCGAACGCGTAGTCCGGATAGTCGTCGTCGGGGTCGTTGAACGTGTTGCCCAGGTCCTTGAGCTCCTCATTGAGGCCATCAAGATAGGCCGCGATCTCGACTTTCAGCTCATGCCCGGCGTGGTCGGAACCGAGGTAGATCATATGGACCCCATTATACAGCATTCCGACCATTTACAAGGCGGGAAAACCCCTCTAATGTACCTTTATATACGTTGAATGCTATGGCCGCACCCAATTTCCCGGAACTCGAAGAGAAACTCCTGAAGGAATGGGAGGAAAAGGGCATTTTCAAGAAGACGCTCGAGAAGCCCGCCCCGAAGGGCGATTTCGTGTTTTTCGAGGGGCCGCCGACGGCTAACGGCAAGCCGGGCATCCACCATGTCCTGGCCCGCGCCTTCAAGGATCTCATCCCGCGCTTCAAGACGATGCAGGGCTACCGCGTCGATCGGAAGGCCGGTTGGGACACGCATGGCCTGCCGGTCGAGCTCGAAGTCGAGAAACAGCTCGGGCTGAAGAACAAGAAAGATGTCGAGGCTTACGGCGTCGAGAAGTTCAACGAGAAGTGCCGCGAATCCGTCTGGACGTACCTCGACGAATGGGTGCGCATGACGAAGCGCATGGGCTACTGGGTCGACATGGAGCATCCGTACGTCACCTACAAGAACGAATACGTCGAGTCCGTCTGGAACATCGTCGCGGAAATCGAGAAGAAGGGCCTCCTCTATAAGGGGCACAAGATCGTCCCGTACTGCGCCCGTTGCGGCACGGCGCTTTCGTCGCACGAAGTCGCGCAGGGATATAAGGAAGTGACAGAGACGTCGCTCTACGTCCGTTTCAAGGTGAAGGGGGAGAAGGACACCTATTTCCTGGCTTGGACGACGACGCCCTGGACGCTCCCTTCGAACACCGCGCTTGCCGTCGGCCCCGACGTCCAGTACGTGAAGGCCGAGAAGGACGGCGTCGACTACATCCTCGCGAAAGAACGCCTGTCCGTCCTCGGCGACGCGGAAATCGTCGAGATGATGAAAGGCTCCGACCTCGTCGGGATGGAATACGAGCCCCTCTTTTCGTTCCTGCCGCTTTCGAAGCCGGCGCACCGCGTCGTGCCGGGAAGTTTCGTCTCGACCACCGACGGCTCCGGCATCGTGCACATGGCCCCGTTCGGCGAGGACGACATGAACGTCATCAAGGAGAACGATTTCCCCGTCCTGATGACGGTCGGACTCGACGGCGCTTTCATCCCCGAAGTCACGCCGTGGGCCGGGAAGTTCGTGAAGGATGCCGACCCCGAAATCATCAAGGATCTCGAGTCGCGCGGACTCCTTTATAAGGAAGAGAAGTACACGCACGACTACCCGTTCTGCTGGCGCTGCTCGACGCCGCTCCTCTACTACCCGAAGGACTCGTGGTTCATCGCCATGAGCAAGCTGCAGAAGGAGCTCGTCGCGGGCAACGAAAAGATCAACTGGGAACCGGCGCACATCAAGGACGGGCGCTTCGGCGAATGGCTGCGCGGCATCAAGGACTGGGCGATTTCGCGCGACCGCTATTGGGGCACGCCGCTTCCGCTTTGGGAGTGCGAATGCGGCAAGGTCCGCGCCGTCGGATCGTTCGCCGAGATGAACGAGAAACGCTTCCGCAAGAACCGCTTCTTCATGGTGCGGCACGGCCGCGCCGTCAGCAATAAAAATGGCATCGTCAGTTCTTGGCCGGAAGTCAACGGCGATATCCATCTGACGGAAGAGGGTCACGCCAAAGTCATGGAGACGGCCGCGACGCTTAAAAAAGAAGGCGTCAATCTGATCGTTTCGTCGGATCTTAATCGCACCAAGCAGACCGCCGAACTGCTGAAGGAGGCGACGGGAGCCGAACTCGCGTTCGATGAACGTCTGCGCGAGCTCGATTTCGGCGAATATAACGGACGCAAGATCGAAGATTACGAGGCGCTCTTCCCGAACTATTGGATCGATAAGATCGACAAGGCGCCGCCAGGCGGCGAAACGCTGACGGACGTCCGCGCGCGCATGGTCGCGGCGGTGCTCGATCTCGACCGGAAATATCAAGGCAAGACCATCGCCATCGTCTCGCACGGCGATCCTCTTTGGGTGCTGGAAACGGCCATGACCGGGGAATGGGGCGTCGAAGCGCTCCGCCGTTTCGGGGATGATAATTACATAAGGACCGGTTCTTTCCGCGAGCTGTCCGTCCCGAACTGGCCGTTCGACCACAAAGGCGCCCTCGACGTGCACAAGCCCTTCATCGACGGCGTCACCATCGCCTGCGAGTGCGGCAAGGAGATGAAGCGCGTCCCCGAGGTCTTAGACGTCTGGTTCGACTCGGGCGCCATGCCGTTCGCGCAGTGGCACTATCCGATGGAAAACAAGGAGAAAGTCGATGCCGGCGCGGCGTATCCGGCCGACTTCATCTCCGAAGCCATCGATCAGACGCGCGGCTGGTTCTACACGCTCCTGGCCGTCTCGACGCTGCTCGGCAAGGAACCCAGCTACAAGAACGTCATCTGCCTCGGCCACTTGCTCGATTCGAAAGGCCAGAAGATGTCGAAGTCGAAGGGCAACGTCGTGAACCCGTGGGACATGTTCGCCAAGTACGGCGCCGACGCCGTGCGTTTCCATCTCTACACCGTGAACCAACCCGGCGAAGCCAAGCGCTTCGACGAGAAGGAAGTCGACGGCGTGGTGAAGAAGCTGTTCCTCATCCTCTGGAACGTCCTCTCGTTCTGGAAGATGTATGCGGGCGACGCGAAGGCGTCCTCCGAAGCGCCGAAAGCCGCGCATACGCTTGATGCCTGGATCATCTCCGAACTGAACGCCGTCACCAAGAACGTCACCGACAGCCTTGAGAAGTTCGACGTCGTCACCGCCGGCCGCGCCATCTCCGACTTCACGAACGACCTCTCGACCTGGTACCTGCGCCGTTCCCGCGATCGCTTCAAGAACGGCAACGATGAGGAAAAAGCTTCCGCCGTCGCCACGCTCGGCCACTGCCTGCTGACCATCTCGAAACTTCTCGCGCCGTTCACGCCTCACGTCGCGGAAGGACTCTACAAGGAATTGGGCGGCGAGAAAGAATCGGTTCACCTCGACGTGTGGCCTTCGATTCCCCCTCTTGAAGCAAGAGGGGGCGAGGGGGAGTTATCGGCTCAGATGAAGCGCGTGCGCCAGGCCTGCTCGCTCGGCCTCGAGAAGCGCGCCGCCGCCGGGCTACCCGTGCGCCAGGTGCTCGCCAAGCTGACGATCAAGGCCGAATGGGCCTTCGAGCCGTGGATGCTCGAGATCCTCGCGGAAGAAGTGAACGTGAAGGAGGCGCTCTACGAGAAGGCCGCCGCGACGGAAGTCGAACTCGACACGGCGCTCACGCCGGAACTCAAGCGCGAAGGCGCCGCCCGCGAACTGACGCGCGCCGTGAACTCGATGCGCAAGGAAGCGAAACTGACGATTCAGGACCGCGTCACGCTCATGACAGAGGGCCTTGAAGGCTTCTGGAAAGAGACGCTGGGCGAGCACGGCACGGCGATTCTCGTCGACGTGAAAGCGGATGACCTGAAGGAAGGCCTCGAAGGCGCGCTCGCGACGTGCGAGGTCGAGTCCGATGGCAACGTCCTCAAGATCGGCATCGCCAAGAGGTAGCATATGCGAGACATCGGCAAGAAATACCGCAAAGTCGTCCTCGTCTGCACGAACGTCAAGGAAAACGGCAAAGAGTGCTGCGGCATGAAGGGCGCGGCGGAACTCCACTTCAAGCTGAAGGAGGCGATGAAAGCAGCTGACCTGACGGTGCGCGTCTCCAAATCCGGTTGTCTCGACCGCTGTACCGAAGGTGTCACGGTCGCCATCATGCCCGATGACGTCTGGCTGGGCGAAGCGACTGAAGCCGACATCCCTGAGATCGTCGCGAAGGCGAAGGGGTGGTAAAATATCCTCACTATGACGACTGAACGACGCGAGTCGAAACCCTTGGCCGAGTCGTATAAGGAGCTCCCGAACGACCTGCAGCAGCTGTTGCCGGAAGCGAACATGAGCTACTACGGCAGCACCGATCGGATGCATTGCGGACCCGGAGAGGGCGGGTCGAAGTTCGAAGATTCCCGCGTCACGAACATTTTCGAGGTCATCGCCATGCGCGGCGACCTGCCGGAGCGCGTGGCTGAACGCGCGGACGACCGCGAAGCGCTGAAGGCCGCCGGTGCTCCCGATTCGGCCTTCTTGCCGGCCACCAAAGGACCCGATGCACCCGCCGGCCTGCCTGAAGCGCTCTACTATAAGGTAGAAGGCGTCGAAGGCCGGCTCGGCATCATCCAGGTGAGCGAGCTGCCTTCTGACACGAAAGTGCTGATGAGCCGCGAGAAGGGCAAGAGCGATCCGGAAGAGAAAGGCTACGCTCCGGCATCGCTCACGGTCATTCGAGGCGCGGTCGAGGATATGCCCAAGACCGACTTCGCGACGGTCATCGTCGGCCGCTCCGGCGGCGAGGCGGGTTCGAACGAGGTTTGGACGGTCCACCCCGGCGCTCCCATCCGTCCAGCCATGGTCAAGGAACATGAATGGACGTCGGACCTGAGGTCGCCGGAAGAGCTGAAAGAAGGCGAGAAGCAGGCCGTGCGCGTCATGACCGTCGCCGAACTGATGGAAAAGGCCGGGTTGAAGCCGGAAGACTACGTGAAGCTCGCGCCTGGCGACATGGAGAAGACCCTCGAAGCATATGACGTCCTGGGTTAGGTCATCGGTGGCCGAATGGCGTCGGTCAATATCTGCCGCTTGAAAAAAGCTCGGAAAAATGATAGAATGATCGTGTTATGGCACGACCCACGCAGGAAGAAATCCGCCAGCGCGCCTTGGCGATCATCGAGGAAACGATGGCGTATCCGGCGGAAACGCGCCCTCGCCTGCTTGATATCAAGCGCGGCGCCATAGAACAGCTGTTCGCGAAGTTCGACGAGAACGCGGATATCATCGCCCGCCACTACCCGGAGTACCAGAAAGAAGACCTCATCGCCCTCGCCTCATTCCTGCCGAAAGGAGAGACGGACGGCTGGCATCAATAAAAAAAGAAGGACAATGGCACGCGAATTCCGGGGCGGAGGCGAAACAGGAAGGACCTTTGAAAGCCGTCTTTTCGGCACGGCGCAGGTGAACCCGCAGTTCCTCCTGGATCTCGACAAGATCGGCTTGGACGAGCGAGGGCGCTTCAGGAGCGTGGGCCAGCTGTACGACTCCTTCAAGCGGAACTATCTCGGCGCAGGTCATGGCGAACGAGGCGAGACGTCGATGTCGACGGACCTTCGCGTCGCGGTCGAAGACGCGCTCGGAATCACGGACGAGGGCGACGAATTGAAATTCTACAGCGCGGTCGGTTCGATCATCGACCTCAAGCTCGGTGTCGACGCGTTTTTCGAACTGACCGATCCTAGGACGGGTGCCTACGCCCGCGTCACCCTGGACGCGACCCTCAATAAGGAGAAGCAGAAGGAAGGCTGGAAAGCCGACGTCATCATCGGCGAGATGCCGGACGCCGGACAAGAGGCGGACGCCTACCTGGACGCTATCGACCAGACTGGCGGCGGCATCGCGAATCTCTTGCAGAGACGCCTCAACGATGAGATAGAACGGCGTACGCGACGAAGGGCGTCTTGACAGGATCGCTTTTTCGTGGCAAAGTCCTCCGTCCGCCAACGGAGGTCTTTCCTATGGTCGAAATTCCCGATGTCATTCCGCCGTGTCAGAAGTCCTGCGTCTGTTGCGGCAAGGAATCGGCGTCGAACCGTCGACAGCCGCTCTGCGACGTCTGCGTCGCTCCGGGTGAGGTTCGGAGCTACTGCGCCAAATGCGGTGCGCGGAACGCCTATCATACGGACGACTTCGTCCGCGTGATGTCCGCGCACTACCCGGAGATATCCTTCGCCCCCGGCATGGCAGTATGGCTGCCAGCCTGCGCCAGGTGCTACGGAGACGGACGACCGAGCGTCCCTCCTGGCAACGTGCGCTTCTACGGCATCTCGTTCGACTGATCGCCTGGTCCCTCCAGGCGGTCTTTTCATTAAGGAACTTGGGCGGTAGACTTGCCCTATATGATCGCCTACCTGAAAGGGACCGTCCTCGAAAAAGGCAAAGAACACGTCATCTTGCTGTGCAACGAAGTCGGGTATCTGGTCCAGCTTCCGACGCACCTCATCGCTTCCGCGGAGAAGGGGAAAGAGGCGCGTTTCTACACGCACCACATCGTCCGTGAGGATGCCAGCGACCTGATGGGTTTCGCGACGGCGCAGGAGCTCGATTTCTTCCTGAAGCTGATTTCCGTTTCCGGCGTCGGTCCGAAGATGGGCTTGCATCTGATGTCGCTCGGCCCGGTCGAAAGCATCCGCAAGGCGGTCGAGAGCGGCGACGTCTCCTATCTCGAGAGCGCCCAGGGCGTCGGCCGCAAGAGCGCCCAGCGCGTCATCCTCGAACTCAAAGGCAAGCTGATCACCGACGACGAGCCGGGCGGCGGAAGCGACGAGGCCGTCTCCGCGCTCGAGAACCTCGGCTACCCGCGCGCCAGGGTGCGCGAGGCCGTCGGCGCCGTCGGCGACGGTTCCACCGAGGAGCGCATCCGCGCCGCGTTGAAAGTGCTGGCCAAATGACCGGGCGCAATCTAGGGGAGCGACATTGCGCGCCCGGTCATCCTGAGCGAAGCGCAGCGAGCCGAAGGATCCATTTTTAAAAAGTATGCTCTCACGCGCCACCGAACCCGCTGGCTGGAACGCCGACGTCCTTCGCCTGGGCGGCGGTTTTTTGCAGTCATGGCAATGGGGCGAATTCCAGCGCGCGCTCGGCCGGGACGTCCTGCGTTTCCGCGAGGACGGCGCGATGGCCCAGATGATCCGCATGCGCCTCCCGTTCGGGAAGTCCTACTGGTATTGCCCGCGCGGTCCGCTCGGCGCGCTGCCTTCGCTCGCGCTGGATGCGGACGTGAAGCGCGCGCTGTTCCTCCGTATCGAACCGTCGACGCCGCCGATGCAAGCCGCGAAGGTCCGCGACGTCCAGCCGGGCCAGACCCTGATCGTCGATCTCGCGCCGGAACGCGAAGCCATCATGGCGGCGATGCACGAGAAGTGGCGCTACAACATCCGCCTGGCGGAACGGAAGGGCGTGAAGGTCTACGTGGCGGGCGAGCGCGACCACGGCGCGCTCGACGTCTTCTGGGACTTGCTTGAAGAGACGACGGAACGCGACGGCTTCCGCGCGCACGACAAGGAGTATTACCGCTCGATGTTGGAAGCGTTCGCCGGCGATCCCGCCAAGGAAGGCGCGCTCCGTCCCGTCGCCCGGCTCGTCTTCGCCGAGCACGACGGCCGCGTGTTGGCCGCCAATCTCATGGTGTACTTCGGCTCCACCGCCACCTATCTCCACGGAGCTTCCAGCCGTGCCCGACGCGAACTCATGGCGCCGCACCTGCTGCACTGGACCGCCATGCTTGACGCCAAATCATGGGGCTATCGCGACTACGATTTCTGGGGTGTCGCTCCGGAAGGCGCGGAAGGTCATCCTTGGGCCGGCATCTCCCGCTTCAAGCGCGGCTTCGGCGGAACATACGTCGCGTATCCTGGCGCCTATGACGTGCCCATCGATAAGAACTGGTACGACGTATACCGATTCGTACAGGCACTCCGCCGACGTTGACGCAAGGATCGTTTTCTTCTACGATTCGCATACTCCGAATCGGTAGCGACGTGCACCCGTAGCTCAGCTGGATAGAGCGCTTCCCTCCGAAGGAAGAGGCCAGACGTTCGAATCGTCTCGGGTGCACCATGAAAACTCCCCGGTCATGCGGGGTTTTTTCGTCTCCGAAAACTCGATCGAACCTCCTACAAATCTTCACGAACGTGAGGATTTGTAGATTTGCGTTTTGGCGACCCAATCGGCAGAATGATGGCGTATGCGCACCGTCTCCGCACGCCTTCTGCTCGGCGCGACGCTCCTCGTCGCCGGTTTCGGCGTGCTGACGGACGGAGCGCCGCTCAAGCTGCTCGACTTCAAGGACCGCGAGTGCCGGACGGCCTCCGTCGCTCTCGCTTCGGCGTGTCCCGCGGGATGCGCCGCCCGGCCCATCAGCGCTCCGGCCGACCGGTCCATGCCGACCGCCTGCCGCAGCCGTCTGTGGGTCGCGACGTGCGGCAGGGCGTGCGAGCCGCGTCCAGGATTCATCCGCCTTCCGGACGGCAAGCTCGCCGACGGACGAAGGCTCGTCTTGTCGCTCGCCGGATTGCCGACGCGATCGCACGAGCGGATGCTGTCCGAACTCCGCGTCACGGCGGAGCAGCGCTTCGACGGGATGTACCGATACGAGGTCAAGCTTCAGGAAGCGTCCACGCGCGACGAATTGGAGGAAGCGAAGAAGCGCCTCGCGGCGCTTCCGGGAACTGTCTCCGTCGAATATATCCTCCGCTAGTCGGTGACGACGCCTTTGCCGGCGGCGTCTTCGTCTCCGATCAGGTCGGTGCCGATAGGGGGGTTCGTCTTAAGGATGACGGCGTTCACGTCCTTGTCGAGCGCCTCAAAGCGGCTGTCGCCAGTCAGGTCCATGATTTCCCCGATGTCCTCCGCTTCCGGCGTGAGTTCGACCTCGAAGCTGACGAGGATTTCCGGCACGGTCGTCGGCATGCGGTTCAGCCGCCAAGTGACCTTGCGGCCCGAATCGTCGAAGTCCAGGCCTCCGGCCGCGACCTCGCGTTCGACGCCGGTCCACTTCACTCCCTGCGGCAGCAGCGTCGTGGCGCTCAGGTTGGTCAGCTCGTGCAGGTCGTTCTTGATGATCCAGTGGACGCGGTAGACGGTCTTCTCACCGACCTTGGGCGGAAGGGGACCGCTGCCGAGCGGCACTCCGTCGGACGAGTAGTAGCGTCCATAGGCGTTGAAGGACGCGTTCGATAGGAGGCGGATGTCCATCGGCACGGCGTCCACCTGGCGCGCGCCGGAGACGTTACCGGCCTTGGCGATCTTGGCGCTCGCGGCCGCGTGGACGACATAGTCGGCCTTATCCCCCTGTGAGAGCGGCTTACGGATGATTTGGACCGAGAAATTGATTTCGCCCTTGTCGCCCGGCGCGAGCGAGACGAGCGCGGGAATCTCCTTCTTCGTCCAGACGATTGTCGAGTCCTTGCGGACGCCGGCGAGATCATCTTTGAGGGAGACCCAGTCGAGGACGGCGCCGCCCGGGTCCGATGGCAGTTCCGCGATCAGCGAGACGTCCTTCAGCGAGACGTCGCCGGCGTTCTCGTAGCGGATGGTGAAGAAGAGCTGGTCCCCGAAGGAGGCGACGGGAGGCTTGTCGGAACCGTTCACGATGAGGTCCAGGTCGAGATTGCTCTTGAGGACGTCCGTCGTCGCGTCGGCTTTGGCGATGGTCACGATGCCCGCGTCGTCGACGAAGCCCATGCGGGCCTGAAGGGCCTTCGGGCCGCGGGAGGCGGCGGAGAACGTTCCCTTGACGGTGACGGTACCCTTCGATTTCGGTTCGATCCTAGGGATTGTCCAACGCATGGCGACATCGGCGTCTGCCTTGGGCTCTGACGATGAGAATATGAAGCCTTCCAGCGGATCGACGACGAGTCGGACGTTCTCGAGCGCGCTTCCTGAACCGTTCTCGTATTCGTAGACGAAGGCTATCTCGTCTCCGGGCGTCATCTGCTCGGGGCCCGTGCCTTTCAGCGCCAGGACCGAACCGGTCACCACGACGGTATGGGACGCCACCTTCTGGAAGTCGGCGTTGAAGTCGGCGGGGCGGTAGTTCAGCTTGGCCTCGAAAGTCAACGCCGCGTCGAGCTGCTCGCGCACGTAGCCGCGTACCGTGATCGATCCTTCCGCGCCTGGCGCGACCGAGCCGACGGACCAGGCGCCTGCTTCGGCGGAAGCCGGCTCGGATCCGACGATCTCGAATCCCTTGGGCGCGCGGAACTCGATCTGCGCGCGGGCGAGCGGAATCCTCTCGTGGTTGCGGTAGCGGATGACGACGTCGCTTTCGGCTCCGGCGGCGAACCCTTCGGACGTTTCGACGACGATGTCGACGCTTTCGCCCGTGAAGCCGGACGTGCGCGAGAAGAACAGCAGTCCGCCCCACGTGGCCCCGCCCAAGACGGCGAGCGCTGCGAGCGTCCCGAAGACCGCCGAGATCAGCCTGTTGCCCGGTTTGCCGTCGAGCCGCGTGAAATCAGGAAGCTTGCCCTCCTGATCGGAGTAGATGCTCTTGAGGTCTTTGCCGATGTCTTCGGCGCGTTTTTTCCGTTCGAGATCCTCCATAATGGTTCAGTCGCGGTTGACCAGCAGCATGCCTACGAAGAGGTCGCGGTCGAGTTTGGTGTCGAGAGTCAATCCGCCATGGTCGGCGGAGGCTTCGTCCGGCAGGCTGGACTCGACGCGCCAGCCTTTCGGCAAGTCGATGCGGCTCGAGAAGTCGCGATCGAGAGTGCCTGGCTGTTTGCGCACGACGAGCTTCATCGTGGCGGTCGGCGACCAGGCGCCGAGCGCGTCGCGGACCTTCTCGAAGCGGGTCACGGGCTCACGGACGAGCTCCTGGATGCGGAACGGCAGTCGGTAGCTGATCTTCACGGAGCGCGTCTCGCCTGGCTCAAGCTGTACCCAGTTCCCGAAGACGGCCAGTCCGGATTCCTCGGTGACGCGCGTGCCGGTACTCTCATGCGTCTTGGCCTGCCCCTCGACGGCGGCGAGCAGCGTCGAAGGCTTGAGCGTGTCGTCTTCAGGCAGGAAGTAGCCGGCGCCAGGAGCTTCGAATCCGTCGGCGGAAAGGAGTTCGCTGCCCTTCGGCACGTAGAGGCGCAGATAGTCGATGTTCTTGATGCCGGTGAAAAGATCGCCCTTCTTGCCCCGGTGCGTGCGCGTCACCGTGACGGTGTCCACGATGGCGCCGGTTTCCTCGATGCGCGTCTCGTGGCGGATGTCGGCCTTGATGGATCCGTCAGTCTTGCCGCCGGCGATGTTGGTGTCGACGACCGCCAAGAAGTCACCGCCTTCCGGCGGAGCGAGTTCGCCCGTCCAGCCGAAGTCGGTCGCCGCCGCCTGCGCTTCCGCGTCGCGGAACCATACCTGGACGTCCTTGCCGGCGAGCGCGCCGCCGAACACGGCGGCCAGCTTCGGCATGTCCTTGGCGCCGCTGTCGAGCAGCCTTTTGAGGAGTTTCGGCGCCATGTCGGAGATGATCTGCTTGGGGCGGTTGGTCTCGCGGTCGTATTCGATCTCGACGGACTTCTGCGTCTCCAGATGGAAGTTACCGGCGTCGATGGTCTTGCCGTATTCGGGCATGGCGACCGGGCCGACGGCGGCGAGCAGGTCTTCCATCATGTTCGAGGTCACGGCGATGACGCCGTCGACCGTCGGGCCGCCGCTCTTCTCGTAGAACCAGACGAGCGACTGCGCCGAGGTCGGGAAGTCGGCGAACCAGTTGGCGTCCTGGAACTCCCAGCGCGCGTTGACGAGGCGCAGCTGCTCGGGAGCTTCGACGCGCTGATCAGATCCGCCGCGGAGGTCGTACGATCCTCCGGCGGGGATCTCGATCTTCTCGATAGATCCGTCCTTCAGGTCCATGAGCGCGTACGATCCGATGAAGCCGCCGGTCGGGCGCAGTTCGCGGCTGTTCTGGAAGATGACGAGGTAGCGGCGTTTTCCGTTCGCGCCGATGGCGTCGAGCAGGATATCGGAAGATGCCGCCGCGCGTCTGATGTCCGACACCGCGCCTGCGGCGTCTTCGCGTATGGCTGCGAACGGCGCGCGGAATCTTTCCGGGAGGCTGCGGAGCGGGATGGCGTCGAGCTCGCTCGAAGCGGCTTCGAGATGCGGAAGCGCGGCGGCGAGCGCGAAGCTCATGCGTTCCAGTTTCTTCGCGACAGTCTCAGGAGAACCGTCGATCGATTCGTACCCGGCGGCCATCTCTTCGCCCGCTTTGGCGGCGGCTTCCCCGGCGGCCAAGAGGCGCTTTCCGCTGGCGAGCTTATCGCCGTTGCCTGTCAGGATGGCGGCGAGCCGCACGGAGATGTCGTCGACGCGCCCGCGCGTTTCGGCGAAAGCGCCGGCGGCGCGTCCGAAAGAAGCGTCGGCTTCTCCGCTTCGGGCGAGCGCGGCGCTGCCGGCGTCGCGAAGCCCTCCGACCGCTTCCTTCGCGCCGGCGGCGATGACGCCGGCCTTTTTCAGGAGGCCCGTGTACGAAAGCAGGGCTTGGAGAGGCAGGCTCACGATGAGAGCGATGACGGCGAATGTCGCCGCGCGCCGCAGCCATCTCGACTGAAAGACGAAAGACATCTTCGGACGCTCCGGCGTCGGCATGACCTTGATCGTCGGCGTCTTGTAAGGACGCGAAGCCATCGGGACGCGGGACGCCTGCGGGATCTGCCGCATGGGGTGCGGCGCGGAGAACGAGCGCACGACGACGGCCGGACGTCTCATTATCGAAGGCTGCGTCGACGCCTTGCTTGGCTTGGCCTTGAACGGCAGTGCGAGAAGCGCGAAGGGGAGTTTCAAGAAACCTCCGATGGAAGCGCGCGAGGCCTTGCGGTCCGGGCGCGACGGCATGAAGTCGCGATGTTCGTCGCTATCGCCGGGCATCGCGGAGCGCAAGGCGTGGACGAAGACGTTCAGTTTTTGCTCAAAATCCAGATGAGGGCGCGGTCCTACCGATGGCCGTGCGGAAAAAGGCGTCAGGTCGACGACGTGGCGCGAGACTTGCGCCGCCGCGTTGATGGGAATCTCTTTCGGCATCGCGGCCGAACGCGTACGGGCCGACCAGGCGCGCGGCGGCACCTTTTCCCTGCCCTGGTCGGCAAAAGCCACGACTTCGCGCGATACGACTCGCCCGAAGAAGACGGACAGGAATTCCTTGCGTTCTTGCTCCCTCATGGTCGCAGAGAAGTGAGGTATGTCTGGTAGGTACGTTCGGCGCACTCGCGCCAGCTGAATCGCGCTACGCGCCGTTTGCCGCGTTCGGCAAGCCGTCCGCGGAGCGCTTCGTCTCCGTAGACCCGGCGCATCGCCCTCGCCATGTCCCCGACGTCTTCAGGATCGAAGTATATCGCGGCGTCGTCGAGTATTTCGGGCAGGCAGGAGCTTCCGGCGGCCGCGACGGGCGTACCGTAGCGCATCGCTTCGAGCGGCGGCAGGCCAAATCCTTCGAGAAGCGACGGGAAGACGTAAGCGCGGGCCTTGCGGTAGAGCTCAGCGAGTTCGGATTCCTCAGCGTAGCCGTAGAAGACCGCGTCGCCGCGATCGAGCAGGCCGAGTCGCTCAGCTTCGAGCTTCAGCCGCATGTAGAAATGATCCATCTTGCCGACGAGCACGAGCTGGGCATCGAGACCCTCCTTCCGCAGCAAGGCGAATACTTCCAGCAGGCGTTCCAGGTTCTTGTGCGGATAAGCGTTGCCGACGTAGAGGAAGTAGGGCTTGACGACGCCTTTCGACTCAGGACTGAACGTGCCGGGAATCGTGAGCTGGCCGATTTCCACGCCGTCGGCCGCCTCGTACGTCACCGTCACGCGTTCCGGCCTCACGCGCAGCTCGCGGACGATGTCGCGCTTGGTGCACTCCGACACGGTGATGATCGCGCGGGATCTCCAAGCGGCCATGGCGATCGTCAGCCGATAAGCGGCGTACTTGAGACGATACGTCGCCGCGTTCAGCGTCGTCGCCCGCCTCGTCGGATAGCGGAAGAGGATGAGATCGTGGATCGTCACCACGAACGGGCAGGGCGTGAGCGCCGGCACGTTGAAGTGCGGAAAGTGCATCAGGTCGATCCTTTCCCGCCGGATGAGGGGAGGGAAGCGCAACTGTTCCGTGAGCGAGTACCAGCGGAAATCGGCAAGCGCCCTCCTGAACTTCGGCGAGGCCGGGCGGTAGAGGTCGTAGTTCTCTTTTCGCAAAAAAACCACGAACTCATGCTCACCGCCGATGCGCTCCAGGTTCTCAATGAGCCTTTCGGTATAGCGGCCGAGTCCTTTTCCGACAGGTCCAAAAAATCTGGCATCTATACCGATCCGCATGGCTCCAGTGTACCAAATTTTAAGCGAAGATAGGAGGATTGCCTATTTTTGGCCTAAAAACAGTGAAAAGCTTGATGATTAGCCAAAAAAATGATATAATTTACCGCGTATCCACAGGTCAAAAATAGGCCTACGGGTAAAACAAAGACAAATGAGGGGGAAATTTTACAATATTTTGGCTGCTTTTAGCGGATATACCCACTCCCGCCGCGTGACTTTGGTGTTGCACGGCGGTTTTGTTTATTTGGCCTTGATTAGCATAGTTTTATCTTCCTTTATCTCTTTGGGATCCAAGCCCGCCTCCGCCTCCAACACCATCCCTAAGATCCTCAACTACCAAGCCCGCATCACCAACGCCTCAGGCGTGCCGGTCGCCGACGGCAGCCTGAACATCTGGA
>ERZ1292633.2172-Hain-H41-02um-R1-2172-length-20368-cov-6_pt1 | contig 20368 bp, 18 predicted proteins | sample MGYA00564406_ERZ1292633 | MGnify/ENA primary metagenome ERZ1292633 (study PRJEB36523, sample SAMEA6512639) | groundwater metagenome | collected 2019-01-08 | study: AquaDiva: Metagenomics assemblies of 32 groundwater samples
CCGTTGCGTTGAAGCTCAAAAACTGATCGCCCGATTGCGGCAGGAATGAGCGCGAATAGCTAACATAGAGCGACGCTGCCGGCACTGGCTTGAACACCAATCCGATACGCGGAGACCAGAGATCATCAACACGGGTGACAGCCAGAGGCGTCGGCGAAGCAAAACGGTTAGTGATTTTATTGTCAAACCGATCATAGCGCAGCCCAGCAATCAGATCGATCCTTTCGCCGATGCTAATCTGATCCTGCGCATAGGCTGATACCTGCTCAAGGTCGCTCACGAAGCTACGATTATCGTTACCCAACCGCCCCGGAACGAAGAAAAATGTTGGCAAAACAGGTGATTTGGTGAGCGCGATGCCAGTCGCGCGGCGGCTAGCCGATGTACCAATAACGGCAGGGTTGGGGAATCCGTTGATTCGGCCATTGACCGAATCCTGCTGGGTATATTCCCCGCCAACCAAGATAACATGATCAATTGGCCCTGTAGATACGCGCCATTCCAAGTTGGCCTGGCCAATATAGCTTTTGCGCGCAGTTGGATCGATATAGGCTTCGGCACCGAACGTCCTGGCACCGGTAATTGCGTTGGTTACGATTGCTGTCGCGGCAAAGACGTTGGCATAGACCTTGTCATAATCGCCATAGAGGCCCGTTGCGGTAAAGATCAGATTGTCGGTAATCCGCGATTCAAGTCGGGCGTTAAAAACGCTGGCTTCAAAATCAACATCATTAAGCCCGCGCTGGCCGAAAAATGTATCGCGAAAACCGCCCAACGGCCCAGCCGGATTGGCCACATTCCCTGCAAATGCAGAAGGAATTCCCCGATCGGACACGCGATCATCACGGACATATTCATAGCCGAGATCAATTCGCGTGGCCGTACCAATTTCGGCAGCTAGCGTCGGGTTAACGGCATAGCGTTCACCACCAAAGGCATCGCGGTGATTATTGAGGTCTTCGTAGAAGCCGTTAACGCGAACAGCTGCTTTGCCAAAGGTGCCGTTCACATCACCCGCAACATAATAGCTACCGAATGTATCGGCCGAGACCGTGGTTTGGTAGCGATTGTCGTCAAGATTGGCGACCTTAGTAACGCGATTTATTACCCCGCCGCCGCCACCGCGACCGAAGATCATGGCGTTTGAACCTTTTAGCGCCTCAATCCGCTCAACATTATAAAAGCTGCGGAAATATTGGACATCATCGCGCAGGCCATTGACAAAAAAATCAGCCGTCGTGTTATTGCCGCGCAGGGTGATCTGATCGCGGTTGCCCTCTCCCTGCCCCGACGAAACGCCGGGAATGAAGCGCACAAGATCAGCAACCGAGCGGATCTGCAAATCCTGGATCTGCTGCGCAGTCACCACCGAGATCGACTGCGGCACATCAAGCAGCGGCGTATTAGTCTTGGTGCCGCTCGTGCTGTCAACCGCGCGGTAGCCGTCAAGTTGGCCCGTCACGACAATCGTTCGCCCTTCCGCATCGGCAGCGTCATTGGCGTAGGCTGGGGCAGGACTAAATAGGATGAGCGCGAGCGCGGTCGAGGCAAATTTTGAAGGCATTCAACAATCCGATGCTATTTATTGATAACAATTCTCATTCCTCTAACTATTGCGAGTCGTTATCATTTGCAACAGAAAAACAGCGCTTTACGCGATCCCCCCACAGGCTATGAAGGGATCGACGATCCAGCGAATGGGAAACAAAGGCAGAATGAAAGCCACAATCTACCATAATCCGGCATGCGGCACATCGCGCAAGACACTGGCCATTCTTCAGGAAACAGCAGGCGTTGATCTAACTGTCATCGAATATCTCAAAGCACCGCCTTCGCGCAGCACGCTGAAAAAGCTTTATGAACGTGCAGGCATCACCCCGCGTGATGGCCTGCGGATCATGGGGTCGCCTGCAGAAGCATTAGGCCTGACAGCAGAGGGGATCAGCAATGATGCGATTCTTGATGCGATGGTTAAGGAGCCAATTTTGATCAATCGGCCACTTGTCGAAACCGAAAAGGGTGCGCGCCTGTGCCGCCCACAGGAAGTGGTGCACCAAATTCTATGAACAATGCCTCACGCGCTGCGGGCTTCACGCTAATCGCCATTGCTGCCACATGGGGCCTGCTCGCGCTAATGGAGCCATTCAATGCAGACCTCGCGCCAGCAACCTGCACAACAACGCATTGCTTTTGTGAAAACCCCCGCATCGGTAGCCTGTTTCTGCAACCATCAAATAGCTGGTCATCTTTCGGCTACGTCTTCGTCGGCTTTTTCCTGATGCTCGATGCGCATTCGCGGCGCGCAACTACCGCCTTTCCAATTGAAGGCGCGATCATGTTCGGGATCGGGGCAATCACAGTCGGCATCGGCAGCGTATTGCTTCATGCGACGCTGACGCTTTGGGGACAGTTTGCCGATGTCCTCGGCATGTATCTCGTCAGCGGATTTACGCTTGTTTATGCGCTGGCCAAAATTTGCGGGCTTGACCGGGCGAAGACAGCGACACTCTATATTGTCGTTTGCGCGGCGCTTGTGACGGTGCTGCTAATTTCACCAGAATCGCGCCGCTGGCTATTTTTCGCGGCCTTGCTCACATCGCTGATCTTGGAAATCGCCTTTGCGCGCCCCCTTCGACCTAGCGTGATCCTGCCCTATCTCTTGCTCGGCGCACTGGTGAAGGCGATTGGCTTTGGCATATGGGTGCTTGATCAAAACCTCACCCTGTGTGCGCCTGACAGCCTGATCCAAGGCCATGCCTTCTGGCACTTCTGTGGTGCTGCATCTCTTTGGCTCACATACTGCTATTTCAGGAGCGAAAGGCCCGCGCAGATGGTTGACAAGGGCCGCCCCTCCGCCTAATCGCCCCTCTTTCCCGCGCGGGGTTGCTTTTCGCGAGCCGATTCTTGCGCAATTACGGATTTTGAAAGAAGAGACATTATGTTCGCAGTTGTGCGCACAGGGGGCAAGCAGTACCGCGTTGCCGCCGGAGACAAGATCGTCGTTGAAAAGATGGCTGGCATTGCGGGTGATACCGTTTCGCTGAGCGATGTTTTGCTTGCTGGTGATGGCGGCGAAATCAAGCCGCTTGATGGCTTGCTGGTTTCAGCCGAAATTATCGCGCAAGCGAAGGCTGACAAGATCATCGTCTTCAAGAAAAAGCGTCGCCACAATTATCGCCGCAAGAATGGCCACCGCCAACAGCACACGATCCTGAAGATCCTGAGCGTTGGTGCCGCTGAAAAGAAGGCTGCACCGAAGAAGGCAGAAGCCGCTCCTGTTGAAGCCGCTGCGCCAGTCGACGCAGCCGTGGCGACTGAAGCCAAACCCGCAAAAAAGCCAGCGGCCAAAAAAGCCCCGGCCAAAGCCGCTGAATAAGGAGTTTTGAACCATGGCACATAAAAAAGCAGGCGGTTCATCGCGCAACGGTCGTGACTCAGCTGGCCGTCGTCTTGGCGTGAAGAAATTTGGTGGCGAAGTGGCTGTACCAGGCAACATTCTCGTGCGTCAGCGCGGCACCAAATTCTATCCGGGTCGCAATGTCGGCATTGGTAAAGATCACACGCTGTTTGCACTGACCGAAGGTCGCGTCGCATTCCACAATGGCAAGCTTGGCCGAACCTATTGCTCGGTCGATACTATGGCGATCGCAGCCGAATAATTAGGTGATTCTCTAACCGGGTCACCTTTCAAGGGTGGCCCGAAGGTCTGGTACGCCAGGCAGATTTGAGGGAGACGGGCCACCCCCGCCTCCCTTATTTTTTGGGCGGCCCATCTCTCCCTCAATGACAAGTCATCACTCCGTCACCTATTGGCGTTAGTGGTGACGGGGATACGGAGAGTATGATGTTTATAAGAACAGAGAGACTGTTACTGCGCCCCGGTTGGGCTGAGGATGCAAGCGCACTGGCCTCAGCAATTGATGATGACGCGATCCTTAACAAACTTGCGAAAGTACCATCGCCTTACCGCGTAGCAGATGCGCTGTGGTTTTTAAGCCAGCCACACAGCCCGCCTCTGATGCCTCTCCTGATTTTCGAACGAACACAAGGCATCCCGCGCCTGATTGGGGGTACCGGATTGCATGATCAGGACGGCGAGGCCGAGATTGGCTATTGGCTGGCACGCAATGCCTGGGGAAAGGGATATGCGACCGAAGCAGGCCGTGCCGTGGTAAGTATGGCCCGCCACTCGCTTCGTCTGTCGCGGCTGGTATCGGGCCATTTCACTGACAATCCTACGTCAGGGCGCGTTCTGACCAAGCTCGGCTTTCGCCCGACCGGACAGATTGTGCCACGCGAAAGCAGAGCGCGGGGAACGAGCGTGCCCTGCGCGCTCTACGAACTTGATCTTTCGGAGCATGATATTGGGGAGTTTATGCCGCAAGAAATGGCGGCATAAACTTACCAAGCATTACTTTACAACGATGCAGTTGCCAACTTTGGCGCAGAGTGCGGCTGCCGCCGCTGGCGATCCTGCGTTGGCACGCAAGCGGTAAAGTGTCTTCCCGCCAACGGCTGCCGGCACAATAGACTTGCTCAGCCGTGCGAGCGCAGGATTTTTGCCGGAAAGCATTGTCCACGCCTCATCAGCGCTTGCCTGCGAACCATAGGCACCCAATTGCACAAGCCCCCCACCCGACGGTGCGGGCGCTGAAAGTGGCATTGCCGAGGGCGCTGCCAATGTTGCTGTGACCGCAGGCTTTGCAGCTGGCGTCGCTGGCTTTGCAGCGGTCTGAGTTTGCTTAACCACCGTAACAGGCGCTTCAGGATTGGCCGCCATGTCGACCTTGCCATTGGCTTCGGCACCTTCAGATGCCGCAAAGCTGGCATCGCCTTGGCCTTCAACTTTCATGCCGCCGGGTTCATCGGGCTTGACCTTATAGTCGCCTTCCTGCGCAGCGATCAGCGTGCCATCACCACTTGGCCCCTGCTGCTGATTACCCAACCACCAAATACCGCCGATGAGGACAGCAAGTCCAAGCAGGCCAGCCAAAACAAGTAAAACTAGCTTCGAGCCGTTAACCCCTTCATCTTCGTCATCAGTCTCAACGGCTTCAAGCCAGGGAAGACGATCTTCATCCTGCAAACTCAACTCGCGATCTGTATCAGTCATCGCTCACATCTCCTCGGCGGCTGCGACCCCCATGATTGACAGCCCGTTAGCAATAACTTGCCCTATCGCACTTGCCAATAATAGACGTGACATAGTTAACGGTGCATTATTAACCACCAATATCCGCCGATCAGGGCGATCATTGCCCATATTCCAGTGCGCATGGAAGCCCGCCGCCAGATCATAAAGGAAAAACGCGATCCGGTGCGGCTCATGATTCGCCGCCGCCGCCTCAACAATGCGTGGGAATTGTGCGGCGAATTTGATCAGAGCCAAATCCTCGGCATCAAGCAAATCAACATCAGCGTCGCCCGAAATTCCCGCCTCTTCAACCTTACGCTTAAGCGAACAAATCCGCGCATGGGCATATTGCACGTAGAAAACAGGATTATCCTTTGACGCCTCAACCACCTTGGCGAAATCAAAATCCATCTGCGCGTCGGCCTTGCGCGTCAGCATCGTGAAACGGACGACATCCTTGCCCACCTCGCGCACGACCTCGGCCAGCGTGACGAAATTGCCCGAGCGCTTCGACATTTTGATCGGCTCGCCCCCGCGCAGCAACCGCACCATCTGGACAAGCTTCACATCAAAGGGCTTTTTTCCTTCAGTCAGCGCCACCACCGCCGCACGAATGCGTTTGACGGTGCCTGCATGATCGGCACCCCAAATGTCAATCAACATGTCAGCCTTCTCGGCTTTCTGGAAGTGGTAGGCCATATCAGCGCCAAAATATGTCCAGCTCCCATCAGACTTTTTGATCGGGCGATCTTGATCATCGCCGAATTGGGTCGAACGGAACAGCGGCAGTGTCACCGGCTCCCAATCGGGATCAACCTCGCCCTTGGGGGCTTCAAGCTCGCCATCATAAACCAGATCGCGCGCACGTAGAAACGCCTCAGCGGCTTCGGGCTTCTTCTCGCGTTGAACCAAGGCTTCGGACGCAAAAACATCATGATGGATGCCAAGCAGCGCGAGATCCTCCCGGATCATGACAAGCATTGCTGCAACCGCTTTCTCACGGAATATGATCAGCCAGTCAGCCTCGAGCGCCTTGGCAAAACGATCCCCGAATTCAGCGGCAAGCGCCTGCCCCACCGGCACCAGATAATCGCCGGGATAAAAACCCTCGGGGATTTCCCCAATATCTTCTCCAAGCGCTTCACGGTAACGCAGATGCACCGAGCGCGCGAGCGTATCGACCTGCCCGCCGGCATCATTGACATAATATTCGCGGGTGACGTTATAGCCTGCATATTCGAGCAAACTGGCCAGCGCATCGCCGACGACAGCGCCCCGGCAATGCCCCATGTGCATCGGCCCGGTCGGATTGGCTGAGACATATTCAACGTTGACGCGCGTACCTGCGCCGACGGTTGATTTGCCATACTCACCCGCAGCCGCTTGGATTGTTGCAAGTTCGCCCCGCCAGCATTCATCGGTCAGCCGCAGATTGATAAAGCCCGGCCCCGCAACTGAAACCTCCGCCACATCGGTTATCATTTCGAGCTTAGGCACAAGCAATGCCGCCAGCGCGCGCGGGTTCGTTCCCGCGCCCTTGGCCAGCACCATCGCGGCGTTGGTTGAAAGATCGCCGTGGCTCACATCGCGCGGCGGCTCGACCGTGATCCCGCGCCGATCAAGCCCGCGCACGAGCACCCCCTCACCCTCAAGCGCATCAAGCGCGGCATTAAGGTCAGCAGCAAAACGGGCGTAGAGAGTCACGTCAAAATCCAGTCAGTTCGTTAGAGCGTGCGCCTTAGCCGATACGGGCGGCATATCGCAACTTGTGCCTGCTACCCCAAAACCCCATCATGCAGCCGCACGACACGATCGAGCTTTGCCGCGATCCGCTCATTATGCGTCGCGATGAGCGCCGCGCTGCCCTCATTCCGCACGAGCGTAAGAAATTCAGCGAGGACAATATCGGCGGTGGCCTCATCCAAATTGCCGGTTGGTTCGTCAGCTAGGATCAGCGGCGGGCGGTTGGCGAGTGCACGCGCGACCGCAACGCGCTGCTGCTCACCGCCTGAAAGCTGGCTTGGCCGATGATCAAGCCGCTGCGCCAAGCCAAGCGCACCAAGCAGCTCGCTTGCCCGCGCCGTTGCTGTTTCTGTTGTCGCGCCGTGGATCAATTGCGGCAGAATGACATTCTCTATTGCCGAAAAATCGGGGAGCAAATGGTGGAATTGGTAGACGAACCCAAGGCAGTCACGCCGCAGCCGTGTTCGCCCATCATTATCAAGCCGTGCGGCCTCTTCGCCCTTGATCCGGATTGACCCAGTAAAACCACCCTCAAGCAAGCCGACCGCCTGAAGCAGCGTGGATTTGCCCGAACCCGACGGCCCAAGCAGCCCAACAATTTCACCCGCACCCACGGTCAAATTGACCCCGCGCAGCACTTCGATGGTGAATTCGCCTTGGGTGAAACTGCGGCGTACATCTGTCAGCGTCACCGTATCACTCATAGCGCAGAACCTGCACTGGATCGGTGCTCGCCGCCTTAAACGCAGGGTAAAGCGTCGCAAGGATGGTCAGGATAATCGCCATGATCACCACCGTCATCACCTCAACGGGATCGGTCTTGGCGGGAAGCTCAGTCAAGAAACGGATCGATGGATCCCACAGATTTTGCCCGGTGAGAAATTGCACGCCATTGACCACCGATTGCCTGAAAAACAGGATTGTGAACCCAAGCAGCACGCCCGCCATAATACCAAGCGTACCAATAGTAACACCAACCGTCATAAAAATACGGATCAGGCTCGCGCGCGATGCACCCATCGTCCGTACAATCGCAATATCGCGTGTTTTGGCGCGAACAAGCATGATCAGTGACGAGAGGATGTTGAACGTCGCCACAAGGATGATCAGCGAAAGCACGACAAACGACACCACCCGGTCAACCGCGAGCGCTTCAAATAGCGAAGCATTCATGCTCCGCCAATCGGAGACGACCGCGCGGTTGCCAACCTTTGCCGCCAGTGGCGCGAGGATCGGCCCAACCTTGTCAGCATCCACTGTATCCACTTCGACCATCCCGACAGCGTCGCCGAGCAACAGCAAGGTCTGCGCATCCTCCATCGGCATGATGACAAACGCCTTGTCATAATCATAAACGCCAATCTCAAAGATCGCAGCCACGCGGTAACTGACGATGCGCGGCACTGATCCGAACGGCGTTACCTGCCCATCAGGGTTGAGCAGGCTGATATTGCCGCCCACTTGCACGCCGAGCGATTCTGCCAGCCGCGCGCCAATCGCCACGTTGCCGCTGCCTGCCGTCAACGCTTCAAGATGGCCAGAAAGTACCTTATTCTGGATCGTCGGATTGGCACGAATATCCGAAACGAGCATGCCACGCACGAGCACGCCCTCAACCCGCCCTTGATAACTTGCCATCAGCGGCTGCTCGATCAGCGGCGTTGCACTGGCGATGCCCTTGGTTGCCTTCGCTTCGGCCATGATGTCGCGCCAATCAGTCAGCCGACCACCATAGCCCTGCACTACAGCATGGCCGTTAAGCCCAACGATCTTATCAAATAATTCGGCGCGGAATCCATTCATCACGCTCATCACAACAATAAGCGCGGCGACGCCCAGCATCACAGCAAACAAGCTAATTCCGGCAACGAGGAATATGAAGCCCTCGCCGCGCCCAGGCAACAAATAGCGTGTCGCGATCATGCGCTCATAGCGGGAGAGTATCATTAGTTCAGCCCCTAATCGCTAAGCGCGAATCGCGCAAGCTAACCACGCGCGCCATCTATCGGCATAGCTGATGCCTATAGTGTTGCGCAATCAGCACAGTGTTTTCAAATTCGCGACGGCGACATCGATAGATCAATGACAAACACAGCGTCAGCAGATATGAAGATTTTGTTACAAGCGAACCGAGGTTCTGGGAGTATCGTCTCCGATATTGGCATATAAATGAGGCCAAATTGTTGAGACTAATGGGGGCTGACGTTTTTCGTCACGCAGGTGGTCGGATTGGCAACAATCCGGCCACTTCCGTTTTCTAAAACCATGCTCATCAGTGCAATAATGACAGCCCGAGTCCAGCGAGACCAGCGCCAAAAATCAGCCCAATTGCGCCAACTTTGAAACGGAATAGTGCAATTAGTGCCGCTGCCGTTAACGCACACGCGATCCAGTTTATGCTAGCAAGGTCAGGCAGAGATAACTCAAGCGGGCCAATATACAGATATAACTGCCGCGCAAAAAGATAGTGGAATGCAAACCAAAGCCCGAGATGCAGGATCACGCCCACAACCGCTGCGGTGATCGCAGCAAGCGCTGACGAAAGCGCTTGGTTGTGGCGCAGCCGCTCAACATGCGGCGCACCAACAAATATCCACAAGAAGCATGGCACGAACGTAACCCATGTTGTCAGCAAGCCAGCCAACACGCCGCCCCACATTGGTGAGAGTGAACCTGGCTCACGGTAGCCGCCCAGAAAGCCTACAAACTGCGTCACCATAATCAGCGGGCCGGGCGTAGATTCTGCCAGCCCAAGGCCGTCCAGCATTTCCGCCGTTGTCAGCCACTGATATTGCTCAACCGCCGCCTGCCCGACATATGCCAGCACGGCATAGGCCCCTCCGAAGGTGACGACCGCCATCCGGCCAAAAAATAATGCGATCTCGCTAAACCGGTTATCGGGGCCGAGGAGTGCGAGAAGTATGACGATTGGCACGAGCCAGAGCAGCAGCAACAGGGTTGCGATACCAAGCGTCTTTGCACCACCGGGCTGCGCATGTGCCGGGATATCGACACCAAGCGCGCTCTCGGCATCGCTAAACCTACTCGCGGTGCCATGCCCGGCCGCGCTAAATGACGTGCTGCCAGTTCGGGTGCTAAGCCAGCCAAGCAAACCCGCACCCGCAACAATAAGCGGAAACGGTGCATTGAAAAGGAACAGCGCCAGAAAAGCAGCAGCCGCAACCGCACGTCTGGGCAGCGAACCAAGCGCACGCCCCCCAATGCGGATGACCGCCTGAAACACAATCGCAACCACCGCCGCTTTGATACCGAACAACAGCCCAGCGACCGGCGCAAGCTGTCCGTAAAGTACATAAACCATCGACAGCGCCATGATCGCCACCGCACCGGGGAGGATGAATAGCACACCTGCTGCCAATCCACCCTTTGTCCTATGCAGCAACCAGCCGAAATATGTCGCAAGTTGTTGCGCCTCTGGCCCAGGCAGCAATGTGCAGAAATTAAGCGCGCTCAAAAAGCGTTCCTCGCCAATCCAGCGTTTTTCTTCGACCAGAATGCGGTGCATCAGCGCAATCTGGCCAGCGGGGCCGCCAAAACTCAACAGTGCAATTTGCAACCACACGCGCAGCGCAGCGGCGAAAGAAATCCCGTGCGCCATATCGCGCGAAGCTATTCTTCGCGCTTCGTCTTATTATGGTTCACGTAAAGCAACGCGGCGGCGATCGCAGCAGAACCAATGCCCAAGCCAATACCTGCCTTGATCAGCTTTCCTTTTTTCGCTTCGGCCGCTTCGGCAGCCTTTTTTGCGTTTGGCACTTCGAGCTTGCCATCATCTTCGGTCATTACAGTCTCCGCAATCGTCTAGGATCACCCCAGGCCCTGCCCATAGACATAATGCCAATGAAATTCTACTCTGAAGCCTCAGCAATTTCAGACAAAAGCTGGCTGTCGAGAATGCGGACATGGCCATGGTCAAGCTCGATAATGCCAGAATCAGCCCATGCGCTTAGCTGTCGGTTGATATTTTCCCGGCTCATGCCGGCAAAACTACCGAGCTCGCTCTGGCTCAGCGCCAGCTTCAAACGTCCATCTGTACTGTTAACAAGTGTAAGCCGCTGCAAAAACCGGGCGAGACGTGGCCCCGACGAAAAAGCCCGGTCGCTCTCGATCGTGTTGTTGGTTTGGCGCAAACGGCGGGCAATTTCTTTCATGAACCGCCACGCCATCGGCGGTTGACGCTCAACAAATGAGGCAAAAGCACTGCGCGTGAGGTGCAAATAGCTCCCTTCGTTCAGAGCAATTACCGAGGCCGTGCGATCACCACCATCAATCACCGAAATCTCGCCAAGAACCGCGCCCGCCTCAGCATAGTCGAGCGTGATTTCACGACCATTTTGTGCGACCATCGTGACCCGAACATTACCTGCAAGCAAGATGATCAGGGAATCGCCAACATCGCCCTGCATCATCAGGGTTTGGCCTTTTTTCATTGTGGCCTTTGTTGAAACCGACACCAAATCGTTGAGCTCGTCAATAGAGCAGGATGAAAACAATGTCCCCGGCGGGAGCATACTCAGCAGTGCGCTTGTGTCCATAGCCCCCCCCCAAACGAAACATCACCCACCCGCCAAAAACGCTCAAGCCGATAGACTAAGGTAACATAAACCATAGCGGGCTAAAAACGACAAGATGTTTTGTGCACAAGCGAACATGGACTTGGGGGCCAATGGTGGATGTCCACCATTGGCCCCAATAATCGCGTCAATTGGACTGTTAAGATGTTACCAGACTTTTACGCGCTCTGCTGGTGGCAGGTAAAACTTATCGCCCGGTTTGGCACCAAAAGCTGCATACCATACATCTAGGTTACGCACGACATAGGGGCGGAAATGTCCCGGAGTATGCGGATCAGTCGTCAGCCGCTGCTGGAGATTGGCTTCACGATACTTATTGCGCCAGACTTGGCCAAAGCCAAGAAAGAATCGCTGATCGCCAGAGTAGCTATCAATAACCGGAGTCACCTTGCCGCTGAGCGAGATTTTATAGGCGTCATAGGCAATCGTCACACCAGCAAGATCGGCCATATTTTCACCGAGCGTCAATTCGCCATTCACCTTCGAACCCGGCAATGGCTCGTAAGCCCCGTACTGCTTTACCACTTTTGCGGTATAGCTTTCAAAGCGCTTCACATCTTCCGCTGTCCACCAATCAGTCAAGCGTCCCTGAGGATCAAATTTGCGGCCCTGATCATCAAACAAATGGCTGATTTCATGGCCGATGACTGCGCCAATCCCACCATAATTAACCGCCGGATCCGCATTGGGATCAAAAAACGGCGCTTGCAAAATTGCGGCCGGAAAGACGATCTCATTTTGCAGCGGATTGGCATAGGCGTTCACCGTCTGTGGCGTCATGAACCACTCGGTGCGATCAACCAGCTTACCAACCTTGGCAAGTTGCCGGTCATATTCAAAGGACTGAACGCGCAGCGCGTTTCCCAGTGGATCGCCACGTTCGACCTTAAGCGCCGAATAATCGCGCCATTTGGTTGGGTAGCCGATCTTTACGTCAATTGCGGCGAGCTTTTCACGCGCTTTGACTTTTGTTTCAGGTGCCATCCAGGCAAGCGCATCGATCCGTTTGCCCATCGCCGCCAAGATGTTGCGCACCAGGATGTCCGCCTTCGTCTTGGCATCCGGCGGAAAATGTTTGGCGACATAAAGCTCACCCACCGCTTCACCAAGCGCGCCGTTAATCTCATCAACGCCGCGTTTCCAACGATCCTTCAGCACTGGTGTACCCGAAAGCACCGGCCCATCAAACGCAAAATCTTCTTCGACAAAGGCCTTTGAAAGATAAGGAGCCGCCTGCTTGATAAGGTGGAAAGTCAGATAATCTTTCCATATCTCGATTGGCTCGCTTGAAACGAGCTTTGCGGCGCCCTCAAGCGCGCTTGGCTGCGTAGCAATAACTGTTTTCATATTCGCAATGCCAAGTGTCTGGACATAAAGCGGCCAATCAAACCCAGGCATCTTTGCGCTCAGATCAGCCGTCGCGACGGGATTATAAAGCTTTTCCACCTGACGTGATTGCGCCTGCGTCCAATGTGCCGTCGCGATCTTTTTTTCAAGATCATAGATGCGCTGCGCTTTTGCAGCGACATCGGCCACGCCAGCAAGTTTGAGCATATTGCCGATATGTGTCACATATTTGGTGCGAACTTCGACAAAACGCGGATTGTCTTCGAGATAATAATCACGATCAGGGAGACCAATGCCACCCTGCCCAAGATAGGCGGAATAAACGGTATTGTCCTTGAGGTCGAGTTGAACACCCATGCCGATAGGAGTCGAGATGCCGAGGCGGTTAGCAATCCCGAATGCTGCGGCAAGCTGGCTGGGTGTCTGAATAATTTGAACTTGCGCAAGTATCGGTGCCAGCGGGGCCGCACCCTTTGCTTCGATAGCCGAATCATCCATAAAGCTCGCGAAATAGTCGCCAACTTTTTGACCACTGCTCCCGGGCGCGTTTTTTGCGCTGGCAACCGATTCAATAATTTCCCGTGTCCGTGTGTCAGAGAGGTCGCGCAACAAACCAAAGCCACCCCATGATGATCGATCCGCCGGGATTTCAGTCTTTGCCGTCCAAGTGCCATTTACGAACTGATAAAAATCGTCACCCGGCTTAACGGTCTTATTCATACCAGCGGTGTCAATTCCGAATGTACCAAAAACAGGCTTTGCTGTTGCTTTTCCAGCAGCCGTTGCCTTGACCATAGCCGGTTTTGCTGCCGTAGCCTTTTTGATTTCCTTGGCGGCGGCAGGTGATACCAGCGCAGCCGAAGCAAGCGCAATAAGCGCCGCACTGCCAAACAAACGAATATTCATTACGATCATCTCCTTTATCCTTGATACACTTTTAGCGGCCTTCATAGGCGAACGGCAAGCACCCACTTGCCGCGCTAGTCGAGCTGGACTTAACGTCTATCGAAATTGCGCCATGCTAACCGAGGCACCAGTGAAGCAAGCCTTCGGAGTCGCTGCGGACAATGCCGCCTGTACCTACTGCCTCGGCCTCGTAGTTTAGCAGGCAATCAAGACTTGGGCCATCGCTCGCATTGACCCGTGCCAGCAGGCGTACGCCCTCAGGCGTCCGTGCAATCACAGTGCCAAAACGGATGCTGCCGTCGCGGCGATAGAAAAGTGTAAACGTCTCGATTGTCGCAGGGCCATCATACGCTTCCACAATAGGTGGCACCACATCACGAAGCGCCTCAGCCTCGGCATTAAAATCGAACGGTGACGGGAATTGCGCTGCCACAATCGGCGACGCTGAAATAACAATTGCATGGTTGTGCGTGACATAACCGCCATTAGCAAATAGTAATGCCCTGCCCTGCGTCTGCCGGAGTGTATCGACCATAGATCCAATTGCATGGCTCATATAATTGCCAATCGGACCGCCGCCGAAGGTCAGTCCACCAAATGCCGTGATTGGTTTTTCGAGCGGCCAATCAAGCACGCGTCGCGCCATTTTCGGGATGCACGGAAAACAGGAATAAAGCTCGACATGATCAAGATCAGCGCTGGTCAGGCCGTTACGCTCCAGCGTCTGTTGCAGCGTGACGATCATACCCGCCGAACGGTCATAGCGGTCGCGCTTGAGGATTGAATGCGTTTCATGTGCCGCCGCACCCTGCCCGACATAGATGATGCGGTCCTCTGCAATGCCCGCAGCGCGAGCACGAGCAAGGCTCGTCACGATAAATCCAGCCCCTTGATTGACGCTTGAATTGGCCACCATCCGTTTGAGATAAGGGTAAGCAATTGGGCGATTGTCGTCATTTGATGCGGTAATCTCCTCTGGCGACAGCGCCTTGCGCAGCCATGCCGTTTCATTGGCCGCTGCAACAGCAGACATGCCCGCCCAAAGTGCGCCCGTTTCACCTTGCGCTTCAGCAAAACTCTGCCCCCACGCCGCACGGGTCGCATTTTCATACAGCGGATAAAGGTCAGTCGGCGCAACAAGGCCGTGCCGCGCCATCAGAGATTGTGCCCCGCTGTTCGCAACATCACGCAGCGCATCCTTCTTCTCGCCCGTCGCGGCCTTGGCACGCTGTGCCGCTGTGCGCAGAGCCTCCGCCCCGACAATCGCCGCAACTTGAATTTCACCAGCGCCAATCCGGTTGGCGGCTTCGTTGAGCAGTTGCACCGGGCTTTCACCCGTTGGCCACGGCGTTTGTTCGATATACGCGGGCGATATACCAAAATGCGCAGCGAGGCTTTCCGCAATATTTCCAAGCCCCGGAAAGCTGATCTGGTTGACCACTGCTAGGCTGTCGAGCGCTGCAATCCATGCACCACCCGCATCGCTATCAGCGTTTTCAAGCGCACCAATCATCAACGCGAGCGAATCATCTACGCAGTCACGGTCATTGATCTGCCCCGTACCAATGATAACGGGAATGCGGGTCGGATCGAGCGTCATCAGATTTCCAATTTTGTAATCGAACATGATTTGGTTAGGCCAAGCCCGCGCTTCATCGCGGGATAAGCGCGCACAATCGCCGCTGTCATTGCAAGTTCAAGCCTAACTGCGCGGCCATGTTTTGCTTCAATAGCATCGCCAAACGCGAACGCATCGGGTGACTGTGTCGCAATCGCTTGTCCAAAATCAAACGCCATTTTGAGGTCGCCTTCGGGCGGATGACCAGCCAGCGCCGCGTTCACAACGGCGCGTGACACCTTATGCTCAAGCGCGCCACGGGCCGCCGTCAAGGCACACGGCCCGCAATCCTCAACCAGTGTCGCGCCAATCCGCGCCATGTGAAAAAGATCAGCCGGCGCATCGTGGCGATGCATCGACGCAGGCATAAAATGGGTGAACTTTTCAAAAGCATGGCCGGGCGCACCCGCAACTTCATGCATATATTCAGATTCATCGGACGACATCTTGTCCGTGATCGCCAGAAAAACACGTTTGGGTACACCCGCCGGAACAATCTTCCGCGCGCCGAACAATATGCCGAGCGCGATCCACACCATGAGCGGCGGGCCAAGCACACCGGGCGCATCTTTCCAGAAAATGTTCTGAGCGCAAATGCCGGTCAGCACTTCATAAATATGAAGTGCACCGTGCGCTGCAAGAAATAGGCTCCCCGCCAACGCCGCCGTCCACCGTCCAGACGGATACCAAACGGCATAGCTAAGCATCACCCCACTGCCGAGAAAGGCGATCCCGATATCGCGGATGAAATGCTGGTTGGGCGGCCCTGTGAATTTGACGGTACCCACCGCCTGATACCAACCATAAGGGTCCCACAGCATAAACGCCCCATTGAACAGCGCGAACAGCGCCACAATCGCGATCAGTATCTGCGCGATGCGGTCTAGCATGTCGGGCTTGTGCATCGGTGGCCTGCCTTTCTTTAGCTACAACTGGACTTGAATGCCTTGCACTCTTTCGCGCGGAACCGGTTGATTAGCCCTTGAACTTGAGGCGCATCGCCCGTCCAGTCGGCTTCGCTGCACAGCAGTTCCTTATGATCGTTCAGATGATCGGCCATTGTCGACTCCCAACCGGGCAGCGCCGTCAACACCTGTTCGCTGGTGTAAAGCATATATTGAACGTAATTTTCATAAGCCGCCTCATCGGCCGTTTCGCGGATCGCACAATAATCAGGCGCAGCGAACTTGGTCTGACTGATCGAGATGTTGAGAAACTCGCGGTATATATCGCGTGCCGATTGCTCTCGCTGCAACTGTGCCGAGGCGTTAAGTTGAACCCTGATCCCGACGATGCCGCCAACGACCGCAACCAATGCGCCAATTGCCGAGAGCGCTTGTAATGCCGGAGCATATTTTTCGAGCCATTTGATCATCGCAACTATCCCTATCCCGCCTTTGGCTGTTGTTGCGTTGCGCAGTGAATACCGCCGCCAGCGTCACCAATCGGATCGGTATTGAGCATTTCAATCACGCGCCCCGGATAAAGCGATTGGAGCAATTCGCGCGCGTTGCCATCAGCCGCCTTGTCGCCAAATTGCGAGACGATCACCGCGCCGTTGCAGACATAGTAATTAACATAGCTTGGCACGAAATCGGGCTGGCTACTCCGAATATCGACTGGCTCATCAAGCCGGACAATCTCCAGACTGCGCCCCTTGGCATCGGTTGCCCCTTGCAGAATTTTGAGCGTTTCATGCCCCGATACCGACCAAGGATCGTCAGGATCAATCGTCGCGCCAAGCTGGATCAGCACTTTGCCCGGCGCAACAAAGCGCGCGAGCGCATCGATATGATAGTCGGTAATATCTTTGCCCTTAACGCCGGGTGCCCAGATCATCTTTTGCCCGCCAAGCGCCGACAAAAGCCGCTTGCCGATTTCTTCCTGCGATGCACTATTGCGGTTGCGATTTACCCAGCAGCTTGCATGGGCAAGCAGCGTTCCAGCACCGTCATGTTCGATGCCGCCACCCTCCCCGACAAGCCCAGTTTTGAGGAGCGGCAGTCCGAGCCGCTGTGCCACGCGCTCCGCAATCCGCGCGTCACTTCTGTGCGGCTGCTTCCTACCCCAGCCATTGAATTGAATATGCGCAATGGCAAGCGCGCCCGATTTATCGCGGACAAAGGTTGGCCCGGCATCGCGACACCACAGATCATCGGTTGGGATGTTCCATATCTCAACCCCGCGCCCAAGTTGTGCGCGTGCGGCGGGGGCACTGCGATCATCGACCATCATCGCGACGGGCTCATATTTGCTGATCGTGTTGGCAATCAGCGCGATGCTCGCCTGAACTTTGGCAAGCGAAGGCGGGTCATAGACCGACAGGCTGACCGGCCACTGCATCAGGGTGCGCTCATGCAGCTCAGATTCGAGCGGCATTTCAAAACCGCGCGCGGCGATAGGATCGATTGCCCCACCGCGCGCCGACTCTGCGTCACTACAACCCGCCATTAGGCCAGTCGCTGCAAGCCCCAATCCCGCAGCCACAACCGCGCGTCGATCCATGTCCATCTCACTTCCTCCCCACTGGCATAGCCGCAGGTGTCCCCATAAAGCGCGGGGCTGGCCCCGGCTGATCAATCCCGCCGACATTGACGAACGTACCCCGCGCAACATTGTGTGGATGCGTTAAAGCGTCGGCCATTGAAAGGATCGGCGCGAAACAAATGTCCGTTCCCTCCATCAGCGTACACCAATGGTCGCGCGGTTGCGATTTGAATATATCAGTGAGGCGCGCTTTGAGTGCTGGCCACTGCGCCTTATCCATCTGCGGGTCGAACGCTGGATCATCAGTAAGCCCGAGCTTGTCACGAAGCAGCGCATAGAATTGCGGCTCAATCGATCCGATCGAGATGAACTGGCCATCGCCACATTCATATGTGTCATAGAAGTGCGCGGCGGTATCGAGCATGTTGACCCCGCGTGTATCCTCCCACATGCCCATCCCGCGAAAGCCCCATTGCATCGCGTGGATGACGGCGGCACCGTCAGTCATCGCGCAGTCGATCACTTGGCCGGTGCCCGTCGCGCGCGCGCTCAATATCCCCGCGAGCATCCCGAATGCGAGCATCATCCCGCCGCCCGCAAAATCGCCAATCGCATTCGTCGGCGGGGTTGGCTTCTCGTTCGGGCGGCCATAGCCGTGGAGGTTGCCGCTGATCGAGATATAATTGATATCATGCCCCGCCGCGTGTGACAGTGTACCCGTCTGTCCCCAGCCCGTCATCCGCCCGAACACAAGCTTTGGATTGTCGGCGAGCAAAACTTCAGGCCCAAGCCCAAGCCGCTCCATAACACCGGGGCGAAACCCCTCGATAATCCCGTCCACCGTGCGGATAATTTCACGGACTTTGGCAATCCCCTCAGGCGATTTGAGATCGGCCTCAATCCGTTCACGGTTACGGGAAAGGACATCGCGCCCTTTGGCGTCGTGCGCGCCCGCGCGGTCAACGCGGATCACCCGCGCACCGTGATCGGCCAGCATCATTCCACAAAAGGGCGCGGGGCCAATTCCCGCCAGTTCGATGATGGTGACGCCATCCAGTGCTCCGGGCATTTTGATCTCCTGTGTGCTATTTGCCAGAACTGTTGGAACGCCCTTACGTTTGCGTCAAGCCCATCAAACTTGATTATTCCCGCTCAACGCCATAGGGGCGGCTGCGTAACAGGTTCACCGGCAACGGTGATGAAAAGGGAAGCCGGTGAATATCCGGCGCTGTTCCCGCAACTGTAACCGGCGAGTTCCTCTCTCGCATACCACTGGGCTGACCTTAGTCTTTGGCCTGGGAAGGTGGAGAGGCGCGTTGACCCGGAAGCCAGGAGACCTGCCGGTTACGGCTGATCCTTTGTGCCAGCGGGAAGACTGGCGCAAACGGGGGAATTTTCCTCGCGTGACGGCATTTGGTTGAACGTCATACAAAGGAGAATCCAGTGACAATTTTGAAATATGCAGCGGCGGCACTTGTGCTGTTGCCCGCGACTGCATTTGCAGCGGATGATGATATCATCATCGTTACCGCCAACGGCATTGCCCAACCGCGCGCCGAAGTTGGCCAGGCGATAACCGTCATTGATTTAAAAATGCTCGAAACCCAGCAAACTTCAGTGATCACTGACATCTTGCGCACCGTGCCAAGCGTCAACATCGCGCGCAACGGCGGCGTTGGCGCGCAATCAAGCGTATTCATTCGCGGCGGCGATAGTTCACAAACGCTCGTCCTGATTGACGGCGTGCGGATCAATGATCCGTCCAGCCCGAATGCGGCATTTGATTTCGGCGCGCTGCTCACCGGCAACATCGGACGGGTTGAGGTGCTGCGTGGGCCGAACTCGGTAATCTGGGGCAGCCAAGCGATTGGCGGCGTCGTCAACATCCAGACGCTTGAGCCAACCGAGAAATTCGCTGTAAACGCGCGCGCCGAATATGGCTATCAGGATACCGCCAATGTTCAGGCAAATGTTTCGGGTCGCACTGGCATATTCTCGGGCAGCATTGGCGGCGGGCTATACCGCACGACCGGCATCTCGGCTCTCGTCGGTGGCACTGAGCGTGATGGCTACCGCAACGCATCAGCCAACGGCAAACTCAAAATTGCCTTCACTGATAATCTCTCGCTTGATTTCAGGGGCTATTATAATCGCGGCGAAGTACAGTTTGACAGCACCTTCCCGCTTTCCCCCAACGCGCTTCCCGAAACCGAGAATGAGCAGTTTCTGGGCTATGTCGGTCTTAATGCAAAACTGCTTGATGGTCGCTTCACCAACCGCCTGTCCTATACCCGCACCGATATCAGTCGGGTCGGTTCTGACGTCGTGCGCCCAGTCAATTTCAACGTCAATGCGATCAAAGCCACGCTTGACCGCTTTGAATATCACGGTGCGTTCGATGTGGCGGATGCCGCCAAACTCGTATTCGGCGTTGAGCATGAGCGCAGCTTTGCCAGCACTTTCTTCCCCACAAACGGCCCCGGCACGGTGCCTGACCGCGCCAAAACGACCGTCACCAGCGGCTTTGGCCAGTTGATC
>ERZ1292633.2173-Hain-H41-02um-R1-2173-length-20362-cov-5_pt1 | contig 20362 bp, 12 predicted proteins | sample MGYA00564406_ERZ1292633 | MGnify/ENA primary metagenome ERZ1292633 (study PRJEB36523, sample SAMEA6512639) | groundwater metagenome | collected 2019-01-08 | study: AquaDiva: Metagenomics assemblies of 32 groundwater samples
CAGAAACGCCGAGTGGCAGCACATCTATAACCGCGACATCATCTCCATGCCCGACAAGTGGGAGTACCCCTGGTACGCGGCCTGGGACCTGGCGTTTCACATGATCCCCTTCGCGAAGATCGACCCCCACTTCGCCAAGGAGCAGCTCGTCCTCTTCCTGCGCGAGTGGTACCTACATCCAAACGGACAGCTCCCCGCCTACGAATTGGTCCTGGGCGACGTCAATCCGCCGGTCCACGCATGGGCCTGCTGGCGCGTCTACAAGATGTCCGGCGTGCGCGGCGAGCGGGACCGCGTCTTCCTATCGCGCGTCTTCCAAAAACTGCTGCTCAACTTCACCTGGTGGGTGAATCGGAAGGACGCCGAGGGGAAGAACCTCTTCTCCGGAGGCTTCCTGGGACTCGACAACATCGGCGTCTTCGATCGCTCCCGGCCGGCGCCTACGGGCGGACACCTGGAGCAGGCCGACGGCACGGCGTGGATGGCTTTCTACTGCGCCACCATGCTCTCGATCGCGCTCGAACTCTCGAAGGAGAATCCCGCCACCGAGGATTTGGCGTCGAAGTTTTTCGAGCACTTCATCGCTATCTCGGACGCCATGAACTACCTTGGCGGCACGGGGCTCTGGGACGAGGAGGACGGTTTCTACTACGATCGCCTGCACACGAACGGCCGGGAGATCCCGCTCAAGGTTCGTTCGATGGTCGGGCTACTTCCCTTGATCGCCTGTGAAGTACTTCAGCAAGAGGCGCTGGATCGGCTTCCCGGATTCTCGAAGCGGCTGAACTGGTTCCTGGAGAACCGCCCCGACCTGGCCGGAAAGATCTCGATCATGTCGAAGAAGGACGAGGGCGGCAGCACGCTCCGCCTCCTGGCCATCCCATCTCGCGAGCGGCTGCTGCGCGTGTTGCGCTACATGCTGGATGAGAAGGAGTTCCTCTCGCCCCATGGAATTCGCTCTGTCTCCGCCGTTCACGATGAGCATCCCTACGTGTTCGAGGCCAATGGAGAGCGGTACGATGTCTCCTACGTTCCCGGCGAATCGGCCACGGGGCTCTTCGGCGGAAATTCCAACTGGCGGGGGCCGATCTGGTTTCCCGTGAACTACCTCCTGGTCGAGGCGCTGGAGCGCTACCATCACTTCTATGGAGACTCGCTGAAGGTGGAATGTCCCGTCGGTTCGGGCCGGATGATGAACCTGAAGGAAGTGGCCCAGGAGATCTCGGCCCGCCTGGCGAGCATCTTCCTCCCCGACGAGCGTGGCCACCGGCCCTGCCACGGCGGCGATGCGCGTTATGCTGGGGATCTCCACTTCCGTGACTTGGTGCTGTTCCATGAGTACTTCCACGGCGATAACGGGCGCGGCATGGGGGCAAGCCACCAGACCGGCTGGACCGCGCTGGTCACGAGGCTGATCGACAATCTCGTGCAGTCGCGGGGATCGGGAGTGCGGGCTGGAACGGTGCGGGCCGGCGACGCGCGGGCCGGAGCGGCGGCGGCCGGTGGAGTTGTCTCTCCTGCGGCAGCGCCGGCTCACGCCGCGACGGCGGCCCCTCCCGCAGTGGATACCAGGAGCGCCAGTTGACTTCCATCAGGCTAGAGGTGGCCGGCGATGCCGCGGCCGTCGCGGCGAAAGCGGCGGCGGAATTCCTGCGGCTGGGAAATGAAGCGATCGCGCAGCACGGCGCCTTTCGCGTGGCGCTGGCCGGCGGCGATACGCCCCGCGCCGCTTACGAGCGAATCGCCACGACCTGGCAAGACGCGCCGGGCGGAGCACTCTCCTGGGACCGTGTCCATCTCTACTGGGGCGACGAACGGATGGTCCCGCGCGATGATCCGCGCAGCAATTTCGGCATGGCGCGAGCGGCCCTGCTATCTCGCGTGCCGATTCCGGCGGAGAACATCCATCCGATCCGGATCGATGCCGCGAGTCCCGAGGCGGCGGCAGCGGACTACGAGAAGTCGCTACGCGTAACGTTTCCGCAAACGCTCGCGCCATTTCCCTGCTTCGATCTCGTGTTTCTAGGGATTGGCGCGGACGGGCATACGGCCTCGCTCTTCCCCGGCGCGTCCACGCTGAACGAGGGCAGCCGCTTCGCGGTGGCCGCGCGACATCCCGAGACGGGCGAGCGGCGCGTAACGCTCACGCTTCCCGTGATCAATGGCGCCGCATCGACCGTGGTACTCGTTTCGGGAGGCGCCAAAGCCGCCATGCTGGGGCGCGTGCGGCGCGGAACTGGGCGCCGTGACGCTGATCCGCTGCTGCCCGCGGAACGGCTTAGGCCGACGTTCGGGAGTCTCCTATGGCTTGCTGACGCGGCAGCCGCTTCGCTGGCCAGTCCGGGAGATGGTCGCCCGGCTCGACCTTCGTAAAACCTTTCCCAATAACAGTCTACAGCGCCGCAGTCGCTCCCGCGAAATTTCGGAACTACCTCTGCCCACGAGTGTATGAATAGTCGTACGAGGTCGCCTGCGAACCGACCCCGTGCGAACAACTCGAACGAGGTGGGTGCGGTCCATCAAGCGAATCGGATGGGTCCCAGCCGGAGCGGCGCTGATAGCAGTCGACTTCGGTATCGAGCCTCGCGCAGCGAACGCCGCCACCTCTCCGGCGAACGCGCGAAGGGCATCGTGTTCGGATTGCACCTCACCTCGGATCGAGTGCAGAGCTAAGTAGAAGCATCCTCCCGACGACCCGGCACCTCTAACAGGGGGGTGTCGGGTCGAAGCGTTTTCAGGCCAAAACTTCCCCCGTCAGGCTATCATTCCTCCTTCGCTGTTCTTGAACCGGAAACCAACAGGGGGGATTCATCATGACGTGGAAGAACTTGGGTCGGGCGTTCGCGATCGGTGCGATTGTCGCGGCCATGAGCGCCAGTGTCGCGCTCGCGGATCAGCACGCGGATCAGCACAAGGGCAAGGGCGAGGCTCCGAAGATGGACCCGGCCGGCGAGACCGCGATGATGGCTGAGATGATGAAAATGGCCGGCCCCGGCCCCGAGCACAAGACGCTCGAGGCGCAGGCGGGCAAGTGGACGACCGTCACGAAGTCCTACATGGCGCCGGGCGAGCCGGCCGTCACCAAGGGAAAGGCGGAGTACGAGCTGATCCTGGGGGGGCGGTTCCTCATGGGCCACTTCCACGACGTCATGATGGGCCAGCCGTTCGAGGGCTTCTCCATCATGGGTTACGACCGGATGGCCAAGAGTTACAACGGCTACTGGATGGACACGATGAGCACCGGGGTCTACCCCATGATGAACGGTGTGTGGGATGACGCGGCGAAGTCGATGACCTTCAACGTCGAGTGGCCGAGTCCGATGGGCGGCACCATGCCGCTCAAGATGGTCACGACGCTCCATGGACCAGACTCGATGTCGTTCCGGATGACGATGACGCACGAGGGCAAGGAGATGCCCACGACGGAGGTCGACTACACGCGGGTGAAGTAGCCATTTCTTCTTCACGGAGTTCGAGTGCGGGGGCGGCGCCGGTGACGGCGTCCGCCCCTGTTGTTCGTTCGGGCGGCTCGCGCACGACTCTGGTGGCGGCGATCGCCGTGACGCTGGTCGTGTGGGCCTCGGGGTTCGCCGGGATTCGCCACGCCGGGCAGGCGTTTCCGCCGGCATCTCTCGCGCTGGTACGGTTCTCGATCGCGTCGGTGGTGCTGGCGCTAGTGTGGTGGTGGCGCCATCGGAAGCCGCCGGCGGGCGTGGCGCGCGAGGGGCTTGCGCCTACCCGCGGCGAATGGGTCCGGCTCGCGATCGCCGGCTTCCTCACGATCGTCGTCTACGCCACCGCGCTGAACGCTGGATCGCGCACCGTCACCGCCGGCGTGGCCTGCCTCCTGGTGAACACGGGGCCGATCTTCGCCGCCCTGTTCGCGATGATGTTCCTCGGCGAGAGGCTGGGATGGAGGGGCTGGGCCGGAATGCTCTGCGCGTTTAGCGGCGTGATGCTCGTGGCGCGAGGGATGGGGGGAGAGTTCCGGTGGGACGGCGACGCTGGGCTCGTGATTCTGGCCGCGGTGGCGCAGGCCGCCTGGTTCGGGGTGTCGAAGCCGCTCCTGGCCCGGCATGGAGCGTTCGATACGACGTGCCGGACGGTTTGGCTCGGGGTGTTGTTCCTGTTGCCCTTCGCGGGCGAGGCGTGGGGTGCGCTGCGCGTGGCTCCCCCGGAGGCGATCGCGTCGATCGTCTATCTCGGTGTGTTCCCCGGAGCGATCGGCTATCTCACGTGGACGTACATTCTATCGCGGATGCCGGCCTCACGCGCGGCGAGCCTGCTCTACCTGGTGCCGCCGATCGCGTTCACGATCGCGTGGGTGACGCTGGGAGAGAAGCCGACGCTGCTCGCGATTCTCGGAGGGGTGCCGATCGTGGCGGGCGTGGCGCTGGTGAATAGGGGACGGCGCTCCGGCTAACGCTCATACAACCGCGCTCCGCCCGGCAGCGCGATCGGCCCACGAAATCCCTCGATCGGCTCCACGCGATCCCAAACCTCAATCCATACCGAATCCCCATCCGCCACGTTCCGCCCCCGCGCGTCCGGCGAAAGTAGAATCGCCGCCACCGGATGATCCTCCATCACCTGCGCCATCGACCGCGACGTCGGCAGGAGCAGCGCCGGACGATCGAGATGCCACGCGCTCCAGTCGGGAACATCCGTCAGGAGTAGCTGCTCACGCGGCCACGCCGGGGCGCGTTCGCGTAGCGCTTCCGCGAGGGCAGGCGGTAATGGCGGGTAGCGCCGCGCCGCCTCCCTGGTATCGAACGCGACCGTCGCGGCTCGCTCCCCAATGAGCAGCACGAAAAGCAACGCCAGCATCCGCCTCCCGCAGAACCGATCCCACGCCGGCGCCGCCGCGATCCCGATCGCCACGCACGCCAGCGGCACGACCGGCACCAGGAATCGCGGGCTTCGCTGCAGCGCCGCAAAGGCGGCGATCTGGAGCGCGATCGCCAGGAAGAAGAGCCGTGTCGGCGCCAAGTCGCGATAGCGCTCCTTCGATTCGCGGAGCAGGAGCCCCGCCATGGCGAGCCCGATCGCGATCGGTCCCAGGCCGGCGCCGAAGTCGACGAGGAATCCGATGAAGTCCTTCACCCATCGAAGCGCGAATGTCGCGGGGTGTCCGAGGATGTACGCCAGGTATCCTGGCATCGCCTCCAGATACGTACGCGACGAGGCGTAGCCCGGATACTGCGGCGTGTAGAGGAGCATCGGATTGCCCTGGATCGGCGCGGCCTCGCCGTTCATGGCGCGCAGGATGAACGGCCACGGCGCGGAGAGCGCGATAAGCGCCAGCGAGAAGGCGACCGCGCGCGCGCGCGGTTTCGGTGCGACGCGAGTGGTGGGGCCGGCGTCACCGCCCTTCCCTCTCGCCCCCTGCCACGTCGCCGCGATCCAGAGCGGTGCGAAGAGCAGCGACTCCGCGCGCGCATACCAGATCGCGGCCGCCACCACCGCCGCGAAGAGCGCCGTCAGGAGTCCCCTCCCGCGCAGCAACAGCAACCAAACCACCAGCCCAAACGCCGCCACCGGAACCTGACTGAGCCCGGGGTTGAACGAATCAAGCAGCAGCGGACAGGCGATCGCCGCCGCCGCCGCGATCATTCCCGCTCGTACCGAATGAAAGTGCGCCCCCAGGAGCAAGACCATCCCCACCAGCAGCGCCTGCGCCAATGCCGCCAGAATGAAGTACCCCTCCGGAAGCGACATCCCGCTCTGCAACATCATGGCGCCGCGCCACGAGAAGAGCGGCATCCGCCACCGCACCGGATAGGGCGGCTGCTCCTCGGCGCCCAGCAGCGTCGGATACGTGTAGAGCGACGTGAATCCCTCGCCGCGCGCGATCTGCCTCGCTTGCTGGGCGTAATCCCAGAGATCGCTGGAGGGCGAGATCTGCCGCACGGTCACCGCGGCATGGAGCGTGGCGATGGCGAGCGCGAGCAGGGCCCAGAGAATCGCCGCTCGCCAGGGGAGTCTGGAGGATGGGGGGGTCACGAGGGCGGAGCATACCGGGGCGGGGCCGCCGGCGGAACCGTGGTCACGCCTTCACCGCCGGAACCCCAAAAAGAACTCCCCGCCAGGCACCGCTGACGGGGAGGGTCTCCACGGGCTTGCGGGTCCGTGGATCGATCGGTTCGCGAGCGCCAACCCGGTCTCGAAGGGTTTGCGTCCCAAGTCGGTCTCCCGGCCGGAGGCTGGCCAGGCTAACCGATTGGGAAGCGGGTGCTTAGGGTACCCGCTCTCTGCCTACTTAGATCACCGGAGAGGCGGCTTGGTTCCTACTTTTTTTCGCGACGAGAAGTCCCATGGCCCAGACGGAAGCGCTGGCCGCCAGCCCCACGTAAATCGGCTCCACGCCAAGTGGATAGGCCTTCCCCACCTCCAACAGCGAAGGCAGCAGCCACGCAAGTGCGACGCCCCCGCCGGCGACCATGGAGGCCGTCGCCCAGGGCGGCGACACGTGCCACCTAGGGGCGTGAATCAGGATCAGCGGAATCAGGAGCGCCGGCACGCCGATCGATCCGACGTGATGCCAGAGATCGACGGCGCTCCGGAACCAAAGCGCGAGCGCGAACGCGAGGAGCGCGGTGACCACGAAGCCGATCTGCGAATAGCGGTTCACGTTCTCCTCGTCCGGTTCCCGGCGCCACCGCCAGATGAGGTCGCGCCCGAAATTCACGCCGCCGATGAACGTGTAGCCGTCCACCGTCGACATGATCGTCGCCAGGAGCCCCAGGAAGAAGAGTCCTCGCATCACCGGCGGGAGGAACTCCGCGGCGAGCCTCGGAAATGCCGATACCGGATCGGCCAGATCCGGCATCAGCGCGCGTGCGTAGAGGCCGGTGCAGGTCGTGAGAAAGTCGAAGAGCATCCAGAAGCCGATGGAGATCAGCACGCCGCGCTGCGCGGTCGCTTCGTCCTTCGCGGCGAAGGCCCGCTGGTAGAACGTCGGTTCCACCAGTGTCTGGAGCGCGATCAGGTACCAGACGAAGATGTACTGGAGGTTGTTCCCGCCATGCCATGCGAAGTGCGTCGTGGGGACCTTCGACTGGAGAAACGATAGTCCACCGTAAGTCATCCCCAGAAACGGAAGCGCCACCATGAATCCCGCGAACATGAGGACGAACTGCACGCGATCGGCGATCACCACCGAGGGAAATCCGCCCCGTAGCGAGTAGACGACGGAAAAAAAGGTCCCGACCGCCAGCGCGGGGAGGAAGCCCCAGCCGAAGAGGAGCTGCAGGAGAATCGCCAGCATCAAGACGTAGGGTGCTGGCGAGTTCAGGATCTGCACGACGACGGCGCCGGCCAGCGCCGCGGGCCGCCCGTAGGCGTGATTCAGGAGATCGGGCACCGTGTAGAACTTGGTCCGGTGCGCGCGGCGCGCGAAGTAGAGCGCGAAGAGGAGCGCGCCGATGTAATAGGGAACTCCAAAGACGATCCAGTTCGAGATTCCGTAGCGGAACGTGAACTCCCCCACTCCGAGCACGCCGCCGTACCAGGTCGTGACGAGCGTGGCGACGAACGACGGGAGTGTGAGTCGTCGTCCCATGACGAGGTAGTCGGCGGTGCTCCCGCGCGCCACGTGCGAGAGGCGGTAGCCGAGGTAGAGGAGAAAGAGGGCGTACGCGCCCACCATCGCCAGATCGATCGGGGTGAGCCGCCCGCCCATGGGCGCCTAGAACCCCGCCCGCAGACTCACGAAGACGTTTCGCCCTGCCGCGGGATAGAAGTAGGGCACGTCGTAGAAGACGTAGCCCGCCGTCTCGTAGCGGAGATCGGTGAGATTGAACCCACGGAGATCGAGTTCCAGCGACTCGGCGCCCAGCCCTCGCGCCATCACACCGCCGAGGTTCATCGAGAAGGCGCCGTTCAGAACCGTGTTCGCCTCCACCCGCTTCCGCTGATAGCCGGGAACCGCGCGGAGGGCCGGATTCTTCCGGTTGTCCTCGGAGTTGTCCAGGTACTGCACGCCCGTGTCGCGTAGCGAGAGCGAGAGCCGTGCCGGACCGCGACGATAGCCGACGGTGATATTCGCCATGTGGCCGGGAAAACCGGCGATGCTGTTTCCGTCGTAATTCGTGAACGTCAGGGAATCGGCAAACTCGCGGTATTCGTCGGAGTGATTCTGGCTCAGCGTCGCGTTTCCCGAGACTTCCAGGCCCGAGCGGTGCTTCCACTCCGCCTCCAGCTCGATCCCACGGTGCGTCGACGCGGCTGCGTTCCCGGTGATCGGTACACCGAGCGGACCGATCTGCCCGTTCGGGACAATCTCGTTCTCGAAATCGAGCCAGTAGCCTGTGACGCGAAGACGCGTGCTCCCCTTCGTGTAACCGAGCCCAGCCTCCCAATCGGTCGCCGTTTCCGGATCGACGAGGGGGTCTTCGTAACGATGATTCGCCGGATCCACGATCCGGAATAGCGGGACCGCGGTGGGATCGTCGGCGCGGTAGATCTCGGTCAGGATCGGCTCCGACTTCACCCTCGCGTAGGACGCGAAGACATTCCAGCGATCACTGGCGTTCCAGTTCACGCCTAGCCGCGGATTGAGCGCGCTGTACCGGAGCTTGAAGTCATAGCCGTTCAGAAGGTCCTGCCCCACGGCGTAACGAGTGCGGCGCCACTGGAGGCTTCCCGTGATCCGGACGTCGGGACGGAGGTCATAGGCTTCCTGGGCGAATAGCGACTGGACCATCACGCGTCCCAGATAGTCGTACATGACGTGATTCGGCATCGTTCCCGGGGGGAGCGCCGCACCCCAGGTCAATTCCCCAAAGCGGCGGCCGTCGGCCTCACGCCATTCGCCTCCAAACGTCGCCTCGCCCTTCGCGTGGACGACACGCGCGCGCGGCACCCAGCCATAGTGCTTGTTCTTTGCCCAGAGCCGCTGCGTCAGGTCGGTTGCCACCACCTCGTACGGTCCAGCGCCGGTGGTGTCGGCGTAGTAGGAGGCCGGGTAGAGCGTCTTGTCGTCCACGAAGTAATTCGGAAGCCGCCGGCTGGCGAGAGGAATGGGCCCGTACGGCAGGTCGTCGTAGTAGCCGCGCCCCGGGAAGTAGAAGAGGGACGACGAGAAGGTCGCCTTCTCGCTCAGCCGAAGGTCATTCAACAATTCATAGTGCGGCTCGAAGAAGTTGTCGGTTTCGTTTCGCCAGGAGAGCGGATTGAAGCGTCGATCGTGCGCGGCGTCGCCAGTGATGCGACCATCCAGATAAGCACGGTCGACCGCGTAGTAGGCGAGGTGGAGCTCCTCCGGCCCGCCGTAGAGGTTCACGCGGGTTGTCATCCGCTCGTCGAAGCGCGAGGCGGAAAACGCGTACGACCAGAGATTAGACCACGACTGCTCACGATACCCTTCACTCACAATTCGCGAATAGCGACCGCTCAGGGAGTATCGATTCTCCAGTAGCCCGCTCTCGCCATGAAGCGAGAACCGCGTGGTGCCGTAGGAGCCGCCGCCCGATTCGAGCACGAATCCACGTTCGGCCGGCCCACCGGCCGTCTCGAGATTGATCGAGCCGCCGACGGCGCTCGCTCCGTAGAGCGCGCTCCCCACGCCTCGCTGCACCTGAATCGATCCTGCGTTCGCCAGGAGATCGGGATGATCCACCCAGTAGACCTCGTGAGACTGCGGGTCGTTGAGTGGAATCCCGTTGATCGTCACGGCCACGCGGCGCTGGCTGAACCCGCGCACCTTCACGTAGGAGTAGCCGATCCCATTCCCCGCATCGGAGTAGGCATGAACACCGGGAGTTTCCGCCAGGAGCATCGGGACGTCCTGCCCCCAGTACTTCTCCTTCATCTGCTCCGGGCCAAGCCGCGTAAAGGCGACGGCGGAGCCGCGCTCCTCGGGCCGGGTCGTGGTGACTTCGATGGAGGGCCCGGCAAGCGTCTGCGGTTCGAGCGCGATTTCGATCTCCGAGACCCCGGCGGCGACGTCGCGGCTCTCGTTCCGGTAGCCGAGACGCGATATCCGGAGATTCCCCGCGCCCTCCGGGGTCGGCTCGAAACGGAATCGGCCGGTGGCGTCGGTGGCCGTTTCGCGCGCTGGAGTCCCGGCGGCGGAAGCAGTCCACTGGACCCGGGTGTCGGCCAGCGGCGCGCGTGTCACGGAATCCAGAACGCGTCCGGTCAGCGGAGTGCGGGGAGATTCGGCGGAAACTGCAGGTGAGGAGAATCCCACGCCGAAGAGAAAGCCAACAGCGAGCAGGAGAAAGCTCTTCATGGTGACGCCCTTCCGCCGAAACAAATCGGCCGCCACCAGCAGAGGTGAGCGGCACGGACGGCGAGTCGGCGTCAGTTCCGTTTCCCTACGCTGGAATGACCCAGTTCAGGTTCCTAGGGTGTGATCTCAGGCCGGGATTTCGCCCCGGCCACCCCTAACGGTGATACCTCAGAATCGCGCCGGCGGGGCGCGACTGTCAAGCGGTCACTGGGTCGCGAAGGAGGCCGCTTCCGAGTGCGCCGCGGGCTGGTCGGGGAAATAGACCGTCAGTCTCCAGTGATACGCGGTCTGTGGCGCCAACTTGGAGCGGAGATCGAGAGGGAGGGTCCAGGCGTTCGTTTTCAGCGAATCGCTGACGAAGAGAGAGTCGTCGGCAGCGGTCATCAGGAGCACGCGGTACGCCGACGCTCCCTCGATGGAGCGCCAGCCGAGCTGGATCCGGTCGGGCTCGCTGAAGATGGAACTCATCTCGTAGATGATCGGCCCCTGGTCGGGCTGCTTTGGAACGGGCGGGCCCGTTTCGACCGGCCGGGGAGGCCGGAAGCCGAGCCATAGCCCCACGCCGCCCACGACGAGGGCGAGAAGGGCGACAACAAGTACGGTTGTGGCGTCTCTGCGGTTTGCCATGGCTCCTCGGCCGGTGCTAGGCTGATCCCATCTTCTGCCGACCGCGGCACACCCTACACCAGCCGGAGCCGATCGTCATCATGTCCCGCGCGGTCATTCTCGCCAACGGAGTTCCCCCCGAGCCCGGCACGATCGCCATGGCGCTCGAGGGCGCGACTCTTTTCGTCTGCGCCGACGGCGGCGCCAACTCGGCCCGCGCCCTGGGGCTCGTACCCGACGCGATCGTCGGCGACCTCGACAGCGCCGACGCCGAAACGTTGGTCCACTTCGCCGCCGTGCCGCAGATCCGCGACGCGGACCACCAGCGCACCGACACCGAGAAGGCGATCGACTTCATCCTCTCGCGCGGTACTCAGGAAGAGATCACGCTGCTCGGCGCCAGCGCCGGACGGCTCGACCACGTCCTCGGGCATGTTTCGCTCCTCCGCCGTTACTATGGGCGAGCGCCGCTCGTGCTGGAGGATGATCACGCGCGTTCTTGGCTAGCGAGGGGAGTGGTGGAACTCGACGTTCCGATCGGGACGACGGTCTCGTTCTTCGCGGTGGGAGCATCGGCCGAGGGAGTGACGACCGAACACTTTCGCTATCCACTGACCGACCAGACGATGGCGTTAGGGGAGCAGGACTCGGTATCCAACGTCACGACCGGACGACCCGCGCGCATCCGGATCGGACGCGGCGAACTGCTGATCTTCGTCGTTACGCGTCCGTAGAGGTAGCGAGCGGCGCGCTGCGCGAGGGCGCCGCGGCCGGCCCGATCGGGAGCGGCGACGCCGCGCGGGGCATGGAGATCGAAACGGTCGTCCCCTGCCCCTCGCCCGCGCTCTCCAAACGCACCGACCCGCCCATCGCCTCGATCAACTGCTTCACGATCACCAGGCCCAGCCCTGTCCCGCCGAACCTCCGCGTCGTCGTGGCGTCGGCCTGGGAGAATTTCTTGAAGAGCCGGTCCCTGCGGTCTTCCGCGACGCCGATTCCGGTGTCGGCCACGTCGATGTCCACGAAGGGCGAGCCCGGGGAGGCGCTCACGGTCACGCTCACATGGCCCTTCGGCGTGAACTTGATGGCATTCCCAATCACGTTCACGAGGACCTGCCGGAGCCTCACCTCGTCTCCCAGCACACGCGTCCCGGCCGGAATGTCCCCCATGCTGAAATCGAGGTACTTCTGCCGCGCCTGGACCTCCATCGTGGCCTGCACCTCGGAGAGGATCGGCGCGAGATCGATCTCGCGGCAGTCTACCTGCAGACTCCCCGCCTCGATGCGAGCAAGATCGAGAACGTCGTTGATGAGCCCCAGGAGATGCTTCGCGCTCCGGAGCGCGTGCCCCAAGAGTTCCTGGCGCTCCTCCTCGCTCTCGCAAAGCCCATCGAGGACGAGATTCAGGAAACCGATGATCGAGTTGAGCGGCGTGCGGAGTTCATGCGACGTGTTTGCCAGGAACTCGCTCTTCAGCCTGTCGGCGGCGCGGAGTTCATCGACGAGGCGCTCCAGCTCCTGATTCTTCTCTTCGAGTTCGGCCTGATGAACCGTCAGCGCCTCCAGCAGCCGGACGTTCTGGATGGCCGTACCGAGCTGATAGGTCACGGCGCGGAGCAGTTCCGAGTTCCGCGTGGCCAGCTTCTCCCCTTCCACGCTCAGGATGGAGATCACCCCCACCACGTCACCCGCAGCCAGGAGGGGCGCGTGGACGACCGTGGCGATGCTCCGATCGAGGAGCTCGGAGGTGACGACCTGCTCGCGAGTCTCGATGGCGCGGAGGACGCCCGGATTGATGGCGTCGGGAATCATGCGGGGGGAGAGCCGGAGCGTCGGGTGGAGATACGAGGCCTCGCCGACCAGCACCAGCCGGCCGCCGTCGGCCGCCTCATAGCGATGGATCCAGCAGGCGTCGACCTCCAGCCCCTCAACGATCTGCCGCGCCGCCGCGAGAAGCATGGTCGTCGGCTCCACGCTGCTCCCCGTAGCGACCGCCAGCGCGGAGAGGGCAGAGAGCTCGGCGGCTCGGCGGCTCGACTCCGCCTCTATCCAGCGCTGCTGGCCAAGTTCCGTGATGGTGCCGACGTAGCGGACCGGCCCTTCCGTGCCGGGAGCGACCGCGGTCACCGAGAGCATCATGGGACTCGCGTCCGCGACCGAAGTCCGGACATCGAGCTGCCCCAGCCACGATCCGTTCAGGGCGACTTCCTCGAAGATGCGGTCCTCCAGGCCCTCGGGCGAATCCGAGAAGAGGAAACGCCGAAGCGGCGCTCCGCGGAGAATTCCGGGAGCGAGCCCGGTATGTTCCGCGACGGCGCGATTCACCTGGAGGATGGTGCGGTCCTCGGCGAACAGGATCATGCCGACCGGCGCGCGATCGAAGTGATCGATCAGCACGTCGTGGATACCTGGCACCGCCGCCGTCTTCACCGCTGCAATGGAGGGCGTCGTCACGAAATCCTCGAGCCTAGGTGAATGGTAGGAGTTCGAACGGTTTATCGGCCTCCCGCTCGCCGTTCTGGACGCGGAAAAGGGGGCGGGGCTATCCTGCGCGTAGCCGCCAGGATGCGGCATGCGGCGGACGGTACGGGGAGGCGGACATGAGCAGGATTTCGGCTGGCGTGGTGACGGGGCTCCTTCTGGGGGCGGCGCAGGGCTTTCTCTCCGCTGGCTCAAGCGCTGAAGGGATGGCGCTCTTCCTCGCAATCCTGGGCCGCGCCTCCCAGGGGATCATCAACGGGGTGCTGGCAGCCTACGGGATCAAGCCGAAGGCGCCGCTCTGGCGCGGGGGGTTGGTTGGGGGTGCGCTGGGGGCGTTGCTGGGAGCGCTGGCGGGGATTCCGGCCCAGAGCTGGATGCAGATCGTCCCGATGAGCGCGGTGGTCGGCGTGGGATGCGGTTTGGCGGTCGCGAGGGCCGGGCGGTAGCGACACGGCCCCCGCGACAACTTCACCTTCCCGCCGCTATCGCTACGGCGCCGGGGTGGCCGCCGGCTTCGCCTCGGGCTTCGAGGGATCGCGGCCCACCGCTACGCGCGTGTAGGCATCGAGACGGAAGTACCTCTTCATCGCATCCCGCACCTGCTCCGGCGTTACGGCGCGGAGCTTCTCTGGCATCGTCTCTCCGAACTTCCAGCCAAGCCCGGTCATCTCCCAGTAGGCGAGGCGATACGCCAGTTGCTGATTCTCCTGGCTCCCGAGCTGGTGGCGCGAGATCGCCTTGTCGACCGTCCCCTTCACCTCGACGGCGGTCGGCGGCGATTTCAGGTAACCCTCCACGTCGCCCAGAACTCCATTCGAGGCCATGGCGAAGTTCGCCCCCGTCACGCCCATCTCGTTCTGCACCGACGACTGCCCCATCCGATCGGTCATGTAGAACCACGAGCGATAGGCCACGCCCTTCTCGTAGACGTACTTGAAGAAGACCTTGTCGCCGAGGAGGCTTGTCGCCACGCGAAGCGCCGGGTAATCGGCGTCGCGGACCGAGCAGCCGAGCCATCCCGTGTTGTACGTGATCTGCTCCTGGTCCTTCTCTTCGAAGATCGGACGCGACGCGGCGGCCGGTTCGTCCTTGGCGCCGCCGACCTCGACTGGCATGCCCTTCTTCAGCGCTCCAAACGTCTTTGCCGCTGTCGCGAGAAGGGCGTTGGTGTCGAAGTCGCCGACCACGGAGACGATGAGGTTCGATCCGCAGATCATCGTTTCGTAGGCGCGCCGGAGATCGGCCACCGTGATCGCGGCAAGCGACGCCGTGTCGCCCAGCACGGGGCGCCCGTACGGCGCCGTCGGATAGAGCGTCTTGAAGAACTTCATGTTCGTGTACTCGAAGGGGCGGTCTCCGAGGCTCTTCGCCTGCTGGATCAAGTCCTCACGCACCTTTCGGACTTCATCCGACGGAAAGGTCGGCGCCAGGAGCACGTCGCGATAGAGCGACCAGGCCGCGTCGAAGTTCGCCGACGGCGCCTGCCACGACACCTGGCCCCACTCTTCGTCGCCTCCCATGCCGAGCCTCATCCCAATCGAGGTCGCGCGATCGGAGATCTCGCGCGCGCTCCGTACGCCGGCGCCTCGGCGAAGGAGTGCCATCGCCATGTTGGAGACGCCGCCCTTCCCGGCCGGCTCGATCCAGAGCCCGCCGCGCGCCACCGTCTGCACGGCCACGATTGGAATTGCGTGATCTTCCTTCAAAAGGAGCGTTACCCCGTTCGGAAGCACTTCCTTCCGGACCGCGGCGACCTCGGTCTTCGCCAGGGTCGCACTACCGGGCCAGCCCGCGCGCCAGGCATCCAGCATGCCGCGGACGTCGGCCTCGGAAGGACCGGTCGTCCCCTGCGGGCGGATCACGGAGTAGGAGGCGAGATCGGCGGTGAAGTAGGTGCGCGCCACCCTCCGCACATCTTCCGCCGTGACGCTCTGCAAGAGCGCGGGCCAGAGCGCCTCCATGGTGGCATCGGACATCAGTTCGTTCAGGCAGAGCCGTTCAGCGCGCTTGAACGGCGTCTGCGCGTCGAAGACATAGGCGTTCACCATCTGGCTCTTCACGCGCTCGAGTTCCGCCGCTGGAACCAGCTCCGTCGCCAGGCGCTTGATCTCGTTTCGCACGATTCCGAAGACCTTCGCTTCATTCGCCGGCGGCATGGTGGTGTAGACGTGGAACATCCCCGGATCGCGACGGACCTCGTGATCGGCGCTGGTCTCGGTGACCAGATTCTCCTTCTCCTTCAGCGCGCGATAGAGGCGCGAGGAGGCGCCGCCGCCGAGCACCGTTTCGAGAACCGTAAGCGCGGGGGTATCGGGACTCGCGTAGGGAGGGACGTGGAATCCGAGAATGGTCCAGGTGCTCGGCGTCTTCAACGACTCGACGCCCATCCGGAACTCGGTTTGCGGCTTCTCCACGTCACCCAGCTCGAAGTCGTCCTTTCCCCGTTTGTAAGGGGCGAACGCCTTCGCGATCTTGTCGCGGAGCGTCTTCGTGTCGAAGTCTCCGACAGCCGAGAGGATGAACTGGTTCGGCACGTAGCGTTCTTCGTAAAACGTGCGGAACGTCGCGAGCGAGGAGTGAAGAATCGCCTCCTTCAGTCCGATCGTGTCCCGCTTGTAGGGATGATCGCGGAACATGAGGCGCTCGATCTGGTAGTAGACCTTGTAGTCGGGCCGGTCCTCGCCCTGGTTGTACTCCTCCATGACGACCTGGCGCTCCGTGTTCACCTTCGCCTGCGTCAGCTTGAGGCCCATCCATGCGTCCACCGACCGCCAGAGGGCCTCGTCGAGATTCGGTGTCGGCGCGGTGAAGCCGTAGCAGGTCCAGTCGTTGGTGGTGTATCCGCCGCTCTCCTGGCCGATACGCTGCATCTCCTTCCGAAACTGAAGCTCGCCCTGCTTCACCGAGCCACCACGGAATATCAGGTGCTCGTAGTAGTGGCTGAGGCCCGAAAGCGTCGGCGTCTCGGTGCGACTCCCGCCCTTCACGAAGATGCAGACGCCCACCAGCGGCTTCGCGTGATCCTCCTGCAGGAGGAGCGTGAGGCCGTTCGGTAGGACTTCCTGGTGGACCGGGGCGGCGGCCCACACGAGGCCGGCGGTGAGAGCTACCCCGGCGGCGAGGAAGAGCGCCAGCGCGGGGCGGAAGAGACGCAACGTCATCATGCCTCCTTGAGGATGGGCGAAATTGTTGGCTATTGCTGAATCAGAAGACCGAGGACCTCTCCCGCCTCGGGAAACCGGCCCACCTTCTTCTTCGAGAAGACAACTCTACCGTCGACCGAGACCTCGAAGATTCCTCCGGAACCAGGAATAAGGGTCGCGTCGATGTCGAGGTGCTGCTTTAGCTCGGCCGCCAAACTGGCGGCCCGTGAATCGTAGCCTCAGGCGGTGCAGTAGCGGATCTCGATTTCCATGGGATTGCCTCCGTGGGGTCGTATGCGCTTGTACGTCTCGATTCTCCGTCCACGCTCCGGAGGTGTCAAGTTGGGCGGGAGCGGCCTCCGAATAGAAATGCGGACGGGGCGTCCCGATCTTCCGGAACGCCCCGCCGTTTCAACGCGGCTTCCCTGCCACGTTGTCGTGGACAATGAGACAGCGCCGAAACGCGGCGATTCCCTATCGCCAGCGAAGCTCCGGCAGCTCGAACGCCACGACCCACCGCAATTCCCACGGATCCTCGCCCGGCTCCGGCGTTCCGACCCAGAGTGGCGAATAGAAGCGGAAGTTGGCGAGACGCAGGCCGATCCCGGCATCCGCGAGAGTGACCTGCGCCGTGTCGGGGTTCCCGGCTCTAGCGTTCACTCGGCCGGCGTCCGCGAAGAGTGAAACTGGCCAGCGATCGTGGCGAACCTCCACCGATCCGGCCAGGAGCCGATCGCCCAGGAGCGTCCGGCCCACGTACCCGCGAAGCCCTCCGCCGCCCTCGGCCCAGTAGTGGCCGCTCTCACGAAGCGGCCCGCGATCGTTTGCATAGAAGCGATCGAGCGTCTCGAGCCTCGTCGCCTCGACGGCATCGAAGCGGCGCTCATCTGGGACTTGCCGCCATGCCGCCCCGCCATAGAGACGGCTGTCGAAGTGAAGGCGCGCTCGCGCACCCACATGGAGCGACTGGCGGAGTTCGATGCTGGCCCGACCATAGCTGGGTCGCGACCCCCCCACCCTGTCGCCGATTCCGACACCGTGCCAACCAGAAACGAAGATCGATTCACTTCGGCGCGGGCCGGTCGTTTCAAGTCGAATTGATGCCCCCGCATTCAGGGTGCTGCCGCTGCTCCAGGTGCTTCGAAGGTACTGGCCCGTGAGCGTCCAGGTCCGCCACGGATGCCTGCGCCCCGGCGCGGTGATCCAGTTCGATATGGTAAGGGCGGCGTTGGTGAGACCCGCGTCTCGGGAGACCATCGCTCGCACCGACCCGCGCGCGCCGATGGCGCCAACTCGCCGCGCATAGCCGGCCCGCCACGCCACCGACCCGTCCCGCGTCCCGACATTCAGGCCACCCTCGAAGGACCGAATGCCGCGAGGGAAGTCGGAACCAGGCAAGTAGCGCCCGTCGATCCAGGCGCCAAGTCGCATCCCCTCACTGACCCCGTGCCACACGGTCGGTCCGAACAGGACCGACATCGCATCGGTCGTCGAGACGTCCAGGAGCGGCCGGATACGCATCGGCGGTAGCAGGCTCCCTTGGTTGTCCAGCCGGTAGGCGTCGAAAATCTCGTGGCGAGGGTCGAGAACCGCTTTCATCATCGGCGCCTTATGTTCGAACACGACCTCGTTCCTCGCGGCGGGCGTCGGGACGAGCTTCGTCTCGGTGGTGCCGTCGGTGTAGCGCGCCTCGACCGGCACCGGAAAGTCGATCCCCCCTTTCCGGCGCACGGTGACGGTCGTCCGCCATCCGGAGTCCGTCCGCTCCCGGCGCGTCCCACCTAGCGCGAAGTCGGGAACGTCCGTCGTCTCGGTCCACTTCCGGAAGTACTCGGAATAGTCGCTCCCGGTTGCGGCTCGGGCCGCGTCGTTCACGTCGCTCGGGCGAATGTGCCGACCCACGCCACGGCGATACGTCTCGCCCAGGAACGCGCGTAGCTTCTCCTCGCCCACGATCCCCTGAAAGGTCCGGAACATGGCCGCCGGGCGGTCGTAGGCCTGAACCGCATATTGCCGGTATCCGCGGCAATCGTCGGCGCCCGCGGAGATCGGAATTTCGTCGCGCGCATAGTGCCGTTCCAGCAAGGCGGCCTCGTCGCCCTGATACCAGCGCGCCGGCGCCGTCCAGCGAACCTTGTCGCGGTGCTTCCAGGTCCCGCGGGGGAAGCGAGGATCCGTGTAGTGGGATTCCATGAACTGCGTGAAGCCCTCGTCGAGCCACGGGTATCGGCGTTCGTCGTTCGCGATCATGCCGTAGAACCAGTTGTGCCCCAGTTCGTGCGCGATGGTCGCGTCGAAATACTCCCACTCGCCGCTCGTAAGCTCAGGGTCGTTCATGATGAGCATCGGATATTCCATGGCGCCGCCGGCCGTGAACGACTCCGTCGTCGTGAACTGAGGCCAGATGTAGGGGCCCACGTTCTCGCTGAAGTGACGGAAGGCATCCACCGTATTGGCGAGCGCGCCCTTCCAATCCACGGCGTCGTCGCGATAGAGCAGCGTCCGGATGGCGGTGCCGTTCCACGTGGTGTCGGCGCGCACGTAATCGGGCGCCGTGACGAAGGCAAAGTCGTGGACCCGCTCGGCGTGAAATCGAAGCGTCTTGAGCGAAGGGAGCGAGGAGTCGGCGTCGGCCACCCGTGGCGGTGTGCGCGGCGCGGGCAGCGTCAACACGCGGATCGTATCGGTGACGGACGTATCGCGCCAGGCCAGGAGGAACCGGAGCGGTCCCTGGCGGCCTTCTCCGTCCCGCTCCAATCGCGCCGGCGCCTCCGCGCTGTCGGCCCACGCGTAGCGGTAGTGCAGCGGCGCCCCCACAGGGACGCGCCAGACCGCCACCGAATCGCGCGGCACCCGGACCGGGTCGCCATCGAGCGGTTCCAGTCGCAGCGCCTCGCGCGGCCAGCGGCCCGCCAGAGAGTCGGCGACGACCGCGCGAACGCTCACAATCACGCTATCGGCGGAAGGATGCTCCAGCGGGATTTCGTTGTCTCCGCCGTCGGAGCCGACGAGGACGCCGGTCGCCCCGACCCACTGCTCATCCGGCAGCGTGATCGCCACGTCGTAGGTCGCGAATTCTCCGTAGAACTCGGCGAAGTAGTGATAGGGATCGAGCGCCCAGCCCCGCTCGTCGATCACGACCAGTTTCGGATACCACTGAGCGATGGAATAGCGGGGCCCCACATGCCCGAAGCGATCGAAGACGCGCGGAATCCCGACTCGGAAGTGAACTCGGAAGGACGTGGAATCTCCCGGCGCCAGCGGTCGCGGTAGATCGACGCGTGCGAGCGTCTCCTCGAGCGTGACGAGCGCCGGAACACCCTCCACGGAAGCCGAATCGAGCGTCATCCAGCCGCGGTCGCGAAGCGGCGCGAAGCGGATGGAGTAATCCTCGCCGTAGCGCTCGACCTCGCGGCCGTAGATGGTGGTGTGGCTGGAGAAGGCGTTGGGATAGGCGTGGAGCCAGATCGCATGGAGCGTGGAGTCGGCGCCGCTTCGATAGCCGATGGTGACCCACCCGTCGAGCTGGTGGCGCTGCGTGTCCAGGAGGATGGCGATGTTGTAGCTGGCGCCCGGAGGCGTGAACGCGCGCGCCCGGTCCACGGTCGCGCCAATCGAGCACGCGAACCAGAGTCCGAGGGAGGCTGTCAGGAGGCGCGCCGCGAGGGGGAATTGGCGCGTACGTCCCAGGGCGGACGAGAATCTCGGAATCAGGGAGTAGCTTCCTCCTCGACTTGGGCCTGGCGTGACACGCCCTCGCCGAACAGAGTGTAGGAAGATACCGCTACCGCCCGGAATGTCGCGAGGTCCCCCACGGACTCGCCACGATGCCGGAAGACGGCGGTCTTGAATTGCCGCGTCTTGCCGAACCAGTTCTCGGGATTCCGCTTCGCCGGCC
>ERZ1292633.2174-Hain-H41-02um-R1-2174-length-20353-cov-8_pt1 | contig 20353 bp, 21 predicted proteins | sample MGYA00564406_ERZ1292633 | MGnify/ENA primary metagenome ERZ1292633 (study PRJEB36523, sample SAMEA6512639) | groundwater metagenome | collected 2019-01-08 | study: AquaDiva: Metagenomics assemblies of 32 groundwater samples
TCTGTCGGATCGGCTTTCGGACGAGGGTTCAATTCCCTCCGCCTCCACCAATTCTTCGACGGGCCGGCTGCGAAGCCGGCCCGAGTTCATTCCCGGCGTCCTTCACGATTTCACCGCAGGTCAACCTGTGCTAGTCTACCTCTTGGGGGTCGGTTCGTCGGAGGGTTCCACGAAGCGATCGCGGCAGTCGGGAGGGGATGTAGCGGATGCCCTGTGCCAAGCAGAGGCGGGGATGCCTCAACCGCTCGTCTCGTCCATACCAGCGCTAAAGTCTCCGCCGAAACAGCCGATATCTCCAGAAAGTTCCCTCCGCCTCGACTCCAATCCCAACTCAGGGGGACGTATGCTCAAGATCCTCGTTGGCCTATTCCTGCTCCTGACCCCCTGCGCCGCAGTCGCCTACCCGGTTTCCGCGACCGTCGAAACCGATCCCGTGCCGCATTCCGGGGACGCCGCCGACGATCCATGCGTTTGGCTCCACCCAACCAATGTCGCTCAGAGCACGATCATCGGAACCGACAAGCTGGGTGGAATCGCGGTCTACGGACTCGACGGGACGGAAATCCAGTACCGCGCCGACGGCAATCTCAACAATGTCGACGTCCGCTACAACTTCCCGCTGAGCGGAACCTCGATCGACCTCGTCGCGGCCACCAATCGGAGCAACGACGGGATCGCGTTGTACCGCGTCAATCCGGCCACGCGCCAATTGGAGGACGTGGCTGCCCGGGTGATTCCTACCGGCATCAGCGTCTACGGGTTCTGCCTCTATCGGAGCGCAATCTCCGGGCTGACCTACGCCTTCGTGAACGCCGCGATCGGCAGCGTGCAGCAATGGCTGCTCTACGACAACGGTGCGGGAAAGGTCGATGCAACGCTGGTACGTAGCTTCAGCGTTGGCAGTATCGTGGAGGGCTGCGTCGCGGACGACGTGCACGCCCGATTCTATATTGGCGAGGAAAACGTCGCGATCTGGCGCTACGGGGCCGAACCCGGGGACGGCTCGACCCGCACGCAGGTGGACGCGGTGGGTGGAGGGCACCTCACGGCCGACATCGAGGGTCTCACGATCTACCATGCGAGCAACGGCTCGGGATACCTGATCGCATCGAGCCAGGGAAACGGCACGTACTCCGCCTACCAGCGAGACGGGTCGAACGCTTTCGTCGCGACCTGGGAGATTGAAGCCGGCGCCACCATCGACGCCGTCTCCGGGACTGACGGGATCGACGTGACGAACGTGAATCTCGGACCCCTCTTCCCGAGCGGAGCCTTCATCGCGCAGGACAACGCCAACACCGGCGCGAACCAGAACTTCAAAGTGATCCCCTGGGACAGCATCGCCATAGGTGCCCCAGGCGGTCCCCTCACGATCGACACCACCTGGAATCCTCGATCGGTCGGCGCCAACCCTCCGACGGTCTCGCTCACGCGCCATCCGTGGATTTCGCTCGTTACGCAGACGTCGGCGCTGATCGCGTGGCAGACTGGCATCACGGCAACCGGCACGGTGCAGTACGGAACCACGGCGTCATTCGGGAACCAGGCCGCCCACGCCGGAGCCGCCCTGAATCACTCGGTCACCCTGAATGGGCTCCTGCCGGGCACCGTCTACTACTATCGCATTCTGTCCGGACTCCAAGCGCTCACGGGCGTCGACTCCTTCCGCACGGCCCCGGCCGCCGACGAGCCGTTCCGATTCCTCGCGTTCGGCGATCCGGGTCGTGCGACATCCGAACAGATCCAACTCGCGTCGCGCATCCAGTCGCTGGGCGGCAGTCTCGGGATCCTGACCGGCGACATCATCTACGAAAATGGCGAGGCGGCGAACTTTACCCCTCAGTACTTTGACATCTACAGGCCGACCATTCGGCACATTCCGTTCTACCCCTGTCTCGGAAACCACGACGTCATCACTTCCAACGGACAGCCCTACCTGGACGCGTTCTACCTGCCATCCAACAATCCGGCGGGGACGGAGCGATATTACTCGTTCGATCACTCCAACGCCCACTTCGTGGCGCTCAGCGTCACGGCCGAGAACACCACGCCGGGCAGCGCCATGCTGACCTGGCTCGACGCGGACCTTTCGGCTTCGACGAAGCTCTGGAAGTTCGTCTACTTCCACGTACCGATGTATTCGAACTCCGGCGGGCACGGCGGCGACGCAACGATCGCAGCGGCGCTGGAACCGATCCTGGACGCGCACAAGGTGGACATCGTCTTCCAAGGGCATAACCACTACTACACGCGCACCTACCCCATCGCCTCGGGCCAAGTCGTCGACGCGTCCCAGAATCCGAACTTCATGCATCCGGGCGGCCCGGTCTACATCGTCACGGGAGGCGCGGGCCGCGCTCTCTATTCGATCTCGGCGCTCAGCTCCATCGAGGCCTTCTCGAAAAGCACGTTTCATACAACCTACGTCGACGTGAGCGGGACGACACTCGCATTCAAAGCCGTGGAGCGCGATGGGACGGTGATCGATTCGATGTCGATTTCGAAGGACCCTTCCACGGCGGTGACGCTTTCCTCATTCCAGGCCGAGCCTGATCCGGAGGGCGTCCTGCTGCGATGGCAGGCACCGGGAGCGGCGACGGGAGACGTCGCGTTCAATGTCTATCGCGCTCCAACGCCTGACGATCTGTCTGAGCGCCTCAACACCGAGGGGTTGCTCACGGGCCGGCAAGACTACGAATTCCTGGACCGGACGGCGGAGCCAGGCGTGAACTACGCCTACCGCCTTGGCCTGGTGGAGGGTGGGGCCGAGAGCATGTCCTGGTGGGTCAGCGGATCCCGCGGCGGCGTCTCGGGTTTCGCCCTGGGCCGCCCGCGCCCCAATCCGTCGCGAGGGGCCACGGACATCCCCTTCACGCTCGACCGCCGAATGCCGGTGTCGATCAGGATCCTGGACCTGCAAGGGCGTCTCGTGCGCACGATCGACGCCGGGACCCCAGGATCGGGGGCCCACGTCCTCCGGTGGGACGGAAACGACGCGCGCGGAAAGCACGCCGCGGCCGGAGTCTACTTCGCCTTGGCGCGCGCCGGCACCCGCGAGGCGCGCGTACGGCTGACGCTGATCCGCTGATTTCGTAAGGCGGGACCGGCGCCTGGAACCGGCCTACGCCACCATCGCAGGGTCCGTCTTCCGCGACCGACCCTTTTCGATTCCTATTCCAGGTTGCGCCGTGCCGCCTCCGTCATGCAGCATGCAGCCGTCGGAGCGGGGTCGGGCCGGCCTGCCGTCGGCGCGATCCCACGCGGAGGGCCGAGGCAACAAGGAGAGTGTGTCGTGGGCTGGAACCGAGTCCGAGTCGCCGCCGTCGTCGTCAGATCATCGGCCCCCTGATGCCCGGGCCTCCGTCGAGCGGAGCTTCGCCCTCCGCGCCGGCACTCAAGCGCCAGATCGGGCTCTACGCGGCGACCGCGATCACGGTCGGGAGCATCATCGGCTCCGGCATCTTCCGTTCGCCGCACTCGGTGGCGCAGGAACTCACCAGCGCGCCGCTCATGCTCTTCGCCTGGATTCTGGGCGGTGCGCTTTCGCTCTGCGGATCGCTGGTTCTCGCGGAGCTCGCGGTGAAACACCCCGAGACGGGCGGACTCTACGTCTTCATCCGGCGCGCGTTCGGGGACCGGCTGGGCTTCGTCTTCGGCTGGGCCAGCCTCAGCGTCATCAAGCCGACCGTCATCGCCGCGATCGCCAGCGTCTTCGCCATCTACCTCTGTGAGGCGCTGGGGCTCCCCCAGGGCTCCCAGTTCGCGGCGGGCGCCGGCGCCATTCTGGTGCTCACGTTCATCAACTGGCTCGGCGTGAAGGAGGGGACGCGCACGCAAACCCTCCTGACGACGGTGAAGGTGATCGGGATCTTGGGGCTTTGCGGCGCGGCGTTTCTCCTGCCGCACTCGGGTCCTCCCGCGGGAGCGGCAGGCGCCGCGAGCGCGCCGCCGCATCCGCTCGTGCTCGGACTCGTCCTCGCGATGATCCCCATCCTCTTCGCCTACGACGGCTGGACCGACTCAACCTACGTGGCGGGGGAGATCGTGAATCCGCGGCGGACCATGCCGATCGCGATCCTCCTCGGCACGGTGATCGTCGTCGGGGTCTATGTGCTGACGAACCTCGCCTTCTTCGCCGTCCTCTCGCCGGCGGAGGTGGCGAGCGTGGAGGCGGTCGGAAGCGAGGCGATGCGCCGGATCCTGGGAGATTGGGGAGGCCGCGCGCTCGCCGTTCTCGTCGCCGTCTCGACCTTCGGCACCGTGAGCGCGTCGATCCTTACCGGCCCTCGCGTGACGCTCGCGATGGCGTCGGACGGGCTCTTCTGGCGGCGCGCCGCGCATCTCGACGCGAGGCGCGGGACGCCCGACCTGGCGCTCTGGCTCCAGGCAGCGCTCTCGATCGTCTGGCTCTGGTTCGCGCAGGGATTCGAGGACGTGTCGGGCTGGTTCGTGACGACGTCGTGGCTCTTCTACGGGCTCACGATCGCTGCGGTCTTCGTGGAGCGACGACGGGAGCGGGAGGCGGGAAATGTGGGGAGCACGGAGGCGGGTTCCTACCGGACACCTCTCTATCCCATCACGCCGATTCTCTTCATCCTCGCCACCGTCTTACTCATAGGCAGCGATCTCTCGGCGTCAGGATGGCGCGCGGCGGCGGGAGTGCTCATCGCGGCGAGCGGATTCCTGCTCTACGAGGTGACCCGCCGGACTCGATGAGGGACGGCGGTCAACGCCCGATGCCGGAGTGGCATCAGCGGCGGACCGTGAATCCCAGGAACACCAGGGAGTCCTCGGCGCCCGCCGACAAGCCCCACTGAACTCCCGCATCGAACTGGAGATCGGCGCCAAGGCCGTAGGTCGTGCCGACGTCGAGCATCACCTCCCGCTCCCCCTCCGCCTCGGGGCGAAATCGCGCCGCGAGCTCCACGAAGCCTCCGAGCGGAGCGTAAAGATCTCGGCTGGCGGTCGCCGTGAAGAGCGCCTCGGCGTGCGTGCCCGAGCCGTCGGCGTTCCGCACGATGTCGGCTTCCGCCATGACGCCGATGCCGATGGTCGCGGAGAGCGGGAAGGCGACCGGAACGATCAGGCCCCCTTCGAAGCCTCCCGCCGTGAGTCCTTCCGATCCCGTGGGGAAGGCGACGTAGGGCATGAGGCCGAAGGCCAATCCCTCGGAATCGTTTCCCCGCGCGTTCCACTTGAGGCGGAGGGTGAGGTCTCCGACACCGGTTGCCCGTCCGTTCGACAAGGGGATCGACTCGAGTCCCGACGTGACCAGCTGGAGGTCGACGGAGCGCGCCATTCCGCGCTTCAGATTGAGCCCGGCGCACTGCCACGAGGCGTGTCCGCTTCCGGCCCCGTGTCCCACGGAGGCGATCTGGAACTCCGCCTGGAGGCGGCCTCTTTCGACGGTGTAGGGGCTCTCGGTCTGGTCAGGCCGGTCGGTGGACAACTCCCGGGCCGCGGCCGGCGGGACGGCGAGAAGGAGCCAGGCAACGAGGGCGGCGGCGGGTCGGAAGGAACGGAAGTTCGGACTAGAGAACATAAAAGTTAGGATAGCCTAAACTCGGCGATCGTCAAGCTGGAAGGAAGCGCCTCCCCGACCCCGCCGCTAGAGCTCCCGGAGCCGCTTCGACGCGAATCCGGCGAGTCCGATCACCCCGGCGACGACCCCGATCACGCCGAAGAGTTTCGGCGCATCGATCTTCTCCAGTGCGAGGCCGGCGAGTCCCACCGAGAGCGCCGCCATCCCCACCACGACCACGTTCTGCAGCGCGAAGACGCGGCCGAGCCGCTCCCTGGGCACGATCCGCTGGAGGATCGTCGACCGCGGCACGGTGATCAGGGGGATCACCATGGAGTGGATCAGGGAGACGAAGAGCAGATACGGAAGCGAGCGGCACCAGTAGAGCGGCACGTAGGTGAAGCCGTCGAGGGTGATGCCGGCGAGGAGCAACATTCCGTGCGGCACGCGCGTCGCGAAGCGGCTGACGAGGATCGTCCCCAACCCCCAGCCGAGACCGTACGTCGCCTCGACGAGCGCGTACATCGCCGCGTCGCCGCCCAGCGTTTCGCGCACCATGACGGCGTTCCCGACGAGCGCCGGCCCCATGATGAAGAGATTGTCGAGCGCGGTGTAGGCGAGGAGAAGGAGAAGTGTCGCGTCGCGGGAGATGGCCGAGAGCCCCTGGCGGAAATCGACGAGCGCCGCCGCCGGGGCCCCGTGGTCGCGATGGGCCCGCCCCACGTTTCCCATCGCCACGATCATCACGAGCGATCCTCCGTAGAGGAGCACCGCCACCGGGAAGGTCGCCCCCACGCCCCCTTGCTGGATCACGAATCCCACGGCGAGCGGTCCCGCGAAGTAGGCGGCCTGCTGCGACGTCTGGATCCACGCGTTCGCGACCACCAGCCGCTCCCCGGAAACGAGCTCGGGAAGGATGGAGTCGCGCGCCGGGTTGAAGAGGACCGCCGCGGTGGCGCAGAGGAACGCGATCGCCGTCAGGACGGGCGCGGTGAGCAGGCCGGCCGCGTAGAGGACGCCTCCAGCCGCGAGGAGAAGCCCCCTCGCGGCGTCGGCCGCCGCCATGACGCGACGCCGGTTCCAACGATCCACCAGGAATCCGGCCACGACGCCGAAGAGAAGGGCGGGGAGGTAGGAGATCATGGCGGCGAACCCGGTCGCCGACTTGGAGCCGGTGAGGTCGAGCAGGAGCCAGATGAAAACGATCATGAAGATGGAGTCGCCGAACTGGGAGAGGAACTGGGCGACCCCCAGAAGCGCGAACGGGGAAGGCCCCTTTCGGGCCTCCCCCGTCGCTTCCTGCTGCTCGGTCACGGTCGCTGGAGAATCGCGACGATTACGCGGGCTGATGCTGGCGGGGCTGGTACTCCTTCGCGCTGTTCTCGAAATCCCACAGGAACGGCGGCTCCACGCCGAAGCAGCGCAGATAGGCGTAAAGCTGCCCGCGGTGATGGAGATGCTCGTCGAAGATGATCTGAATGCACGCGAAGGCCGGGAAATCGGTCGTCCACGGGTTCTTGACCATGCCGGTCGCCTGCGCGTCGGTCATGCCGCGCACCGCCGTGTCCGCCACGCTCCAGCCCTCGCCGACCCACTTCATGAAATCGTCGTACGGCTTCGCGACGTACTCCTTTTCCATGGCCTCGTAGGCCTCGATCTGGCCCTTCACGGTGCCGGTCGCGACCGAGGTCAGCGTGCAGGTCATGTGCGCGATGATCTCCTTCGGCGTCCGCATGCCCGCGATCGGGTGGCTGTCGATCTTGTCCTTCGGGATGGCCTGGTAGACGCGCATGGAGATGCCATAGACGAGGCGCATCTCTTCCCAGAGCGTCTGAATGTACTGCTTGTTCACGGACTTGCTCCTTTCGACTGGCACGGAGCGGTTGGGCTCCGCCGGCTCAATCCTTCGACGTGATGTCGAACGTGATCATGAATCCGTTCGAGCCCTTGAATTCGAATGCCTTGTCGGTCAGGCGATATGCCTCGACCTCGTTCGGCATGAGGACGAAGCCGTCGTTCCGCGGCGCTCCCCAGTACTTGAGATTGTGGATGACGATCGGATCGCTCGTGTTGCCCGCGAACCGGTTCAGGGCGACCTCGCCTCCCTTGCCGCCGTCCAGCTTGGCGATGGCGCGATCCTTGGTGGCCGTCCACTCGATCGGCGCGTCCGCCCCGACCGTGAACGACTTCCACTTCACGGGGTAGAGCTTGCCGAGCGCCGTCTGGATCCCCTCGCGCTGCTCCTTGGTGACCGAGGGATCGAAGTGAAGGACCGCCCAGTCCATCTCCCCGTCCGAGAACTCGTCGCCGAGGTCCATGCCGATCCAGAACTTGGCGCCGTCGAGCTTCGTGGCGCCGTAGCTCCCCTTGTTCACCCGGAAGACGTTGTTCGCGCGGCAGTAGTGCTCGGTGGCGGCGCCGCCGTGCTCCGCGTGGGCGCCGACGTGGGGCGAGGGTTTCGGGGTGAAGTAGCACTGGCAGAACATCGGGCAGGAGCAGGCCTCGATGATCGTCGCGTTCATGGACCAGTCGCCTGCCGCCGCCGCCTGGGCATGGCGGGGTGGTTGTGCGACTAGAGCGAGGAACGCGAGAACGGAGAAAAACAGAGTCGGGCGCAAACGGGTCATCATGGCCATTTCCCCCTTAAGTACCGTGGCCTACAAAGAGCGGGGCGTTCGCCGCCGCCGCGTGACCAACAAGGGGTACTACACTACACCCTCTACCGAATTCCTCAAGGGGTGAGGAGGGCTCGGAGCGGGGCCGCTCGGGTCGCCTTTGCCAGCCGTTCCACCTCGCCGCGAGGGCCATGGAATTCGATCACGATCGTCCGCACCTCGGAGGCCTTCCGCGCCGCCCGCGAATCCCACGGGGTCCGCACGGGGCGCCGCCCCTGGGCGATCTCGATAAGGTAGGGTTCGGCCTCGGCGCCGCCTACGTGAAGGCGAACGACCGTCAAGGCATCCGCTTCCTCTTCCGGAGTGAGCGGGAGCGCCAGGCGCCCCGGCTCGATTCCGGCGAGCGACGCCCGCATTCCTGGAAGCCCCTCGTGCGTGAAGGTCTCCAAGTTTCCCCCCTCGGAGCCGAGCGGTTCGGGAAGGGCCCGCTCCTGATTCAGGTAGACGCGGATCTCCAGCCCGACCACCTCCGCGTCCTCGCCCGCGCCGATTCGCTTTTCGTAGACGCGCGCCTCCCTTGCTTCGGCCGGCGCCTTGGTCGCCACCGCCCAGGCGCTCGTCCCCGGCGCGGTCTCCCGGGATCCGCCCGTTCGATCCTTGCGGAACGCCTTCGCAGGCACGGGAAGCGCGCGGAAGGCCTTCGAGAGGGTTCGCTCCAGCGCCTTTCGCTCGGCGGCAGGCAGCGCGCCCTCACGCTTCGCCCCCTCGGCGCCCTCGGCGCCCGCCGCCCCCTCGGCGCCAGCGGCGGGTAAGGCCATCGAAAGAGAAATCGCCGTCATGCCGAGCGCGAGCGCGATCACGAAGCCCCGAATGCGACCTTTCATGGACTGCCTCCTCTGGTTCGGTTCCGAACCGAGTCTACGCCCGCGAGGGGGAATCGATTCCATGCTCCAAACGGCGCAGCGCCTCGGCCAGAACCGCCGGCTCCGGGAGGAGGCTCGCGACGACGTGCCGGTCGTCGTCCAGGTCGTAGTAGTGCGCGGGATGGAGGAGGACGTCCGCGCGATCGAGCGCCCACTCCGCGTGGTCGTGCCCCGCGGGGGGTACGGACTCGAGGCGAATCATCGCGCTCCACCCCCCGTCCGCGTCGAGCACCGCGCCGCCGTTTCGCGCCGCCCAGCTCCGCCATGTCTCGAGATTCGAGCGAAGGCGCGCCAGCAGCGCCTCCTGGAACGCGCTCCGCCGCGCGAGGAGGAAGGGCAGCGCCAGCTGGACCGGCGTCCCGACGGAGAGAAAGAGATCGAGGATCCACTCGAGTCCCGCCGCGTACCGTTCGACGGCTGCCTGCGGTCCGGAGAGCGCGATCCACCCGAGTTTCAATTGCGGCAGTCCGCACGACTTGGAGATGCCGCCCAGGACGAACGTGGGGACCGAGCGCGTGCCGCACCACGTGGGGAGCGCGCGTCCCTCCCTCCAGGGAAACTCGCGAAAGACCTCGTCCGAAATCAGAGCGACGCCGCGGCGCTCCGCCAACTCCTCCACCGCGCGGCGCTCCCCGGCCGCGAGGACGGAGCCGGTCGGGTTGTTCGGCTCCACCAGCACGATCGCGCGCGTGCGGAGACCGATTGCCGCCTCCAGCGAATCGAGGTCGAGGCGCCACGCTCCATCGTAGGCGAGTCGGTACGACTCGAGCCGCACGTCTTCCAGTCGCGCGATCGGCTCGAGGAGCGGATAGGAAGGGCGCGGCGCCACGACGTCGTCGCCCGGTTCGCAGAGGAGGCGGAAGAGGTGGGCGTAGGCCTCGCTGCTGCTGGCGGTGAGGAAGATCCGCTCCGGATCGACAGGCGCGCCGGGGGAGCAGAGTTCCCGGGCGATCGCCTCCCGCGCGGAGCGCGTTCCGGATGGATCGGGTTCGTAGCGTGAAGCGGAAGGTGCGGCCAGCGCGGCCAGGGCCGCCTCGTCGAGCGCGAGAAGACCCACTTCCGTCGGATTCGTGACCGTGAGGTCGAGGATGGCGCGTCCCGAGCGGCGCTTCTCTTCGAGGAGGCGCGCGAGAGGATTCGGCTCCTGTTCCTCCGGGAGCCGGCGGTTCACTCCTTCGATTTCTCCCGCGCGGCGATCGCCCGATTCCACACCAGATTCACCGCCGCCAGCACGACCGCGCCGATCAGCGCGGGGCCCCACCCGTTGATGTGGAAATTCGGGACCAGGAAGGCGACGACGATCAGGAGGAACGCGTTGACGGCGAACCAGAACGCCCCGAGCGAGAGGATGATGAGGGGAAGCGAAAGGAAGGTGACGATCGGGCCGAGCGTGGCGTTGACCAGCCCCAGGACGAGGGCCGCGATGACGGCCGTCCCGAAATCGGGCACGTAGAACCCCGGAAGGTACTGGGCAAGAAGGAGGAACGTGGCGACGATGATCGCGAAGTGCAGCAGGATCTTCGACATGGCTCTCTATTCTCCGAATCGGGCCCGTAGCGCTCGGACGTGCCCAGGGTACCACGGACGCCGAGACCGCGCGCGAGGCCGAAGTGCGCTGCGGAAAAGCACTTCCAGGCGGGCTTTTCGATTGTCCCGCCGAGAGATCGGACCCTATACTTTGCGGCTTCCATTTCGGGGGGGTAACGGCGGACGACGTGGAGAGGCTGACCGAGCGGCTGGACCAGATTCGAGGGCGGCTCGCGCGCGCCGCGGAGCGGGCCGGACGGCCGCCCGAATCGGTGCGCCTCCTCGCCGTGACGAAGGGTTTTCCCGCCGCGGTCGTGCGCGAGGCGCTGGCGCTGGGGCTCCGCGAGTTCGGGGAGAACCGGGTTCAGGAAGCCGACGCGAAAATTTCGGAATTGGGGGCGGTGGACCCCGCACCGCGCTGGCACCTCATCGGGCACCTGCAGCGGAACAAGGCGAAGCGGGCGGTAACACTCTTCGACGAGATCCATTCGCTCGACAGCGAGGATCTCGTCGCGGAGGTCGCCCGCAGGGCCGCCGCCGAGGGGCGGACGATCGCCGGCTACGTCGAGGTGAACACCAGCGGCGATCCGGGGAAGCACGGCGTCGCTCCCGAGGGAGCGCTCGCGCTCCTGGGGCGGGCCGGCCGAGAGCCGGCCATCCGTCTGGCGGGGCTCATGACGATCGGCCCGCTGCACGGGGGACCGGAAGGGGCGCGCGCCTCGTTTCGATCGCTGGCGCGGCTTCGGGTCCAGGCGGTGGAGGCCGGGCTGCTGGAGGCGGACGCCGGGCTCTCGATGGGGATGTCGGACGATTTCGAGATCGCCATCGAGGAAGGCGCGACGATCGTGCGCGTCGGCTCCGCGCTCTTCGGCACTCGCGGCGCCGCCCGCGAGGAAGCCGCCGGGTAGCGGTCTCGTGCGATTCCAGGTGCACGTGACGCCGAAGAGCCGCGCGAACGCCGTCGAGGCGACGAGGTCCGGGGGAGAGGCGAGAATCCGCGTGCGGGTCACCGCCGCCCCCGAGGACGGGAAGGCGAACGACGCCGTGGTGGCGCTCCTCGCCGAGAGGCTCGGCGTGCCGCGGCGCGCGGTGCGAGTGGCGGGAGGAGCTTCCTCCCGCGTGAAGTGGATCGAGGTCGAAGGCCTCGAGGAGGCGGAACTGTGGCGACGACTGGAAGCGGCACCATGAGCGGGACCACGGGCGCAGGCACGGCCGGACAGGCCGCGCCGGGCGACGAGCGCCGCCGGATCGAGGAGGCGCGCGACGCGCTCCGGCCCCGGCTCCCGTTCGCCCCGGAGGCTGGCATCGTCCTCGGCACCGGGCTCGGCCAGTTCGCCGCGGCCCTGACCGACGCCGTCACGATTCCCTACGCCGACATCCCGCACTTCCCGCGTACCGCGGTCGATGGCCATGCCGGCGACTTCATCGTCGGACGTCTCGGCGGCCGCCCCATCGCGATCCTGAGCGGACGCGCGCACTACTACGAGGGCCACGGCATGAAGGCCGTGACCTTTCCGGTGCGCGTGCTGCGCGCCCTCGGCGCCCACACGCTCATCGCCACGAACGCGGCCGGCGGGATGCACCCGCTCCATCAGGCGGGGGACCTGGTAGTTGTCGTCGACCACATCAATCTCATGGGGGACAACCCCCTCGTCGGTCCGAACGACGATTCGCTCGGGCCGCGCTTTCCCGACATGTCGGAGCCGTACGACCGGGGCTTGATCGCGCTGGCCAGGGAAGTGGCGCTGGAAGAGCGGATCGCGCTGCGCGAGGGAGTCTTCGTCGGCGTGGCGGGGCCCAATCTCGAGACGCGCGCGGAGTATCGCTTCCTGCGCGCCGCGGGCGCCGACGTGGTCGGGATGTCGCTCGTTCCCGAGGCGATCGCCGCCGTCCACGGCGGCATGCGCGTCCTCGCGTTCGCCGTGGTCACCGACACCTGTTTTCCGGACGCCCTGGAGCCGGTGGACGTGGCGAAGATCCTCGCGACCGCGGCCAAGGCGGAGCCGCTCCTCACCCGCCTCGTGACGCGCGTCGTGGAGCGGATGCCGGCGCCTAGCGCGGGCATCCCGGAGCCACGCGCATGACGGTTCAGTCGCCGCGGTTCATTCCCTTCTCGACCTCGCTCGACCTGCCGACGTCGGAGGCGAAGATCCTCGCCTTCTGGCGCGAGATCGGCGCGTTCGAGAACGGTCTCAAGCGCCGCGAAGGCTCGCCCCCTTTCGTCTTCTACGAGGGGCCGCCGACCGCGAACGGGCTTCCCGGCGTCCACCACGTTCTCTCCCGCACGCTGAAGGACGTCGTCTGCCGCTACAAGCAGATGAGCGGCTTCTACGTCGCGCGGAAGGGGGGCTGGGACACGCACGGGCTCCCGGTGGAGATCGCGGTGGAGCGGGAGCTGGGAATCAGCGGCAAGGACCAGATCGAGAAGTTCGGGATCGCCGAGTTCAACGCGCTCTGCAAGAAGAGCGTGCTGCGCTACGAGAGCGACTGGCGCCGCCTCACGGAGCGAATCGGCTACTGGCTGGACATGGACGCTCCCTACTTCACCTTCGCCAACGAGTACATCGAGAGCGTCTGGTGGATCCTTCGCCAGTATCACGATCGCGGATTCCTCTACGAGGGGCTCAAGATCGTCCCCTACTGCCCGCGTTGCGGCACGCCGCTCTCGAGCCACGAGGTCAGCCAGGGCTACGAGGACGTGACCGAGCCGTCGGTGACGGTGAAGTTCGCGCTGGAGGACGAGCCGGGCGCCTTCATCCTCGCCTGGACCACCACGCCCTGGACGCTCCCCGGAAACGTGGCGCTCGCGGTCGGCGCCAAGCTCCCCTACGTGCGCGTCCGCCAGAAGGTCGACGGGCAGGAGGAGCGCTACTACCTGGCGCAGGCCCGCCTGTCGCAGCTGGCCGGGGAGTACGAAATCGAGAAGGAGCTTCGCGGCGTCGAGCTGGTCGGGCGCCGCTACAAGCCGCTCTTCGATTCCGTCGATCTTAGGAAGCTCACGGGGAAGGACGCCTACTACGTGGCCGCCGCCGGCTTCGTCACGACCGAAGACGGCACGGGCGTCGTCCACACCGCCGTCATGTACGGCGAGGACGACTACCAGCTGGGGCAGCGCCTCGACCTCCCGATGCACCATACGGTCGACCCCCAGGGCCGCTTCACGGCCGACGTGGCCCCGTGGGCGGGACAGTTCGTGAAGGACGCCGAATCCGACATCCGTCGCGATCTTCGCCGTCGCGGCCTCCTCTACCGCGAGGAGAACACGACGCACGCCTACCCGTTCTGCTGGCGGTGCGATTCGCCGCTCCTCTACTACGCGTGGAAGACGTGGTACCTCGCCACGACCCGCTACCGCGATCAACTCATCGAGGCCAATCGGAAGGTCGCCTGGCATCCGCCGGAAATCGGTGCCAACCGCTTCGGCAACTGGCTCGAGAACAACGTCGACTGGGCGCTCTCGCGTAACCGCTACTGGGGGACGCCGCTCAACCTCTGGCGTTGCGAGGGGTGCGGCGCCGTCCGGTGCATTGGCAGCATCGCGGAACTGCGGGAGGGGGCGGGCCTCACCGAGCCGCTCGACCTCCACCGTCCGCACGTCGACAGCGTGACCTTCTCCTGCGCCGCGTGCGGCGGCACGCAGCGGCGCGTGCCCGAAGTCATCGACGTCTGGTTCGACTCGGGAGCGATGCCGTTCGCGCAGTGGCACTATCCCTTCGAGCACAAGGACGACTTCGATCGCCTCTATCCCGCCGACTACATCTCGGAGGGGATGGATCAAACGCGCGGCTGGTTCTACACGCTCATGGCGATTGGCGTCTTCGTGAAGGGGGAAGCCCCCTACCGTCACGTCCTTCCGAACGAGCTGATCCTCGACAAGGAAGGGAAGAAGATGAGCAAGTCGCGCGGGAACACGGTCGATCCGATCGCGATCCTCGACCAGCGCGGTGCTGACGCCCTTCGCTTCTACCTCGTCGCGACGAGCCCGCCGTGGACCGCGACGCGATTCGACCTCGACGGGGTCACCGAGGTGACGAAGAAACTGATCGGCACGCTCCGGAACGTCGCCCAGTTCTTCGTGCTCTACGCGAACATCGACGCCTACGAGCCGGGCGGGGGGGCCAAGGCGAAGCCGACGCTCCTCGACCGTTGGATCCTCTCGCGGCTCCACACCCTGGTCGGAACGTGCCGGGTGGTGCTGGAGGGATACGACCTCACGCGCGGAGCCCGCGCCATCCAGGAGTTCGTCATAGAGGAACTCTCCAACTGGTACGTGCGGCGCTCCCGCCGGCGCTTCTGGAAGGAAACCGACGCGGCCGACAAGCGCGCAGCCTACGACACGCTGCTGGAGTGCCTGGAAACGACGACGCGCCTCCTGGCGCCCTACACGCCGTTCCTGGCGGAAGAACTCCACCAGAATCTCGTGCGAGCGGCGCGGCCGGACGCTCCGGCCAGCGTCCACTGGTGCGACTATCCGGCGTCGGACTCCACCCGCGTGGACGAGGCGCTGGAGCGGGGGATGGAGATCGTGCTCCGCGTGGTGAACCAGGCGCGGGCGGCGCGGAACGCGTCGTCGCTCCGGGTCCGCCAGCCGCTCCGGCGGATCGCCGTGGCTGGCCTGGGCGCGCGCGACGCCGAGGCGCTGGCGTCGCTGGCCGGCCTGGTCCTCGACGAGCTGAACGTGAAGGAACTGGTGACGGACGTGCCGCGAGACGCGATGATCTCCCTCGCGGCGAAGGCCAACTTCCCGGTGCTGGGGAAGAAGGCAGGCGCGGCCATGAAGGAACTGGCGTCCCGGATCCAGGCGGCGCCGGTCGCCGAGATCCAGGCGGCGCTGGCGCGCGACGGCTGGACAGTCGAGGCGGGCGGTGCCTCGTTCACGCTCGTCGCCGAGGACGTGCTGATCCAGGGCGGCTCCAAGGCTCCCTGGGCGGCGCAGGCCGACGGCTCGCTCGTGGTGGCGGTCGACACGACGATCGACGAGGAGTTGAAGGCCGAGGGGCTGGTGCGCGAGCTGGCGCACCGCATCCAGGCGCTCCGAAAGAGTGCCGAGTTCGACGTGACCGATCGCATCCGGCTCGGCTGGGAACTCTCGCCCGCGCTCCGGGAAGCGTGCGCGAGGCACGAGGGTTTCCTACGGGACGAGGTGCTCGCCGAGGAGGTGGGGACGGACGTGCCCACCGGATCCGGGGCGGCGGTCGAGGAGTGGAGTTTCGACGGGGAACGCGCCCGCGTCGGCATCGTGCGGGCCAAGCAAGGAGGATGAGTTGCCGCTGACCAAAAAGAACCTCAAGCATTTCGAGGAACGGCTCCTCGAGGAGCGGAAGAAGCTCCTCGGCCAGCTCGGATATCTCGAGAAGACGCTGAACCGGACGCAGCGCGATTCCGCGGGTGATCTGTCGGCCTACTCGTTCCACATGGCCGACATGGGCACCGACGCGATGGAGCGCGAGAAGGCGTTTCTCTTCGCCTCCTCGGAGGGAAGGCTGCTGTACGAAGTCGACCAGGCGCTCCGGCGGCTCTACCGGAACGAGTACGGCGTCTGCGCGGGCTGCGGCAAGGAGATCGTCAAGGCGCGCCTCGACGCCATTCCGCAAGTGACGCTCTGCGTCGCGTGCCAGGAGAAGCAGGAGAAGGAGACCCACACGGCTCGCGGATGAAGCGGTCCCGTCTCCTCTTCGCCCTCTGCGCCGCCATCGTCGTGGTGCTCGATCAAGTGACGAAGGCCGCGGCCTCGTCGTGGCTCTTCCTGAGCGAGCCGGTCCCCGTGCTGGGGGACGTCGTGCGCCTCACGCTGGTCCACAACACGGGCGCCGCCTTCGGCCTCTTTCCGGGAAGCCGGCTTCCGTTCATCATCGTCTCGATCCTCGCGATCGCCGTCGTGCTCTACCTCTTCACGCGCGAGGCGTACCGCGGGATGCCGCCGCGAATCTTGCTAGGGTGTATTCTCGGCGGCGCGATCGGGAATCTCGTGGACCGGATCCGCCTCGGCTGGGTCGTCGACTTCATCGATGTCGGCCTCGGCTCGGCGCGATGGCCGGTCTTCAACGTGGCCGACAGCGCCGTCACCGTCGGAGTGATCCTCCTTGCCTGGTTCCTCTCCCGAGCGGGCCATCCCGCCCCTGACGCCGAAGATCCATCTCGTGCCGGCCTCGCGGGCGGGTGAGCGGCTCGATCGCTTTCTGGCCGAAGCGGAGCACTCCCTTTCCCGGTCGGCCGTGCAGAACCTGATCGACCAGGGCCACGTCCGCCTGAACGACGCGCCCACGCGCGCCAGCCGGCGCGTGCGCGAGGGGGACCGCGTGGAAGTGGTGCGGCCCCGCCACGTGCCCTCGACGCTCGAGCCCGAGGCGATTCCGCTCGACGTCGTCTACGAGGACGAGCACCTGGCCGTGGTCGCGAAGCCCGCCGGGATGGTGGTCCATCCCGCCGTGGGGCACCACACCGGCACCCTGGTGCACGCCCTTCTCCATCGTTACCGCGTCCTCTCGAACGAGAACGGCAACGAGCGAGCCGGCATCGTCCACCGCCTCGACAAGGGGACGTCGGGCCTGCTCCTGATTGCCCGAACCGAGGAAGCCCATCGCATCCTGGCGGCGGAGTTGGAGGCCCGGAAGGTGCGCCGCGTCTACCGCGCGCTCGTCTGGGGTTCCCCCCGCGATGAGGAGGGCCGGATCGAGGCGGCGCTGGGGCGAAGTCCGAAAGACCGAAAGAAAGTCGCGGTCCTTCAGCGCGGTGGGCGCTTCGCCGCGACCCGCTACAAGGTGGTCCGACGCTACGCCTTCCTGACCGAGCTGCTCCTCACGCTCGAAACCGGGCGGACGCATCAGATCCGCGTCCACCTGGCGCATCAGGGGCATCCCGTCTTCGGCGACCCCGACTACGGCGGCCGTCGCGGGCCTCTCATGCGGCTGACCCCGTCGCGTCGCTCGGAAGCCGCGCTCCTCCTTGCCGAGCTGGAGCACCAGGCGCTCCACGCCGAGACGATCGGTTTCACTCACCCGGCGACCGGCGAGAAGATGGAGTTCACCCATCCCGTCCCGCCCGAGTTCGCGGCGGTGCTGGAAGCGCTGGCGTGCGAGTCCTAGGCGTGGATTTCGGACCTCGGCAGATCGGCCTTGCCGTGAGCGATGAGACGGGTTTCCTGGCCCGCCCGCTCCGGAGTTTCACCGTGGAGCGGATCCGGGAAGCGCCCGGGGCTGTCGCGGCCGTGGCGCGCGAGGAGGAGGCGGACGCCATCGTCGTCGGGATGCCGGTCGGCCTGGAGGGCGAGGAGCATCGTCCCGAATCGCATCGTGTGCTCCGCTTCGCGAAGGCGCTCCGGGCTGCGACCGGCCTACCGGTCCACCTGGAGGACGAGAGCCTGAGCAGTCGCGAGGCGCGCGAATTGCCGTCCGGGCCGAGGCGTGGCGCCCGCGGAGCGGCGGAACGCGAGCATTCCCGCGCGGCGGCCATCGTGCTCCAGCGCTGGCTCGACGGCCGCGCGGCGGGGAAGCGCTCGCCGGGTCCCGAGACGGCAGGTGGGGACGCGTGAAGCGGGACCAGCGCGTCCGCCGCACGCTCCTCCTCGGCATGCTGGTCGGAGGGGTGCTCCTGAGCGGGCTCCTCTTCTTCCCGTCGCAGGTCTCCCAGACCATCGAGACGCGGGAGGTGCTGATTCCCAAGGGGGCGGCGCTCGAGCAGATCGCGGGGATCCTCCACGCGAACGGGCTCGTGGGGAATCCGCAGCTCTTCATGCTCGCCGCGCGCGTGCTCGGCTACGACCGCGGGCTGAAGGCCGGGCGCTTCACCATCCCGATCGGCTCAAGCATCTACCGGATTCTCCGACAGCTGGCTCGCGGCATGGCGTCGCAGGACATGATGACCGTCCCCGAGGGATGGCGAACCGATCAGATCGCGCAGTTCCTGAACGAACGGGTGAAGATCGATACGATGCGCTTCCTGGCGCTGGCCGGCGACTCGGCCTTCGTCCGCTCCCTGGGCGTGCCGGCCGACCGGCTGGAGGGGTACCTCTTTCCGGAAACCTACCCGTTCTATCCGCTCCTCTCGTCCGAGGAGATCGCGCGCGTCATGGTGGACCGGGGGCTCCGCACGTTCGGCGAGGAGATGGCGAAGCCGGACGCCCGTCTCGGCCTCACGCTCCACCAGCTCGTGACGCTGGCGTCGATCGTGGAGGCGGAGGCGCAGATCCCCTCCGAACGCCCGCGAATCGCCGCCGTGTTCTACAATCGGCTGCGCGAGGGCATGATGCTCCAGTCGGATCCGACCGTGGTCTACGCGCTCGGCGTCTGGCGAAATCGCGTTTACTACCGGGATCTGGACGTGAAGTCTCCCTATAACACCTACCGAAACAAGGGGCTCCCGCCCGGACCGATCTGCAATCCCGGACGCGGCGCGTTCCACGCCGTTCTCTTCCCGCTCCCCGACACGACCGAGTTCTATTTCGTCGCGCGGGGCGACGGGACGCACATCTTCTCGAAGGAGTGGGAGGACCACCTGCGGGCCATCGCCTCGGTGCGCGCGCAGGCGCGGCGCGACTCCACGCTCCAGCCGATCGGCCCCGGCCTCGGGCCGACCGTGCCGACCTTGCAGGCGGCGAACGGCCGCCGGGACAGCCTCCGATGAGCGGCCAGGCGATCCTCTTTCCCGCGGCCGGTTCGGAGAAGGTCCTGGCGGCGAAGCGGGCCAGCCTGGAGGCGGTCCTGAGCGGCCTCGGGCGGACCTTGGTGGCCTACTCGGGGGGTGTCGACTCGGCCTACCTCCTGGCCGAGGCGCACCGCGTCCTGGGGGCCGGTGCGCTCGGGGTCATCGCCCGAAGCCCGTCGCTTCCCGCCGCCGAACTGGAGGGGGCGCTGGCGTTGGCGGCGGAGCGCGGCATGCCGGTCCGCGTGGTCGAGACGAACGAGATGGAGCGCGAGGCCTATCGGCGAAACGCTTCCGATCGCTGCTACCACTGCAAGACGGAGCTCTTCGAGCACCTCGTCGCCCTGGCCGGCGCCGAGGGGTGGCGGGCCATCGCCTACGGGGCGGTCACCGACGATCTCGGTGACGACCGGCCGGGGATGGGAGCTGCCCGGGAACTGGAGATCAGCGCCCCGCTCGTGGAATCGGGGCTCTCGAAGCTCGAGGTTCGTGTCCTGGCCCGACAGGTGGGACTTCGCGTTTGGGACAAGCCCCAGTCGGCATGTCTCGCTTCCCGGATCCCACACGGCATGGAGGTGACCGTCGAGAAATTGCGACAGGTGGAAGGTGCGGAGGCCTGGCTTCGGGACCGCTTCGGGCTCCGGGTGGTGCGGGTCCGTCACTTTGGCCAGCACGCGCGCGTGGAAACCGAGCAGGGGGAAATTTCCCGGCTGGTCGCAGCCCTTCAGGAATTGCGGATCGGTTTGATGACATGGGGGTTCGAGAACGTGGAAATCGACCCGGACGGATATTCTCGTCCTGACCCGTTACCCATTGTTAACATGGAGGTTACCTAAAATGTCCAGCGCGGCTGACGCTCGGCGCCGGGGGCGGCGTCCGACAGGTCCCAAGCCGTCGGCTCCTCCGGGGGCGGAACTCCCCTTCGGGCGGAAGAACTACATCCTCTTCGCGATCGCCGCGCTTGTCATTGTGGCAGGCTACGTGGCCCTGGCGCGCGGCTCGATCACCCTGGCCCCGATTCTGCTGCTATTGGGCTATCTTGTTGTCATTCCTTGGGCTATCCTAGCCAAATAGGGGGGCGAATAGCTCAGCTGGTAGAGCACTTGCCTTACACGCAAGGGGTCACA
>ERZ1292633.975-Hain-H41-02um-R1-975-length-31552-cov-60_pt2 | contig 20343 bp, 11 predicted proteins | sample MGYA00564406_ERZ1292633 | MGnify/ENA primary metagenome ERZ1292633 (study PRJEB36523, sample SAMEA6512639) | groundwater metagenome | collected 2019-01-08 | study: AquaDiva: Metagenomics assemblies of 32 groundwater samples
CCCATAGAGATAATTATTACCGCAGCCAACAACCCTATCATATTCCTCATATAAAATCTCCTTTTAGAGCCAGTTACGAACGTAGCGAGTTACTGGCTTTTATCCCGCTTCGGCGGGAGTGGAATATTCATTAACCACGTAATAATTTCTTCTTAACATTATAGCCGGGCTTAAAGACCATGACCTTACGGGCGGGCAGGTGAACTTCTGCGCCGGTTTTAGGGTTGCGCGCCTTGCGGGGTTTGCGCTCCCTGATACTGAATACCCCGAAGTTGCGCATCTCTAAACGCCCTTCTTTTATCACGGTATCAATAATGCTGCTAAAAACTTCCTTAACAATCTGTTTGGCCAGTACATCTCTTATCTTAAGTTTCCTGGCTATGGCTTCGGCGATTTCCTTCCTTTGCATCTATTTTCCCTCCTCAAACACTGATTTAATCAAAATATTAATTAATATAACTTATTATATATCAAATAATACTGTGTAAAGTCAATAAAATAGAAATATTTAGTTCGATAATAGGATGTCATAAGAACAGGAAACTATTCCTGCGGAATCCTGGCGGGTCAGCGGAATGATTATATCCGATTTACCGTCATTATTAATATCAGAGATAATCGGGGCGCCATAGGGCATCCCCATAAGTTTATATCCCTGATTAGCCGACAATAAATTAAAAGACGCCAAAATATCTTTATTAAATATCTGCTGTTTATCGCCCGGGTATACGCCCATCTGCGATTCTGTGCTGGAGAGCAATAAATCACGTATTCTATCGCCGTTAAAATCGCCGGCTAAACTCCAGATATACGGGCTCTGTATTTTCGGCAGAGACCGGCCCAAAGAAAGCGAACTGGAATATGAGAAGGAAAACGGCAGTTTTATTGAGCGGACATAGTCGGGACTTTTCGGATAGATTTCTGATGCGGGGGCTACCCCCCGCCCGTTCGGGGCGGTGTTTTTTGCAGGGCGGGCCAAATATACCACCACCTCCCACTCAAGCGTCTTAGCCAATATTGCCTGCAACCCGCCCATCACCCCCAGTTTATTCATCTGGACCAGCACTAAATCATCCAATGAATCGCCATTTAAATCAATCAGGTTATGTTCGATAATCCAATTATTCGTCCTGATTATCTGAGTAGGCGTTTTGGCAAAGAATATCCCGTCAGCGCTGAACTGATTCAGATATATATAAACAGTTCCTTCGCGGTCATCACTAAAAATGATATCAGCGTAACCGTCTTTATTTATATCGCTGATAATCGGGGACAGCGTATAACCGAAATCTATCTCCTGATTCGCGGCATCTTCAGGAATGGACAGCAAGTTGCCAGCCGGCTTAAATAGAAAAGTACTTCTGCCTTCTTTATCCTGTTTATCACTGATAAACCCGCAGATATTATTATACGCCAAGGTGATAAAATCATTGTATTTATCATTATTCAGGTCGGCAAATGCAAAGACCGGCAAACTTATATCCGTGGCCAGCGGCTCAAAGATACTGGCACTGTTATACACCCGCGATGTCACGGCAACAGGCACCTCCTCTGTTTGGGTAATTACCCCGGATAAAATATCCCCGTAAGGGACTATCAGGAATTTGCCGTTGGCGGGGACGACCACCGCGCGGTTACGGCCATTAGATTCGCTAAGTTTACCCTGAGTCCCAACGAATGGTTCACTACAAGCCAAATCAAACATAATCCTCTTGCGTAGCGGCGCGGGAAATATTTCGTTCCTGAAAATAGTCCGGCAGGGGTATCTAAATGCCTGGGCCGTCGGACTAAGTATTCCTGATAGATTAATTCCCTTGTTATTAATGTAAATAATGTTACCGTTAGAATTTGTCTCCGTAATATCGTAAATACAAACATCATCAGGTAATTTATAAACAGAACTTCTGGTAAGGCCGGCGCCTGATGCAGTATTTAAGAGATTATATATCACAAGGTTATGACCCTGCTGAAATATAACTTCCTGCAATTTATCGTTATTTAAATCCCTTAAGATAACATTATCCACTTCTCCCTGTATTTCTATGCTTTGCTGGTTAAATTTAATGGAGGCATCCTGCGGGTAAATATGCAAGGGCAAAATAAAACAAAATATGCTCGGCGCAAAAACCCCCAATAATGACTTCATCATAACAACAACATAGTATCAGTTTAGATGATTGTCAACCCCGTTAGAGATAGCCCTGCACCATATGGTGCAGGGCGTAATATTCATTAGAACACGATAGCGATATTTTATCCCGCCTCGTCGAAATTACTATTAAATATTATAACAAACATCTCTAACGGGGTCAATAAGTTTCGCCTAACTATCTAAACCCTGATTATTCATACTATACTCAATTTAGTGACACTACGTTGATTGTCATTCCTGCGTCCCGATGCCTTCGGATACGGGGCGCCCCGATTCACATCGGGGCGGAAGCAGGAATCCATATCGCTTGGGGCCTTCTGGATTCCCACTTTCGTGGGAATGACACAAAGGGAAATACAAAGTTTATAAATAATGCAGGGTAAAGCATCCTGGTTATTTTACCGATAAGGTAACTATGGCGGATTATGTCAACCAGTTTATAGAATACATTTCATCGGTGCGGAACTATTCACGAGAAACCGTCCGTGCATACCATACCGACTTGATGCAGTTCAGCGCGTTCCTTAAGCCGCAATTCCCATCCGCCGATTTTGCGGACATAACTAACCTGGTCATCCGTTCCTACCTGGTGTTCCTGAAAGAAAAGAATTACCAGAAAACATCTCTGGCCCGAAAGGTAGCCACACTGAAATCATTCTTCAAATTCCTGGCCCAGAAACGACTCGTTGCAAATAATCCCATTACCTTAATACGCTCTCCAAGGATAAATAAGAAATTGCCTGATTTTATGACAGAGTCAGAGGTAAAAAATATGGTCCATCAACCGGTAATCCAGGCGCCTAAATTCCGCCCCAATGAAGGCCGGATGGTTGCCTTAAGAGATGCGGCCATCCTGGAACTGCTTTATAGTTGCGGCTTGCGCGTTTCTGAACTGACCCAACTAAAGATAAAGGATATTGATTTTAATTCCTCAGTAGCCCATATTTTAGGCAAGGGCAGAAAGGAACGGATAGTTCCCGTCGGCAGCTTTGCAATGAAGGCCATAGAAAATTACCTGACCGCCAGAGGAAAAGAAGCTCAAGATAATAAGAACCAGCAAGAACCGCATATGGCGAATAAAGCGGTAGCCAAGCAAAAACCGGAACTGCGAAGCAGACCAGGAGCATTCAGCCAGCGGCTGAAGCGGAGTGAACTAAGCGCAAGCGTGACCACGATCACTGAAAGGGCGAGTGAACAGAATTCTCATTTATTTCTTAACCGCTTCGGAGGGGGATTGACGGACCGGAGCGTGCGTAATGAAATCGCCCGTTACCGGCTCGGCACAGGATTAACCAACAAGAGAATATCACCTCATACCTTCCGGCATACCTTTGCCACGCATCTATTGGACCACGGCGCGGACCTGCGCAGTGTCCAGGAACTCCTGGGCCATAAGAGCATCTCCACCACCCAGATTTACACCCATATCACCACCAACCGGCTTAAAGAGGTTTATAATCAAGCGCATCCCAGGGCGCGGAAGACCAAAATAGGATAGATTATTCATTATTTTAATTTTATTGGTGTTTAAGATAATATAGATAGACAGGGTTACTGGGGTGACTACATAGGGACTACCCCGACACTCCATAGGGGCTATTCCGCTACGAGATAGGGATATAGGGTAACAGGGATAGGGACTATCCCTATGCACCATAGGGGCTATGACGGTACCCCCCTACCCTAATGGATTAGCCAGATAGGGGCTACCTCCCTACGGCATAGGGGTTATCTATATACCGGATAGGGACTAAGATGGTCAGGGATAGGGGTTATAATAAGGTATATAATAAAAACCCAATCACTGCTAATGCCAGCACAGACAATGCCACCGGGATTAATGTCTTATATACTTTCCTGAATGACGAATTATAATACTGGTTGGTCAATACCAGACACAGATGGACCGGCGAGAGCATAACACCGCTTACCCCGGAAACATAAGCCAGGACCGCCATCGGCATAACATCAATCCCATTAGGCACAATGGTGGAAAATATCAATGGGAAGGTGATACCGACAAATCCCACGGTCAATCCGGTCAGCAATCCGATAATGAACGGCAGGAATATTATTGTTATGGTCATATAGACAAAAGGTATATTCCCGTCTATCCCGCCTGTAAAAAAGCGGCTGAGTTCGCTTATCAGGGTGCTGGAGCGCATTATGCCAGTAAAGGCCATCACGCTGATTACCACAAATATCATCTGATAGACCGAGACCTTGGCGAAAATAATCCTGAGTATGGCTGTTATCTTTAGCTTCCGGCTGATGAGGATGTTAAAAACAGCCAAAGCCAATCCGGCTGAAACACAGATAAGCATCTGCAACTGAAAAGCAATAAACAGCAGGATAATCACAATTATCGGAGAAATCAGATAGACCATCCTGGCAAAGTCCTTAAAAGAACCTTTATGAATATGCTGGTCCGATATGCTCATACCGGGCAGAATGAGAATAGCGCCAATCAGCGCCGAAATCACGGTAAACGGCGACTGGATTATGGCAAAAATGTTCAGATTAACCTTAGCCAATCCTGCGGCCAGGACCAGGCCCGGATACAGAGGCCAGGCATACTCCCAAATATGCCTGAACCAGTAATTAATCAGGGTCTTTTTATGGGCCGGGATGCTGGTCTCACTGACTCCGTCCATCATCGGGGCTGTAAACAGCGCCCCGCCCGGCATGGGCAATAATCCGATGATGGCCGGTAAAATCGTATAGGTCCAGCGGTGCAATCCGAAGGTCTTAATTATTACCTGGCCTAACTCGGTCATCTGGCCGGAAACCTGGAGCAACTCGGACAGGACCAGTATTATTCCGACAATCAATGCCAGAGAGATGGTTTCCGGTTCATGGAGCGTAGCCAAGGCAGTTCGGCCGATATCAACCAGTGCCTGATTCCCGCCTCCGGCGGAAAATCCAATACCCAGAACCAGCCCGGAAAAGAGGATAGAAATGCTGAAAGGCGCTTTCAGCCGGAGCAACAGCACTATCAATACAAAAATAAGGGCGATTTTCAAGAGAATCATATTCGCAGAGCATTGTAATTGATTTTTAAGGCAAGTCAAATATTAGACCCCGTTAGATAAGAGCAACGGATGGCACGAATGGCAATTCCCAGTGGCACGGGAACGATTCCCCTATACACGGGAACGATTCCCGTAGGTCCGGGAACAATTCCCAGAGGTCCGGGAACGATTCCCAGAGGTCCGGGAACAATTCCCAGAGGTCCGGGAACGATTCCCGTAGGTCCGGGAACGATTCCCGTAGGTCCGGGAACAATTCCCGTAGGTCCGGGAACGATTCCCCTATACAGGGGAACGGTTCCCCCGACAGGGCAAGTTATTTACCTAACTCCTTGCAATTCAAGGAATTAGCGGTTATTTTACCCCGCTATTGGCGCTCAGTGGGAAACACTCCTTATTTAACGTAATTATCGTAGGCATAGCCGGTCATATCGCCCAGCGAATAGGGGCTACTTAAATTTATAACGCCAGAAGTCCGTAAAAACATTGCCTCTAAAACCATAGATATAGTCGCCTGTGCCCGGATAGGATAGTGCGCCACCTTGGTAAACAGTTGCTGGTGCAGAGGTCATTGCTACCCAGGAATTTCCTGAGATGGAATAACGCCAGAAGTCAGTAGTGGTCCCACCTCGGAGTCCGTAGATATAGTCACCTGTGCCCGGATAGACTAAACTACCACCATTACTAACAAAGTTTGGAGCAGACAAATAAGGAGGGACATTAACTATGTTACCATCAATAGTATTCCTAATGCCATTATGCCCTATGCCTCTTTCCGAACGGCTACTGCCCCAGCCAGACCGGACTCAGGCGGTTATTCCAGTCATTCCCTAAACCCAATTGATATGAACCATTATTCCCCCAGACCCAGATTGAGTTACTGCCTCTTAACGATAAACTGTGAGAGAACCCTGAGGTAACATTAGCCCAGTTATTATCAGGACCCACTCTGGCTGGTGTAGTTCTTTGATTTGTATCTCCGAGCCCTAACTGTCCATTCCCGTTATAGCCCCAGGACCAGAGCGAGCCATCGGTCTTGGCCGCCAAACTATGGTTGTCTCCACCGGCCACTGAGACCCAGTTTGCATCGGTTCCAACCTGAGTCGGCGATAAGCGATTAGTTATATCATTTAACCCCAATTGGTAATTGGAATTATACCCCCAGACCCAGAGTGTTTTATCTGTCTTGAGCGCCAGGCCGTGGTATTGGCCGGCTGCAATTGCCTGCCATCCGGCTGACACCTTTGTTAGCGAGTAATACGTAGTAGTGTTACCGAGACCCAACCTGCCGTCGGCGTTCACACCGCAGGACCAGATAGTCCCGTCTGTCTTCAAGGCCAGGGTAAAACTGTTTCCGGCCGCGGCCGTGCTCCAATTTGTATCCAGTCCGACTTGGCTTGGCGAATAACGGGTAGTCGTATCGCCAAATCCCAATTGCCCGGACCAGTTATCGCCCCAGGTCCAGAGGGTTCCGCCTATTTTTATTGCCAGTGTATGGCTATAGCCGCAGGTAACTGATTGCCAGTTATTGTCTATACCGACCCGGGTGGGAGAATAATAATTAGCAGTGCCGCCCAAGCCCAACTGTCCGGCATAATTATAGCCCCAGGCCCAGAGCGAACCATCTGACTTTACAGCCATCGTATAGTCATAACCGGCTGCGATTGATTGCCAGTTGGTATCATAACCCACCTGTGTCGGCAGATTACGGTTATTATTATCACCAAGCCCGAGTTGTCCATTGTAATTATCGCCCCAAGACCATAATGTTCCGTTATCCTTGATAGCCACCGTATGCCCTGCGCCGCCCACGACCTGGCGCCAGGGCAGAGGCACCTTGGTCGTTGCCTTGATCGCATCTTTCTTGGAGGGGTTACCTTGGGAAATAGTTGTGATATAGGTATCAATGAATGTCCCGGACGAAGCGCTGACAGCCGTTACTTCCACCCGAATCGTAATAAAATCTGTTGATAGTATAGAAGGCGTATAGTAACCGCCTCCGGTAACTTGAGGAGTGATATCTATACCGCCGGTAGGTGCATCGTAATATGAAACCGTCCAAAGAGGATATGAACCGGCCGTACCGGTTATCCTGAACGGCTCCATATTCTTTCCCTCATTCTGAAGACGAATCAGGTACGAAACGACCTGGAAATTCAGGGCATTCTGACTCTTAATCTGCGAGATTGGATAGGACTCATAGAGATTATCGGTCAGATATGAAGTTATCGGCTCACTGCTTAATCCAATCGCCGCATCCGGCTGGTTGTCAAAATAGGTCGGGCTATAGGATACCACTTCTGTTGCCTTATTACTGTTTGAGTCAATGACCATCACAAACCAGTCATAATTCGTTCCGATGTCCAGATTGGGCTGTTTGGCCTGGCCGTCGGTATTATACAGGACCGAGAGTTGCGAGGAGGGCATATCGGCATCACGCGGGTATCTCCAGACATCGCCTCCGGTCTGTTTGTTTACCCACATATAGTAATTATATGTAGGCGGCGGCGAGGCCGGCGCAGCCCAGGTAAAGGTCGGCACCACGTGCCCGCCTATTCCGTTCGGTGAGAGATTCTGGGCAAAGCAATCCAGCACCGCGGTCACCGGGGCATTCAATGTCTCGGTAGTAGCGTCAGCGTAAGTAACACTCATCGCATAATTATCCGAGGTAATCGGCCGGTTAGAGCCGCGGTTCAGGCCATAGCGGAAATCCCTGTCCCGGTTGCTGATGTCAATCGGTGAAATAACACCGGGACCCGAGACCGCAGCCACGGCTACGACCAATTTCCTCCCGTCATTTACGCTAAGTTCAACGTTATATCTCTCGTCCGCGCCCTGCCTCCGGTGTTCGGTCTCGGCCACGGCAATGCCGTTTCCGAGCGGCAGGTCAATATTCTGGTTGGTCAAATTAACGTTATTAACGGTAATGCTGATGCCCTGGTCGGTTGCTTTATAATCACCTGTATCAATCAGACCGTTATTATTCATATCCATAATGGCCCAGAGCATATAGGTGCCGTTGGCCACACCGGCAAAACTATAGGTCTGCGAATCGCTGGATGGTAATACGATGCGCGTGCAGGTAATCGCACCAGCGCTATTATAAACGCCTACATAGAGTGGACCGGTAGGGCTAACGCCCGGATAGAAAATAGTGCCTGAAACGTTGTAACTGCCTGTAGCCGGCCCAATAACCACCGGGCCGAAGGTCGGTGATTCAGCGCTTTCCACGGCTCCCACAAATGCGGTCGCCACAAAGTAAAGAGAATTACCATTGGTCAAACCGGTAATGAAAAACGCATCATCCCGGTTAATCGGCACTGTCTTGTAGCCCAGATAACTGGATTTACTAACGGTGACACTGGTGCTCCAGTAAATCCTGTATAAATCGGCGATTTCCCGGCCATTTGTATCTTTTGGCTTATCAGAGAATATTAATACCGATGAGTCAGTCGGGAATGCCATCACATTGGCCGGGGAAACCGGGCTGGGCGTGATTGGGTCGGAGATGAAGATATTCATACCCGTAACATTATTGTTAGTAATGCTGAATATGCCGGATGAGCCGTAGGGATTAGCATCATTCTTTGTCCCCTCTCCCAAATGGTCCATCCAGCCGTAAACCCTATAGTTGCCCGGTTGAACGCCCCGGATAATATAAGCGCCTGTGCCGGTTGGCGGGATGCTGTTTGCGGAAATGCTGGTCCCGTTATTGGTCTGTCCGCCGTCCTGCCGGTTTACATCAATATAGACCCGGCCGGTCTTTGTGCCAGTGTAACTGACGCTGCCGGAGATGCTGTAATAACTCGGAATGGCCTCGTTCCGGGCCTTGATTGTATCTGTTCTGGTCGGGTCGCCCGTAGAAGTAGCCCTGACAACCGCGTCATAGTATGAGCCGGTCTGGACATTCATTTGACCGACCTCCATCCGGATGGTAATATAACCGCCTACGCCCAAAGATGACGTTACATACCCTGAAATACCGGTCATTGACCCGGTAATATCAGTCCCCGGCTCTCCGCCGGTTACGTCATAATATGTTACGGTCCAATTCCCTGAACTGCCGGTGCCGGTAACCTTGAATGTCTCTGAAAGATTGCCGTCATTCTGCACCCGGATATAGTATGACACCGTCTTCTTGCTTTCCACCCCCTGGCCCTTGGTCTGGGAGACCGGAGTTGTCTCATAAAGATTATTGGTCAGGTAATACGGATAATCATCAATATCGCTGCTCAGGCGAATCATCGCATCCGGCTGGACCGAGACAATTCCGGTGGTCCCGGCTGCGGCAGAATCGCCGTAAGCATTATACGCCATAACCCGGTAATAGTAAAGAACAGAAGGCGATACCGGCATATCGGAATATATGGTGCTATTGGCCGTGTTCGTGGCAATCTGGGTATAGGTGATGCCGTTCGGGGAGCGGTAAACCTTAAATCCATCTTCGTCGCCTGAATTATCCTGCCAGGTCAACTGTATCTTATCAATGGCTTGGGCCGTGGCAATCAGGTTAGACGGCGCATTGGGCGGCGGCGGTCCCAGGGTCGTTCCTGAGATGACATTGGTAAAACCGGACGACCCGGCCGTGTTATACGCATAGACCCGATACCAATAGGTGGTCGTATAAGGCAACCCACTGTTGGTAAACGAAACCACGTTAGAACCCACCTCTGATAAGTAACTGAATGTAAGACCGTCGGGGGAGCGCTCTATATAGAATTTCGTCTCGTCATTGGAATTATCCTGCCACTGCAGTCCGATAGAGGACGAGGTGACTGAAGTTGTTGTCAGTGCGCTGGGCGCATTGGGCGGAATAATCAACGTGGTGGCAGTGGCTTCAGTAGAGTAACCTGAATCACCGCCTCCGTTATAGGCATAGACCCGGTAAGTGTAGGTAATGCCTGAAGTTAAACCGGTATTGGTGTATGCGGTAACATTGAGCGAAACCGTATCCAGATATGTAAAACTACCGCTCGTTATTTTACGCTCTATCTTGAACCCGTCCTCGTTAGTGGAGTTATCGGTCCATTGGAGTCCGATGGATGACGAGGTAACCGTGGTGGTAATCAGGCCGGACGGCGGATTGGGTATGGGCGGCAGAGGCGTGGTGGCCGCCATCTCGCTGCAGTATGCGGAATTACCAGCCCCGTTATATGCCCGCACCCTGTAATAATACGTTGTATTCGGCGACAGACCGCTATCAGGATAAGTAATTGTATTGGCTGTGGGTGTTGCCACCTGATCATATGTCCCGGCGCCTCCGGTCTTGCGCTCCACCTTGAAACCGGTCTCATTAGTGGAATTATCGGTCCAGGTAATAGATACCTCATAAGGCGAGACCGCGGTGGCCGTGACCGCGCCCGGCGTATTGGGTATCACCTCAAATGTCGTGGCTGAGGCAATATTGGAATAACCTGAATCACCCGTAGCATTATAGGCGCAAACCCGGTAATAATAAGTGGTGTTGGAGGACAGGCCTATATCGGATAAAGTAGTCACGCCGGATGCCGTCTGGGTCAAGGCCGTCCAACTATCTACTCCGTTGGGCGAACGGTCCACCTTAAACCCGGTCTCATTATTAGAATTATCCGTCCAACTTAGATTTATCTGGGATGCCGAAACCGCATTAGCGGTCATAGTGCTCGGCGCAGACGGCAGGGGCAGAAGTGTCGTTGCGGAAATCGGTCCGGCATAGCCCGAATTACCGCCTGCATTGAATGCGTAAATCCGATACCAGTAGGCGGTATTCTCAGATAAACCGGTGTCATTATAAGAACCGGCATCAGGCGCCGGAGTGGCGCGGAGCGTATAAGTAATGCCGTCTGTAGAACGTTGTAACTTGAAACCCTCTTCATTGGTGGCATTATCAACCCATTCAAGCGATATAGCCGAGGCCGTAACCGTGGTGGTAATCAGGTTTGTCGGCGCAGCCGGCGGCGCCATCGGCGTCATTGCCTCGGCTACATTGGTATAATCCGAATTACCGCTCACATTATAGGCCCGGACTTTATAATACTGAAGCGTATTGTCAGGCAAGCCCGTATTGGTATAGGTAATCGCATTAGCGCCCGCTGTTCCAATCTCCTGATAACTGCCCGAGATAAGCCGCTCTATCCTGAATCCGGTCTCGTTATTGGAATTATCAGTCCAGGTGATGGTTATTGCCGTGGGTGAGATTGCCGCGGCTGTAAGCGCGGTCGGGGCGATGGGTATCTCAGGCGGCGTGGTGGCTGATGGAATATTAGAATATCCGGAATTGCCGCCCGCATTATAGGCGTAAACCCTGAAATAATAAGTGGTCTCAGGTGTGGAGGCAAATATATACGAGGTGGTATTAACCGTTACATTAGCCACTAAACTAAAGGTGGTGCCTTCAGGTGATTGTTGTATGGTGAAGCCGTCTTCGTTATCGGCGTTATCGGTCCAGGAAAGGTTGATAATTGTAGGCGCAGAAGCAACAGATGTTAAGGCGGTCGGGGCAGCCGGAATGGACGGCGCTCCGGTCGTGGCTGAGACCACACTTGACCAATTAGAGTCACCGGTTCCGTTATAGGCAAGGATACGGTATCCATAAGTAGTTGTTGCAGACAATGGCGTATCCTGATAAGAAGTGGTATTGGTTATTGGGGTGGCAATCTGGGTCCAGCCGGGTGTGCCGCTTATGGCCCGCTCTATCTTAAACCCGTTTTCATTATATGAGGTATCTGTCCAGAAAAGATTTATCTGTGTAGAAGATGCTGGATTAGCAACTAAATCAATAGGTACTGAAGGAATGGGCGACGCATTGGTCGTGCTTGAATACACATTGGAAAATCCTGAGTCACCGGCTGTGTTATAGGCATAAACTCCATACCAGTATGTTGTGGAAGCGGAAAGTCCAGTATCGGTGAACACCGTTGTTCCTGCGCCTAATGTGGTCCTTAACGTATAAGTTGTTCCGTTTGTAGATATCCGGACCTTGAACCCGTCTTCGTTATTTGAGGCATCTGTCCATGTGAGTCGCATAGATATATCTGACAAAACCTCAAGGGTTAATAAGGTCGGGTCGGCTGGCACAACCTGATTGGTCGTGGCATATACGTTCGGGGTATAGCCCGAATTACCGGCCGTGTTGTATGACCTGATGCGGTAATAATAGGTCGTGTTGTAAGTCAGGCCGCTATTGGGATAAGAGATTGCACCGGCTGTGGTGGTATAAACCTCGGTCCAGGTGTCCACGCCATTGGGCGAACGTTCTATCTTGAACCCGAGTTCATTATTTGAATTATCTGTCCAGGTCAGGTTTATCGCAGATGACGAAGTGGTTGAGGCGGCCAGTCCGCTGGGTGCACTCGGTATGGTGTCCGGCGTCCAAGTAGAACCAGAGGCAAAAGCCGTGGAATTACCTGAACCGTTATAGGCATAGATACGGTAATAATAGTTCGTGTTAGCCGTCAGCCCTGAATTCAGGTAGGAGAACGTGTTGGCGCCGACCGTGCCGATAACGTTGTATGTGTCTCCGTCCAGCGAACGGCGAATCTGGAACCCGGTCTCGTTATCGGAGTTATCCGTCCATTCCAAATTGATGGTAGTGGCGTCTGTTGCCGTTACTATCAGAGCGGTCGGCCCGTTGGGCACCGGAATGCTCGGGGTCGTGGCGTCGGCGCTGGCCTTGTTTGAATCGCCGTTGGCATTATTCGCATAAACCCTGTACCAATACTGGGTGTTGGCTGACAAGCCCGTGTCATTATAGCCCACCGTATCGGGATACTGGGTGGAAATAACCGTATAGGTAATCCCGTTCGTGGAGCGCTCTATATCAAACTCGTCTTCATCAGTGGAATTATCCTGCCAGGCCAGGTCTATCGTGGAATATGAACTGGCTACGGCCGTGAAATTACTCGGCGCGGCCGGCTTACCGCCCACCTGGACCGTCACCGCATTGCTCGTAATTCCGCTATTTGACGCCTCTATTGTAACCGTGCCTGCGCCTAAAGCGCTGGCTAAGCCGCTCGTGTTAATGGAAGCAATGACCGGATTGGATGACGTCCAGGTAAAAGACGGCGTGGGCGAAATAGTGTTATTCGCATCATCCCTGGCTACCCCTGAAAACTGCACGGTCTGGCTGTTCTGGAGATTAACCGAAGGCGAGGGCGTAATCCAGATAGATGCCACTGCGGCTGAACCGGCATTCAACGAGAAATTCTCCTCCTTGGTCTGACCCTGGGTCAAAGGCGCTATGGTCCTGATGCCTGATGATTGATAACCGCTCTTGCTGGCCTGGAGTTTTAATTCCACGCCGGTCGGCACCCCTATCAGCCGGTAATTACCCTGCGTATTGCTGTATGCCTCCATCGTAATGGACGGGTCCAGTGAAACCGGCAGTTTGATATCGGTGATTTGTTGTTGATATAATCCTCCTCCTAGATCAATCAATTTTGACATAAATCCGGCTGTGGCTGTTACTACCCGTTCGTCAGTCATTGTTATGCCCAGGTCCGCCCGGTATGAACCCTCAGAATTGAAACCTGATTCTGAAAAAAGAGTGTTCAACATAACCGAATTACTATTTTGAGATGATGACTGGTATCTTGCGCCGCTGGGCGATATCAGATTCCAGCGGTAGTTACTGAGGTTGGCCGGCGGGGTGACGGAAAGCACGTCATCCATAAAATCAGCCGCTGTTCCATTGTTATCATAGGCAAAAGCCGCGATATACGGATTGGTGGTGCAGACCACCTTGGCTCCGGCAATGGGCAGGGTAGTGGCGGTATCCGTGACCTTGCCGCCCAGGATAGCCACCTCTTCCATGGTCTCCAAGGTGATATCGATGCCGCTTTTCACGTTGCTGGATAGGACCGATACCACGGCCGAAGCCAGTTGATAATTCGGCGCTATGGCATTAACCATAATCAGGCTGGCGGAACTGGCGCTCAGGGCAATGACATTCTCCAGGATATAATCACCGGCTAAATCAGTGGTGTCCGACGAGCCGCCGCCGAAAACCATAGCCCCGGCAATAGTTGCGCCGGCGGTATTCCTGACCCGGCCGGTAATCGTGGCCAGCTGGGTTGTAGAATAAACAAAACAGAACGGCCGGATGCCTTTTAGCTTGGCTTGGTTAGCTTCAATCGCGCTGTCATCCGGTCCCAACATTCCATCATAAGCGCCTGAGGTGTGATATTTACAGGCCTGGTCTTGGTTGCCGGCGTTTTTGGCTACCACCCATTGCGTGACCCCGCTGACCTCGATCAACTCCATCAGTTTGATATTAGCCGCCGCCAGTTCCGTAGCGCGCACGGCTGAAGGCAGAACCACATAGGGCTTGGCCTCCTTGCCCGTGGTAAAAAGGACGGTTGATGCGGCGCTGAAATCAGCCCCGGCCAGCCCGATATAGCCGTCCGGTATGGGCCGCGGCAGATTGTACATCGAATAATAAGGGCTCAAATCAACCTCGGTATCGCTGGTTACAGCGCCCGGGGTAATCGCCACGTGGCACCGGGGAATTGATTCTCCCTTTTCATTCACATCGCTGTCCGTATTGACGTCGTTTTCTGTAGCGCTGAAAACAGTTTTCTTATTCTGGTTCTTGCGGCTCAACGTGCCCTTGAGGCTGGGGCTGCTGCCGCCCGTATTGACATTATGAATCTGGGTGGTATGCCCGTCCTTCTCTATGACAATCTCCACATTTGTATTATCATCAATCCCGTCCAGCTCATAAGAGCCGTCCGAATTGGTTGTAGTCGAGCCGGTAAAAGTCACGGCCTTGGTAAAAGAGCCCAAAATACTTCTGGTTGAACTCCATGTAGCCCAGACTGTAGCCCCACCCAAGGGTGCGATGACATTCTCAGAACCCTGGGAAAAAACCAGGCCGGTTACCCGCCTCTGGACTGAAGAACCAGAGCTGGCGCCCCCGGCGGCGCCGGATGCGCCGCTCAAAGCCGTGCCCACTAAAAGCAACCCGGCCGCGCAGCCCGCTATCATCAGGCACAATAGCGGAATAATAAAATATAAATGCCACCTCTGCAAATGCACCCCGAAAATCTTCATCTTATTCATAATAAATCTCCTCGTTTAACAACGGACTGAACAACCTCCTTTAATTCCCCCTTAGTAAAGGGGGCGAGGGGGTTGTTATTCTTCAGTTTAATCCGCTAAATTCGTTCCGCCCCTTCGGGTGCTCACGGTCACGCTTCGCTTAGTTCTGTTGTTGTAAATCTATTTAGAACCGAGCTCTTTTTTGGTCTGCTCGGCTAATTTCAATAAGAATTGCTCTTGGGCCAATGGCAGAACCGCATCCTTGACCTTATTCAGGTCATCCGGGCAGTATTGGGGCGGAATGGCCAGGACCGCCAAACTGCCGGAGCGCTCCAGGTAGGTCATCCCGCCCTCTTCCTTGAATGTATATTCGTATGAATGCAGCAATGTGGCAAAATCCGGTGATGAAGCCACGTCTAAGAACGACACCTCGGCCGTAATCTCCACGCCGTAATTCATATCCGCGCCCCAGAGCGCTGGAACGCCCAGCATAAACCACATGGCCGTGTTACCAAAAGCCGAATCATTATTCCCGGTGCCATAGACCCGGGCCTTCTTCAACGTCACCCGCATCAGGAGCGTGGCCTTCTTGGCCCGGGCCTCCCTTATCAATGATTTTTGGGCGGTGTCCTTGGGCGCTATCTGGGTTATCTTCTTGAAAACATTATTAGCCCGGAAGGTCTCGACCAATTTAGCGGCCAGCGCAGCGGCGTCAATCTCCATCAGCCGTTCGGTCTTCTCGTCAGTAATCTTCTGCCGGGAGATTTCGGACTCAATCGGGGCCAGGGCCACGGTATGCTCCAGCAGATTCATCGCTTTAATACGCTGGGTGTTCTCAGGATTTGGGGCCAAGGCATCGGTCAGTTTCATGGCCGAGCAACCGCCGGACCACGTAGCCAAGAAAAGTATTAATATAGTAAGAGCCCTCTTTTATGCATATGGCTATTATACCCCTGAGATGGTAAAAGTCAAGAAGAATTAACAAAATTATGTTAGAGCCGGTTAGTTACGCCAAGTATAACGAAGGCGTAACATTACTGGCTTTTATCCCGATGACCCCGAACTCCACAGAGACCGTGAGCACCCACTGGAGCGGAACTCGCTACTGCGAGACCACGAGCATTGCGAAGCAATCAGAGTGAACGAACTCCTATCTTCTGAACCGGGGAAGCAAACTGTCATTCTTTTGCATCTTTGAGAGAAGATACGGCGTGGTCTGTTCTTTATCGCTGCCGTGTTTTCCTATGAGCATCTTTAATTCGGCTTGCTGGTCCGGGCTGGGGGAAACAAATTGCAGTCCGGCCAGTCCGAAATTGGAGTCACCTGATAGTTTAACCCAAAGCACCCGGGCTTTGACGGCGATAGGTTTATTCCGGCCGGAGGGGATGGATATATCCAATAAAATCTCGTCCTGGGGGTTAAGCGCGCCTTTGCTGATGGCGCATTGAATCCCGCCTTCTGAGATGTCCAGACAGGGATATTCCCGGGCGGTGGGTTTGCTGGATAACCCGAAGAGTGTTTTTTCCCGGACCCGGGCCCTGAGCCCGGTAACAACATAACGTTTCTGACTCCGACGTTCTTTATCCATATCAAATCCTTCTGGCCCGTACGGGCCATTTCATATCATGATTAAGGCAATCCTGCCCTACCCACTGGGTCTAACGGGGTTTACCCCGTTAGAGATAGGTCACGCCAACTCGCCCCGAACCGCGACGGGTCGGAAAGACGTGACCGTTAAAATAGCAAATACACTATTACTTAATATTCTTCCCGTCAAGTAATTAATTCAGCAGTCAGATACTTTATACTAATCATCTCTAACGGGGTTTACTAATCCTTGTTTTTCTGATTAATTCAAATAACATCTGGGCCGCGGCCTGCGGGCCTTTGGTTTCATAGCCGGCAATACCCAGCCGGGTACGTATCTGCCCCACGAAAATGCCTGAAGCAAAGGCGGTCTTAAATATCTTACGCGCAATTCCCTCGTGCCGCGCCCGGTATTGAGGCGGGCCGAAAATATTGGCAAAATAAGTGTGCACCAACCCGGTGGCCGTGGTGGTGCCCTTAGACAGGGCGGCGCCTTCCCGGAAAACCTTGAGCGCTTCCTCCGCCTTAGAGAATTGCTCAATCACCGGATGATTATCATCAACGGATTCATAATTATTCGCGTACAACAGCATATTTAATTGATAGCCGTGCAAGACCTCTTCCATAGTTGTCACCGGCAGGACCACCCGGGCATTTACTTTTTGCGGGCTCATAAAAATCGCCCGGTCCATCTGGCCGAAGGCAAATCCCGGCTGCAGGTCGTCCAGGCGGACAAAAGCGCCGATTTCCGTTCCGTAACCGGCGATAGCGCCGTTGGGCTTAATCTCCAGCGACCCCATATCATCGGCGATTATTTTTAATTCCTGGATATACCCGTCGCCCAATGTCCGGAATGCTTCCAGTAATTCCGATTTACCGGTGGCCGTATCGCCCATCATCAGGATATTGGCCCGGGTATCGTCTTTGAGTATAATCCGGAACATGGCTCCGTGATAAGGCATCCGCCCTTGTTTGAGCATCACAATATTATGGAGCGTCAGAACCATTTTTTTGAGATACCCGAAATAACCGAATTCATCGCCGGCCGGCACCGCGGCCACCAGAATCTGATTCGGTTCATCATCATAGAAAACGGTCGGCAGTTTCCCGAACCTGGCTAAACTGGCCGGCGGGGCGCCATAAAAATATATGGCATCCGGGCCTGCGGCTATCTGGTTATCGCCGGCTAATTCGAATAAATTAGCCAAAGCGCACCCTAACCCGATAACCGATTGATGGAAATATATAAAAATAACCAAAGGCCCTACCTGAGCCGGATAACAAAACCATTTACCATCTTCCAATGATATATATTTTAAGGGATTCTCCTTAATCCGCCGGAATTGGCCGGTCCGCTTGTTCATCGGCGGGTCAATAATAAGCGGCGGAGACAGCCAGACCTGCCGGATAAAAGATATCTCTTTAAGTTTACGATATGGACCAACCGGTATGGGCCACGGCTGCGGCGCCAGGATTAATCCGACTTCACAACCGGCTGCCACCTGCCGGTAAACCCTGGGGTGGTCACCGGTGATATTTTCACAGATGTCGCGGTAGGCGCTCCTGACAATATGGGTCAGTTGTTCCACGGTCTGGTTAAAGGTGCGATACGGTTTATGTTCGTGGCGCCACGGCGCCACGGTCACGCTGCCGCTTAGTTTTCCGTGCGCCGCCTTCGGCGTGCTTCGTTTCACGCTGCCGCTTAGTTCGTGCCTGCTCACCCCTGGCTCGGAATGGCACACCAAAAACCGGCCGTAACTGCGCCAGAAATTATAAAGCCCTTCGACAAACTCGTGGAGTAATTCACGCTTCTCCAGGTAAACTTTCATGCCAGGGGAAACCTTTGCCATTTCAACTAACGGCGCATCCTCCAACCCGGCTAAAAGTTTAACTAAGTTAGCAACTGTTTCTTTTCTGGCTCTGTTGACGCCTAATGAGTCAAGGAGCAACAGGTCGTGCTTACTGAGATAATCAATATACCAGCCGACCACCCGTTTAAACGCGGCGCTTTTCAAGAGTTCTTCCTTGGACCGGCAAATATAACCATTCGTATGAAGGATTATCTGTTTCCCATCGCGCTTCAACGTCAATTTATTTATAGACATCATCAATCACTTCCAGATAATTAACCCAGGCAAGGGTTAGCCATTTTTCTCAGGCCTGATAAGGCACAAGATAGCATTGCGCCGGTTATAAGAGAGCGCTATCATTAATATAGAAAGCGCGATATAAAATCCGCCATAACCCATCCGGGCCTTGATTTCCAATGCCTGCAATTGCTCAGCCGGCATATTAGGCAGCAGCTCCGGCATTATCAGCGGTATCATCAACTGGGTGGAAAAAAGCACTAATAAGACCAGCGCCTCAAACATAGAAAACTTGAAATTGGACAAAACGAATATGGCAAAGAGCGACTGGGCCGCGGTCAGGAATATCTCCTCTTGCTGCATACTGTCTAATTTCATCCCCAGTATGCTCCCGCCGCCCAAGGCAAAGGCAATCGGCAAAGAAGCAATCAGCAATGTCCACTGATTAACCTTGGATGAGATAAGGGTGCCTAATGACGCGCCGGCCATGGCCCGGGTGGCGAAAATAATGGCCACGATGAATTCCGGCGATTCGGATGCCAGGGGCGCCAGCCACTGAACCAGCACAAACTCATTCACGCCCCAAGCCTTGCCGCTGGCCAATAGCCCCTCGGCAAAGGGTTCGGCCGAGATATAAATCGCATATCCCGAAATGACAAAGAATAAGATAGTAATCGCGCAGCGGAAAAACCTGGAGCCCTTGCTGAACAGCTCCACCGGCCCTTCCAGTTCCGGTTCCACGTGATGCGCCCGGGCCGCAGCGACTATGTACAACACAAAGATAACCAGCAATATTACGGAATCATAAATTGCAATACTGCCCTTAATGGGGATAAAGAATGAATAAAAGGTCGCGGCTAACAGCGCAAAGAGCTCTATGCGATGGCTCGGCTCCAACTCTATGGTCTTCTTGCGCGTGGCGAAATAATAGGCGAACAGAACCACCGGCCAGCCCAAACCGATAAGCAACCGGTTGGCGCCGGTCATATTGGCCGTGGCATAGTGGATATATTTCGGGTCAGAGCCGGCAGTCCAGGCAAAGTAAATGTCCACGGCATATTCAGGCACCACCGCAACCAAGGCCAGGAATGCCAGAGCCAGGGACTGCGGAATCTCCAGCTGGGCCAGTTCCGCGCCCCAGGAAAGGACAAACGCCGCGCCGAAGATAGACAAGCCCGGAATCAACGCCTCCCAGCCCGGGCCGAGATGCACGCCCATCGCCTTTAACACAAACTGCTGCGCAATCAACCCAAAGGCAAAAATAAGCCACAAAATATGCTTTATCATTTAATTACCTTTCCTCTCTTAATCACCTTATCAACCAGATTAACGCCGAAGTGATAAGGGATATGTTTATATGAAGGAGAATCCCAGATGACCATATCGGCCTGTTTGCCGGGTTCCAGGGAGCCGATACTGTTTTCTCTATTGATGGCGCAGGCCGCATTGATGGTCACGGCCGTGAGCGCCT
>ERZ1292633.2178-Hain-H41-02um-R1-2178-length-20316-cov-6_pt1 | contig 20316 bp, 15 predicted proteins | sample MGYA00564406_ERZ1292633 | MGnify/ENA primary metagenome ERZ1292633 (study PRJEB36523, sample SAMEA6512639) | groundwater metagenome | collected 2019-01-08 | study: AquaDiva: Metagenomics assemblies of 32 groundwater samples
CCATCAGTCCCGCGGCGCCGGCGCCGACGACGACGAGATCGACGGCCTCGCCCGGAGGGGCGCTCACCTTCGAGCCGGATTCGGATGGAGGCGCATTCGGAGATCTTAGACCGGCGCGGAGCGAATCCTGGTGCTCCGTGAGGATCTCGTCCGTCCGCGGTGAGCGCTTATCAGAGGCTGCTTAGATGCTTGCCAAATTGATGCTAAGATGCGTCCGTGCGCACGACCGTGACTCTCCCCGACGAGCTGGTCCTTGACCTCAAGCGCCGCGCCGTCGAGGCGGGGCGGCCCTTTCGCGCCGTGCTCGAGGAGACGATCGCCCGCGGCATGGAGGCGGCGCCGAGGCGGCGTCGTTTCCGCCTGCGAACGGCGAAGCACGGCGGGGCGATGCCGGGGGTCGACCTGACCCGGGCGCTCGAGCTCGCGGCGAGGCTCGAGGACGCGGAAGCCGTGCGCGAGGTCGAGCAGCGGAAGTGATTCTCGTCGATCTGAACGTTCTGCTGTACGCCATCGACGAGGACGCGCCACAGCACGATGCGGCGCGAGGCTGGTTCGAGCGCGAAATGTCGGGCGACGAGCCGGTTGGATTCGCCTGGATCGTGCTGCTCGGGTTTCTTCGCCTGACGACTCGCGCCGGCATCCTGCGCCGGCCGCTCGCTCCCGAGGACTCGACCCAGTACATCGACGAATGGCTGGCGCACCCCGGCGCCAGAGCTGTCGCTCCGACGGAGCGTCACTGGCCGATTCTGCGCGGTCTTCTTTCGCACTCCGGGACGGCGGCGAATCTCACCGGCGATGCCCACCTGGCGGCCCTCGCGCTCGAACACGGCGCGTCGATCGCCTCCTTCGACCGCGACTTCCGCCGCTTCGCGGGCGTGCGCCTCATCGTTCCGGGAGTGCGCTAGGGTGTACCACGTCCGCTAGGATCGGCAACTCATGGCGAGCATAGGAGCCGGTTGACCAGGTGCTGACCGAAGCTGACACCTGCCGGAAGTTCGTAGTTCCAAAGCTCCAGGCCGCGGGCTGGGATACGGAGCCGCACTCCATTGCGGAGCAGCGGACGATCACCGACGGCCGGATCGTTCCGGTCGGCAAGGGGTTCGTGCGCAAGGCACCGAAGCGCGTGGACTACCTGCTCCGGTACGAACGGAATTTTCCTCTGGCCGTGGTCGAGGCGAAGGTCGCCTGGAAGTCCGCCGGCGACGGAATGCAGCAGGCGAAGGAGTACTCCGAGATGCTCGGTCTCGCCTTCGCCTACTCGACGAACGGCGAGGAGATTCTGGAGTTCGATCGTTTCACCGGTGTGGAGCGGAACGTCACCAGCTACCCGGCTCCTGCTGAGCTCTGGAGCCGTTACCGAATCGGCAAAAGAATCGCCGGCGAGGTCGTAGCCGATCGCTTGCTCACGCCGATGAATCACCTCGTCGGCAAGGGGGAGCGCTACTACCAGGAGATCGCGATCAACCGGTCCGTCGAAGGAATCCTGCGGGGGCGTCGCCGCCAGCTGCTGACGATGGCGACTGGAACCGGCAAGACGGCGGTCGCCTTCCAGATCTGTTGGAAGCTCTGGAACGCTGGATGGAACGCCCACGGCGCTTCGCGACGCCCGCGAATCCTCTATCTCGCCGACCGGAACATCTTGATCGACCAGCCAAAGGACGGCATGTTCGCTCCGTTCGGCGACGCGCGCTGGAAGATCGAAGGCGGCGTCGCCAACAAGAGCCGCGAGATGTACTTCGCGATCTATCAGGCGCTGGCGCACGACGAGAACCGTCCCGGGCTCTACCGCGAGTACGCTCCGGACTTCTTCGACCTCGTCATCGTCGACGAGTGCCATCGAGGGAGCGCCCGCGACGACTCGAACTGGCGGGAGATCCTCAACTTCTTCGAGCCGGCCTTTCAGTTGGGGATGACCGCGACGCCGTTGAGGGAAGAAAACCGCGACACCTACCTCTACTTCGGCAACCCGATCTACCAGTACAGCCTGAGGCAGGGGATCGAGGACGGTTTTCTCGCACCCTACCGCGTTCATCGGGTCGTGACGGAGTGGGATGCCACGGGCTGGCGGCCAAGCCAGGACGAAGTCGACCGCTATGGCCGCCAGATCCCGGACGAGCAGTATGAAACGAAGGACTTCGAGAAGGTAGTGGCCCTCAAGGCGCGCACCCGGGCGATCGCGCGCCACCTGACGGACTTCCTGACCCGCACCGATCGCTTCGCGAAGACGATCGTCTTCTGCGTCGATCAGGAGCACGCCGACGAGATGCGGCGAGAGCTGGGAAACCTGAACACGGACTTCCTAGTGCGCTTTCCAGATTACGTCTGTCGGGTCACTTCCGATGAAGGGCAGATCGGCCGCGGGCACCTCGACCGCTTCCAGGATGTCGAGACGAAAACTCCGGTCGTTCTGACGACGTCGCAAATGCTGACGACAGGAGTGGACGCCCCGACCTGCAAGAACGTGGTCCTTGCCCGCGTGATCGGTTCGATGAGCGATTTCAAGCAGATCATCGGTCGGGGAACACGGGTGCGCGACGACTACGGCAAGCTCTGGTTCAACATCGTCGACTACACCGGTTCGGCCACACGCCTCTTCGCGGACCCCGAGTTCGACGGCGATCCGGTCCTTCTCACCGAAGAGGAACTGGTCCCCAAGGAACCGAGCGAAGCGGGCGAGGGTACCGAACCGATTCCGATTGAACCCGGGCCCGAGGGCCCGGTGATCGTCGAGCCTCCGGAGCCGCCGCGACGGAAGTACTACTTCGACGGTGGGCGCGTGGAGATCGCCGCACATCTCGTCTACGAGCTCGACCCGGACGGCCGACAGCTGCGTGTGGTCCGATACACGGACTATGCGGCGGAGAAGGTGCGGACGCTGGTTCCTTCAGCCCCGGAACTTCGCAGCCGCTGGGCGAACCCGGAGCAGCGGGCGGAAATCCTTTCGCGGCTTGCGGAGCGCGGCGTGAGTTTCGATGAACTTGCGGAATCCGCGGGACACCCGGAGGCCGATCCGTTCGACCTGCTCTGTCATCTCGCCTTCAATGCTCCTCTTCGCACGCGACGCGAGCGCGCCCAGCGCCTCCGCACCGATCGGAAGGACTTCTTCGACCGTTATGGCCCGGAGGCTCAGGCGATTCTCCAGGAGCTCCTTGAGAAGTACGCGGAGCACGGCGCGGCGCAGTTCTCGATGCCGGACATCCTCAAAGTTCCACCCGTTTCCGAGCACGGCACGGTGCCGGAGATCATTCAACTCTTCGGCGGGCCGGAGAATCTCAAGGCCGCCGTGACGGAGCTTCAGAACCTTCTCTATGCCGCCTAGAAAGCCCAAAGCCGGTTCCCCGGCGCCGACGACGGCTCAGTCGCTTGCCAGTCTCATCAAGTCGGCCCGCGACCTGATGCGCAAGGACAAGGGGCTGAGCGGCGACGTCGACCGCCTGCCTCTTCTGACCTGGGTGCTGTTTCTGAAGTTTCTCGACGATCTCGAGGTGCAGCGCGAGAAGGAGGCGGAGCTCGCTGAATCCCGCTTTCGTCCGGCGATCGAGGCGCCGTATCGCTGGCGCGATTGGGCGGCCGACCCGCAGGGGATCACCGGGGACGCCCTCCTCGCCTTCATCAATCAGGACGAATGGAAGGGCCCCGCCGGCAAGCGCATCCCTGGTTTGTTCGCCTACTTGAGAAGCCTGTCGAGCGCGAACGGCGACAACCGACGTGACGTGATCGCCACGGTCTTCAAGGGCGTGCAGAACCGGATGGTGAGCGGTTACCTGCTGCGCGATGTGATCAACAAGCTCGCCTCGATCCACTTCACCTCGAGCGAGGAGCTGCAGACACTCGGCGCGCTCTACGAATCGATGCTGCGCGAGATGCGCGACGCCGCGGGCGACTCGGGGGAGTTCTACACGCCGCGCCCGGTGGTTCGATTCATGGTGGCGGTGACGAACCCGAAGCTGGGAGAGAAGATCCTCGATCCGGCCTCGGGAACGGGCGGCTTTCTGGTCGAGTCGTACAACCATCTTTTCGGCCAGGTTCGGACGACGAACGGTCGCAAGGTCCTGCAGGAGAAGTCGCTCTTCGGTTGCGAACCGAAGCCGCTGCCGTATCTCCTCTGTCAGATGAATCTGCTGCTCCACGGTCTGGACGCACCCCAGATCGACCCCGGCAACGCCCTTCGCTTCAAGCTCTCGGAGATCGGCGAGAAGGAGCGAGTGGACGTGATCCTCACGAACCCGCCGTTCGGCGGGGAGGAGGAGAAGGGGATCCAGAAGAACTTCCCGGAGGACCGCCAGACGGCGGAGACGGCGCTTCTCTTTCTCCAGTTGATCATGCGGAAGCTCCGCAAGGCGGAGAAGGCGGGTTTTCCGGCGGCTCGCGCGGCAATGGTCGTGCCCAACGGAACGCTGTTCGGCGACGGGGTGTGCGCACGGATCAAGAAGGAGCTCCTGGAAGAGTTCAATCTCCACACGATCGTTCGCCTCCCAAACGGTGTCTTCGCGCCGTACACGTCCATCCCGACGAACCTCCTCTTCTTCGACCGCTCGGGCCCGACGTCGGAGGTCTGGTACTACGAGCATCCGCTACCGGAGGGCCGGAAGAACTACACGAAGACCCAGCCGCTCCAGTACGAAGAGTTCGAACCCTGCCAGCGCTGGTGGAACGCCCGCAAAGAGAACGATCGCGCCTGGAAAGCCCCCGCCGCCGATCTCCTCGCCAACAACTGCAACCTCGACCGCAAGAACCCCCGCGGCAAAGATGACATCACCCATCTTCCACCGGAGCAGCTGGTGGCGAGCATCCTCGAGAAGGAGCGGAAGATCATCGAGATCGTTGAGACAATTCAAATTCTGCTTGCGCGAGAATGAGCGGGTCTTGAGAAGCTTCAGACTTGGCGACCTCTGCGCCTTCGTTCGCGGGTCATCTGCGACTCTTCGCACACCGCCAGGCCAGTATCCAATGGTAGTCACGGCAAGCTATCGCCGGTCATCAGCCTCATGGCAGCTGGAGGGCCCAGCCGTGTGCATTCCTCTGGTCTCTTCTACGGGGCATGGGGATGCTGCGCTTCACCGAGTTCACTATCAAGAAGGTAGGTTTGCACTCGCCAACTTGCTCGTGGCCCTGTTTCCGCGCAACGCTGAAGTCTGCGATGCGCGGTACCTCTTCCACTTTCTGAATGCCCGGAGAGATCGCATCCTTGTTCCACTGATGCAGGGTACTTCCAATGTGTCACTAAAAGAGAAAGACATCAAACAAGTGGAGGTCCCACTACCCGCAATTGCCGAGCAGCGGCGGGTGGTGGCGAGGATTGAGCAAGTTTCAGCGTCGCTCGTGAAGGCCCAGGAGTTAGGGGTGGCGAGCGAAGCCGAGATCAGCGCGCTTTCTCCCGCACTTCTTGGGTCCTATTTCAAGGCGCTTGCCAAGAAGTATCCGGTCTCGCAACTGGGGGAGCTTGCGACTCACATTGTCGACGGCCCACATCAGAAGCCGCACTACGTTGAGCCAGGGCCACTTACGTCGGCGGTCCCATTCGTCACAGTCAGGAACATGGTCTCTGGCAAGCTCGATTTCCGAGATCTCAAGTACGTCTCGCGAACCGATCACGACGCCTTTTCCAGGCGATGCCAAGCGCGCCCAGGAGACGTTCTCCTCTCAAAGGACGGCGCAACGCGCGGAAGACCCTGCTTCGTCGACGACGACCGAGACTTCAGTTTCTTTGTAAGCGTGGCACTCATCAAGCCGAAGCGCGACAAGCTGGACGGGAAGTACCTCGTGCACCTTCTGAACTCTTCCTGGATTCGAGATCGGGTGACGGATAGATCGAGAGGGGACCTGCTTCCACACATCGTCCTTGGAGAGATTCGAATGTTCCCGGTACCGCTGCCGAGCCTTCAGGAGCAGCAGCGACTTGCGGTAGATCTCGATCGTGTGCTTGATGAAGTGGCTTGCCTTGCAGCGGAACGATCCGAGTCGACCTTGGCGCTCTCCGCGCTTTGGGACGCTGTTATCGATCGCGCCTTGGAAGGGGAAGTTTAGAAAGCCGTTTCCCGCTTGCCGCCTTTCGGAGCCTTCTAAGGTTTGGCGGCGAGCATTCGCTTGGCTCGCTGAATTCGTTGTCGAAGGCCAGCTTGGAATTGAGCGTCGCCCTTCCGTACTTCAATATGTTCAGCGATTGCTGCACGGATTACGTCGGAGACAGGGCGGTCATCGATCGTCGCGACGGTTTCTAAGGCTTCGGCCTGTTCGAGAGAAAGACGGATAGTCATCGCCTTGGCTGGCTTCATGCCGGCGATCGTGCCACCACTTTGCCCTTGTTTGCAAGTGGATTGGTAGCGTGGTATCGTGGTGGCAACAAGGAGGCTCGTGTGATGAGCGACAACCTGAAGGGAACCGAAGCAAGTGATGAAGCTCGTGAGCGGCTTTTTCGAATCCAGATTGATCGCACCCATTATGAGGTCCAACAGAAGGAAATGACGGGTGCGGAACTAAGGCGAGTCCCGCCCACGCCGATTGGCCCGGAGCGCGATCTGTACGAAGTTGTGCCAGGCCACCCTGACCGAAAGCTCGGCGACAACGATGTGGTGGAGATTCGGAATGGAAAGCGATTCTTCACAGCACCGGGGACGATCAATCCCGGTTCACGCGCTCTCGCTTGAGGGCGGCCGAGTGCTGCAATGAGCCTTCCCGAGTCCGATTCCGAATACCTCCGAGATCGAGTTTTACGTCACGACGTGCAGGTGGAGGCGAATGTAACCTGCATCATTCTGCCTGAGTGGCCAGTTCCTCCCGGCTACAATCGTCCATCAGCAGATCTCTTGATTCGACTAAGGCCAGGATACCCCGACATTCCTCCCGACATGTGGTGGTTTAACCCAGGGCTCCAACTCTCCAGCGGCGGCGTCATTCCTGCAGTCGACGTCCAGGAAGCGCATCTCGGCCGAAGCTGGCAACGGTGGTCCCGTCATCTCGACAAGAGCCAGTGGAGGTCGGGAATCGACGGTATTGAGAGCTTCGTGGCGCTCATTCGCGGTGAGCTCGAACGCTGGGCACCGAGAAAATGAGATGACAGTCACACTGGTAGTGCCGGCCACGATGGCCGGAGAGTTGGCCGAGGTTGCCTCTAGAGAAGTCGAAACCGCGGGTGTGTTACTCGCGCGTACAGTCACAGCTGAAAATGGCGACCTTCGGCTCCTTGCAAGGGACATACACTGGGTCACCGATGAAGCCTACCTGCGCCGCGAGGCATCCTCATTGGTGATTGAGTCATTCGGATATGTTCCTGCGCTTTCTGCAGCTGAATCGACGGGAACGGTCCCGATCTGGCTTCATACCCACCCGGGCAAGAGTTCGACCCCGAGACCCAGCCTTCACGACGAGATCGTCGACAAGGAACTCTCCGACCTCTTTCGCCTTCGGTCAGGGAGTGACCTGTACGGCTCGGCGATTTTTTCTCAGTCCAATGGTCGCGTGCTCTTTACGGGTCATGTTGAGTCCAGCGACCAGCGAAGGGCCATTGATCGATTGTGGATGGTGGGAAGGTGGCTCGCACTCGAAAAAAACTGGTTGCACGAGTCGAAGGAGTTTTCTAGATCGTTCGAAAGGAATATCCGAGCCTTTGGTGGCGCCATTCAGGAAATTCTGTCAGGCCTGCGCGTAGGCATTGTCGGTTGCGGTGGAACAGGCTCGGCTGTAGCCGAGCAGCTCGTCCGGCTTGGCGTACGCCAATTCGTACTCGTCGATCCAGATTCACTTTCTGAGAGCAACCTCACTCGTGTCTACGGGGCGTATGCGCTCGACATTGGTCGATTCAAGGTCTCAATTGCGGCCGAACATCTTAGAAGGGTAGCTCCCGATGTGGATGTCTTGGCGGTGAGTTCGCTAGTGACGGCCGAGAGTACTGCGAAGAAACTTCTGAGCACAGACATCATCTTCGGCTGTACTGACGACAATGCTGGTCGCCTTGTGCTCTCTCGGATGGCCTCGTATCTGCTTACTCCGGTCATTGATTGCGGAGTCGTCCTCACAAGTAGCGAGAACGGGAGGCTTGAGGGAATCTATGGACGAGTGACTGTACTCGTTCCCGGGGCAGCTTGCTTGGTGTGCCGTGATCGCATCGATCTTCGAAGGGCGGCAAGTGAAGCATTGAGCGAAGACGAACGATCCCGTCTCGTTCACGAAGGCTACGCGCCCGCTCTGGTGGGAGTTGAGCCTGCAGTTGTTGTCTACACGACGCAGGTCGCCGCTGCGGCGGTCGGCGAACTTCTTGAGCGGTTGATCCACTATGGGCCTCAGCCAGTTCCAAGTGAACTACTGCTTCGAGTTCATGAGCGAGAATTGTCGACGAACGATCAAGAGCCAGGCGTCGGTCACTACTGCCATCCAAACAGTCGGAAGCTCGGGCTTGGCCTCACAGAGCCCTTCCTCGAGCAAGTATGGAAAGCATAGGCCGCATTGCTTGGTGGGAGTGGATTCCTATCCCCTGGCGAAGGTGGCGAGTGATCTTGACTGTTAGTGCTGGAGACGAAATTCCAGAAAAACTACCCCGGCGCGGGGCGGTCCTCGTGGTACCTCTAGCTCGACCAACGTGGATCGCCTTTGATTGCCCCTGTAAGCGCGGTCACCGACTGATGATCAATCTCGACGCGTCGAGGAAGCCAAGTTGGAAGATGGGCTGCTACAAGCCACTCACCTTGAACCCTAGTGTTGATGACATTTCAACCGATCGCAGATGCCACTTTGTCCTGCGGGGTGGAAGAATTTCTTGGGCCATTGGCGAGCACATAAGGAGCACAAAGTGACAATGGAGATGGATACTACGCCGCCCACGCCTCCGGTTTCGGGCGAGCAAGCCGAGGAATCAAGCGCAATTGACAGTGCCCTGCCGGCGCCCACCAAGACCCCGCTCTTTCAGGCTATCCACGCGCTGCGATATCAGCGGCAAGCGATCATTCGCGAGATTGAGAAGCACACAGGTCGGAAGTTAATCTGCTACGTCTCCGGGCCGTCGTGCGCAATTGACCGAGATGACACGCTCTCATTCGTTGATCTTCTTCACAATCTTCAAACAGACAGGGACCTGGACCTGCTGCTTCATACTGGCGGCGGTGACATCGATGCCGCCGAAAAGCTGATTTCAATGGTCCGCAAGAAGGTTGGAAAGGGAGTCTTGCGGGTGGTTGTGCCGGACTATGCAAAGAGCGCAGGAACACTAATCGTTCTTGGCGCCAATCTCGTAGTAATGAGCGACACATCCGAATTGGGCCCCATCGACCCGCAGATCATTCGAACTGATGGGAATGGAAATCGCCTGCGGCATTCCGTCCAAAACTACCTGGATTCTTTCGATGAGTACAGTGCGACGCTAGCCAAGGATCCGAGCAACGTTGCCGCACAAGTGATGCTCGGAAAGCTGGACCCCGCGACCGTCAAGCTATTTAGAGCGGTGTTGAGTCGCGCTAGAAGATTCGCAGAGGATCAGCTCAAGGTAGGCATGTTTCGCGAGGGGGGGAATTGGTCACTGGCAGCAGGTGAGCTGCTCGATACGCGGCGCTGGCAGTCTCACGCGCAAATGATCTCTTGGGAGGACGCACAGGACCCGCGGATTGGACTCAAGGTGGAGTATCTGGAGTCGAAGTCGGCTGACTGGCAGAGGTATTGGCAGCTCTATTGCCTGCAGCGACTTGCGGTTCTCGACCGACAGAAGTTGTTTGAGTCAGAATTTGTTTCGCTGCTGATCGATGCCCCTTCGTAAGGGTCACGGGCTCCTTCTCAAAGGTCGACGGCTTCCCCAAGAAGGTGGAGCGCCCAGCGCGAGAAGTTGCCGCGCGCACTCTGGGCGATTGTCCAACTGCGTTGCGTTGCCGCATGGAGACGATCCGAAACGGCGTTTCTTGGATTGGAGCGGAGTTGTCGCAATCAGTCCGCATCGACGTAGGCGGTGGGTTCCGAATTTGGCTCGCCAATATCAAGGGCCTCAAGGGTCTTGTCAACGACCTCCGGGCTGGTCTGGGCCATTCGGGCCAACTCGTGAAGTTTGCCGCGTGAGATTCGGGTGCGGCGGAAGGCTTCGAAAGCGAGGGCCAGGAAGCGATGACGGAACTCGTCGCGCGCACCGTTGGTGTCAGGGTCGTGGAGCTTCATCAGCGATGCGAGGTTCTTGCCGGCCTGTTGCTCTTCGAGCGCCCAGAGGTGCTTGAACTCCGCTTCCGAGATCTGCTTCAGGTTCTTCAGGCGATAGAGCGCCGACTGGCGGCTGACGCCGAACTGGTGGGCGAGCAGCACCACGTCGTGGAACTGTATCGACTGACTCCCCGCTTCGGGGCGAGAAATCGCCGGAACGATGTCCTCGCCGTCGTAGACCTCTGTTCGTGACCGGCTCGGAAGGCCCTTCGCCAGGCGTGCGAGGAACTCTTCGACTCCTTCGCGGGGCATCAGGAAGGCCGCCGCGAAGGCGTTCGCGCGGACTTCGAAGAGACTTTCGCGGTCGCTCGAGCGACTGATCGTTCCGCGCCGGTCGCGATCCAGAAGGACGTGACAGTACTCGTGGGCGAACGAGAAGCGACGGCGAAGATAGACGTGCTCCTGATTCGCGACGACGAAAAGGCCGATCGTCGAATCGGTGAGCATCAGGCCCGAGAGGTCGCCCGGCAGCTTCACCTGGGCGGTCCGAATCCCCTGAGAATCGAGGAGCTCGGCGACGTTCGGAAGGGGAGCGAAGCCCAGGCCGAGCCGCCGGCGCTCCTCCGTGGCCACCCGCTCCCCCTGCTGGATCGCATCCCATCGCGAAGCCGACGGGCGCACCGAGTACGCCGGCAGAGCGGTCTGATCCCGATCGATCTCGAGATGTCGTTCGAGATTCGTGATCTCGCGGCCGAGAGCGAGACAGCTGCGAATCGCGGCGAGCGTCTCTGACTCGGCCCAGTCCGGTTCCGCGACCTCGTCGGCGGCTGCGGCGCCACGGCGGAAGAGCGCGACGAGAGTCTCTTCCGCGCGGAACTCATCCGCGAGGAGGCTCTGGAGGTCCCTTCCGTAGAAAGAGGCGAGGCGATCCAGCTCGATGCTGTTTACCGGCCGGTTCCCGGCTTCGATCTGCACCAAGGTCGGGCGAGATACGCCGATGTGGGTTGCGGCCTCCTCCTGAGTGAAAGCAGCCGCTTCCCTGGCGGATCGCAGCCGCTTCGCGAGCTCCTGGACGTCAATGGGCATGGCGCACTCCCCCTGGGCTGGTTTGCGGGCGTTCGAGAGATGGTAGATTGTTTGACATCATAGGTCAACTTTCTGCACGAATGTCAGAACCGAGGATGGGGCCGGGTTATTCCAGGCGGCGAGCTTGGGGCTGGCGAGAAGCCTCGAAACGAGTTAAGATAAGTCGACTTTGCTTAACTCGACAAATGGAACAAGTTCCCAGAGATCAGGTACTTAGGCGGCTCCGCAGCGAGAACCCTTGGTGGGAAACCGGGGTGATCGCGCCCGAGTTGGCTGCGCTCCGCCCTCGCCGCTACCTCGAGCTGTTCCTCCCGCTCGTCTTCGAAGAGCAGCTCCGCCGAGCGGTGGTCCTCATGGGGCCTCGCCGCGTCGGCAAGACAGTTCTCCAGCACCACGCGATCGCGAAGCTGATCGCGTCCGGCGTGCCTCCGAAGCGGATCGCGTACATCTCCGTCGACCACCCGATCTACAACGACCTCGGGCTCCAGGAACTTCTCGATCACGTCGAGGAGGCGACCGAAGGGAACCCGGAGAAGGAGCCCTATTGGATCTTCTTCGACGAGATCCAGTACCTGAGAAAGTGGGAGGTCCACCTGAAGACACTGGTGGATTCACACCGTCTTCTGCGAGCGTTTGCTTCCGGCTCGGCGGCAGCCGCGCTGAAATTGAAGAGCGACGAGTCGGGGGCGGGGCGATTCACGGACTTTCTCCTACCACCCCTGACGTTCGTCGAGTATCTCGATCTTCTTGGTCTCTCCGGTATCGCGGCGCCAGCTCCGCCCGCGAAGCTCGACATCGAGGAACTGAATCGGCACTTTCTCGACTACATCAATCAGGGCGGCTATCCGGAGGTCCTCTTCTCGGCGCCGATGCAGCGCGATCCGGGCCGCTTCGTGAAATCGGACATCATCGACAAGGTCCTGCTGCGCGATCTTCCGAGCCTCTACGGCATCTCGGACATTCAGGAGCTGAACTACCTGTTCACGACTCTTGCCTACAACACGGCCGGAGAAGTTTCGCTCGAGGGGCTCTCGAAGAACTCAGGGGTCGCGAAACCGACGATCAAGCGCTACATCGAGTACCTCGAAGCCGCGTTCCTGCTGCGCGTGCTTCACCGCATCGATCGCACCGGCAAACGCTTCCAACGCGCCAGGAACTTCAAGGTCTATCTGACGAACCCGTCGATCCGCTCGGCGCTCTTCGCCCCGGTCGACGAGAACGACCCGAAGATCGGTGCGCTCGTGGAGACGGCCGTCGTCAGTCAGTGGTTTCACGCCGAAGTGCCGTTCTACTACGCGAACTGGGATCGCGGAGAAGTGGACCTCGTGCACGCCCTGCCGGCACTCGGGGTTCAGGCGGCGGCAGAGGTGAAGTGGAGTGACCGCCATTTCGAGCACCCCGGCGAGCTCAAGAGCCTCCTGGCGTTCTGCAATGCCAATCGGCTCGATCGCGCGTTGGTGACCACCCGCACCAAGCAAGGAACTGCGCGAATTGGAGGGGTAACCCTGCTTTTCGCCCCAGCGAGCCTCTTCGCCTTCTCCACGGGCTCGAACATCCTCGCGAATCGAGCCGCCTCCTTGCTGCCGGCCGAGCAAGGCTCTTGAGTCAGTTTCTGGCGGTGGTGGAAGCGACTGAAGTCGGACTGCGATGGCGCGCGTCGCCTATCGCGCGAGGACGGCTTCCGCGGCGAGGATTCCCGCGGTCGGTCGCACGCCGCCGCCGGGGTGGCTGCCGGCACCGCCGAGGTAAAGGCCGGGGACGCTGGTTGCGTAGCGCGCGGCGCTGGGGGCGGGACGCATCACCAGGAGCTGGTCGAGGGCGATCTCGCCGTGGTGGAGCTGGCCGCCGGTGAGCGCGAATTCGGTTTCGAGGTCGTGCGGCGTCAGGACTTCGCTCGCGACGAGGAAGCGGCGGAGCTCGGGGGCGTGCGGTTCGAGCTGGGCCATCACGGCGTCGCCGAAAGCCTGCTTCGCCGCCGCGGTCCAGCCGCCTTCGAGCGCGTGCGGCGCGTAGCTCGCCAGGATCGAAACGACGTGGTGCCCTTTCGGCGCGAGCAACGGATCTCCGACCGTGGGCACGCGGATCTCGAGGTTCGGCTGTCTCGAGAACTGGCGGTACTTGATCGCGTCGTAGGCGCGTTCGAGGTCGTCGACGTGCCCGCCGCCGATCTGGATCGCCTCGTGGAGCTTGCCGCCCGTCGCCTGAAACTCGAGCGGGCCCGAGAGCGCAAGGTGAATCTTCGCGGCGGTGCCGCGGCAGCGAAATCGGCGGTACTCGTTTTCGATCGCTACCGGCAGCGTGCCCGGCGGAACCATCGTCAGCATCGTCCGCTTCGGGTCGGCCGAGGAGAGGACGACGGCGGACTCGATCTCCTCGCCCGAGGCGACCCGCACCCCCGTTACTGCGCCTTTCTGCACGATGATGCGCGTCACTTCCGCGCCACGGCGAACCTCCACGCGGGCGGCGGAGACCGCCGCCGAAAGCGCGGCGACGAGCGCCGCGGGTCCGCCGGCGATCGCCTCGCCGCCGGCGCATTCCCGTAGAAGGAGATTCGTGGTCGTTCCCGCCGACCACGGCCCGTTCCAGGTCGACGCCACCGCCGGTGCGGCGAGCGCCTCAACGAGGAAGGGCAGCTGAAACTTCTCGTTGAGGAAGTCGGCGACGCACATCGGCGCGACGCGGGCGAGCTCGAGGATGTCGTGACGCTTGAGCTTGAGCGCGACGAGACCGCGGCGCGCCAGATCGATCAGCTCGCCCAGGCCGCGCGGCGTGAGCGGCGGCGGAGTGTCGCCGAGCACGGACTGAATCGCCGGTGCGATGCGGCCGAGAAAAGCCCGGTAAAGGGTGTATTGCTCGGCATCGTGCCGCGACCGCTGCGCGATCGCGTTCGCCGCCTTCGCTGGATCGGCGTCGAGGAGGAGGCCGGGGCCGTTCCTTTCGGCGACGTAGGTCGCGGGCTTGGCGCGGAATCGAAGGCCGTGCTTTTCGAGGTCGAGCTTGTGGACAACCTTCTTCGTGGTGAGCGCGTCGTCGTGCAGGATTCCAGGCACCGCGTAACCGGGATGGAACTCGCGCCTCGCGCTGAGGCCGCCCGGCGACGCTCCGCGCTCGAGGATCAGTACCTTTTTCCCCGCTTTCGCCAGACGAGCAGCGGCGGCGAGTCCGTTCGGGCCGGCACCGATGACGATCGCGTCGTACGAGGTCGCCATCAGACCGCCCGCTTCTCGAGCATGGTGCGCGCGCAGAGCGCGCCGGGGGCGCCCATGATGCCGCCGCCCGGGTGGGTGCCGGAGGCGCACATCCAGAGCTTGTCGACCGGAGTCTTGTAGCGGCTCCAGCCGGCGATGGGCCTGAGGAAGGCGAGCTGCTCGAGCGAGAGCTCGCCGTGGAAGATGTTTCCTTCGGTCAGGCCGTAGATCTGCTCGAGGTCCCAGGGCGAGAGCACCTGGCGATGCAGGATCCGCTCCTTGATGTTCGGCGCGTACTCGGCGAGCGTGTCGATCACCGCGTCCCCGAACGCTTCCCGCTGATTGGGCCAGTCGGCGGCGCCCTCCTTCAGGTTGTACGGCGCGTACTGCACGAAGATCGACATGGTGTGCTTGCCGGGCGGCGCGACGGTCGGGTCCGTCAGCGACGGGATCACGACGTCCATGAACGGCTGGCGCGAGAAGCGGCCGTACTTGGCGTCGTCGTAGGCGCGCTCGAGATAGTCGATCGACGGCGCGATGGTGATGTCGCCGCGCAGGTGGTTGCCGTAGCCGGGCAGGCAGGTGAACTCCGGCAGACCGTCGAGCGCCAGGTTCACCTTGCCCGAGGAGCCGCGCATCTTGAACCGCTTCACCTGTTGCGCGATCTCCGGGTCGAGGTTCTTCTCGCCGACGAGCTTCAGGAACGTGCGATGCGGGTCGACGCCGGAGATCACGGCCTTGGCGCGGATCTCCTCGCCGTTCTCGAGCACCACGCCGCGCGCCGTCCCTTTCTCCAGGAGCACGTGATCGACCGGCGCTTCGAGGCGGATCTCCACGCCCAGCGCTCTTGCCGAGGCCGCGATGGCGTCCGCGATGGCGCCGGTGCCGCCCTTCGGCAGACCCCAGGCGCGGTAGGAGCCGTCGATCTCACCCATGTAGTGGTGGAGAAGAACGTAGGCGGTTCCGGGCGAACGCACTCCGAGGAACGTGCCGATGATCCCCGAGACCGACATCGGCGCGATCAGCTGCTCGCACTCGAACCACTCGGAGAGGAAGTCGACGGCGCTCATCGTCATCATCTTGAGATTGCCGACCAGCCAGGTGTCCTCATTCGGGGCGCCCTGGCCGCGGAGCCCTTTGGCGAGACGGGCGAGCTTCAATAGTTCCTTGGGATTCCGTGACACCGGATCGGGCGCCAGGTCGTCGATCACCGGCTTCACCAGCCGGCCGAGCTCGGCCATCTCCTGCCCGAAGCGCTTGTAGACCTCGGCATCGCGCGGCGAGAAGGCAGCCATGGCGCGGCGGTTCGCCTCCGGATCGGTGCCGCGCAGGAGGAAGCGTCCGTCGGGGAACGGCGTGAAGGTCTCTTCGAGTGGCAGGATCTCGTAGCCGTACTTCGGCAGCTCGAGGTCGCGGATGATCCAGGGGCGGAGGAGGGAAACGACGTACGAGCAGCAGGTGTATTTGAAGCCGGGGTAGATCTCTTCGGTGGTCGTCGCGCCGCCCACCTGATGGCGGCGTTCGAGGACGAGCACCTTGCGGCCGGCCTTGGCGAGATAGGCCGCGCAGATCAGGCCGTTGTGCCCGGCGCCGACGATCACCGCGTCGTACTTGCGAACGCCGTTCATGCGACCGCGCCTCCGGCGCTCATGGCTTTCTCTTCCTCTCCGGGTCGTAGAACGGCGTCGGGACCACCGTCGCGCCGACTTTGCGGCGTTCGAACTCCACCGTGTGCTCGAGCTCGAGCTTCGTCCCCTTCTCCGCGAAACCTTCGATCACCGAGGCGATCACGAGGTACTTCTTGAGGATCGGCGACCAGGTGTGGGAGGTCGCCTTGCCGACCTGGCGGCCGTCGTCGCAGTAGACGGGTAAACCGTCGCGCCGCGCCGTCGCCGGCAGGGACGGCGGCAGGTTGAAGCTCGAATAGAGCGCTTCGAGCTCCTCCCAGGCGACCTCAAGCCCGACAAGATGCCAGGCGGGCTTGCGTGCGCGCTCCTTCTGGATCGTGTCGCGGCCGATGAAGTTGGACCGGCCGTCCTTGTCGAAGTCGATCATCCAGCCGAAGCCGAGCTCGTCGGGGGTCGACTTGCGCGCCTCGAGAACGACCTTTGGCGAGCTGAAGTAGTCGATGCCAAGAAGGATGAAGCCGGCTTCGATCCGCGTGACGTCCAGCGCGTCGAGTCCCGCGGGCTCGATGCCAAGCGGCTTGCCCGCGGCCATCAGCGCGTCCCAGATCTTGACTGCGTCCTTCGCGTCGCTCCAGATCTCGAAGCCCAGATCGCCCGTATAGCCGGTACGCGAGATCCAGACCGAAACGCCGTCGAGCGAGGAGCGGGTGACGCCGAAGAATTTCAGTGCCTCGACTTCGGTGGCGCCTCCGGCGACGAGGATCCGGCGCGAATTCGGCCCCTGGAGAGCGGCTGCCGCGATCCGCGCGCTCGAATACTCGAGGCGCACGTTCAGGCTGCGCCCGCAGTCCTGAATCCAATGCAGCGACGGATCGGCGGCGGTGACGCGGTAATGATCCTCGGCGAGGCGCGACACGGTGCCGTCGTCGACCACTTTGCCGCGGTCGTCGCACCAGCAGCTGTACATGACCCGGCCGACCTTCATCATCGAGACATCGCGGGTCATCATGCGGGAGAGAAGCGCGGTCGCGTCGGGTCCCTGCACCTCGTACTTGAAGAGCGGCGAGACATCGAGCAACCCCGCGCTCTCGCGGAACGCGAAGTATTCGCGATCGTGCGTCACCTCGTACGAGCAAACCGCGGCATAGCCCGACCAGTCCTTCCAGCGAAGGCTCTTGCACAGGGGCGCGGTGCGCTCGTGGAAGGGCGACGGAATCGGCATGAGAGAGTCGGTTTCCCCGCGGGGCTCGGAAAGATTATCACCAGGGTCGAGGGTCTCGGCGACGGCGAAGTTGCATCTTCGGACGCGCGACGAAAGAATCGCTCGAATTTCTTGCGAGGTGGGTTCATGGCATTGAGGGTTCTCGGGCTTCCCGAACGGCGCGGGTTCGGCGAGACGGGGCGAAAGGACGCCTGGTGGGTGCTCCCCGGCACGATCTTCGTGCTGCTCGTCTCGTTTCTCGTTTACGCCACCTGGGCGGCGTTCCAGAACGCGCACTACACGTTCGGGCCGTACATCTCGCCGTTCTACTCGCCGGAGCTCTTCGGCGCCTCGCCGCATGCGCTGTTCGGTCCGATGCCGGGCTGGTGGCCGGCATGGCTGCCGTTTTCGCCGGCGCTCCTCATTCTCGGGGTTCCGGCCGGCTTCCGGCTCACCTGCTACTACTACCGCGGCGCCTATTACAAGTCGATCTGGATGGATCCGCCGGCCTGCGCGGTGGGGGAGCCGCGGAAGAACTACCTGGGCGAGCGCTCCTTCCCGCTTGTGCTGCAGAATTTTCACCGCTACTTCCTGTTCATCTCGATGGTGTTTCTCCTCTTTCTCGCCTACGACGTCTGGAAGGCGATCTGGTTCGTCGACCCGGCGGGCGGCGTGCGCTTCGGCATCGGCGTGGGGACGCTCGTGCTGGCGGTGAACGTGACGATGCTCGCGGGCTACACGATGGGCTGCCACTCGCTGCGCCACGTGGTGGGCGGCGGACGCGACCGATTGTCGAGCGCGATGTTCGGCGGCGGCCTCTATCGCTGCGTGACCTGCTTCAATGTCCAGCACACGGTCTGGGCCTGGATGAGCCTCGTCTGGGTGGCGTTTTCCGACGTCTACATCCGGCTCTGCTCGATGGGGATCTGGTCCGATTGGAGAATTCTGTGAGCGATCGTTTCCGCACCGTCGACGTCGACGTGTTGGTGATCGGCGCTGGCGGCGCCGGCCTCCGGGCCGCGATCGAGGCGTCGGCGGCGGGTGTCACGGTCGGACTGGTGTCGAAGTCGCTGCTCGGCAAGGCGCACACAGTGATGGCGGAAGGGGGCGTCGCCGCCGCGCTCGCCAACGTCGACGAGCGCGACAGCTGGAGGACCCACTTCGCCGACACCATGCGCGGCGGCCAGTATCTGAACCATCCGCGCATGGCAGAGATCCACGCCAGGGAGGCGCCGGCGAGGGTGCGCGAGCTCGAGGCCTGGGGCGCCGTTTTCGATCGCACAAAGGACGGAAAGATCCTGCAGCGCAACTTCGGCGGCCACCGCTACGCGCGACTCGCTCACGTCGGTGACCGCACCGGCCTCGAAATGATCCGCACCCTCCAGGACCACGGCATCCACAAGGGGATCGCGATCCACATGGAGACGACGATCACGACGCTGCTCGTCGACTCCGGCCGGGTGGTTGGCGCCTTCGGCTATGAGCGCGAGCGTGGGCGCTTCCTGCTCTTTCGCACCGGCGCCGTGGTGCTCGCGACCGGAGGCGTCGGGCGGGCCTACCGGATCACGTCGAACAGTTGGGAGTACACCGGCGACGGCCAGTCGCTCGCCTATCACGCCGGCGCCGAGCTCCTCGACATGGAGTTCCTCCAGTTCCACCCCACCGGCATGGTCTGGCCGCCGTCGGTGCAGGGGATCCTCGTCACCGAAGGGGTGCGCGGCGAAGGCGGTGTGCTGCGCAACCGTGACGGCCGGCGCTTCATGTTCGGGGACATTCCGGAGAACTACAGGGCGCAGACCGCGGACAGTGAAGAGGAGGGGTGGCGGTACTGCGCGGGAGATCGGACCGCCCGCCGGCCACCGGAGCTTCTGACCCGCGACCACGTCGCGCGCTGCATCATGCGCGAGATCCGCGACGGACGCGGCAGCCCGCACGGCGGGGTTTTCCTCGATATCTCCTGGATCCGGGAGCGCATTCCGAACGGCGCCGAGCACATCCGGAAGAAGCTCCCGAGCATGTACCATCAGTTCAAGGAGCTCGCCGGCATCGATATCACGAAAGAGCCGATGGAGGTCGGCCCGACGACGCACTACATGATGGGCGGCGTGCGGGTCGATCCGGAAACGCAGATGTCGACGGTCGCCGGCCTCTTCGCGGCCGGGGAATGCGCGGCCGGGCTGCACGGCGCGAATCGGCTCGGCGGCAACTCGCTCTCCGACCTGATCGTCTTCGGCCAGCGCGCCGGCGAGCACGCGGCGAAGTTCGCGCTTGCGAACCGGCCCCTGGCGATCAACGAGGCGCGCGCCCAGGAGGATGCCGAAGCCGCGGTCGACGAAGCGGTGGCGCCGTTCGAGGGCCCGTCCGGAGGAGAGAATCCGTACCGGGTCCAGCACGAGCTGCAGTCGACCATGCAGGACCTGGTCGGCATCGTGCGGCGCGAGGAGGAGATGATGCGCGCGCTCAAGGAGGTGGCGCTCTTCAAGCGCCGCGCCGCCGCCGTGCTGGTGACCGGCAACCGGGACTTCAACCCGGGCTGGCACACCGCGCTCGACTTGAAGCATCTGCTCACCGTCTCGGAAGCGATCGCCCGCGCCGCGCTCGCCCGCAAGGAGAGCCGGGGAGCGCACTTCCGCGACGACCATCCGGAGAAGGACGATGTCTGGGGGACGAAGAACCTCGTCGTGCGGAGAGGCGTCGGGGGCGAGATGGAGGTCCGCGAAGTCCCGGTGCCCGAGCTTTCGACCGAGCTCAAGGCGATCATCGACGAGGAGGCCAGGTGAGCGAGCCGCTTCGAGAGCGAGCCACTTTCCGCATCTGGCGCGGGAACGGCACGTCCGGCGAATGGGCCGACTACGAAACCGCGGTCTCCGAGGGAATGGTCGTTCTCGACGCGGTCCACCAGATCCAGGCCGAGCAGGCGCCCGATCTCGCGGTGCGCTGGAACTGCAAGGCCGGCAAGTGCGGTTCCTGCTCGGCCGAGGTGAACGGCCGCCCGAAGCTCATGTGCATGTCAAGGCTCTCGGACCTGGACCTCTCCGCCCCGGTCACCATCGAGCCGATGCGCGCCTTTCCGCGAATCCGTGACCTGGTGACGGATGTCTCC